>Ga0310345_10002147_pt1 | contig 20437 bp, 17 predicted proteins | sample HC15DNA20500_MG_FD_204667 | JGI IMG/M metagenome (GOLD analysis project Ga0310345, IMG submission 204667) | Marine microbial communities from station ALOHA, North Pacific Subtropical Gyre - HC15-DNA-20-500_MG | ecosystem: Environmental > Aquatic > Marine > Oceanic | place: Pacific Ocean: North...
CATGAAACTACGGCGCTTGCAGCACGCCCAATCCGCTGCTTAACTCAAACCCAGATGCGCCAGACCCTCCTTAAGTCAGGCAGCCTGAAGTCTCAAATTACCTGACGACGGACAGCGGCGCGCAGGATATCGCGGCTCGGAGGAGACGGTTTCTGCGACACGATCGTCCAGGCAATCATGAACATTCACCATGGGCTTTGCCGATATTGGATGATTTATGAGGACGCGCCCGTGTGGATCGTACTCGATACCCGACCGGGCCCCGTTTATTTGAGAGCCCAGGCCGATATTGGAGACCCCGATATCCTGCTCTCGCTCGCTCGCCCGGACACAATGCTGAGCCGGTGCTCGCCGACGGAGGGTGAAGCATAACGTCAACCAGGGACCGCAGGCAGAAAAACCTGCGGTCCCTCTGTTTGTGCGGGACTGCGTGCATGGGTGCTGTCCACACTGAAAGCAGTCAGATTTTTCGGCTTTTTTCTCTTCCTGCTTGTTGAGTCTCAATAGACGCCGGACATGCGAGGTCGAATGCTGAAGCCCCTGAGTGAAGCCCTGCAACCCGACCCGGTCTTCCATCAGATGATCGCTGAGGTCACCGAAGGCGGCGTGCGGCACATGACCTTCGAGGACCATTATGATGATGTCGCAGGGATTTCGCTCACCAAGGATATCCCGGCAGCGGTGCGCGATGCCTTTGAACGCGCCCAGCACAGCTACCTTTATGGATGGTTCTATTTCGATCTGACGAAGCTTGCGCAGGCGCAGGCCTATGCCGCCCTGGAGGCGGCGCTGCGTCTCACGCTCGGACCAAAGATCGACGGCAATCCTTGGACAGGCATAGGTGAGCTTCTTGGCATCGCGCTGTCGCGCGGGCTGTTCGACGGCCTGTCCCGCCAGGAACATGATGTCGGTCTGTCCCTCACCGATCGTCTGAAACATCTTTTCCAGACGATCCAGACATTTCGCACGCATCTCGCAAACGGAACGTCAGTGCCGGAGGAAATCGGCGCGCCGCTCAATGCGCTGCGCGACTGTGCAAACATCATCAATCATCTGTTTCGGCTGGCCTGACGCACCCTCCCCTTCCCGGCCGTTCGTTTGCGGGTCTTTTTCTGCGCGTTCGGAAAATGCGCTCATCACGCGCGCGGCGTCGGATTCTGAACGATCTGCTCCGCCACCTGCGCGATGAAATGATCGAAGCGCCGCTTGCCGAGCGCCTGGGCCGCGTCGCGCTCGCCGTCCGGTATGGGCTCGGTGCAACTCAGCCAGTAGAGGATGAAATGTGCGAGCGTCTCATAGGCGAAGGCCACGTCGCGCTCGATGGCAGACTGACGGAGGTCAAATGCGTCCATTCGCGCCAGGAGGCGATGCTCGAGCGACTGGCGCGACTCAGGATCGAACCAGGCGCGCAGCGCATTCTCGACGATCTTCGCCTTGGTCGCGCCGGGTTTTTCGGCTTCTTCATCGAGGCGGGCATGGAGGTTGGTCGGCAAGCGGATGTGGACGCGGGGCTTGGTCATCGGGGTCAGAAGTCCGGCAGGAAGTCATCATCGTCGCGGTCGAATCCTTTCGACTTGCGAACCGCATCGAGATGGTCATCGCCGAGCGGGTCCGGAGGATCATCGTCGGTAATGTCGGAGTCTTGTTCAGGCTCTCTTTGCGGAATGTCGAGGTCGAGCGCGAGTTCCGGCTCCTGCGCCCGCTTGGGTTCGGGCCCGTCCGCGCCGCCAAGACCGCCTTCAGGTGTCCAAGCATCAGGACCGCCCTCCCAGTCTGGCGAACGCCGGCGGTTCTTCGCTGCCGCGATCGCCGGTGGCTCCACGACCCGTTCGGTGAAGTTGGTGTCCTTGAAGTAGCGCAGCTTGCGGGCGCGGATCGGCGGCGTGCCCGATACGAGGAGGAGTTCCTCGTTATGAGGAAGCTGCATGACCTCGCCGGGCGTGATCAGGCAGCGCTGCGTCTCCTGGCGCGACACCATCATGTGCGAGAGCCACGGCGCCAGGCGATGGCCTGTATAGTTCTTTTGGGCTCTGAGTTCCGTAGTCGTTCCGATAGCGTCGGAGACCCGCTTGGCCGTGCGTTCGTCATTCGTCGCGAAGGCGATCCTGACATGGCAGTTATCGAGGATCGAGTTGTTCGGTCCATAGGCGCGCTCGATCTGGTTCAGCGACTGGGCGATGAGGTAGGAGCGAATGCCATAGCCCGCCATGAAGGCGAGCGCGCTCTCGAAGAAATCCAGCCGGCCGAGCGCGGGAAACTCGTCGAGCATCAGAAGCAGCTTGCGGCGGGACCTGTCCGGAAGCGATTCCGTCAGCCGTCGTCCGATCTGATTGAGGATCAACCGCATCAGGGGCTTGGTCCGCGAAAGGTCGGACGGCGGCACGACGAGATAGAGCGAGACCGGCCGGTCGGCCGCGACGAGGTCTTCGACCGTCCAGTCGGTGCAGCTTGTCACGGATGCGATCACCGGATCCCGGTAGAGCGACAGGAAGCTCATCGCCGTGGAGAGGACGCCGGAGCGTTCATTGTCGGCCTTGTTCAGCAATTCGCGGGCGGCCTGCGCAACGATCGGATGGACGCCATCGGGGCCGAGATGGGGGGTTTCCATCATCGCCCGAAGCGTCGCCGCAAAAGGCCTGCCGGGATCGGATAGAAAGCGCGCGCATCCCGAGAGAGTCTTGTCTGGCTCGGCGTAGAGGACGTGAAGAATGACGCCGACGAGGAGTGAATGCCCCGTCTTTTCCCAGTGATTGCGCCGCTCCAGCGAGCCTTCAGGGTCGACGAGAATGTCTGCGATGTTCTGAACGTCGCGCACCTCATGCTCGCCGCGCCGTACCGCCATCAGGGGATTGTAGCGAGGACTGTTCCTGTTGGTCGGGTCGAAGCGGATGCAGGTCGAAAAACGCGACCGCCAACCGGCGGTGAGCTCCCAGTTCTCGCCCTTGATGTCATGGATCACCGCGCTTCCGGTCCACGAGAGCAATGTCGGCACCACGAGACCGACGCCCTTCCCGCTCCTGGTCGGCGCGAAGGCCATGACATGCTCGGGCCCGTCATGGCGCAGATACCGCCCCTCCCAGGCCCCGAGAAACACGCCGTCCGGCTGGAACAGCCCCGCGCGCCTGATATCCTCGGCCGTCGCCCACCGGGCGGAGCCATAGGTCGTGACGTTGCGCTCGTGCCGGCTGCGAAGCACCGAGCCGATGATCGCCGCGACAATCCCGAGGCCCGTTCCGCTGATGGTGATCAGCCCGCCGCGCGCGAACACCTTCGGCGCATAGGCTTCATAGGCATACCACCACTGGAAGAGCCGCCATGGTTTGTAGACGGGCCGCCCCGCGACATCGAACCATGGCGCCCCAAGCGCCGCCTGGTAACCGAGCGCCTCAGCGGTCATCTGCGTCGCCAGCCAGAGCGCGCCGATGATGATGGCGAAAACGACGATGATCTGGCCGATAAGAATGCGAGTGCCGGTCATGGGCGATCTCCCGAAGGCGGCTGTCTGTCGCCTTCAGAATCGGGGGCACGCTTTCATCTGGCCATTCTCGAACGCGGCCATTCTATAAAAACCTGTACAAAACAATGCAAAGTTTTTTTGATGGCGATGCGAATGATGCACCGCAATCCGTCGTCAAAGTTCCTTAATTTCAATCGTTTGCACGACTTTGTTTATCCTCGTGGACCATGATCGGCCAGTTTTGGATGCAAGGTTTCATGAACACGATCGTGTTTGACGCGTGAGGACCTTCGTCCCGAACTGGCGGGACGCTAACAGTATGGTCGAGCAACAAACGGAATCTGGACATCGCGGTCCAAATCCGCCCAGAATCAACCCATTTGCCCCTAGCCCTCTCGGTACCGCATACGCTGTTCTGCGGATTGCATGCTTCGACCGGCATCAATAACTCCCGGAGGACCAAGAGCATGCAAGGGCTTGGGAATGGCAACTCACCTGGTTGTCCTCAAGCCCATGGTCCTCACCGCCAATCGCGGTATGAGGAGGTTGAGATTGGAAGGGTTAGATTCGCATGGCCGTCAAGAAATCCGCGATCTATTCAAGCCTCTGGAAAAGTTGCGATGAATTGCGTGGCGGCATGGATGCCTCCCAGTACAAGGACTATGTCCTCGTCCTGCTCTTCGTCAAATACGTCTCGGACAAATACTACGGCAAGAAGGGCGCGCTGATCGAGGTGCCCGATGGCGGCAGCTTCGCTGATATGGTGAAGCTGAAAGGCGACAAGGATATCGGCGAGAAGATCGACGTCATCATCCGCAAGCTCGCGGAGGCCAACGATCTGAAGGGCGTCATCGATGTTGCCGCCTTCAACGACCCCGAAAAAATGGGCAGCGGCAAGGACATGGTGGACCGCTTGTCCAACCTGATCGCCATCTTCGACAGGCCGGAGCTGAATTTCCGGGGCAATCGCGCCGCCGACGACGACATTCTGGGCGATGCCTACGAATATCTCATGCGCCACTTCGCGACCGAAAGCGGCAAGTCCAAGGGCCAGTTCTACACCCCGTCAGAAGTCTCCCACATCATGGCGAAGGTGATCGGCATCGGCTCGGCCAAAAGCGCCGACCAGACCATATACGACCCGACCTGCGGCTCAGGCTCTCTGCTCCTGAAAGCGCATGACGAGGCGCCCGCCGACCTCACCATTTATGGCCAGGAGAATGACGGCGCGACGCGCGCACTCGCCAAGATGAACATGATCCTCCACGACTGCCCGACGGCGGAGATCTGGCGCGGCAACACACTGTCGGCGCCGCACTGGAAGGGCGCCGACGGAAAGCTGAAGCGCTTCGATTATGTCGTCGCCAATCCGCCCTTCTCGATGAAGAACTGGTCCAATGGCATCGTGCCCGCTGAGGACGAGTATGACCGGTTCGCTTATGGCGTGCCGCCCGCCAAGAATGGCGACTATGCGTTCCTGCTACACATTCTCGCCTCCATGAAGAGCAAGGCCAAGGGCGCGGTCATCCTGCCCCATGGTGTTCTCTTCCGCGGCAATGCCGAGGCGACCATCCGCCGGGAAGTGGTGCGGCGCGGCTATATCAAGGGCATCATCGGCCTGCCCGCCAACCTCTTCTACGGCACCGGCATCCCGGCCTGTATCGTTGTGCTCGACAAGGAAGGCGCTGCCGCCCGCAAAGGCATCTTCATGATCGACGCCTCGAAGGGCTTCGTGAAGGACGGCGCCAAGAACCGCCTGCGCGAGCAGGACATTCACCGCATCGTCGACACCTTCACACGCCTTGACGAGACCAATCCGAAATACGCCCGCCTCGTGGCGACCGAAGAGATCGAGAGCCATGGCTACAATCTCAACATCCCGCGCTACATCGATGCGAGCGAGCCCGAAGACCGCCAGGACATCGAGGGCCATCTGAAAGGCGGCATCCCTGAGCGCGACGTGGATGCCCTCGCCAAATTCTGGGCGATCATGCCGTCGGTGCGCGACGCGCTGTTTGCGCCCGACCGGCCGGGCTATGTGACGCCAAAGGTCGAACCCGATGAAATGCGCGCCGCGATCGAAGCGCATAACGAATTCCTCGCCTACCGTTCCCGCATCGCGAAACTCTTCGCCGAGTGGCGCGCGGCGACGCAGCCAAAGCTCGAAGCCTTCGACGCGGGACACCTGCCGAAAGCGCTGATCCACGAGATTTCAGAGGATCTACTCGCGCGTTTCTCCAGCGCCGACCTCATCGACAAATATGACGTCTACCAATTGCTGATGAGCTATTGGGCCGAAGTGATGCAGGATGACGCCTACATCATTTCCGGCGAGGGCTGGAAAGCGGGCAATGTCCTGCGCGAACTCGTCAAGGACAAGGACGGCAAGTTCATGGAGGACCCAGACTTGACTCTGGGTTCTGGCAAGACGGCGAAGAAACTGAAGGCCGAACTCATCCCGCCCGCACTGATCGTCGCGCGATACTTTGCAGAGGAACAGGCGACGATCGACGCGGCCAATGAGCGGGCCGAGGCGCTGCAGGCCGAGATCGAAGAACTGGATGAGGAGCATGGCGGCGAGGACGGCCTCCTCGCTGACGCCAAGACCGACAAGGGCAAGCTCACCCAGAAGTCCGTGAAGGACCGGCTGAAGGAGATCAAGGGCGAACCCGATACCGGGGAGGAGTGCGACATGCTGGAGTGCGCCCTTGATCTGATCGAACGCCAGGCCGACGGGGGCAAGGACGCCAAGGCGCTCCAGAAGGCGCTCGACGAGGCGGTCGTGAACTATTACCCGAAGCTTTCCGTTGAGGAGATCAAGGTGCTGGTCGTGGAGGCGAAATGGCTCACCCGGATCGAGGGCGATATCATGGGCGAGCTCGACCGCGTCAGCCAGCAGCTCACCGCGCGGGTGAAGACCCTCGCCTCGCGCTACCGCACGCCGCTGGCGGACCTTGAAACAAATTTAGAAGGCCTGACAGCCAAGGTAGCAAAGCACCTCGCGGCGATGGGGTATGTCGCATGAGTTTTGACGGGAGCGTGCCAGCGGAATTCAAACAGACGGCGATCGGTCCGATCCCAGAAGATTGGGAGGTTGTCGCGTTTGGGGATCATTTCACGTTCCAGAATGGCGTCAATGCAGACAAAAAGGCTTATGGCAGAGGCGTTCGTTTCGCGAATGTTCTTGAGGTAATTACCCACACGCATCTGTCGGCCGACCACATACCCGGCCAAGTGCAACTCGGTCCAGCTCAAGTCTCAGTCTTTTCGGTCAAGCAAGGCGACATACTTTTTAACCGCACTTCCGAAACTCAAGATGAGGTCGGGTTGGCATCCGTTTACGTGGGCGACGAACCAGTCGTGTTTGGTGGTTTCGTCATCCGAGGACAGCCGATATCTGACGCATTCGATCCAGTGTATACAGGTTATGGCTTTCGGGCACCGATCGTACGAGCCCAAATAATTTCGAAAGGTCAGGGCGCTGTAAGGGCCAACATTGGCCAATCGGAACTTCGCACGACCTGGCTGCCCCTCCCACCTCTCTCCGAACAGCGGGCGATTGCTGAGGCGTTGTCGGATGTGGATGGGTTGATTGCGCAGATGGAGGCGCTAGTCGCCAAGAAACAGGGCCTCAAACAGGCTGCCGCCCAAACCCTCCTCACCGGCCAAACCCGCCTCCCGGGCTTCTCCGATAACTGGCGCGAGGTGAAACTCCATGATCTTGCAGAAATTGTAAGCGGTGGCACGCCAAGTTCCGGCAAGGCTGAGTATTGGAATGGGGGCATCCCATGGTGTACGCCTACGGACATTACAGAGTGTGAAGGTAACTTTCTCCGCGCCACACCCCGAACAATTTCAGAGGCAGGGCTCGCAGCAAGCGCCGCTACAGTTCTACCTGCGGGAACAATCCTGTTATGTTCTCGGGCCACGCTCGGCGAAGCGCGGATCGCCGCGGTGCCAATGACAACGAACCAAGGGTTTAAATCGCTGATCGCAAAACCGGAAACGAATAATTTCTTTCTATATTTTCTGATTGGCACTCTGAAATCACGAATGGTGGAGTTGGCGTCCGGATCGACGTTCCTTGAGGTATCAAAGAGGGACTTGGGTTCTATCGAAATCTTGGTTCCCCATACATCTGAAGAACAAGCCGCCATTGCGGCCGTCCTCTCCGACATGGACGCCGAAATTGAGGCGCTGGAGGCGCAGCTCGAAAAGACGCACTATCTGAAATCCGGCATGATGCAGGATCTGCTGACGGGCCGTGTGCGGCTGACCCGGACAGGCGAAAGGCGCGCAGCATGACCGAATGGATTGGCGAAATCGTCGGGGTCATAGGCGGCCTTGTTGGGGTTGGCTCTTTTGTTTTCACCTGGCTTCAATGGCAGAAGCTCAACCGTAAGATCGGAGTTCTGACCGACGCGAGCAAAGTCGCAGAAATCCTGCCGGCTTGGTACACAGGGCGGATGATGCACGAACATTGGATGTTCGGGCTGATCACGAACGGTGAGAAAACGATCGCAATCAAGTGTATCAAGTCGGTGACTGACGACGGGCAATGGATCGACGTCGAGCTGGCCACCTCCGCCGAAGCCGAAGACCTTCCAGATCAGTATAAGCCTTATCTGACAGCGATTGCAGATGACCGGACAACGGCATCCGTGAAGGTCGGTAACATTGTGGCCGCTGTCGATCTTTGGACAAGCTGAGGGGGATGGCGGCATGAGCAAGATCGGACAGCGCGAGCGCGAAACGCAAACCCGTGTGGTGAAACTGTTCCGTGAACGGCTCGGCTATGACTATCTCGGCAACTGGCAGGATGATCCGCGCAACTCGAATATCGAGGAGAGCCTGCTCCTCCGCTTCCTGACAGAGACACAGGGCCTGCCGCCCGCTCTCGCGACCCGCGCCTTGCAGGAGTTCACGCGAAAGGCGGGCGACCAGGCCGCCTCGCTCTATGACGTCAACAAGACCGTCTACGTCCTGTTGCGTTACGGCGTTCAAGGCGTGCTCGACGACGATACCGGCGAGCGGCGCACGGTCCACCTGATCGACTGGAAACACCCAGACCGCAACCATTTCTCAATCGCCGAGGAGGTGAGCATTTTTGCCGCCGATGCAAAATCCTACGGCAAGCGCCCCGACGTCGTGCTGTACGTCAACGGCATCGCGCTCGGCGTTCTGGAGCTGAAGCGCTCCACCGTCTCAGTGTCGGAAGGCATCCGCCAGAACCTCGACAATCAGACAAAGCTCTTCATCCGCCCCTTCTTCACCACCATGCAGCTTGTCATGGCGGGCAACGACACCGAGGGCCTGCGCTACGGCACGATCGAGACGCCGGAGAAGTATTATCTCAGCTGGAAGGAGGAGGACCCGGCTTACGACCTCGCCAATGATCCCCGCGAGAAGAAATACCTGCCGCAGGCGCCGATTGCGGATGGGGAAACGCCCCTTGACTGCGCGCTCGCCCGCATGTGTCGCAAGGAGCGGCTCCTCGAACTGATCCACGACTATGTCGTCTTCGATGCGGGCGTGAAGAAGCTGCCCCGGCACAACCAGTATTTCGGGGTGCGCGCCGCGCAGAAACGCATCGCTGCGCGCGAAGACGGGATCATCTGGCACACGCAGGGCTCCGGCAAGAGCCTCACCATGGTCTGGCTCGCCAAATGGATACGCGAGAACCAGGCCGACGCCCGTGTACTGATCATCACCGACCGCACCGAACTCGATGAGCAGATCGAGAAGGTTTTCGCAGGCGTTGGCGAGAGCATCTACCGCGCAAAGACTGGCGCCGACCTCATCGGGCGGCTGAACGACACCGCGCCCTGGCTCCTCTGTTCGCTTGTTCACAAGTTCGGCGGCAAGGACGACGCCGAGGCGGACGTCGCGTCCTATGTCGAGGAGCTGACGCGCAACCTGCCGCGCGACTTTTCGCCCAAGGGCAATCTCTTCGTCTTCGTCGACGAATGCCACCGCACCCAGTCCGGAAAGCTGCACGGCGCGATGAAAATGCTCCTGCCGGGCGCCATGTTCATCGGCTTCACCGGCACGCCGCTCCTCAAGGACGACAAGCAGACCAGCATCGAAATCTTCGGCACCTATATCCACACCTACAAGTTTGACGAGGCTGTCGAGGACGGCGTCGTGCTCGACCTGCGCTATGAAGCGCGCGACATCGACCAGTCGCTGACCTCGCCGCAGAAAGTGGATCAGTGGTTCGAGGCGAAGACGAGAGGCCTCACCGATCTTGCCCGCGCACAGCTGAAACAGCGCTGGGGCACCATGCAAAAGGTGCTCTCCAGCCAGTCGCGGCTAGAACGCATCGTCGCCGACATCATGTTCGACATGAACACGAAGGACCGCCTTGCCAACGGACGCGGTAACGCGATCCTCGTCTCCGACAGCATACGGAACGCCTGCAAGTTTTACGAACTATTCCAGAAGACGGAGTTGGCCGGGAAGTGCGCCATCGTCACGTCCTACCGCCCTACCGCCGACAAGGTGAAAGGCGAGACCACCGGCGAAGGCGACACCGAACGCCTCGATCAGTTCAAGACCTATCGTCAGATGCTGGCCTCTTGGTTCGGCGAGACTGAAGATCAGGCCGTCGGCAAGGCCGAGGAATTTGAGAAGCAGACCAAGAAAAAGTTTATCGATGAGCCCGGCCAGATGCGATTGCTCATTGTGGTCGACAAGCTGCTGACTGGATTCGATGCGCCGTCGGCGACCTATCTCTACATCGACAAGACGATGCAGGACCATGGCCTGTTCCAGGCGATCTGCCGGGTCAATCGCCTCGATGGCGATGACAAGGAATACGGCTACATCATCGACTACAAGGACCTCTTCCGCAGCCTTGAGGGCGCGATCAAAGACTATACATCCGGCGCCTTCGAGAATTTCGACAAGGAGGATATCGAGGGCCTCCTGTCGAACCGGGTCGAAAAGGCCCGTGAGAGGCTCGAGGAAGTCCTCGACCAGATCTGCGCCCTGTGTGAACCTGTCGACCCGCCGCGCGGCAGCGCGCAGTTCATCCGCTTCTTCTGCGGCGCCGATACCACCGACAAGGCGCAGTTGAAAGACAATGAACCGAAGCGGCTCACGCTCTACAAACTGACCTCCTCGCTCCTGCGCGCCTACGCCGCCATCGCGCCGGACATGGCCGAAGCGGGGTATTCTGAAAAAGAGGCCGAGGGCATCCGTACCGCCGTCGCGCGCTTCGAGGCGCTTCGCAATGAAATCAAGCTCGCGAGCGGCGATCATGTCGATCTGAAACTTTACGAGCCCGCCATGCGCCATCTGATCGACACCTATATCCGCGCCGAAGAGAGCCAGACGCTGTCCGCCTTTGAAGACCTGACGCTGATCGAACTGATCGTGAAGAAGGGCGCCGACGCGGTTGAGGATTTTCCTGAAAGCATCAGGGTCGATGAAGAAGCGGTTGCCGAGACGATCGAGAACAACGTCCGCAAGCTCATCATCGACGAGCAGGCAGCCAATCCGAAATACTACGACTCCATGTCCGGGCTACTCGACGAATTGATCGCGCAGCGGCGTCAGGGCGCGCTCGCCTATGCCGAGTATCTTCGGCGAATCGCCGAACTCGCCGCACACACCGCTCAGCCGCCCGAATCCGCTTACCCTGCTTCGATCAACAGGCCGTCGCTTCGCGCACTCTACGACAATCTCGAGCGTGACGAAGGGCTTGCGATCTCGGTTGACGTAGCGGTTCGGCGTGTGCGCAAAGACGGCTGGCGCGGCAACCGCATCAAGGAACGCGAAGTGCGCAATGCTATTGCTGCGATCGTTCCGAATCAGGAGCAGCTTGATCTCATCTTCGGCATCGTGGTGAACCAGGATGGCTACTAGCGCGGCGCAGCTGACGGTCTCCGAGCTGGAGATCACGGTCAGGCGAAAAGCGATCAAGAACCTCCATCTCGGCGTCTATCCGCCGGACGGAAAAGTGCGCGTTTCGGCCCCACAATCGATGAGCGACGAGGCTATCCGGCTAGCCGTCGTTACCCGGCTTGGTTGGATCAGGTCGAAGCAAAAGGGCTTCAACCGGCAAGCCCGCGAGCCGCAACGGGAATACATGTCTGGCGAGACGCATTTCGTGCAGGGGCGCCGCTTCCGGCTGAATGTCGTCGAAGTTGGTGTCGTGCCAAAGGTCTCCTTCGGAAAATCCGGCTGGCTTGATTTCAAGGTGCCGACCGGCTCAACCCGTGAGCAACGCGAACGCTATTTCCAGAACTGGCAGCGGCGCGAGCTGCGCCGATTGGCCGAGCCGTTGATCTCGGATGCGGCGGAGCGTCTGCGGGTCGCCGTCCCGGAATGGGGTATCCGGCGCATGAAAACAAAGTGGGGGAGCTGCAACGCATCAGCGAAACGGATCTGGCTCAATCTCGAACTCTTCAAGAAGCCTTTGGACTGCCTCGAGTACATAATCGTACACGAACTGGTTCATCTCTCCGTCCGCCACCACAACGATGAATTCCATCGAAGGATGGATCGATATCTTCCGCTTTGGAAGAACCATCGTGACGAACTGAATCGAGCGCCCTTAGCGCACGAAAACTGGACCTACTAGGTTTAGGGATACTTCGCTCTTTCAGGGGGGCTGCCTCGTCTCCCGCTCGAAACAGGTGCGCAGCGCAGTTTTCACGACAGCGAAAGCGCTGCGGATTGGAATAGATGAAAAGACGTCAGCCCTCATCGCCCGAGCCCCTGCTTTCGCTCCATCCCCATCGTCCAGCTTATCCCGCGCTGCGTGCGCTGTAGCGCAAGCTCCCGGCCGATCTGACGCCCGAAGCCGTCCTTCCACGGCACCATGACGAATGATTTCTCGTGCCCGATGACCGCCATGCGGCCCTGGGCGAGATCGACATGCCGTTCCAGTCTTCCTGTGAAACTGTCGCCCGCCTCGAGCACATTGTGCTTCCGGGCCGACCTTGTGGTCTCTCTGGAGACCGCCTGCGCGAGCTCCTCCTGACGCAGGGCAGCGCGTTGCGCGTCTGATAAGCGGGGATCTCCCTGCCGGAGCAATCCTTCGCGCTGCAGATAAGCCAGTCGCGAGGCCCGAAATTCGGCAGGCCGGCCTTGTTCGTGGTCCGCCTGGTCGAGCCAGGTCTCGGCGCGCCGTTCCACCTGTTCTTCCAGCGAGAGCCAGGAGAGCGTCCTCAGTTTCAAGCTGCGACTGCGTGCGCCTTCATATGCGGCGGCTCGCTCCAGATAGTCCTCCGGCACCTGCCAGCGGCCATCCTTGAGCCGTTCGACGATCCCGGCCCGGCGCAGCGTTTCGAGCCGGCGCTTGTGCGCGAGCCGATAGGCGCTGGTCGAACCTGGGTCGGCATCTGCGTGGAGGTCGTCGGACCAGAGGCCGCCCGAGCGCTCTGCGATCGCCGCAATGGTCCTGTCGGCGCGCCTCGGTTGCGGGCTCGTACGGCGCACCTCGACGACAGCACCAACGGGCGGTGCGTTGTCCTGGTCGACGGCGGCAGCCGGGACATGCCAGACGCGCCCGTTGAAGCTCTCGATCAACAGGTATCTGGTGTCGCGCAATTCGTCCTCGGGTCCGGCGGCAAGCACTGAACCAAGAAGCGGCGCCGCGTCGGGCGACAGCGTTTCGGCGTGACTGATATCTGTGCGATTTCCATAGGCGCGTGTCAGCGTGCGAATGATGTCGCCGCGCCGCCCTAGCTCGCGCAGCGTTTCGGTCCAGCCCGGATTCATCACCCATTCCGCCGGGCCAGCCTTCTCTGCGAGGCCTAGCGATTTCAAATGACGCAGACGCGCCAGGGCGAGATGCCTGTCGAATCGTGCCGCCTCAGTTTGCGCGTTTGCCAAGACGACGACGCGGTCCCTTGCGGCGCGCTCCAGCGCGCGGTCTATGCCCGTGAACCGGTCCTTGTCGATCTCGCTGTGGCGGGCGCGCAGAATTTCGAGGTCGCGGCGGGGGCCGAGCCGGCGCGTGACGATGTCTTCCGCGGCTTGCCGGATGCCCTGCATCAGATAGTCCTTCGCGATGACCACATCCTTCATGCGGGCGTCCCGGCCACGCACGACGACATGGGTATGCGGATGGCCCGTATTGTGGTGATCGACGGCCACCCAATCGAGCCGCCGGCCGGTGTCCTTTTCGATCTGCGCCATCAGCTCCCGGATCGCGGGCTTTAAGTCGCCAAGCGCGGCGCCGTCTTCGGGAGAGACGACCAGGCGGAATTGGTGGCGGTCATCCTCGCCGCGCTCCAGGAATTTTTTCGGCTCGATATCGTCGCGCTCGTGATCGTAAAGCCGGCCGCCGGACCCGTCCCGCTCGACGCCGTCTCGTTGAAGATAGCCGACATGTGCGCGGTAGAGGCCCACGCCGGATTTTCCGGCCCGGGCGATATGGACCTTGACGACGACGCGGCGCACGCGCTGGCGCGCGAGATGACGCGTCGCCCTCGCCCGCGTGCGCGCCGCGCCGCCCGCGCCATAGCGCTTGCCGCTGAACGCGCTTTTCTTCCCGCCGGTCTTGAGGCGCGCGATGGCGCGTTTGAGCTGCGCTTTCGCCCGCCCTCCGCCGGGCCTGCCAAGATCGCGAATACGTCCGAGGCGCGGAGTGAAGTCATCCGGCTCGGTCATGACCAGGCCTGAATGGCTGGCGCCAACCAAAAGCCCGTACAATCAAAGGATTGTCCAAAGGCCCGGCGCCACAACTGCGTACAACAGGCGCCAAAAAAAAGATGTGCAGACAAGGCGCTACCCAGGGGGTGGCGCCACAGCTTCAATCTCGCCCTACCGGGTACGCCGTATCCGTCCGAGTCCTGCACCTCGATTCCGGGTCGCAATTGTTCCTCATCTGGCCTTCCCTTCCTTGTGAGGAGTTGATCATGGATGTGAAACATTTTGAGAACACGGCGCACCGGACCTACTGGAGCGTGCACGTTGAAGCCTGGCGTCAGAGCGGGCTTGCCCGCACGCGTTATTGCCGGGATCATGGGCTGAACCGGCGCACTTTTTCGAGCTGGCTGATCTATCTGATGGGCTGCGAAGAAGCGCGGAAACACGAGGAATATCAAGCCGAACTGCGCCGTGAACAATCGCGGAAGAACCTTGAAAAAGGCCGGTCCGGCAAGCGTCAGACGCCCCGGTTCGGCTCCCGAACGGACATGCGCAGCCAGGCTGTCCAGGCCTTCTGGGCGATGCATCTGGAGACGCTGAACTGGAGCGGGATGAGCCTTCGCCACTACGCTCATGCGATGAATCTTTCCCGGCATGCCCTGCAGAAATGGCGAAGACGGTTCGAGGACGGCGAACTCGAGATCGACTGGCGGCAACGGCTTCATCCTGCCGCCCTCCCTGACGTTAGCACTAGTGCTAACACTAATGTCGGCGAAACCGGCTTGACATCGGTTGGCGTTCCAGCCAAGCGGCCGCGGCGGTTCTTCAGCGACGAACAGAAGCTTGCCATCGCCCTTGAAAGCGACCAGCCGGGCGCCAGCGTGTCGGGCGTTGCGCGCAAGCATGGGATCGTCACGGGCCTCCTGTTCCGCTGGCGGGTGGAGTTCGGCATAGGCCGGAAAGCCAGGCTGGCCACGGTGCGGGTCCCAGAGGGCATGGTTTTACCGATGGACCTCGTGCAGCCCCCGCCCGGCATGGTGTCCGTAACGCTGGAAAATGAGGCCCGTGTCTTTGTGCCGGAGGGAAGTGATCCGGACGTGGTCCGCCTCGAAATGGCCCGCGAGGGAGCGGTCTCATGATGATCGTTCCGGCGGGCGTAAAGGTCCATCTCGCCCTCGGCTATACCGACATGCGCAAGGGGATCGACGGGCTGAGCATGCTGGTGCAGGACGTGCTGAAGAAGGATCCGTTCTCCGGCCATCTGTTTGCATTCCGGGGCAAGCGGGCCTCGATGCTGAAGATCCTGTTCTGGGATGGAAACGGGCTCTGCCTGTTCACGAAACGCATCGACCAGGGCGGCTTTGTCTGGCCCATAATGGCCGGACATGACGGCTCGATCACGCTCACACCAGCGCAACTTGCCATGCTGATCGAGGGCATTGACTGGCGCGCACCCGAGCGGATCTGGAAGCCCGCGCTGGCTGGATAAAATCGAGCAAAAAGAACGCGAAATCCCTATAAAACCGCTCCTGCACAGGGCCGATTCATGGTATGAATCTGCATGCGGATCGACCTTCGAAACCTGCCCTCCGATACGGCGCTTCTGCACCAGCTGGTGCGGGATATGGCGAGCGTTGTCGAGCGCCGGGAAGACGAGATCGAACAGCTCCAGGCGATCATCAAGAAGCTGCAGCGGATGCAGTTCGGGCGAAGCGCCGAGCGGCTCGATCCCGGCCAGCTGGCGCTCGGTCTTGAGGACATCAATGGCGATATCGGGCGTGTCGAAGAAAGCCAGCCAGCGGCCATTGCGGACGTTCCAGACCCGCCGGCGCACCGAAAACCTTTGCCCGATCATCTGCCGCGTGAGGAGGTCCGGATCGACACCGATCATCAGGGCTGCCCGGGATGTGGCGGCACGCTTCATGGTATGGGCGAAAGTGTCAGCGAAATGCTCGACTGGGTCCCTGCGCAGCTTCGTGTTGTGCGGATCATACGGCCGAAATATGCCTGCCGGGCGTGCGGAACGATGGCGCAGGCGCCCGCGCCGGAACGCATCATGGCAGGCGGGCTTGCCACGCCAGCGCTGCTCGCGCAGGTGCTGGTCAGCAAATATTGCGACCACACGCCGCTCTACCGGCAATCCCAGATCTTCGCCCGGCACGGCGTCGATCTCTCGCGCTCGACGCTCGCCGGATGGGTTGGCGGGGCCTGCTGGTGGCTGGAAGCCCTGCATGAAAGACTCTGTGCGAACGTGTTCGCTTCGGACCATCTGTTCGCCGACGATACGCCGGTTCCGGTGCTCGATCCGGGCCGCGGAAAGACCAGGACCGGTCGGCTCTGGGTCTATGCCCGTGAGCAGCGCGGCTGGGGCGGAGCAGACCCGCCCGCTGCAGTGTTCCTGTTCGCGCCGGACCGGAAAGCTGAGCGACCGATTGCCCATCTCCGGGACTTCAAGGGTGTTCTTCATGTCGATGGGTATGCCGGGTTCGAGCAGGTTGCCGCGCGCCCCGAAGTGACGCTCGCAGCCTGCTGGGCGCACACGCGGCGCAAGTTCTACGACGTGGCCCAGGCCACCGGGTCGCCGATTGCCGAAGAGGCGTTGCGCCGCATCGCCGGGCTCTATGCGGTCGAGGCAGACATCCGTGGCAAGGCCCCGCACTGGCGGCTCGCCGCGCGCCGCAAATCGTCCGCGCCGCGTGTTGAAAATCTCCGTGCCTGGCTTGAAGGGCAACTTGCGAAGATCCCTGAACGCAGCACGCTTGCCGGGGCCGTCCGCTACGCCCTCGGCCGCTGGAAAGGCCTCACCCGATTCCTCGACGATGGCCGCATCGAGCTTGATACCAACCCGGTCGAGCGCGCGATCCGGCCCGTCGCGCTCGGACGCAAGAACCATCTGTTCGCCGGCAGCGATGGCGGAGCACACCGCTGGGCGATCCTCTGCTCGCTGATCGAAACGGCAAAACTGAACGGCGTCGAGCCCTACGCCTACCTCGCCGATATCCTCCAGCGTATGGCCGATGGCTATCCCGCAAACCGGCTCGCCGAACTGCTGCCATGGGCCTGGAAAGCCGAGAATCCCGTCAAGGTCTGACATTATGTGTCACCTCCGGACGCATACGGTACGCCTGCTCTTCCTGGAGATTTCCTTGCAGCGCTTTGCATAGACTTGCAGCCCTCTCAGCCCGGAACGGAGAAGAGGAGGACGGCGACGCCGTCCACGTCTTCGCGTTTCGTGGCGCCGAAATAGCGCCCGTCGAGCGATCGCGGATGGGCGTTGAGGAGGAACATTTCGTCCTCGCGCAGGACGAAGCAGCCGCTCCATGCGGGCATGTCTCGTCCGCCTGCATCGCGCAGCAAGGCCTTCGCAACGGGCTTTCCATCGACGAAAATATCGAGGTTTTTTCGGCAGATTTCCGCGCCCGGAAGCGCTGCGATCTGCTTGATCAGAGGCCAGCCTTCGCCGACAAAACCGTGGCTCGCGGCCCATTTCGCCGCCTCGCTTTCGGCCGAGACGGCGACCCATCTGCCCGGGGTGAATGGGTCGCCGCTCAGCCGGTAAAGCCCCTTCGGCGCAGAGCCTGTCCGGTTCCAGATGAGCCAGTCGGATGCATGCAGGAAGAGGCCCGCGCCTGCGAACAGAATGCCTGCTGTCGTGGCGGCGAGTGTGCGTTTTCTCATCATGGGCTCCCGGCGATTTATGCAGGAGAGATTGCATGCCGCCGGCGAGCCGCGGGAGCTGTAAAACCGGAGACGCGATTTTGCAACTTGAGGCGTATCGAGTGGCGCGCAGCGCGCTTTCGCTCAGGGAAAAAACGGATCAGCGCAGAGCAGATCGCTCAGATAAGCGCCATCGCGCAGCCGCTCCGCCTTGTTCACGAGATAGCGGATGTTGTGTTTCATGGAAGGACCGCCCCACTCTTCCTGCACGCGCTCCAAGCCGTAAAGCGCGACAGCGATGTCACGGCGTGTGCCGCCGAGTTCGAGGCAGTCGAGCGCGATCAGGCCGTCGCGAAGAACCTGCGTGGTCTTGCTCCATTTCGCGGCCTTCCTGCCCGGCTTTTCGTCATAGACGGCGAAGGCCGCTTGCAGGAGTTTTATGCGGCGGCTGAAACTTTGCATGTCCGAGATCATCAATTTCATACGGACGGGCTCAAGGCCAAGCATCGAGACCCCACTGCAACGATTCTGGACGACGGAACCGTTGCATCGGACGAGCAAATATTCGCGCCCTGCGAAGTCGGTGACATGCGTGTAACTGCTGGAGACGGTGGTGACATGTTCCCAGATCTCGCACTTCTGGTGTGGCGCCCGCGTTATGCAGTAGATTTCAATCTGGTCCGGGAAGGCTTCGCGGCTCCAGACCACATCCGCATCATATCCGTTCCTCGCCGGGTCGGCCATCAGAGCGAGACCCCACCGGTCGGCAAGCGCCTGCGACGAGCGCGGTCGGAGGAGGCGTGCATTGAGCAGGCAGGGGCCAGGAATCGCTGATATCTCATGTTCCTGGCGCAGCGCTGCATCGCGCCGGAACTCGGGACTGCGACGCAGGAATTCCCAGGCCCAGCGATCCGGCGAGAGCCGCCAGAGATAGTCGTAGCGTGTCAGATCGGTCGTTGAATCAAGCGTAAAATGTTGCATCCCCTGCCCCCTTTGAAGAGGCTTTTTATTATCTCTGGTTGCAGTTTCTTTCGGTAATTGAATAAGTCAAGCATAGCGTTAAAACTTGAGACGCATTCATTGGCCTACGGATCGCGTTCTCAGCAGTCTCAACGCACGCGTTTCGACGTCGACGCGAAACGGTTCCGTCTTGACCAGGCTCTCAGGCTCCGGCGCTTGTAGAACACGCGGCCGCCATGCTTGCGATAGATCGGCCCCCTGCCCTGGCAGCGGTAATGGTCGAGCGTCGTGCGCTTGAGTTTCAGGATTTGCGCCGCTTCGGCGACGGTGACGAGATCGTCGAGATCGGCTTCGTCATCGTCTTCGAAATCCGGAAGGTTTTCGAGATCCTCTGTTTTCCTGTCTTCCTGCATGTTGTCTGCTCCGGCGTTCACGCAACCAAGTTCGATGGCTCCAGTCTGGATAAAATTGCACGGATGAGAAGCGACAAAATTATAACTTGTGATTTTGCAACTCGCCGCGCAGGCGAAGCGGAACGCGCAGTAAGAGCGGCTCCGCCGTTCGGCGGAGCCGCTTGCGCGAGCAGGGAAAGAGCCTGGACGAAGCGGCGCCCCGTCCGGCTTTGCCGGGCGGGGCGCTGGTCCTTTAATCGCCGTTCTGGCGGCGGCCGCGGGACCAGATGAGGCTGTAGACGCCGTCTTCATCGACGGATGTATCGTCGAAGAGGTTGGCGTAGATCGCCGCGTTGAAGCTCGGATCGTCGAGCTTGAGGCCGAGATAGTCGCGGCCTTCATTGGACTGCTTGGCCCAGGCGGCGCCGATCTCGGCCCTGCCGGAAAAGACGCGGTGGCTCGGAGCGTTTTCGCTCATCGGTCCGTCGTTCGGGGTGATGCGGACATTCTTCGCCTGGACGCTGAGGGTTACGATTTCGCCGACATATTCGTTGCCGGTTTTCTTGAAGGTTCCGATGGTGGCCATGTCAATTCTCCTTTTGGCTTTCGAGCCCGCGACCATCGCGGCCTCGATGGCGATCGACAGGCCCGGCGCGACCGGACGCAGCAGTCCTCAAGGACCCGGAGCGCAGCGGAGGACGGCGTCGTGCAGACTTTCTTGTCTCGCGAGGAATGGGCGAAGCCCAGGGGAAGAAAGTCTGCATCAGCCGTTGCGGCAAGGCCGGTCGAGGCGCAAGCCGGCCCGGGCCAGATCAGGCCATGAGAGGCCGCGCTGGACGCGAGGCGCAAGGCCGGACAGAATTGGAAATGGCCAGCCGGAATGCTGACAGAACACTGGCGAGTATGGGCCGGGGATCGTTTCATCCCTCCGCGCAAGGCGATGCGTTCGGCCAGCATCCAGGGCGTGGGTAAAGATGCGAAAACAGCGCGCTGCCGCCCGCATTTTTCTGCCGGCCGTGACGCCGGCCGGTTGCGCCAGCGCGTTCCGGTGAGCGATCGCGACGGCGGACAACGCAGACGATTTCGTGGCGCTCAGGCGCGGTCGCTGCGGCGCTCGAAGACGGACGGGGGCATTGCGAGCGGCTCTTCAGAAGGTCTGGTTTTGCGCCTCGCTCGCACGGAATAAGGAGACCGGCGTATCCTTGGCATGCCCGCGGCGGGCACGCCGTCAGGCCCTCCTTGTTGACCCAGCCCCGTGATCCGGGCCATTCACTCGGAGAGTCTGTTCGCCTTTCTTTCTGTTGGTTGGTTTGAGGTCAAGGCCCGGCGAGCGGAGCCACCGCGACGCTCAAGCGAGCCGGGCCGGTGT
>Ga0310345_10002148_pt1 | contig 20434 bp, 14 predicted proteins | sample HC15DNA20500_MG_FD_204667 | JGI IMG/M metagenome (GOLD analysis project Ga0310345, IMG submission 204667) | Marine microbial communities from station ALOHA, North Pacific Subtropical Gyre - HC15-DNA-20-500_MG | ecosystem: Environmental > Aquatic > Marine > Oceanic | place: Pacific Ocean: North...
CTCAGGAGGAATGTTGGTGCGGAGCGCGTCGCTGAGGCTTCCGAAATTCCCCCCAACTTCAGTGGAGATCACCTGCGGGTCGATCCGGTAGTCCGGTGCCAGCGAGGCAAACGCGCGCAGTGTCATCCCTCGCGTGTTGAGCGTCCAGACCAGCTCCGTGGAGCCGAAGTCCCCGGGCACGCGAATGGTGAACAGGAAGGGGTTCCGTCGCGGATAGAAATGCGTCGGCTGCCCCTGGTCGGCGGAGGAGGCGTCATACGCCTCCCGCTCGAGATCGTCCAGCCCCGCGGCCTCTGTAAACGTAAAGTAGTTGTCCGGACCAACCGGGATATCGAATTCCTGCTCCCAATTGGAGTTCATGTACCCCATGAACAGCGTGTACGTCCCGTCGTCGTTAGGCCACCAGCCCTCGAAGGCAGGCGCCACGGTCTGGTCGGTCAGGTGCATAAACCGCGTCTGACCTTCAGCCGCCGGAACCAGGAAAAGGACCGAAAGCAGCGCTAACAACAGCCCCCGGGCAGTAGACGACAGAGCGCTGCCGCGTATCACTGGTTCTCCCTTCCTCCCGCCGGTCCCTCCTCCATGTCGGTCACGACGGGAGCCCAACACAGCGGACACCCGACGTCGTAGTCGTTCCTGTCCTTCATCATCGCGCGTCGAGCCGCCATTTCCGCCTGGAACTGCTCTTCGGTGAGCGTGACCGAGTAGCCGAGGTCGATGAACATGTTGGAGACCGAGCGCCGACCGCCTCCAGCCCAGTTTCTCGAGTCCGCGACGTTCGGATTGCCTTCCGTGGTGTCGAGGAAGCCGATGACGTGCAGGATCGTGCCTTTGGGCAACAACGGCGCGGCGTCGTCCTCGAAGACGTATTGCTTGACCCAATTGTGAGAGTAGCCAACGCAGCTGAGCGTGAACTGGTTGTGGCCCCAGATCGCCTCCATGCACATCCGTACACCCGGTGCATGTAGATGCGGTTCGAATGCGACGATCTTGGTGTGCTGCTGCAGTACCTGGTAGGAGTGGAATTCCTGGTTCGCTTTGTTCGGCGCCACGTCGATGTCGACGCCGTTGCCAAGACGCGGGCCCCGGTTCATGTACTCGGGCTCGTAGTCCGGCGGGAAGAACTTGAAGCCGAACTCGAGGTGCCCGATCGTCTCACGGCCGTTCGCGTGCAGATGCGACGCACCGAGGTGTAGCGCCGAACCCGCGCGCAGCAGCCTGCCAGCCTTGTCCGGGAACACGTCCGCATTGCGCCCGACCTCGTGGATGGGCCAGCTCGTCCTTTGACCGACCACCTCGGTGCCGTCCTCACTCAGCACGCCACTCGTATAGGTCATGTGGTGGAAGACGTAGCGGCCACCGACGGTGCTGCTCTCGTTCTCCGCCGGGATGTCGTTGACTTCCCGGACCTCCACGGCCATGACGTAACGGTCTTCGGTCAGTCCCGTCGGCACCAGGCCGATATCTCCCCAGCGATCGGGTCCCACGGGCGGCATCGTCTTGTCAACCGAGCGCAGGACGAGATCTGGCGTTCCGATCGTCCATACTCCGGAATCGGCAAAATCCCGCGGCGCTGGCATGTCCGCCCGGTTGCCTTCAGGAGCTCCGTTGTCCGCCCATGCCTGAATCTTGGCCAGCTCTTCGTTGCTGAGCGAATAGTCGTCCTTGAAGGCGGAGTGGATGCCGATGTCCTTCTCCACGAACCACGGGGGCATCGCGCCCATGCGATCCCTGATGGCGGTGCGGTTCCGAATCCTCCGGGCCATTGGCCGTACTTCGTCGTAGCTCCTGAGCGACATGGGTGCGCCACCACCTGCGCGGTGGCAGCTTACGCAACTGCGCTCGAGGATGGGCGCGATGTCTCGCGAGTACGTGACCGTGGCTGGATTGATGCCGAAGTCGGCTGCAGCGTACAGATGCAGCTCGTGGTTAGAGACACTCGCATCGTGCGATTGAGCGCTCACCGCGACCGGCAACGCAAGAAGGGCCAAGACCGAAAAAGCGAACCGTCTGGCATTCATCGAACACTCCCCTTGGCAACGTGCACAAGCCTTGAGCTACGATGAGGCAGTCGCGTGCTCATCGCAAGCGTCTCAACCATAGATCATAACTGCGGAACTGCTACGGCCGGCTCTCCGGAAGCGCAAAAGCCACCAGCGTCGTCCCTGAAGGAATCAGCACGTGCTGCCGTCCATCGAGCATGTGGGTCATCGCCGCGGCGCCCCAGATGCGGGAGCCGGTCTGGTAATGCCACAGGTTCTGGCCGGTGCTGGCCTCGAAGGCCATGAAATTGCCCTCGTGGTCACCCGCGAAGACGAGCCCGGACGCCGTGCTCATCACCCCCGCCATGGTGGCAGACGGGTAGCGGAACTCCCACTTACGCTCGCCGGTCTGTACGTCGATCGCGCGCAGAGCGCTGTACCAATGGTCGCGGTCGATCCAGACGACGCCGCCGAACGAGCTGCGACCCTCGACGAACTCGGGCTCCTGAGGCGCGAAGGTGGCGCAGGTCTCGCGCGCGGTGACGAAGAAGAGGCCGAGATCAGGATTGAACGACGGCGGCATGAAGTTGGTGCTGCCCCAGGGGTCCGGCAGACACCCTTCACTACCGTCGTTGAGGATGATGGGCCGCCCATCGGGCCCGATCTCGCGCGCCCAGGTCGTTTCCGTGAACGGCTTGCCGAGCAAAAGCTCACCCGTCGTGCGGTCGAGCACATAGAAGAACCCGTTACGGTTGGCCACCATGACCACCTTGCGCTGCTCGCCACCAAACATGATGTCCGCCTGCACAGGCACATGGTTGGAGTCCCAGTCGTGCAGGTCGTGCGGCGTGAACTGGTAATGCCAACGCAGTGTGCCCGTTTGGGCGTCGAGCGCCACGAGCGAGTTCGTATAGAGGTTGTCCCCCAGCCGGTCGTCGCCGTAGTAGTCGGGATTCGGATTTCCGGTGCCCCAATAGATGAGATCGAGCTCCGGATCGTAGCTCCCAGTCATCCAGGTGCCACCGCCGCCTCGGGCCAAGATTTCCGCGTCCTGCGGCCAAGTCTCGCTGCCGGGCTCGCCAGGCCCAGGGATCGTGTGGAACCGCCAGATGCGTTCGCCCGTCTCCGGATCGTACGCGTCGACGAAGCCGCGCGTCGCATACTCGCCGCCCGAGATCCCTACAATCACTTTTCCGTCGATGACCAGCGGCGCCATAGTCGCGGCATAACCGACGTGGTAGTCCGCGAGCTCGATATCCCAGAGCACGCTCCCAGTCTTTCTGTCGAGCGACACGAGGTGCGCATCGAGCGTCACCATGAAGAGGCTCTCGCCGAGCATACCGAACCCACGATTGACGGGCGCGCTCGCGCCATAGGTGAGATCGTTCGGCAGGTTGCGCCGATACTGCCAGAACTGGCGTCCGGTCCGGGCGTCGAGCGCCCACGCCAAGTTGTTCGACCCGGTGACGTAGAGCACGCCGTCCAATACGAGTGGGGTGGTCTCGAAGCCTCGGCCTCGGGTCGTCGTACCGGTTTGGAAGGTCCAAATCGGTGTGAGGCGGTGCACGTTTTCGGGCGTGACCTGGGTGAGCAGGCTGTGGCGTCGGCCGCTGTAATCGCCGGAGAAAGTCAGCCAGCTCGAGGGGTCGGAGAATCCTTGGAGAATGTCGGCATAGGTGACGCCGGGGTCGCCGTCCTGTGCGACCAGACTCGAAGTGCCGAGGCCTGTCAGCGCGATCATGGCAGCGGCGCATGTCAGGCTTCTGGCCAGCCCTCTGACAAATCTTCCGAGCAGCATTGATTGCACCTCTCTACCGGCCATTTGAGTCAGCGTCTCGCAGCGTACCGAGATATCGCAGCAGGTCGTCGAGATCGCTGTCGCTGAGACGGTCTGAGCCGAATTGCGGCATTAGCGAGCGATCTACTCGCGTGAATTCCTGCAGATCCGCCTTGAGATACCCCTGGAGCCGCTCGCGCGTATCCACGACCTGAATCGAGAACACGTCCTCGCTCTTGGTCACGCCACGGACGCGCTGACCATCTTGTGTGACGAATGTCACCGCACGGTAGCCCGCCGCGACCGAAGCACTGGGGTCGCGAATCGACCGGATCAGCATGTCGCGAGATCGGACGACGGTGATGCGTGTCAGATCAGGGCCCAGATGCCCGCCGCGCCCGTTCACCGTATGACAGCGGACGCAGGTCCCGGAAAAGACCTCCTGGCCGCGTTCGGCATCCCCGGTGTCGTTCTCGAACGGCGAAACCGTGCTGAGGCCCTTCACGTGAGCGACGATCGCCCAGATCTCGCGGTCCGGCGCAGAGCTGGAGGGCATGATGCTGCCCGAGATGCCCCGCTGGATCACTTGGAAGACCCGGTCGTCACTCGTGCCAGCCGCCCACATGAGGGTCAGATCGGGACCGCTGATGCCCTTGGCGTCCGCACCGTGACATTCGGCGCAGCGGGTGCCGAACAGGGCCGCGCCGGCGCGCATCGCGGTACGGTCGCCCTCATACGGGTTCCCGCCCTGCGCGCTCACAGAGAGCGGCGCGGAGATGCTCAGGATCAGGAGTAGGCGCGGGAGCGCTAAGCGGGCCATATCGGGCATACCATAGCGGTCGGCCGGGGATGCGCAAACGGGCTCACTGCAGGCCGTGGCACTTCGTGGATCGGAGAGTCGGGCGCGAGGCAACGTCCGATACGCGCGGGTGGCTGGCAAGCATGGCGATCGCACCGCGTCCCCGTACCTTGCTGGGCCCACAATGACTCCACGGAGCCTCCAAGCGATGCACAGATTTCCAGTCGCCCTCAGCTTGCTCCTGCTTCCTGCGGGCATGTCCGCCCAAAACTCGAGCGCAGACTACACCGAGCCCTACCAGCTGGAAGCCCTGGATATCTATCGCAGCATCATCGGATACCGGTCTGCCGCAACACATGGCCGGGTGCCCGAAGTCGCCGCCTATCTGGCAGATCGGTTTCAAGCGGGCGGATTCCCGGAAGAGGACGTGCAGGTCCTCCCGTTTCAGGTTCCTGGCGGAGAGGAAACGGCCGGGCTCATCGTGCGCTACCGTGGCGACGGATCGTCCGGAGAGCGTCCGATTCTGCTCTTGGCCCACATGGACGTAGTCGATGCCCTTCCGCAGGACTGGGAGCGCGATCCCTTCACGCTCATCGAAGAGGACGGATACTTCTTCGGGCGAGGCAGCTTCGATGACAAGTTCGGCATTACGATGCTGACCACCACGTTCCTGCGGTTAAAAGCTGAAGGCTTCGTCCCGACGCGCGACCTCGTCATCGCGTTTACCGGAGACGAGGAAACGGGAATGATGTCGGCGCGCCGCATGGTGACGACGCACCGTGAGCTGACGGACGCCGAGTTCGCGCTCAACGCGGACGGTGGTGGTGGCCGGCTCGGCGAAGACGGCGAGGCCGTCAGCTACGTGATCCAGACCTCCGAGAAGACGTACGCCACGTTCGAGCTGACGGTCACGAATCCCGGAGGGCACAGCTCGACGCCCCGGACTGACAACGCGATTTACGATCTGGCCGCCGCGCTGAAGAACATCGAAGCGTATCGCTTCCCCGTCATGGTGAACGAGGCTACACGCCTGTACCTGAAGGGCGCTGCCGAGGTCATGCCCGGTGAGGTGGGAGACGCCATGGCTCGGCTCGCGGACAATCCTGACGACGCGCAGGCGGCCGACGTGCTTTGGCACGAACCGGAAATCGTGGGGATAACGCGCACGACCTGCGTGGCGACGATGCTACGCGCAGGCCACGCAGAGAACGCGCTGCCGCAATCGGCAACAGCGACGGTCAACTGTCGCATCTTTCCCGGCGTGCAGGTCGCGGCAGTCTACGCCACACTGCTGCGCGTGGCTGCAACGCCCCAACTGGAGATCCAGGTTCTGGCCGAGCCGATGTCTAGCCCCGCCTCACCTCTTCGGGACGATGTGCTCGAAGCCGTGAGCGCCGCGGTCCATGCACAATATCCGGACGTTCCGGTGATCCCCTACATGGCACCCTACGGGACGGACGGAAAGGAAATCCGCGCTGGGGGCATCCCGACGTACGGGGTGATGGGATTGTTCATCAAGGACAGCGACCAATTCGCGCATGGGCTGAATGAGCGCGTTCCAGTACGTGGGTTCTATAGAGCCCTGGAGCATTGGTACACGATACTCCACAGGCTGGCAGGGCGGCCGGCAGCGTAGATCGGATTCGCTTTTATGCGGGCATGACGCTGAAGGGAGGCTGACCTCCGGACAGAGGCTCGCCACACGCTGGCCATGCTAAAGGCGGCAGCCTGCCCGTCCGATCAACTCCCACCAACCTCGCGAGCTTTGCCCGTGGTCGGGATTTCCCCGACTCCCTTTGTCAGGCTTTCCAGTTCCGCCTTGAGCTAGCGGCCGTGTTCCTAGGCCTCTTTGGCCTTTTCCATCGTGTTCTGTACGGCTTCCGGCGTTCCCAGCCGCTCGGCGAGGGACCATCCCCCAGAGCCACTGCGGGCAACTCCTTGACCTTCCTCATCGCGAGGTCAGACGTCTCCACCAGGGTCTGGAGCAGTTGATCGGTCATAGTGATTGCTTCTTCGAGGCGGAAGCGGGTCGAGCGAACCATTTCCTCGATCAAGGCGGGACTGTCTTTCGCGGAGACCGCAGCCGAGAGGACCTAACCCGACTCGACCCTGGCGCGGATGTCATTGTGTCCCGCCACCTCGTCGTCGATCTCGAAATACTCTAGAACGAGCCCCACCGCTTTGTCGTTGTCACCGGCGTTGATGGCCTCCACGATCTTCCCGCATTCGTGCACATCCTGCTTCACGGCATCCGCTTCCTCCGCCGAAGCGGAGAGCTTCTCGTTGACCGGAGCAAGGTGAACATCATTCACCTTGTAGAGCCCCAGCGGTTTGAGGATTCCAGACGCTGTCCCGATGATCTTCGTCATCACGGATTCACTCATACCGACCTTCGATTTGAAGTGACGTCAGCAATTCAACCGACTGACCTTGTCATCGTCGTAGTACTCGGGGGCATGATGGTTACGCGATGTATCCACTCTACGTGGCGCTGAGGATATCTGCACTAGCGTCGGCGCATCCGAGAGATCACGCTGGACGGGGAAGCCTCGTGGAAGCGGATCGTCGAGTGGAGGTGGGAAATCGATGAGGGGGGTGCTTCAACGGCGTCGCACTGAGCGCATGGCGACCTTGCCCAGAACGCTCAGCACCGCGCATTCTCTGGGCGGATGCATGTCATAAGGCACACACACCGGTGACGCCGGAAGCGAGGCAACATGTCAGCGATCCGCGAAACGACTCGACGCGAATTTCTGGTCCAGCTCGGTGGGCTCGGCGTCATGCTCACCCGGCCGCCGAGGCTACTCGGGCAGGAGAAACTGCCCGCCAGGATGATCCCGGGCACCAACGAGTCACTGCCAATCATCGGCCTCGGATCGTCGAAACCGGTCCTGGAAATCCCCACCGAGGGCACGGAGCCCGTGGCCGCCGTGATCAGGATGCTGCTAGAGCGGGGGGGACGCGTTGTCGATACGTCGATCCGACCCGAGGCGATCGACGCGGAGTTCGGGCGCGTTCTGGCGGAACCGGATATCCGCGACAGCATCTTCCTCGCGACCAAGATCAACACGCCGGACGCCGAGCTCGGAATCGCGCAGATGCTTCAGACGCAGAGGCTGTTCCCCGATCGTCCCTTCGATCTCGTGCAGGTCGAGAGCCTGCGGGGTCTAGCGGACCACTGGCCGCGGCTGCTCGAATGGAAGGAGTCGGGTCAGACGCGCTACATCGGCGTCACGGTCTCCTCGTATCGCAACTTCGATCGCCTCGAGTCGTTCATGAGGGTGGAATCGCCCGATTTCGTGCACATCAACTATTCCGTGGTGGAGACACGTGCCGAAGAGCGGCTCTTACCGCTCGCGCAGGACCTGGGCATGGCCGTCATCATCAACCGACCCTTCATGAACGGCACGTATTTCGGGCGCGTTAGTGGTAAAGATTTGCCCGATTGGGCGGCCGACTTCGACTGCGCGGCGTGGTCACAGTTCTCGCTGAAATACATCCTCGGGCATCCTGCCGTCACGTGCGTGCTGACCGAGACGACCAACCCGGAGCACATGGAAGAGAACATCGAGGGCGGCTTCGGACGCCTGCCGGACGAAGCGACCAAGCGGCGCATGCGACAGCACATGGCTGACCTGTAGCGATAGGCGTCTCTCCGTCATGAAGCCACACCGACGGGCCGCCGACCTTGCGCTGCGCTACAACGCCATATCGATCCTCGAGCACAACCTGGAGGATCGTGCGGACAAGACCGCGGTACTGACGCCCGACCGGGACTCGACCTTCCGCAACGTGTCGGACGAGGTGAACCGAGTCGGCAACGCTCTGCTCGGCGTCGGTTTGCAGCCCGGAGAGAGCGTAGCCATCCTGCTCCCTGACACCACGGAGTGGGCGACGACGTTCTTCGCGTGCCTGAAGACCGGAACGGTTGCGGTTGGGATCAATACGCTACTCACGCCCCGTGAGCTCGCGCAGATTCTGCGAGAGTCGCGTGCGCGAGTGCTGGTGGTGCACCACACGCTGTTGGCCGGAGCACTGCCTTCGCCAGAGGATCCGAGTTTCGTCGAGCACGTGGTCGTGGTGGGTGGAGGAGCGCACACGACGGCCGGTGGCGGCCAGGCAAACACGGCAACCAGCGCAGGGACCGCCACAGCGCCGACCATCGGCGGACCGACGATCCACGACTGGGTCACCTGGATCGCGGACGAGCCATCCACGCTCGAGGCCACGGACACCCACCGTGAGGACTTCGCCACGCTCAACTTCTCCAGCGGCACGACTGGAGAGCCGAAGGGCATCTACCACACCCACGCCGACCTCGCGCTGACTGCTCAGCTTTGGGGCGTGGACGTGCTCGGACTGCAGGCAGACGACCGCACCTTCTCGGTCGCGAAGCTCTTCTTCGTCTACGGCCTCGGCGGCAACCTCGTCTTCCCCTGGTACGTCGGGGGCTCGGCCGTGCTGTACTCGGGCAGCCCCCGCGTCGCGACCGACGTGCTCGGCGTCATCGACCGATTCAAGCCCACCATCCTCTTCAACGCGCCCACTGGATACGCGTCGATCCTCGCAGTCGAGGCATTTTCGGAGCGCTACGACCTCTCGTCTCTCCGGCTGGGGGTTTCGGCCGGCGAGGCCCTGCCCGCTCCGCTCTGGCACCGGTTCAAAGAGCAGACGGGGGTCGAGTTGCTCGATGGTATCGGGTCGACCGAGAACTTCCATATCTTCGTGTCGAACCGGCCGGGCGACGTGCGTCCCGGCAGCAGCGGGAAGCCTGTGGCCGGCTACGAGTGCCGCATCGTGGACACCGAGGGAAAGGCCGTATCGCCCGGAGAAGTCGGCAACCTGCATGTGAAGGGCGAGACCGCTGCCCTGTTCTACCTGCACGACTCCGAGCGAAGCCGGCAGACCTTCCTGGGGGAATGGCTGAACACCGGCGACAAATACACGGTCGATGAGGACGGCTATTACTGGCACGCTGGTCGGTCGGACGACATGCTGAAAGTCGGTGGGATCTGGGTTTCGCCAGTGGAGGTCGAGAGCGTCCTGGTCGAGCACGAATCGGTGCTCGAGTGCGCGGTGGTAGGGGCGGTGGACGACGCAGAGCTCGTGAAGCCAAAGGCGCTGGTGGTGCTAAAAGAAGGCTCCCGGGACGCCGCTGGAGACAAGCTGGCTCGGGAGCTGATCGATCACTGCGTCGAGCGGATGGCGGCCTACAAGCGGCCGCGGTGGGTCGAGTTCGTCGATGAGCTGCCCAAGACCGCGACCGGGAAGATCCAGCGTTATCGGCTGAGGTGAAAGCGGCGAGGCAACCATATCTCAGCCTCGTTGATCCCAACACAACGTATACATACAATCCGTGCACAGTTGGCCGACGCTCGACCCCGTTTGGCCGATTGAGGAGCGCTCGGTCCCGCAGTCGATCGTGTCCTTCGCGCTCGAACGTCTGCACGCCCTCGACTCCGCCCCCGCACTCGCCTCAACCGAGAGCCGCCTGCTCTACCGCTTCCCCAAACCCGACCTACACGGCCGCACCGAGTTGCTACTCACGCCTCTCAAGCTCCTTGCGGCTCTCGCCAAGTTCGTCCCGCCTGCGGCGCCGAGATGAGAATCCACAGCCTGCTCGCTACGACAGCATTCGTGGCCCGGGAGCCTGCTAGATCCTCCTTGCAGACTTCGACGTCGAAATCTGCAAGGAGGACTGTGCCCAAGATTCACCTATTGAAGACCGATCTGCCCCTGGAGAACGTCTCGACGATGGGGATGTGTTCGAGTTCGGCCGGATCGGATGTCAGCGGGTTCTCCCCGAGGATCACCAGATCAGCTTGCTTGCCAACGGTGATCGAGCCCTTCGTATCTTCCTCGAAATACTGATACGCCGCCCCAAGCGTAACGGCGTGCAGCGCCTCCTGGACTGTGAGCCGCTGGTCAGGGCCGAGCACGCGGCCGCTGCGGCTTTTCCGGTTCACGGCGATCGACACCAGACGCATAATGTGTGGCGGCACGACCGGCGCGTCGTTGTGGATCGTGAAATTCACGCCGCGATCGATCGCCCAGCGCGCCGGGCTGACGTTGGTGCCCCTATCCTCGCCGAAGCTCCGCACGTGCCAGTCGCCCCAGAAGAACGTGTGCGCCGCGAAGAAAGAAGGAATGACGCCTAATTCCGCCGCGCGATCCAGCTGGTCGGCACGCATGAGCTGAGCGTGGATGATCACCGACCGATGGTCCGGCACCTCGTCCATGTCGGCAATCGCCTCTTCGACCCCGTCAAGGTGGAGGTCCATCGCCGCGTCGCCATTGGCGTGCGCTAGGTACGGTACGCCGCGCTCGATCAGCGCTGCCGCTCCGGACTTGTAGGTCCCCGCGGCAGCATTTCCCGCGCCGTAAGCGCGATAGTCGGCCGGCGCGCCCGGAGGTCCTTCGTTGTACGGTTCCGTTACCCAGGCGGTGCGTCCCTGGGGCGATCCGTCGAGCATGAACTTGACGCCGGCAACGCGAAAGCCGTTGCTGTAGGTCGGCTCGTACTCGAGGTCTCCGTCCACGATCGCTTCTACGCTCGTGTATGCACCTATGTCCGCATTGAAAGGTTCTCGCTCGGCTGCCGCGCGAAACGCTGTAACCTGTTCCGGGCTCGTTCCGCCACCGTTCTGGATGGTGGTAGTACCATAGCTCGTATAAACGTCGATGGTCCTGCGAAGCAGATCGTCGATGTCGCCCCCCGGGTCGAACCCTGCATCGCCACCTACAATCAACCTGCCGGCCCCCTCTTCCAGGACCCCGTTAGGCTCCATCGATCCCTCGACACGGCGAATGTGGCCCCCCTCCGGATCCTCCGTGGCTGCGGTGATGTCGCTCGCCGCGAGCGCCGCCGAGTTCACCGCATTCAGATGCCCAGACACGTGGGTCAGAACGATCTGGTGGTCGGTCGAGGCTCGGTCTAGGTCGTAGCGCGTCGGATGGCGACCCTCCTCGAGCAACGAATCGTCGTAGCCTCCTCCGATAACGAGCTCACCGGGGGGTATGTCCTTCTCCTCGATCCACGCCCGAATCTCCCGCACTATGTCGTCGATGTTACTTACATTGCCCACCGGCGGAGGATGTAGCGACAACTGGTCCAAGGTCGTACCCGTGTAAATAATGTGCCCGTGGGTATCAATGAAGCCGGGCAACAGTGCCTGGTCTGCGAGATCCACGACGCGCGTCCTCGCCCCCTCGAGGGCCATCACGTCATCCATAGATCCGGCGGCTACGATCGTCTCGCCCCGGACCGCCACAGCCTCGACGGTCGGCTGACCCGGATCCATCGTGACGATGTTGTCACCGAAGAAGATCGTGTCGGCTGAGGAATCCCCACAGCCACTGAGACCGATGCCTAGCGTGCACGCTAGTACGACTATGACCCGTTTTGATGCTCTCATGACTCCACCCTCAATGGTTGTGGACCGTCCATCCCGAACCGTCTCGGCTTATAGTTCGTGGACTGACCTGCCCCTGGAGAATGTCTCGACGATCGGGACATGCTCGCGCTAGGCCGGTCAAGGCACAAGCTATCGATCGAAGCAGCGGGGCCGGAATCAAGCGACTTCTCGGGGCCTGGGCTCTTGCGTGACATCGTCGGTGATGGGCACGTTCCTCTCACCCTTAGTGGAGCGTGCATGTGAAGAAAGGCCACCGCTAACGCCGTGGGCCCCTCCACGTACTCCGCCTCGGCGCCAACGTCGCTCCGCTTCAGCTCGATGGTCCTGGGAGCCGTTCTGGCCCTGGCCCTTGTGCGGGGGCAAGTAGCGTTCGGACAGGAGTACACGCCGGTGCCGGAGGAGCCTGAGTGGCCCGTCGATCCGGCCACCTACGCGAGGCCCACCCACGGGGCGACGCGGGCCACCGGCCCCATCATCATTGATGGCTTTCCGGGCGAGGCCGCCTGGGAGGAGGCGCTGCCCATCACCCGCTTCATCACGTCAATGCCGGACCTGGGCTATCCGGCCACCCAAAAAACGAACATCCGGATCATCTACGACGACGAGGCCCTGTACTTCGCTTGCCTTTGTTATGACACGCAGCCGGACAACCTTACGGTAACGAGCCTCGAGAGGGATTTTAACGCCGTTAATGCGGACGTACTCTCAATTGTCCTGGATCCCATGCTGGATCGCCGGAATGCGTTCCTCTTCACGATAAACCCGCACGGGGCCATCGGTGACGCGCAGGCGTTCGACGACAATCGGATCCTGAACTACGCCTGGGACGGAGTGGTCCGGGTGGAGACGCAGCTCACCGACTTCGGTTGGACGTTCGAGATGGCGATTCCCTGGACTACGCTTCGTTTCGAGGCATCCGAAGAGGGCCAGGACTGGGGCTTCAACGTTCTGAGACGTGTCCCGCGGGTCAACGAGGTCTCTTATTGGTCGCCCCTCGAGCGCCACGAGTACACTCCGAAGGTTTCGCGAGCGGGAACCTTGACGGGGCTCGTAGGACTCAAACAGGGACGAAACCTCGGGCTGACACCCTATGTTAAGGGATCGGTGGCCTCGGGCTCAGGTGGCGTGGCTGGTACCGGGGACGAGGTCGACGCCGGAGGGGACCTCAAATTCGCTATCAGTTCCAGTCTCACCCTGGACGCCACGTACCGGACTGATTTCTCCGACGTTGAGGTGGACCAGCTCCAGGTCAATCTGACCCGATTCCCGCTTTTTTTCCCCGAGCGCCGGGATTTCTTCATCGAGAACTCCGGTACCTTCGAGTTCGGTGACGGCACACAGCGGGAGTATCGCATGAGCGTCTCCGCTCGAGACTTCACTCTCTTCCACACCCGGCGCATCGGCCTGGCTCCTGGAGGCGAAGTCATCCCCATCATGGGTGGAGCCCGCATCACGGGAAGAACGGGCCAGTTCGAAGTCGGGGCTCTGGGGATGCGCACCGGTGCGGCCACCCTCCGGCCCCGGGAGAACTTCGGCGTGGTCCGCCTCCGACGTCGTCTGTTGGGAGGCTCCAACGTCGGGCTCATGGTGACGCACCGGGACCTTGTCGGAGAGGACGGGCAGACCGTCCGCAACCGGGCATACGGGGCGGACGGAAACTTCCTCTTTGCCGAAAACCTCCTCCTGACATCCTACGTTGCGGCCGCCGAGGGCTCGAATCTGGAGGGTGGGCTGAAAGACCGATTAGCCCTGAGGCTCTCGGCCGGATGGCGCGACCGGTTCTGGAACACGTCCGTCCTCTACCGTCGCTTGGGAGCAGAGTTCGATCCGGGCCTCGGGTTCGTCCGTCGCCGGGGGATCAACCACTATTACGCCACGTTCGGGGTACATCCCGCCGTCGACCGCTTTGGCCTTCAGGAGATCAACCCCTACGTCATGATCGACTACTTCACGAATCTGGAGTCGGTGCTCGAGACCCGGAGCGCCCAGGGTGGCCTCGGCTTCACCTTCGAAGACAGATCCCGGTCGAACCTGACGTACAAGCACCTCTTCGAACGACTCCTCGAACCCTTCCGGGTGAGTCGTTCGGACCTGGTTATCGGAGTCGGGGACTACGAGACGCATGAAGTGGCGCTCTCGCACAGCACTAATCCCTCCCGTGTATTCTCGGGGAACGTGTCGGTCTCACACGGCGGCTACTTCAACGGGACGCAGACGTCGTATGGGGTGGGAGGGGTCTGGCGTCCGAGCCCCCACGTGGCCTTTGACCTGACCTTTACACGAAGCGAGATCGCTCTTCCTGGTGAAGAGTTGGTGGCCGACCTGGCGAGGCTCCAGTTGAGTCTGAATCCGACCACGGAATTGCTCATGACCGCTTTCGTCCAATACAACAGCTTGATGGACGCGGTCGTCTCCAACGTACGCCTCCGCTTTATCCACGCCCCCCTGAGTGATCTCTACCTCGTGTACTCGGAACAGCGAGATGTGCGCGGAGATCTCCGTACCCAGCAGAGTCTCACGTTGAAGGCAACCCGGCTCTTGGCCTTCTAGTGCCAACGTCGAAGACCCCGGGCGTTGTCCGACCGACGAACAACCAGGAATGCCGAGACGCAGACACCGCGTCAGCTGGGAAGATCCCAACAGCGAGGAGCCACGGCCCACGACGGTCTCTTTCCGGCCCGTCTTGACTGCGCTCCGACCTCGCTACGTACTTCATTACTTCTGAGCGCAGCGGACAGCAGGGACTGAATTGGCGCAGACCAACCAACAACTCATCGCCGAGTACGCGAGTCAGGAGGCCCCCCTCCTGCCCCTACTCCACGCGTTCCACGAACGGGACGGCTACCTGAGCGAGGAAGCGCTGCGCGCGGCCTCCGACGGCCTGAAAATCCCAATAGCGGAGCTCTTCGGTACGGTCACGTTCTATCACCACTTCGCACGCGAGCCTGGCGGACACCTGGCGCCACGCGTCTGCACAGGCTTCATCTGCCGCATGAACGGCGCCGAAGAGCTGCTGGAGAGCCTGGACGGCGCGACGGGAATGCCGTGCAGCGGCCGCTGCGACGAACCGATCCCGGTGCTACGCGGCAAGCAGACGCTGGTCGGAACAAGCGCCGACGCGCTCGAGCCTCGCGACACTCCCGTACCACCGCCATCGGCCGACGGTGTCGAGGAGTGTGTTTTCGCGCACATCCGTGACCCGGCTCGAAAGACGCTCGAGGGCTACCGCGCTACCGGCGGATACGTGGCTCTGGAAAGGGCCGTGCGTGCGATGACCCCGGAGGAGCTGATCAGCGTCATCGATGACAGTGGCCTGGCCGGCCGCGGAGGCGCCGGCTTCCCCACCGGTCGGAAACTCCGAGCAGTCCTGGATGCCGAGGGTGGGCCCAACACCGTTGTCTGCAACGCCGACGAGGGTGAGCCTGGCTGTTTCAAGGATCGGGCGCTCATGGACCACGACCCGCACGCGCTGCTCGAGGGCATGGCGCTCGCATGTGTCGCGACCGACGCCGAGCGGGCGTTCATTTACCTGCGATACGAGTACCCGGAGACCGACGCCGGGCTAGCGGTCGCGATCGCCGAAACGGAAGCCGCCGGCATCCTGGGCAACGACGCCTTCGGATCCGGACGTCGGATCAAGATCTACCTTCGCCGCGGCGCCGGCGCCTACATCTGTGGAGAGGAGACGTCGCTTCTCAATTCGCTCGAGGGCGCCCACCCCTTCCCACGCAATCGCCCCCCCTACCCGGTAACGCACGGCTACGAGGGCACCCCGACCGCAGTGAACAACGTCGAGACGCTCTCGTCTCTGCCCCCTATCGTCGCGAACGGGGCCGAGTGGTATCGCGACCTCGGCATGGGTGAGCACGCGGGCACCAAGGTGATTTCCCTGTCCGGCGACGTGAACCGGCCGGGTAACTACGAAGTGCCTCTCGGCCTGCCGCTTTCGGAGCTCATCGAGCAGTGGGCAGGCGGCATCCGCAACGGGTATGCCATCCAAGCAGTGACGATGGCGGGTCTCTCCGGAGGATTCCTCGCGGGGGACGACCTTGACGTGACACTGGACGAGGCGTCGATTCGCTTGAAGGGCTCGTTCCTGGGAGCCGGCGGCATCATGGTCTTCGACGAAACCCGCCATATGATCGAAGTAGCCCATTCGGCCATGGAGTTCTTCGCCGAAGAGTCCTGCGGAAAGTGCTTCCCGTGTAGGATCGGGACCCAACGCCTCACCGAGCGACTGGCAGGCGACGCCGGACCGGCGGACTTCACGATGTGGCTGGACGAGGTCGCCGACCTCAACCTGACTATGAAAGAGACATCGGCGTGTGGCCTCGGTCAGGCCGCCCCGCTCATCACCGAGAGTTTGGTACGTTACTTCCCTGAAGTGGTGCGCGCCCACGTGGCAGGACGGCTTGACGATGAGTGACAACAGCGGACTCACGCTCTTCCTAGACGGCGAAGAGGTCGGCTTCACACGTGGCGAATCGATCTTCCAGGTCTCGGAGCGGCACCACAAGGACATCCCCACGCTCTGCTACGACGAGCGGCTGGAGGCGTTCGGCGCGTGCCGTCTGTGCATCGTGGAGCTCGAAGGCGCGCGCTATCCGGTCGCTTCTTGCACGACCAAGGCCGAGCCGGGGATGCGTGTCACGAGCAAGAGTGGGCGCCTCGAGATGCACCGCCGGGTACTGCTCGAGATGGTCGTGTCGGAGAACCGTGAGGTCGACGTAAACGAGCTGGCGGGCTACGCATCTCAGGAAATGACGACCCTCGTCGACCGCTACGATGCACGCACGGGTCGCTTTGCCGGAGGTAAGTCCGGCACCTCGCGCGCCGACGACCCCAATCCGTTCATTCTGCGCGACTACGAGCAGTGCATCTCGTGCTATCGCTGCGTGCGCGTGTGCGCCGAGCAGGAAGGCGACTATGCGATCTCGGTCATGAATCGCGGCTTCGACACACAGATCACGACCGAGTTCGGCGGGCTACTCGTGGACTCCGCCTGCACCTTCTGCGGACAGTGCATTCAGACCTGCCCCACGGGGGCGCTAGCGGACATCAAGGCGCTTCGGGCCAAGGACGTCGAAGAACCCGTCGAAAAGACACGCTCAATCTGCCCGTACTGCGGGGTTGGCTGCGCCGTCGACATCATGACGAAGGGAGACCGGATCGTCGGCATCCAGCCGGCCATGGACGGCCCGGCCAACGAAGGCGCGCTCTGCGTCAAGGGCCAGTTCGCGTTCGACTTCGTGCACCATCCCGATCGCCTAAAGACACCGTTCGTTCGGAACGATCATGGGCAGCTCGTGCCCGCCAGTTGGGACGAGGCCCTGGACAAGGCCGCGGCAGGACTCCTGGCGACCGTCAACGAGCATGGGCGCCACAGCCTGTACGCCGTCGCCTCGGGACGCGCGCCCAACGAGGCCGGCTTCCTCATGCAGAAGCTGGTGAGGGCGGGGTTGGGCACCTCGTACATCGACAACTGCAGCCGTGCCTGACACGCCCCCACAGTCGCCGGTCTGGCGGCAACCATCGGTAGGGGCGCCATGTCGAACCCACTCAAGGACATGGAAAAGCCCGATGTGATCTTCTGCATCGGGACCAACATGACGGAGTGTCACCCCGTGGCCGCGACCCGCCTGAAGAAGGCGATCGCGAACGGGGCCAAGATGATCGTCGCCGACCCCCGAGAGATCGGTCTCACCAAGTTGGCCGACATCAATCTCCAGCTCAGGGTGGGATCGGACTCGGCGTTGCTGCTGGGGATGGCGCACGTCATCCACCGCGAGGGCCTAGTCGACGAAGGCTTCATGCTGGACCGCACCACCGAAGCCGAGGCGTTCCTGAAGCACATCGAGGAGTTCACGCCTGAGTGGGCCTCAGAAGTCACCGGCATCGCGCCCCAGCTCATCGAAGAGGCCGCGCTACTCTACGGACGCGCGGAGCGTGGCGCCATCTACTACACGCTCGGCATCACGGAGCACATCTGTGGAGTCGACAACGTGCAGGGCCTGTGCAACCTCGCGCTCATGACCGGCAACATCGGCCGCGAGGGCACCGGCATCAATCCGATGCGCGGGCAAAACAACATCCAGGGCGCCGGCGACGTCGGCGCGATCCCGAACAACTATCCAGGATTCCAAGCCGTCGCGGATCCTGCCAACCAGGCGAAGTTCTCGAAGGCGTGGGGCCGTGAGATCGACCACGAGAACGGCATCACCAAAGTGCGCGCGCTCGAGCAGGCCGGCGAACAGATCAGGTCGATGTTCATCGACGGCGAGAACACCGTCGTGACCGACCCCGATCGCGAGCACTGCGAACGAGCGCTGGAGTCCCTCGACTTCCTCGTGGTGTGCGATCTCTTCATGACCGAGACCGCCGAGTTCGCCGACGTCGTATTCCCCGCCACCGGATTCGGCGAGACCGACGGCACGCAGACGAACACCGAACGACGGGTGCAGCGGCTGAGAAAGGCGGTGCCACCTCCGGGCGAGGCGAAACCCGATTGGTGGATCATCTCACGGCTCGCGCAACGAATGAACTTCAAGGGCTTCGACTACTCCGGGGCCGATGAGGTCTTCAACGAGTTATGCTCGCTCTCGGGCACGTATGCCGGCCTAAACTGGGACCGTGTGGAGTTCGGTGAATACCAGTGGCCGGTGCCCGAAGAGGGACATCCCGGGACGCCTCGGCTCCACGAGGACCGCTTCATCAACGGCCGCGGCATCTTCAAGCTCATCCGCTACCGTGACCCGGCCGAGACCATCGACGACCACTACCCCGTCTGGCTCACCACCGGCAGACGCCTGGCGCACTACCACTCACGGACACAAACGGGCAGGTCGGAGGGCCTCGATTATCTGCGGCCTCACGAGACGCTCGAAGTCCACCCGGACGACGTCGCCGCCTGGGGTGCCAGCGATGGCGGGTGGGTGAACATGTCGAGCCGCCGAGGCTCGGTCCGCATTAGGATCGAGTCGACCACGCGCTCCCCTCGCGGCACCGTGTTCAGCTCGTTTTCGTTCAACGACGTGCCTGTGAATGTCCTTACCGGTTCGGGCTACGACCCCGTGACCGAGACAGCGGAGTTGAAGGTGTGTCCGGTGCGCATCGAACCAGCCATCGAGCCGACTGGTGACTAGGACGTCGTATCGCTGAGATCGCCTTCCCCATGAACAACATCCTTTCCTGTGAAGAGCGCGTGGCCGGGAACGGTGATCCATCGTTCTCCGTGATCTGGCTGCACGGCCTCGGCGCCGACGGGAATGACTTCATTCCAGTACTGCCCTATCTGAATCTCAACGGGTTGGCGACCCGCTTTGTGTTTCCGAACGCCCCTGCGATCCCGGTGACGATCAACAGCGGCATGGTGATGCCCGCGTGGTACGACATCCGCGCTGGCGACCTCTCGACGCGGCACGATCAGGACGGCATCCGGCTCTCGGCCCGGCAGATCGAGGGGTTGCTCGCGCGGGAAAAGGAGCGCGGCATCCCCGCCGAGCGCATCGTGCTCGCCGGGTTCTCTCAGGGCGGCGCGATCGCTTTGCACGTCGGGTTACGCCACGCGGAGCAATTGGCCGGCGTCATCGCCTTATCGACTTATCTGGTGCTCGAACACACCCTCGACGAGGAGCGGTCTGCGGCGAACACTGGCACTCCGATCTTCCAGGTGCACGGTAGTCTGGATCCAGTGGTGGAGGTCCAGCGCGGCGAGGCGTGCCGCGACCAGCTGGCGGCTGCGGGCTACACCCTCGAGTGGTCGACCTACCCGATGCGGCACGAGGTCTGCATGGAAGAACTCGTTGCGGTAGGTGGCTTCCTGCGGCGAGTGCTCTCGCTCGACCTGCCATCACCGCGACCGGCGCGGATCCGGCCGGTGTCCTGACCACGGACTGAGTCGCAAGTCGGGACACCGGACCGACTAGTGGCTAGGTCGCCTCCCGTAACGGCGGCGGCGCGGCCGGGAGCTAGTCTTCTCGCTACCGCCTCCGCTCTCTGTGCCCTTCCTGGCGGCCTTCGCGGCCGCGCGGGCCCGATCGTCGGCCTTCCTGGCACGGATCGCTGCAATACGCTGGCCGCGCGGCACCTCCAGAGGCGCTTCAGGAGTCGCATCGTAGGCGAAGTCCTCCAGGCGGGCCCGGGGAATCCTCGACCCGAGAGCCCGCTCGATACGCTTGAGGTCACCCTCGTCCTCCGGCGCAACCAGTGTGAAAGCTTCCCCGGTCAACTCTGCGCGCGCCGTGCGTCCCACACGGTGGATGTAGTCGTCCGGGACGGCCGGCACGTCGAAGTTCACGACATGACCCAGGGCCTCGACATCGATGCCTCGGGCGGCGATATCCGTGGCCACCAGGACCCGAAACTCCCCTGCCTTGAAGCCCGCCAAGGCTTTGGTGCGTTGGGCCTGAGACCGGTTCCCGTGGATGCGCTCGGTCTTGATGCCCTTACGATTCAGGAGCGT
>Ga0310345_10002149_pt1 | contig 20434 bp, 15 predicted proteins | sample HC15DNA20500_MG_FD_204667 | JGI IMG/M metagenome (GOLD analysis project Ga0310345, IMG submission 204667) | Marine microbial communities from station ALOHA, North Pacific Subtropical Gyre - HC15-DNA-20-500_MG | ecosystem: Environmental > Aquatic > Marine > Oceanic | place: Pacific Ocean: North...
CACCCCGCGCGGTATCAAAGAAATGGGAATTCACCCGCAGACCTGGGTCTTCGGCCGTGTAGGATTGGTAGGTCGTCATAAATTTCTCCTCAAACTTGAGATGTAAGCAGCCCGGTTTCAGTTGCCTTCCTGCAGCCAATCGACATAATCGCCAATTCCGCGCTCCAGCGGGTATTGGGGTTGATAATCCAGTTCCTCCCTAGCCCGGTCGATGCTGAGGGCGACCGCCTGGGGCCGGACCACAGCTGAGACGGAAGGGCCTTTGCGCCGGGTGATCTTCAAATCCGGGATCAGTTTGGCCAGGACCTCTGCACAATCGGCGAGGGTGGCAGCACGCTCGCCGGCCACGTTCAGAACCAGGGAACTGACAGGTTTTTCCTGACAGCAGGCCAGCGCTGTGGCGCGGGCTGCATCCTTCACGTAGACCAGGGGCCGTCCCAGATCATCCTGTTCCGATAGAACCACCTCCCGGGAGCGGACCGCTCCTTCAAAGAAGGCTCTCAGATCGGTGGCCACCCCTCGGCTGGGAGGTTTCGCGGGTCCAGGCCCGTAGGTGGCCCCATAACGTAGAGCCACGAACTCGATGCCGTGATCGTCGCGGTAGGCGCGACCGCAGTTCTCGGCCAGGACTTTGGCCGCCCCGTAAATGGTGGTGGGGTTGCAGGGATGATCCTCATCGACGATCTGGCTGGTGAAGTGTCCGTATACCGCGATGCTGCTGGCCATGACCACACGTCCCAGCCCCAGGTGGCGGGCCGCTTCCAGAACGTTCACGCTGCCGATCGCGTTGACGCGGACGGCTTGTGGAGGCTGCTCCTGACAGGTTCGTGCCAGAAGGGCGGCGGTGTGGATGATTCTATCGATCCGGTGTTGCTCCAGGGCCGAACAGAGGGCATCCAGATCGGAGATGTCCACCTTGACGAAGGGGACACTGCTGCTGTCGGCGCTCGTGGGCAGTCGGAAGGGAGCGATGTCACAGGCGACGGGTTCCGCCCCCAGGTCCAGAAGAGCCTGGGTGACGTGAGCGCCAATCAGACCCGAGCCTCCGGTCACCAGTACCCGCATCACGGTCTGTGCCACAGCCACAGGCGAAGGTAGTGGCGTCGCAGGTCGGGGTCGACGTGATCCTGGTAGCCGCTGCGACTGTGAAGAATCCAATGGTTATTGCAAAAGAGCATCTGGCCGGGCTGGACGGTGAACTCCACGAACAGGTCGTCCTGGTCCAGGACATCCTGGACCGCTTGAAGCGATTCCTGCTGAGCCTCGGACAGGGCGATACCCGTCTGGTTGTGACCTTCGTGGATATAGTAGCTGAGGTAACGCATGGTGAGCTCAGCGCCGTCCCAATCAAAAACCGGGTGCTCGGAGGTGGGTGATTCACCCTCCTTGATTTCGCCGCGGCGGTCAAAATGAAATCCCTGGTAGAGGGTTTTGAGCAGCTCAGGAACTCGGTCGATCAAGCGGTTGTGCAGGCTGTAGGCACTGAGCATCTGGCTTTTGCCGCCGGACCTGGCGGGACGCAGATTCAACAGCGCCACGTAATCGGCGGGTTCCTGATAAAAGGCGCCGTCAGTATGAAAAGGAGTGCCCGTATTGGTCACTGAAAAGCGTGCCCCCTTGGTGTGGTCCGCCCCCACATCTCGCACGTCGTAGAGCAGGGTCCCCTTGACATTCTGTTGGATGGGCCGACCGATCATCTGGCCTACCAGCCAGTAAATCAGCGCGGCCTCTTGATGGGAATAACGTTCCAGAGGAATCCCATCGAGCAGCACGAAGCCAACCCCGGCTTCCAGGACCCGAATGATGTCTGCCAGTGCTTCCCTGCCCGACTGACATTGAGTCTCATCGAGATAGATCTGGGTGGCCGGCTGGGGGGTCTGACGCCAGGCTTCAACGATTGGATCGATCAGGTCCCAGCACCGTTGGTTCAGGTCAAAGCACCACGGCTGCTTCCGGCCCATCAGGGCCGGAGTCCAGGCCCGTTCGTCGTCAATGTGCTGCTCGAGAATCTGAGGTGGCATGGTGTGATCCTATCGCCTTGGCAATAGTATTTTCAAATGAGGGCTAACCCAGAAGATCTTTCCACTTCTCCTGAATTTTCTGTTGAAACTCGGGGCTGGCCTCCGCCACCGGGGGGAAGACGTCCCGGTGTTCATAAGACCGGCAGGCGTCGATTATGCCCCGGGTGTTGTAGGGCGTTTTGGCGTTGAAGGTGACCCGCTGGGGGTCGCCGGTGCCGCCCCAGGCCCGCCTGATGATCTCGATGTCTCGGGCCGGGTCGGAGCGGGTCACCACGGCCCACATCACGTCCTCGAGGTTGGAGGGATCGATGTCCTCGTCCACCACGATGACGTAGCGTCCCAGGTAGGCTCCCACGTGGCACTGGCAGGCAATGATTCCGGCCTGCCGGGCATGACCCTGGTAGGCCTGCTTGATGGAGACCACCAGTAACATACGAGCACCCCCCACTTCGTCGGTCCAGCAACCCACCACTCCGGGAACCCCCGCCTTCTCCAGGGCTTCATGGAGCAGGGCGGAACGGATGACGGTTTTCGAATAGGAGTAATCGTGGGGCGGACGTCCCGGCGGCGTGCCCAGAATGATGGGATCGTTGCGATGGTAGATGCGCTCCACCTCCAGTACGGGAGCTACTTTCTCGCTGCCGGAGTAGTAGCCGTGAAACTCGCCCAGGGGCCCTTCCATCTTGTAATTGCCGGGATGACACCAGCCCTCCAGTGCCAGCTCCGAAAAGGCGGGCATGGGCAAACCGGTCACCTCTCCTTTGACCACCTGGACCGACTCCCCCTGGATCGCGCCCACGTAGTTGTACTCGGATAACCCGTAGGCGACCTCGAGACCGGCAAACAAAAAAAGCAGCGGATGGTGACCCATCGAGGCGATCACCGGAAAGGGTTTGCCTTCCTGGAAATACCGCTCTATCTGCTGGCGTCCGTGTTTGCCCAGAGCCATGTTCAGCGCGCAGCTGCGCCGGTCGTGCACCATCATGCGATAGGCCCCCAGGTTGATCCAATCCGAGTCCCAATCCCTGGTGATGACCGCACTGCCGGTTCCGATGAAGCGGCCTCCGTCCTGCTGGTGCCATTTGGGAACCGGAAACTCCAGCAGGTCGATGTCTTTTCCACTCTTGATATTTTCCAGGATAGGCCCGCTCGGGACATATTTCGGTGGAAAATCTCCGGCCAGACTCTCCCATTGCTGGGGCTTTCCCCGCAGCGCCTGGACCAGTTCGGCACTGCTGAGGTCGGTGGAAAATCCCAGCAGCCCGGCCAGACGAGCCGGGCTGCCGGTGGTTCCGGTGACCAGCCGAAAACCCGGAGGGTAATCGGTGATCTCGTCAAACAGCAGGCAGGGACCCCGACGGCGATTATTGATCTCGGTAATGGCCCCCAGTTCCTGATTCCAGTGGGCCCCTTTGACGTGTTTGAGTTCCCCCAGTTCCTCGGTGACCCGGAGCCATTCACGCAGATCCTGGGTCTGGAACCGTGAAGGTTTATGAGGATTTGTTTCAGGTTTCATGGATTAAGAAGAATACAGGAGATAGAAGTTAGAAGACAGAAGATAGGAGAAGCGCGCTTCGCGCGCGGAGAAACTCCTCGCTGACGCTCGGAGTGGAGAAACGCGGCGCCCATGCTCCGCGTGGAGAACGATCCGGTCTTGAAAGTTGGACTGGCTTCGGATTTGGGACTTCGAATTTCGGACTTCCCGGCAGGGGAAAGTATGGGCGTACTGAGTACGCCCATAAGACAATCGTTATCTATGGCTTATACAGGGCGCATTCGGTGCGCCCCGGCTCGATTCATCCGGATTAACTGGGTTTTGAGATGGCCTGAGGCGTGTGCCCTTCTTGGTTTCGCAGTCTTTGCTGCGGGCGCACTCAGTGCGCCCCTACATCAGCATCCACGACCTGGCTTCGAAGGAGCGACAAAAGAATTCTCTTCTCTGTGTCTTTGTGCCTTTGTGGTGAAGATTTCTTTCACCGTGGTTCAAAGGTACCATTCTGGATCACCCGGTCCTCGATCCAGCTGTAGATGAGCTCCGCAACGACGTCACTATCCAGTCCCCACATCAGGGCATGGCCGGTTCCGATGCGGAAGCCCAGGCTGGTGGAATACACCCCCTCCTCCAGGTTTTCCATGGAATCGGGGTTGCTCGGCGGATTCCGGCGAGGAAAGGGAAAGGCGACCGTGTCTCTCAGATAAAAAAGTGTCGCATCCACCCCCTGGCGGCGTAGGTACTGGTGCAAGTTCTCGACCCTTTCATAGGGCACAAAAGACAGGTTGTATTGGGGAGAGGGGAACTCGGCATAGTAGGCCCTGGCCGCATCGATCTCCCGAGGGGTCAACTGGCCTGCTCCAGGCCCCTCCGGGTCGGGAGGAACCGTCCCGGAGGCGACCGATAGGACCCTGGTCGTATTCCGAAAGGTAACGGGTTCGGTGATGTCTATTTGAGTTCCGCAGGCGATGACCTCTTCCCGTGTGACTTCTCCATCGGAGTTGGCATCGCAGCATCCATAGGAACCGTCTCCCTGGGGGCCCAGCAGCTCCATGTCGCTGATCACACCGTTCTGGTCCTGGTCGCACAGCTCCAGGCTGGCGTAATTTCCGCGTTCATTGGTGACTCCCGGCATGGTGGGAATGTAGCCTCTGGCCATCCGAATATTGGCGGGCGGAGGTGGATAGCTCGGCTCACGGGTGAAGAAGGAGGCCGGGAAGTCGAGCAGTCCGTTCCCGTTGGCGTCTTCTCCAGCGTCCAGGATTCCATTTTCTTCGGATCCGTCGGAATCGTGGGTGCCTGCCACCCCGTCGCTCCCCACATCTTCATTGATGCGCCGAAAGGCGCTGAAGGCGGTGAGATCTTCCGGAAGGGGGCGTCCGCCGCGCACCGTGAACTTGGTTCGCTGGGGTCTTCCCGGAGTATCCACCGGCTGATCCAATGCGTTGCCCACCTCGGACCCCTCCACCAGGATCAAAGCTTTCACTTTCTGGGGTCGTTGATCGGCCATGCTGGTGATGTAAGCTCCCGAGGTGGACCAGGCCAGCAAAATCGTGGGTGTCTCGATTCGATCCAGCAGCTGGACACCTGCCTCGACCGTGTCTTTTCCTGAAGCCATCGGGCATTCTGCAACGAAACCGGACCGTCCCATGCAGGGATAGTCGATGTTGTAGACGCTGAAGCCCTTGCCCAGAAAAAAATGGACCCATCCGGGTCTGCCGTCAGGGGTGGATTCAAAGTTGTTGCCGGAATTTCCCCCTCCGTGCATCAAGACCAGGGAGAGCCCGTTGGAGTTCTCCGGCACCCGGTACTGGACATACATGGTGAAGGGCAGATCTCCTACCAGAAAGGTCCCCTCTTCTTTCAGGCGAAGCCCGGAGTCCGGGGCCGCCAGAGACGATAGGGTGAGACCGAAGCTTAAAATGAAGGCAAAATGCAAACGCATGGTTTTCTCCTTAACGTAGGATTTCGGATCTCAGTGACCAGCGGCCCTGCTGGTCGCTGCGCTTCTCCTTCCCGGTGGACCTTTTTCACCGGGATTTTGCGCCTCAAATGATAGATCCCCGGGAGGTTGAAGGCAAATCGAAATACCAGGGTTTATCCACCTCCATTTGAGCGTCCCGGGAGGGCCGTTGGGACGAGTTGGAGTGGTTTCCCGAGAGACTCCCAAACCCCCGGCTTCCCTTCTTGACAGCCCCTGTTACGAGGTGTTATGTAAGTTGTGGAACCCTTATTATGTTGGCGACCACCCGTAACGCATTAAGAACGCTTTTGGCCTCGACCGCAGGGGTGCTTTTTGGGGCCGCTTTTCTTCAGGCAGCCGGGCTGCAATCCATGACACCGGTTTCCTCGCACGATCCCTCCTATCAGGAACTTCTGGGCCGCTACTGCGCGACCTGCCACAACGAGCAGTTGCGGACCGGAGGATTGGTATTGAGCACACTGGATGTCGGTAAGGCCGGCCAGGAGCCCGAGGTATGGGAAAAGGTGGTCAAAAAACTGCGGACCGGTGCCATGCCGCCGCAGGGCATGCCGCGGCCGGATGAGAACACCTATGACGCCTTTGCCGGCTACCTGGAAGAACAGCTGGATCGAGCGGCAGCCGCCCACCCCAATCCGGGGAGGCCGGTGCTGCAACGTCTCAACCGGGTGGAATACACCAATGCGGTGCGCGATTTGCTGGCTGTCGACATTGATGGGGAAACCCTCCTTCCCGCGGATGACTCCAGGCACGGCTTTGACAACATCGGAGATGTCCTGACCGTTTCACCGGCGCTGCTGGAGCGATACCTGTCCGCCGCTCGCAAAATCAGCCGCCTGGCGATCGGGGAATTCGAGGTCGCCCCGGCTGTGGAAACCTACACGGTTCCCAAGTACTACCAGCAGGAAGACCGTATGAACGAAGATCTTCCTTTTGGATCGCGGGGCGGAATCGCGGTTCGCCATCACTTTCCGGTGGAGGGTGAATACGTCGTCAAGGTTAGCCTGCAAAGAAACTCGAGGGATTATATTCGTGGCCTGTTCGAGCCGCACCAGCTCGACGTCCGCCTCAACGGTGCCCGAATCCAGCTCTTCACCATTGGAGGGAAGAATTATGGAAGATCAGCGCCCATTTTCTCCAATAACGCCATGGGAGACCGGGAGCAGGACATCTACGAGCGCACTGCCGATGACATCCTGGAGGTTCGCTTCCATACGGAGGCGGGGCCCCAGCTGGTCGGGGTCAATTTTCTCAAGGAGACCTCGATGCCCGAAGGCCGGCTCAGGACGCGGATGTCCAAGTACGACATTCATAACTTCAAGGGGGGTGAGCCCGGTGTGGCCGGCGTCAGTATCGGTGGGCCCTATGATGCCCAAGGGATGGGAGAGACACCCAGCCGCCGCACCATTTTTGTCTGTCGCCCCGCCACCGTCCAGGATGAGGAGCCCTGTGCCAGAGAGATTCTCTCCAGGCTGGCCCGCCGCGCTTATCGCCGACCTGTGACGGACAAGGACATCCGGACCCTTCTGGACTTCTACCAGTCCCGTCGCAGCCAGGGGTTCGAAGCCGGTATCGGCGCCGGGTTGGAGAGAATCCTGGTGGGTCCCGAATTCTTGTATCGGGTTGAAAAGGATCCGGCAAATGTTGCGCCCGACACTGCTTACCCTATCAGCGACCTTGAACTGGCCTCCCGCCTGTCCTTCTTTATCTGGAGCAGTCTGCCCGATGATCAGCTTCTGGATCTGGCTGGACGTGGTCGTCTCACGGACCCCGAGGTTCTGGAGAAGGAAGTTCGACGCTTACTGAACGATCGACGCTCGAGGGCGTTGGTGAGCAATTTCGCCGCCCAGTGGCTACAGCTTCGTAGTCTGCGCGCCATCAACCCGGATCAGGATGTCTTTCCCTATTTCGATGAAAATCTTCGCGAGGCATTCCGTCAGGAGACGGAGCTTTTCTTTGAAAGCCTCCTGCGTGAGGATCGCAGCATCCTGGAACTCCTGAGTGCGGATTATACCTTTGTGAACGAGCGTCTGGCTCGCCATTATGGCATACCCGATGTCTACGGCAGTCACTTCCGGCGGGTGGAGTTGACCCGGAAGGAACGAAGAGGATTACTGGGCAAAGGGAGCATTCTGGCGGTGACGTCTTATGCCAACCGGACTTCGCCGGTGCTGCGCGGTAAGTGGGTTCTGGAGAACATACTGGGGACGCCGCCCCCTCCTCCCCCCCCGGATATTCCGAGTCTGGTGGAAACCAGTGAAGACGGCAAGGCTCTGTCGATGCGCCAGGCCATGGAGCAGCACCGTGCCAATCCAGTCTGCGCGAGCTGTCACAATGTCATGGATCCGCTGGGCTTCGCGATGGAAAACTTTGACGGGATCGGCAGTTGGAGAACCCGGGATGCCGGCGATTCGATCGATTCCTCGGGGGTCCTTCCTGACGGTACCTCCTTCCATGGCCCGGCTGAGCTTCAGCAGGTGCTTCTGGAGGGTAAACGTGAAGAATTTGTTGCGACCGCTACCGAAAGACTGCTCACATACGCCCTGGGCCGAGGAGTCGAGGCCTACGATGCGCCGGCGGTCCGAAGCATCATCCGGGAAGCTGCTGCCAGTGACTACCGCTGGTCGTCGCTCCTTTTGGGTGTAGTGAAGAGTACACCATTCCAGATGAGGAGGTCTCGAGAACCATGATCATTACCAAGAAAGCCATTCCTCGCCGCACCATTCTACGAGGCATGGGCACGGCACTGGCCTTACCGTTGCTGGAATCAATGGTGCCCGCCCTGGCTGCGATGGAAAGTACCACGGCCAAACGGGCGACCCGATTGTCCTTCGTCTATTCTCCGAACGGGATGATCATGGACCATTGGACGCCGCTGACCGAAGGTGCCGGTTTTCAGTTGCCTCCGACCTTGCAGCCCTTGGCCCCCTTTCGGGACCGCATGCTGGTCCTGAGCGGCCTGAGCCACAACCTGGCCTATCCACAGCCTGGAGAAGGTGAGGTCGCACCGCATGAGCGCGCCGGGGCCACCTTCCTGACGGGCGTCCATCCCAAAATGGAAGGCAATGTGGGGATCTCGGTGGACCAGATTGCCGCCCGGGAACTGGGCAAGCAAACCCAGCTGGCCTCGCTCGAGCTGGGCCTGCACAACCTGGGTCTCCACAACACCGATGTTGCAGGAGTTTGCGAAAGAGGTTGGAGCTGTGCCTACCTCAACACCCTCTCCTGGAGTACCGCCACCACGCCGCTTCCCAGCGAAGGCCGTCCGCGCGCGGTCTTCGAGCGACTTTTCGGGGATAGCGACAGCACCGACCCAGCCCAACGGCTGGCCCGAATTCAGCAGGACGGCAGCCTGCTGGACTCGGTGACCGAGGCGACCACGGATTTGATGAGCCAGCTCGGTCCCAGGGACCGGGTCCAGCTCAGCCAGTATCTTGATGCCGTTCGAGATATCGAGCGCCGTATCCAGATCGCTGAAGGACAGACCTCTCGTGAGATTCCAGCGGTGGACCGGCCGGCCGGCTATCCGGCCACCTTCGATGAGTACGCCAGGCTGATGTTTGACTTGCAGGTGCTGGCCTACCAGACCGACATGACCCGGGTCAGCACTTTCATGATGGGTCGGGAGTCGAGCAACCGGGCCTTTCCCGAGATCGGCATCCCCGATGCCCACCATCCCCTGTCGCACCACCGGGGAGATACGGCCAAGATCGCTCAGCTCATCCAGATCGATCTCTATCATGCCAAATTGTTTGCCTATTTCTTGGAAAAAATGCGGACTACCCCGGACGGCGACGGTTCCCTGCTCGACAGTACCGCGATTGTTTTCGGCAGCGCCATCAGCGACGGCAATGCACACTCGTACAGCGACCTGCCCATCCTGCTGTTCAGCGGCAGAGAGGGCCAGATTAAGCAGGATCGTCACCTTCGCTTTGCCAAGGACACACCGATGTCGAATCTCTACCTGACCATTCTGGGCAATCTGGGGATTCCGGTGGAGAACTTCGGCGACAGTACCGGAAAGCTCGAACCGCTGTCTCTGGTTTAAAGGTCGATATCCGAGGGTATGAGCATGGGTTTTAAAATTCTGGGTTGGGGGCCGGCGGTCCTGCTGTCGTTGACAGGTCTGGTAGCGGAGGTTCAAGATCTTCGCCTGGTCGAAGCGGCCAAAGAAGGCGCCCGGGAAACCCTGCATCGGTTGGTCGAAGAGGGAGTGGATGTGAATCTGGCTCCGGTGGATGGCGAGACGGCGCTTCACTGGGCGGCCCACCGGGATGACCTGGAAACGGCACAACTACTGATCGGCGCCGGGGCCGAGGTCAATGCGGCCAACGCCTACGGAGTCACCTCTCTTTCCCTGGCCTGCACCAACCGAAACGCTGAGATGGTCGAAAAACTGCTCCAGGCCGGAGCCGATCCCAACGCCACCCGGTGGACCGGAGAGACGGTCCTGATGACCTGTGCTCGTACCGGCAGCCTGACTTCAGTGAAATCGCTGCTGAACCAGGGAGCCGATCCGAATGCCAGGGAGACCCGGTGGGAGCAGACCGCTTTGATGTGGGCGCTGGCCGGCGGGCATCCGACGGTCGCAGGGGCGCTGATGGAGCACGGTGCCGACATCCGGGCCCGATCGAGCCAGGGCTTCACGGCTTTGATGTTTGCGGCCCAGCAGGGAGATGGGGACTCGGTTCGCATGCTGCTGGCAGCGGGAGCAGACCTCAAACACTCCACACCCGAGCACGGCAATGTGTTGACGGTGGCGAGCGGCAGCGGCCATGAGGCCCTCGCCCTTTTCTTGCTGGAGAAGGGTGCCGATCCCAGTTCCCCGAACGGCCGCGGGGTGACTCCTTTACATTTTGCGGTGCCGGAGGGACTTTCAACCTTCGACGGCCTTAAATACGACGACTTCTACCGGGTGCTTCCTCCCAACATGCCGGAGCTGGCGACGGCGCTGCTGGCCCATGGAGCGGATCCCAACGCCCAGATCAAAAGAGCCAATCCACTGGGACCGGATGCCCCCGCCAAGGAACACGGGATGGCCATGCAGACGCCCTTTTTTTTGGCAGCCCTGGCCGGAGATATCGAGATACTCAGACTTCTGGCCGCCCACGGAGCCGATCCTCAGCTGGCAGCTGATCGGGGAGTGACGCCACTGATAGCAGCGGCGGGAGCCTCCCGTTATCGCTGGGCAGGGACGCTGGACAGGACCCTCGGGAATGCCCTGGAAACCGTCAAGGTGCTGGTGGAACTGGGTGCCGACGTCAATCAGATCAGCTCGCAGGGTCAGACCGCGATGCACTCTGCGGCCTTCACGGGACAGGATGAGATTATTCAATTTCTGGCCGACCAGGGCGCCGAGGTGGACCTGGTGGACAGCTCCGGACAGACGCCCTGGACGATGGCTCAGGGACTGTCCCCCGGAGTCGCCACTCAGGGGCGATATGGGATTTTCCAGAGTACCTCGGAACTGCTGGAGAAACTGGGTGCTACTCCCAGGAAAGTGGAACGTGGTCTTCTTCGCAGCGATCCCGTCGCGATTCGCCGTTAGGCCGGGAGACACTCAGGTTGTTCTCGGTCGGTCTCTTCAACTTATCCCATGATTACGCTTCCGGTGCCCTCCCGAACGTGGGAGTGCATAGAGTGTCTTGGTGGTATGGGGTCCAGAACCCCGAAGGGGTTATGTGAAATAGCCTGGGGCGTGAGCTCCAGGATTGAACGTGTTGGCCCTGTAGGGGCGATGTAGGGAAACCGTCAATTAGCTTGACATCGCCCTTACAGGGCTCTTTCTTTTGCTGACCCAAACAACCTGGGGCTCACGCCCCAGGCTATTCTATGCCGCCCCTGTGGGGCTCCGGAGAAATAAACCCAAGATGCGATATGTAAAGGATGGCCTGACAATGGACACCTCGGGCGCCTAACCGTCAGGCTGGCGCTTTCTTCGCTCCGCTCAGATGAAGGCGACGCTTCTGCAGTAGAGGGGGTGTGAGATATGCGGGCTAAAAACTGAACATGTAGGTGAGTTTGGCGATCAGAGCCCGTTCCGTGACCTCTCCGGTTGAAGTCCTCCGCTCGTTGTAGACCAGGAATAAATCGCTCAGAGGTCGGTGAATCAGGTTGAAGCGGATGTTGCTGCTGATCTCTTGCAAATCGCTGTTGTACTGGATCAGGGTGTTCAGGAACATCCTCGGGTTAAAGGCATAGTCGAGGCGCGTGGTCACCAGATCGGTAGCGAAGACTCCCGAGGGCAGGTCGATATTATCGTGCCTCCAGCTCACCTGGGCACGAAACTGGGGGGTCTGAAATTTCCCTGTGGCTCGATAAGTGTCCTTGTCCCCGTCAAAAAAGGTGCCCGTGGTTACTTCTCCCGATCCACTGAACATGCGGCTCTGGTCGCTGCCCACCACCAGGATAAACTCATTGAAATCATAGCCGCCGCCGGCGATGGATTGACCGGGGCGTATCGCAAAAGGCTCGGTGAGCCTCTCGAATCTTGACCTGGCACCGACCCAGATCAAAGAGCCATTGTGAAAGCTCGCCTGAAAGCGGGCATCCAGGGTCCGGGTTTCCAGCAAGTTGTCCTGGTCGGTGATGTAATCCAGATTGACGGACGGCTCAAGTTGACGAATCGAAGGGATGCGTTCCCCGGGCCGGGGCCGAATGGCCAGCCGGCCCGTCGTTTTTCGGATTCCACTGCGGGGGACGAAGCCCACCTCTGGATCAAAGTTCTCCTGGATCGAGAGGTAGCTGCCGGCCAACGAAAGGAAGGGATCCTGCCATCCGATCCGAAACAAACCGGAGAACTGCTGATCACTGATCTCGGGTGTGCTGGTCTTCATCAGAAAAGAAGAGATATCCAGGAATCTCCGGAAGGTCAGATTGGCGTCCACGCCGTAGGTTCGGTTGAAATCTCCGCCCATTTCCTGTTTGTTGATGAAAATGCCGCCTATATCCGAGTTGCGAAGAATATTTCGACGTACACGGGCCACTGAAAAGTTGGTGGAAGAGGCCTCCTCGAAATCATCCACCTGCAGCGACAGAAAACCCAATCCGTAGTCTCCGGCGAGCCCCGTGAATCGGGCACCGCCCAGTATGGGAACCAGTCCGCCTCCAGAGATTCCGATGCGGCGGCTAAAAAACGGAATAACATCGCGGAAGGCACCGAAAAATCCACCCCCCGTGCCGGGCCCGAACTGGAAGATATTGGCATTTTCCAGAAAGAATTCCCGCTTTTCAGGGAAGAACAGGCTGAAACGGGTCAGATTGATCTGTTGGTCGTCTGCTTCAACCTGGGAGAAGTCCGTGTTGACGGTCAAGTCCAGAGTCATTTGTGAGCCGACTGCGTATTTGACGTCCAGGCCGGCATCCGGGACAAAGTCCACATCATCCTGGCGTCGGCGCACCACCGGCAGGCTTACATAGGGTTTGACATACAGGCTCCTACCCGGTCGGACTCTCTCCAGGCCCTCCAGCCTTCCGGCCCAGGAGACACGGTTGATAAAGTAGGGACGCGGAATCAGGGCCCAGTGGACGACTTCATTCTTGCGCCGCATCCGACGTAAAAAATTGATGCCCCAGGTCTGGCTCTCGGCGCTTTGAAACCGAAGGCTCTTGAATGGGATCGCCATTTCCGCCTGCCAGCCGGCGTCCGTGATCTGGCTTCCGGCATGCCAGATGGTATCCCAATCCACGTTGACCTTTCGGCCGTCGTTGCCGAACTGGGAATCGTGTTTGGCTCCCGCCGGGTTGGTACTGAAGAGCATCCCGTTTCGATCATCGTTGAAGGTATCCAGAACCACTGCAAATACATCGGTATCAAAGGGAGTGTAATCCCGGGTCATGTCGTTGACCACCACGCCTTCGGCTCCCTGGGAATCAAAGCAGCGCACACCAATATAAAGGAACTGATCATCGTAGAGGATTTTCACCTCGGTGGCTTCGCTTCCCGCTTCGCCCGTGTCGGGATCCTGTTGAAGGAAGTCACTGATGGGCTGGGCCAGTTCCCACTGGGGTTCGTCCAGGAAGCCGTCGATTACAAGGGGCTGCCCGATCCGGGTGGCGGTGATTTTCTTTTCCTGGTCGGGGCCGGCAGAATCGAGCTGCGCCCCCAAAGTGAGGGCCGTCGAACAGGCCATCACAACCCAGCTCAGGACTTTTGGCCATCGGGTCCAGATCATGGGTGAGGTTCTCCTTGAGCGGTCTCAGTCCAGGTAACGGTAAATGAGTTCCTCGAAACCTCGGTATACCTGGATGCACTCCTCGTCGTAAAAGGGCCACACCTGCATCAAGATCACCGCTGCGATCTCCTTCTCCGGGTCCGCCCAGAAATGGGTGTTGGCCAGGCCTGCCCAGCTATAGCTTCCCGGTGAGCGCAAATGGCTTTCTTCCTGACCGGCCACTGTTATTTGAAACCCGAGGCCGAACTTGTCCCGTCCGGCTCCCAGTGGAAAGGGTCTGGACAGTGCAGGATTGGGACCCGTCTGGGTCTGGACGACCACCTCGACGATCTGGTTTCGGGTCATCATGGCCACGGAATCTTCAGTCAGCAGTCGAATCCCATTGAAGGTTCCTCGATTGAGCAGCATTTGCAGAAAATTCACATAGTCCTGTGCCGTGGAGAGCAGTCCGCGATCCCCGAAAATGGTCGGCTGCTGCTCGGGAGGGTTGCTTCGTTCAATAAGGGCGCCGTTTTCTCTCTGGTGACGGGTCACCCGGAGCGGGTATTTCTCCTCGGGAAGGGTGTAATGCGTATCCTGCATGCCGAGTGGGTCAAATATTCTCTTCCGGTAGAACCGGGGCAGGGTTTGTCCGCTTATTCGCTCGACCAAATCGCCCAGAACGCGTGTTCCCATCCCGTAGGTCCATCCTTCACCCGGCTGGTGAAGCAGTGGAAGTTCGGGTTGAGCCAGGCCCGTTTTCTCCTCCAACCCGGACAGGACGCGATTTGAAAAGTTGTAGCCGAATCCCGACGTATGTGTCAGTAGATGCCGGATGGTCACCTGTCGTTCCGTATCCTGGATCGAGTAAGTTCCGTCATCCTCATTGAATGAGGTAAGCACCTCCAGGTATTTCATCCTGGGCATGTACAGGGAGATGGGGTCATCCAGGTCCAGCTTCCCCTCCTCATAGAGCATCATGATAGCGACCGAGGTGACGGGCTTGGTCATGGAGGCGATGCTGAAGATGCTTTCCGTTCGCATGTCCAGATCATTCTCGAGGTCCATCTTTCCAAAGGACTGGTGGTAGAGGATGCGATCCCGGTTGGCGACGATGGCCACAACCCCGGGAATTTTCCCGCTCTCAACGGCGCTTTGAAGCAGTTGGTTGATCTCAGAGATGCCCATCTCGTTAATCTCATGCCGGGCTGCCTCCTCGGGCCGGCAGCCTACCAAAAGGAAAATCGCCGGTATGACCCACAGATATCTCATGGAATGGTATTTTGATCGATAAGAACTTCGGGGACAAGGAAATAAGAAGGGGATGGGAGAAGCGCGCTTCGCGCGCGGAGAAACTCCTCGCTAACGCTCGGAGTGGAGAAACGCGTCGCCTCTGCTCCGCGTGGAGAATGGTCAGGTATTTGATTTCGGATTGGATTCGGATTTGGGAGTTCGGATTTCGGATTTACGGTCAGCGGTCAGGGGTCAGCTATGCCATGTTAAGCTTGACAGCGTATTGCGGGTTGAGTTCTAATAAACCTATATATAGGCGCTAGATGGGGTAAAGCTCGTCACCGGACAAGCCGATTTTAAAAGGTATCTAAGAAGCATTAAGGGGTATTGAAGATGAAATCACGATTTTCGACTGCTTTGACATTAATGGCGGCAATGGTAGCGGTATCTCTGGTTCTGTCCGGATGCGGCAGGACGAGAGGCGACGACACCGTTATTGAACCGGTTCTGGTGTTCAACGAGCTGGTCACGGTGGGCGACCTGGAGCGAAATCCTTCAGATCCCTTTCTGGAGACGGCTCCAGACGGTGATATCGTCATGAGCTGGACCGAGCAGGAACCCGGAGCCAAGGACGACGGTCGTAATCTCATGGTCTCCACCTTCGACAGCCAGGGCCGGCCCTCCAGCGAGATCCGACAGATGAATGATCAGGCGGGACAGCTCTCCAGTCACGGGGGTGAAAATCTTGCCAAGTTCACCGTCAATGCCGACAACGGTATCGCGGCGGTCTGGACTACCCGGGGCGAGGACTATCATACCGGTGATATCTGGTACTCCCACGGTGAGGAAACCGGGGATTTCTCTCCTGCCGTCCGCTTGAATGACGACGAGGCCTCCCAGTGGAACCATGCCTTCTCGGCCATGGCGACCGGCCCGGACGGGAAACTGTATGCAACCTGGATGGACGGACGCAACCGCAACATCGTCGGTTTCGACAATTCTGATCCCAAAAAGAAAAACAAGAGGGTGTATGAGTTGCCCAACTCGCAGCTCATGATGGCCGTCTCCGAGGATGGTGGAAAGAGCTGGGGTGCCAACTACCCCGTCAGTGATTTTCGCATCTGCTCCTGCTGCAGGCCGACCATTGGATTCGTGGATCAAGGAGATACCATGGTGATCTCCTACCGGTTGGTGGGCGATGATTACCTGCGTGATCAGGTGATGGTGCGCTCCACTGACGGTGCCAAGACATTCACCGAGCCCGTTTACATCAGTGAGGACGGCTGGATTAACGAGGCTTGCCCCCATGCCGGAGTTTCCATGGACATCGACAGCGCGGAGACCATCCACTCCCTCTGGTGGACGGCCGGGAGCGTGGATGAAGAAGCCGGCATCTACTACAATGTTTCGACCGACGGCGGCAAGAGCTTCTCACCCCGCCATCTGATGTCCGGGACCCCTGCCAAGAGGGTCTTGCACGCCATGCTGACCGTCGATAAGGACGATACCGTGTGGGCCGCCTGGGAAGAAATCAAGGATGAGAAAGCCCAGATCTTCCTGGCCTACCGCGACACCGAGACGGGAGAGTGGAGCGAATATCATCAGTTGAGCGACGAGACAGCCAATGCCCTTTTTCCCGTGCTCACCACCGACGACAGCAATCTGTATATCGCCTGGACCGAGAGAAAGGGTGAAGGCTCCCAGGTCAAGATGCAGACGGCACAGTTGGTGAGCGATTAAGATGGTTCTCTTCAGGCTTTGGCCGGCGTTGGCCATCGGAATGTTGCTGATTTCCGGATGCGGTGGCGGCGGATCAACCGAGCCCGTTGCCGTTGCGGCGTTCGAGCCCGATACCGAGACGGACGCTTCTACCGAAATGGGGGTCATTCAGGCCGGCTCTCCGGAGCCGGGTGGGCAGGCTCCTGATTTCGCCCTCCGGGACCTGGACAAGAACATTGTCCATCTCTCCGATTTTCGCGGAAAACCCGTGGTTCTCAATTTCTTCGCTTCCTGGTGTGTGCCTTGCTTGGCTGAAATGCCCTACATCGAGGAGGCCCATCTCCAATCCGAGGAGAGAGGATTTGTGGTCCTGGGCGTGGCGGTCCAGGACAGCCGTGGGGCCCTGCGATCCCTTTCCGAGTCGATGGGGTTGAGTTTTCCCATGGTTCTGGACGGGGACAACTCGGTGGGGATTGCCTACCGGGTTCTGGGTCCTCCTGCTACCTTTTTCATCAGTGAGGATGGGGAAATCGTCTCGGTGGTGGCGGGAACCATCGAGCCTGAGACTCTCGAGCAGGAACTGGGCAAACTGCTCGGCTAACAGGGCTGACGGTCGTTCTAGAGATCAAACCGGATTCGGCACCTGAGGTGCCTCCCACATTCCGGAACACTTTTAAATCCCCCAGGTCCGTTGCTTTTTTTCTCCCCAGGTCTTAGCATTTAAATCAGTCCCGGGCATGTCATCAATGGTGGGTTTAAAGGAGGGAGGAGACCATGGGCAAGTATTTCCACATGACCAGGATCTATCTGATTCTGGTGACCGTTTTTATCCTGAGCAGATTTGGGCTGGAGGCGATCGGTCCCGAATACATCGCATACAGGGGTTTTGAACTGGACTGGGATTCTCTGCTCTCGGAGATCAGCGTGACACGTCTTTTTTTGGTTCTCCCTGTCTTTCTGGGACTCCGTTTCGTCCGTGAGTCGCTGGGCGGCTTGAAGGAGATGTTCATCGCCAACTTCATGTATGTCATCTGGGGAGGGATCATGCTGGCCCTCCTTCACGGGCTGGACGATCTTCTGGTGCTGGGTACCCACTATGGCCGGGGGGCCTTCATCGGGACCTCCATAGGACAATTCATCTCAACGGCGGGATGGCAGATCCATGGCGGGCCGCCGGTCGAACCACCTTTGCCACCCGGCTTCTGTTCATCGATCCCTATCATGGCGGTTTTGACGAACGTCGTATGCTTCATCACCATCCAGGTGAATGGGCGCCTGAGGGTGAAGCAGCAATAGCCCCGAGGCCAGGAATCAGGAATTTCAATGAGGATAAATGGCATGTCTATCAAAAAGCTGGTAATCGCACTTTCATTGTTACCCGTTGGTTTCACGGCCTGTGTCCCTGACATGGACACGCAGCTGGTCCAGGCATCCCGCAAGGGACAGAGTGGCAGGGTCCGGGCCTTGCTGGAAGCAGGAGCGGATGCCGGGGCCACCACCCCGCAGGGTTTCACGGCTCTGGTCTATTCAGCCTCACAGGGTGATGCCGAATCCGTGAAGGCTCTGGTGGAGGCGGGCGCCCAGGTTGATCGGGGCCACCGGCAGGCCGACCGGGGCTTGACCGCCCTGATCTATTCGGCCCGGGGAGGCCACCTACTCACGGCCCGGATCCTGCTGGAGAAAGGTGCGGATGTGAATGCCGAACGCAATGGGATGACGGCCTTGAAGATGGCCACCTCTCAGGGCCACGATGAGATGGTCCGACTGTTCCAAGAAGCCGGTGCCACGCACTAGCGGGTTCACCACAAAGACGCAGAGAAGCCGCCTTCATCTGAGCGAAGCGAAGGAAATTTCACCACAGAGACACTAAAGACACAGAGAAGGCAATTCCTTTCTTTGTCTTGAGTCTCCAATCTCAGCCAACAGTAGCAGGGGCGCACGGCCGTGTTGAGTATCAAGACATGGTTTACAAACTGTACCAGGACATACTTTACACATTCAATCTGAGTTCACTTCTCCGGAGCCCTGAGGGGGCGGCCTAGAATAGCCTGGGGCGTGAGCCCCAGGTTGTTCAGGTCAGCAATTAGAAGAGCCCCGTAGGGGCGATGTAGAACCATTGATGGTTTTCCTACATCGCCCTTACAGGGATCCTTTACCAACAATACCTTCAATCCTGGGGCTCACGCCCCAGGCTATTTCACATCACCCCTTTGGGGTTCTGGATCCCCTACCACCAAGATATTCCATACATTCCCACTTCCTCCCAGAATAACTCTCCCTCCTTTCCTGGAGGGAGCCAGTACCCAAATGTGTAAAGGATGTCCTGGGAATACACACCTAGTGCGCCGATTCCGGCCGTGAAACGTGGAACCTGGAACGCGCTGGTCGCAGACCAGCGGCCGATAGGCTATCATCCTCTTCACCACCACCCCGACTTGAAGGAGGAAGATATGCGTCAGTACATCCGAATGACCCGAAGATATCTTGTGATCATCACGATCTTTATCGCGCTTCGATTTTTTATGGAATGGATTGGACCCGAGCAGGTCCCGAATTTCTATGGGCCGATGGACATGCACTATATCACCGATGAGATCAGCGTGACCCGGCTTCTGTTCATCCTGCCGGTTTTTTTGGGAATGCGTTTCGCCCGTCAGAAGTCAGCCGGGTGGAAGGATATTATTCTCACCAACTTCGTGTATGTCTTCTGGGCAATGGGTCTGGTCGACCTGCTTCACCTGGCGGATGGGATGCTGGACCTGGGAACCCACTACGGGCGCGGGTTCAATTTCACCCATTTCAGGGGGCACATTTATGATCTGAAAATGTGGATTCCGCGGCTTCCCTCAACCGGCTTCTCCTTTTGTTCCTCCATTCTTCTGATGAGCATTATCACCAGCCTGGTATGCTTTGTGACCATCAAGCTGAATGGAACGGGGAAATCGAAAGAGGCCGAGGCCGCAGTCTAAGACAGAGTCTTGACTGATTTTGTTTGCTTTCACCCCATCTCAAGATTTAGCATGAAATTCAGCATTAACCCAATTGCCTTGCACCAAGGGGGTATCGGGGTCGAAAAGACCATCGGCCACCGCATATTGCAAGGGAGGAGCATGAATACCATGAGTCAAACAAGACATTTTTTTGGAAGAGTAGCAACCCTCAGTCTGATCGGTTTCATCTTTTTTCTGGGGCCGGTCGTGACCGCTTCCCAAGCTCAGGAGCCGCCCCCGGAGGTTCTTCGATATGCGGATATGATCCTGTACAACGGTCAGGTTCTGACCATGGATCAAGACCAGCCGCCTATCACTCAGGTGGAGGCGGTGGCGTTGCGGGATGAACGTATTCTGGCCACGGGCGATGATGACCGGATTCTGCAGATGGCCGGACCCAACACGGTCCGGGTGGATCTGGACGGAAAAACCGTCATCCCCGGTATTGTCGACACCCACTCCCATCCCAACCGATATGCCCTCAGGCACTTTGACAGCGAGGTCAACCCGAAATATCTGGAGTATCTCGAGAATAATAATGTCCGGTTTGTCACCCTCCGCTGGGACACCAAAGAAACCGTGCTCACCGATTTCGGAAAGTTCGCGGAGAATGTGCCTGCCGGAGCGTGGATCTACACGACCACCAACCTGAGCCGGCCGGTGATCTATGAAATCGACCGCCACGACCTGGACAAGCTGGCTCCGGATAATCCGTTTTATGCCAAGGTTGGAAACGCCTGGTATGGACTCGTCAACACGGCCATGCTGGATATTTTGATTGAAACCTATGGAGAGAACCTTCCGGGTATTTTGAAGGACGACCAGGGAGTCCCCAATGGGAGGTT
>Ga0310345_10002150_pt1 | contig 20429 bp, 17 predicted proteins | sample HC15DNA20500_MG_FD_204667 | JGI IMG/M metagenome (GOLD analysis project Ga0310345, IMG submission 204667) | Marine microbial communities from station ALOHA, North Pacific Subtropical Gyre - HC15-DNA-20-500_MG | ecosystem: Environmental > Aquatic > Marine > Oceanic | place: Pacific Ocean: North...
TCGCACCCGGGTAAATGTTCCTGAAGGCACGCAGACCGGCAAGCAGTTCCGGCTGAAGAACAAGGGCATGCCGGTAATGCGTTCGTCGGCGGTTGGCGACCTGTACATTCAGGTTGCCACGGAGACGCCGCAAAACCTCACCAAGCGCCAGCGCGAACTGCTGGAGGAGTTCGACCAGATATCTTCCGAGAAAAACAATCCCGAATCCCATGGCTTCTTCTCACGAATGAAAAACTTCCTCGACGGGCTGGCGGATTGATCGCCACCTCTCGCCCGGGTGATACTGTTCGCCGCCACGTCCCCGTCGAAAGGCTTTGATTTGCGCCAGCACCTGATCACCAGAACCACCTTCGCGAATGAACTACGCTTCATCAGGGAGTTGATCAGGGAGCCTGCTTCGGTGGGCGCGATCGCCGCCACTGGAAAATATGCCGCTCGCGCCATGGCTGCGCGAATTCCGATTGGTTCGCAGCTACCGGTTCTTGAACTTGGTCCGGGCACGGGTTCGATCACGCGCGCAATTCTGGAACGCGGCGTTCCGCCTGAGAGGCTGGTCAGCATCGAATACAACAGCGAGTTCTGCGACTATCTCAGGGAACAATTTCCCCGTGTGAATTTCATCAATGGCGATGCGCTCGATCTGAACAGAACACTGGAGGGTACACCCTGGAGAGAGTTTTCGGCGGTCATCAGCGGACTGCCGCTGCTGAACCTGTCCAAATCTGTTCGGGCGGAAATGATCACCGGCGCCCTCGCACACTGCGAGCCAGGTGCTCCGCTGGTGCAGTTCACCTATGGCGCCAGGCCGCCCGTACCGGCCATGAAGGACATGTTTTCTGTCGCGCTTGAGGAATTGATTGTCAGAAACGTGCCACCAGCCTGGATATACGTCTATCGTTCCGTACAGGGCAATTGATCGCGCGCCGGGCGGGCCCGGTGTCAAACCCGCCAAGGAGGCAGGATGCAGCTTCCCAGAATACTGGTATTTGCCGGATCGAACCGTGCCGGCTCATACAACGCGAAACTGGCCGGAGCCATTACCAAGACCTTGGGTTCCATGAAATGCAATGTGACGCGCATAACCCTGCGGGATTATGAGATGCCGGTTTATGATGCCGATCTGGAGGACCGCAAGGGACCGCCGGAGGCGGCATTGAAACTGGCGCGGCTGTTTCACGAGCAGGATGCGGTCATCATCGTCAGCCCGGAATACAACACCTCGATCCCGCCGCTGGTCAAAAACACACTGGATTGGGTGAGCGTGGTGAAGTCCGATTCCGCCGGCGAGGTAACGCCCTACAAGGACAAGATATTCGCCATCGCCTCCGCGTCACCCGGCGCCTTCGGCGGCGCGCGCAGCTTGATGCATCTGCGGGGTGTGCTGGTCAATCTCGGTTGCCTTATCATCAGCGAACAGATGTCGGTCCCGCGTGCGGCCGATGCGTTCGATGATGAGGAGGCGTTGGCCGACAAGCGCGCGCAGGGTCTGATGGAAAAACTGTGCAAATCGGTGATCGAAAAGGCCGCACTTCTCAACAGGCGCTATGGTTGAACGATGCAGGAAGCAGCACAATCACCGGCACCGGTTGAAATACGCGACCGGTTGATCGTCGCGCTGGATGTTCCCTCGGTTGGTGACGCCCGTGCTCTGGTTGCAAAGCTGGGCGACGCGGCTTCCTTCTACAAGATCGGCTATGGGCTGGCATTCAGTGGTGGACTTGAACTGGCACGCGAGCTCAAGGCCGAGGGTCGCAAAGTGTTCCTCGATCTCAAATTGCTGGACATCGACAACACTATCGAAAGGGGCGTGGAGAGCATTCTGCCGCTCGGCATCGACATGCTCACACTGCATGCCTATCCCAAGGCGATGCGGGCCGCGGTTCGCGCTACCGCCGGTTCGACAGTCTGCCTGCTGGGCGTAACAGCGCTTACTTCAATGGATGATGCCGATCTCGCCGAGGCAGGATTCGCGTTTGGCGCCCGAGATCTCGTCGAGCGCCGCGCTCGCCAGGCAGTTGAAGCCGGAATGGGTGGCGTGGTCTGCTCGCCGCTTGAAGCGCGCCGTGCCCGCGAAATCTGCGGCCCGGATATGGCAGTGGTGACTCCCGGCATCCGCCCGGCGGGTTCCGATGCCGGCGATCAGAAGCGGGTCACGACCCCAGCGCATGCCATATCTTCCGGCGCTTCGCATATTGTTGTCGGAAGGCCGGTCACCGCTGCTCCTGATCCAGCTGGTGCGGCCATGGCAATATTCGACGAAATCGATTCACAGGCGGGCTGAGCGACAATAGCCATGGCTAGTTACGCAGTGCGCAGCTTCGAGAACGGCGATCTGCAGCGGCTTGTCGAGATCGAGGCTGCTTCCACAGCAATGCTTGCAGCACATGGCTGTCCTCAATTGTTCCAGGAAGAACCTTCCACGCCCCGCCGATCTTGCTTCGGTTGTCTCCCAATCAGATTGCTGCGTCGCTGTTGCCAAGGACGGAACCATCGCCGGATTTGCCTAGGGGCACGAACTGGGCGGCATTTTTTGGCTCGCCGAAACGGGTGTCCGAAATTCGCTCGCAGGGGCGTCGGCTTACTTCTCCTTGCCCAGATGGTGCGAATTGCTCGGCGATATAATCACGCGGCTATTGGCCTGACGACCTTTGCAGATGTTCCTTTCAATGCTCCCTTCTACTCTAGGCGACGCTTTCTAATCGCTGATTCCGCCACGGTCGAACCGGTATTTACCGAACAATTGGAACGCCAGAACCCAGAAGGATGCCCCCTGTCGGACCGCGTACTCATGTTCAGGCGGCTTTAGCAAGATTTTCAAGCCGCTCATCCAGTGTGGCCGAACTGCAACGGCGCTGTGCATTGAACTTAATTCGCACTTGCACAATTTGATGCACTGCAAAATACTATTGAGTCCGCGCCGCTGCCGCTTCGCTCAGCGCCGCCAGGAGATGTGCGAATCGCATGTACTACAAGCTTTATGAGATGTCCCACGCTGCAATGGCGCCGTGGCGCGCCGCAGCCGACGCTGCCCGATTGTTCTACTCCAATCCGCTCAACCCTGTCTCCCACACCGAGTGGGGCAAATATGTCGCTGCTTCCGCCGAACTGTTCGAGCGCACGACACGGCGCTATGGCAAGCCGGAATTCGGCATAACCGAGACCCGTGTCAATGGCGTGACCGTTCCGGTCCACCAGAAGACGGTTTGGAAGCGGCCATTCTGCGACCTGCTGCACTTCGACCGTTCGCTGCCTGCGCGCACCAAGCCCGGCCCGAAACTGCTGATCGTCGCGCCGATGTCGGGGCACTATGCGACCCTGCTGCGCGGTACGGTCCAAACCATGTCGGAATATGCCGATTGTTACATCACCGATTGGGCCGATGCCCGCATGGTGCCGGTCTCGGATGGCGTTTTCGATCTGGACGATTACATCGACTACGTGATCTCGATGCTGCACTTTCTCGGGCCGGACACACACATCATGGCGGTCTGCCAGCCCTCGGTGCCCGTCCTCGCGGCGGTCGCGCTGATGGAAGCGCGCAAGGATCCGATGGCGCCGGCCTCGATGACGCTGATGGGAGGCCCCATCGATACGCGCGAAAACCCGACCGCGGTAAACCAGCTGGCCGAAACCCGGGACATCAAATGGTTCCGCGACAACGTCGTCATGAACGTTCCCTTCCCGCATCCGGGCTTCATGCGTGACGTTTATCCGGGCTTCCTGCAGCTTTCCGGCTTCATGTCGATGAACCTCGATCGCCATATCGGAGCCCATCACGAGTTCTTCAACCACCTCGTTGAAGGCGACGGCGACTCCGCCGAGAAACACCGCGAATTCTACGATGAGTATCTTGCCGTGATGGATTTGGACGCGGCCTTCTACCTGCAGACCGTTGAAACGGTATTCATGCGCCATGCCCTACCCAAGGGCGAGATGACCCATCGCGGCGCAAAAGTGGATTGCTCGAAGATCCGCAACACTGCGCTGCTTACCGTCGAAGGGGAGAATGACGACATTTCCGGCCTCGGCCAGACCAAGGCAGCACACAAGCTATGCAGCAATCTCGCCGACGACAAAAAGAACCACTATATGCAGCCCAGGGTCGGTCACTACGGCGTCTTCAACGGTTCGCGCTTCCGCTCCGAAATCGCGCCTCGCATCGCCGATTTCATGGCCACTCACGGCCAGCAATCTGCGCCCAGAAAGAAGGCAACCGCCTGATTTGTTTGTCTAAATCAGAGCAAATTGCGGTGAATCCCGCATTATTTCTTGAATCGCAAACACCCCGACACCACCTGCAATAGGGAGGCGACTTCCCTCTCACAGAAAGGGGTGTTTGATGACACGCACTGCACTGATCCGTCCTGCATGGACGCCGGCAACCATAGCGCTGATGATTATCGGCTTCATGGTGTTCTGGCCGCTTGGCCTGGCGATGCTGGCCTACATCTTGTGGGGCGACCGGCTTGACGAATTCAAGTCGGAAGTAAATCGCGCGACCGACCGCTTTTCATGCGGCTGGGGCCGCAACAGGGCGCATGGCGGCGGTTTCAACCGTACCGGCAATGTTGCCTTCGACGACTGGCGCGAAGCTGAACTGACCCGGCTCGAGGAAGAGCGCCGCAAGCTCGACGAGATGCGCGCCGAGTTTGACGACTACCTGCGCGAATTGCGCCGCGCCAAGGACCAGACCGAATTCGATGAATTCATGGCTGCCCGCGGCAAATCGGCTCCCAAGGGTCCCGACAACGGAACCGATGGCCCGAACTGGCGCAGCGTTCCCGACAGCTGACCGGTCGCAAAATCAGCACACACGAAAACAGCGGGGCTTCGGCCCCGTTTTTCTTTGCCGGTTTGCGTGTCTTATTTCTTTGCTATGACAGCTCGAATGCGCCCGCTGGCGATTCGATGAAACCAACCGGGAGTTGCGCCACTGGTATTCGCTCTGCTCAACAAGCGCCGTGCCTCGCCGATACGGGCCGAAAGGACGCTCGATGTCGATGGCCGCACTTTGCCGGTCGAGGTGCGCGAACATGACCGGGCCACACGGCTGACATTGCGCATCGTGCCGGGCGGCAAGGCCCTTCGGGTCACCACGCCGCCGCACGTCCGTGATTCCGAGATCGACGAGTTCGTCAACCGCAACCGCAACTGGGTCGCCACGAGGCTTGCACGTCTGCCCGCGAACGTAACGCCGGCGGCGGATTCGACTGTCTCCTATCTGGGTGTCCCGCACCGCATTGAACTGACCGGGAAACTACGCGGCATCGTGGAAACTGCCGAAAAGGACGGCACGGCCATCCTGCGCGTTCCCGGTAACCCGGATCAGACGGGCCGCAAGCTGCAGGCGTTTTTCCGCCAGCAGGCGCGGGACCGGCTCAACGAAGCGGTGGCCGGCCACGCCGCCGCGCTGGGGGTTCGCCTCCGCAGCATCCGCATCACCGACTCCCGCAGCCGCTGGGGTTCGTGCTCGACCACGCGCACGCTTTCCTTCTCCTGGCGCATCGTTCTGGCGCCCCCAGAAGTGCTCGATTACCTCGCAGCCCATGAGGTGGCGCATCTGCGGGAAATGAACCACTCAAAGGCTTTCTGGGATCTGGTCCGCAGGATTTGTCCGCAGATGGATCGCCACAAGCGATGGTTGCGTCGGCACGGCGCCAGTCTTCACGCCCTGGATTTGTGAGCCGGGCTGAGCCCTCAATGGACTCGCACGCGCTTTTCTGGCAGTGCAAGGCCTGAAAAGGCTCTCGCTGCGACAGGCCAAAACGATGCTGGAAACGGCAATGCCACTCGACATCAAGATATGCGGATTGAAGACGCCGGAAGCGGTGGACGCTGCCATCAACGGCGGTGCTACGCATCTGGGCTTCATCTTCTTCGAAAAGAGCCCGCGCTATGTCGAGCCGGAAATTGCAGGCGGCCTGGCAAAAGCCGCCAGAGGCCGTGCGAAGACCGTCGCCGTCACCGTCGATGCGGAAGATGATTTCATTGACCGGATTGTCTCGGCCATGCAGCCGGACATGCTACAGCTTCACGGTGCGGAATCGCCGGCGCGCATAACCGGCCTCAAGCAACGTCACGGCCTGCCGGTGATGAAGGCATTGTCCATTCGCTCAGCCGATGACTTGGAGGCCGCGAGTGCATATGAAGGCGTGGCCGACATGCTGTTGTTCGATGCCAAGCCCCCCAGAGGTTCGGAGCTCCCCGGCGGTAACGGTGTCAGCTTCGATTGGTCACTGCTCACCAGACTTGACCGGGCCCCGCGCTACATGCTTTCCGGTGGCATAACTGTCGGCAATGTCGATGAAGCGCTGGAAGTGGCGCGGCCTGCAGGTCTCGACATTTCTTCGGGCGTGGAATCGGCACCTGGCGTCAAGGACATCGCCAAGATCAGCGAATTCCTGACGCATGTTTCAAAAACTACAATGGCAGGTGCCGCCTGAGCGCGGCATTGAGAGGTAACCGCGTGAACACTCAGGCTGAACCCAATTCCTTCCGCACAGGTCCGGATGAGAACGGCCATTTCGGGCTGTTCGGTGGCCGCTATGTCGCCGAAACCCTGATGCCGCTTATCCTCGACCTGGAGAAGGCCTACAACGATGCGAAGGAAGACCCGGAATTTCAGGCCGAACTTGCCTCACTCAACAAGCATTATACCGGCCGGCCGTCGCCGCTTTATTTCGCCGAGCGCCTGACCGAGCATCTCGGCGGCGCGAAAATCTACTTCAAGCGCGACGAGCTCAACCACACCGGCAGCCACAAGATCAACAACTGCCTCGGGCAGATTCTGCTTGCCCGGCGCATGGGCAAGACGCGGATCATTGCCGAGACCGGTGCGGGCCAGCATGGGGTGGCGTCGGCCACCGTTGCGGCGCGCTTCGGCTACCCTTGTGTCGTCTATATGGGCAAGACTGATGTCGAGCGCCAATCGCCCAACGTCTTCCGGATGAAGCTGCTCGGCGCCGACATCGTGCCTGTGACTGCAGGAGCGGGCACGTTGAAGGATGCCATGAACGAGGCGTTGCGCGACTGGGTCACCAATGTCGAAAATACCTATTACCTGATCGGAACGGCGGCCGGCCCGCACCCCTATCCCGAACTGGTGCGTGATTTCCAGTCGGTCATCGGCAATGAGACGAAGGAACAACTGATGGAAGCCGAGGGCAGGCTGCCCGACATGGTGATCGCTGCCGTTGGCGGCGGTTCCAATGCCATTGGCCTGTTCCATCCCTTCCTCGACGACCGTTCGGTGCAGATCGTTGGCGTCGAAGCCGGCGGGCGCGGGCTGGATGGCGAGGAGCATTGCGCCTCAATCACGGCAGGCAAGCCTGGCGTACTGCATGGCAACCGCACCTTTTTGCTCCAGGATGGCGACGGCCAGATCAAGGAAGGCCACTCTATCTCGGCGGGCCTCGACTATCCGGGCATTGGCCCCGAACATTCCTGGCTAAAGGAATCCGGCAGGGTCGAGTATGTGCCGATCATGGATGACGAGGCGCTTGAAGCCTTTCAGCTTCTTTGCAAGGTCGAAGGCATCATTCCCGCGCTGGAGCCCTCCCACGCGCTCGCCGAAGTGGTCAAACGCGCGCCGAAGATGGCGAAGGATAAGATCATCGTGATGAATCTGTGCGGCCGCGGCGACAAGGACGTCTTCACCGTATCGAAACACCTTGGCTTCGAACTGTAGGTTGGTTCTGTGTCCAGCTACTCAGATCTAAGGGCAGTGTTCATCAACTGCACGCTGAAATCCTCAAAGCAGGGCGAGAGCCACACTGCGCGGTTGATGAAAAACTCCATGGCGATCATGGAGAAGAACGGAATCACCGTAGACTATCTGCGTGCTGCCGATCACGACATCGCCTTCGGTGTCCAGCCCGACATGCGTGAGCACGGAGCCAAAACGGATGCGTGGCCCGAATCATTCTGGCCGTTGATCAGCAAGGCCGAGATACTGGTGCTGGGGACACCATTATGGCTGGGTGAGGAATCATCCGTCTGCCGGATTGTCATCGAACGGCTCTACGCGCATTCGGGCCAGCGCAACGACAAGGGTCAATACGTCTTCTACGGAAAGACCGGCGGTTGCATCGTCACCGGTAACGAGGACGGCATCAAGCACGCGTCAATGACTTGTCTGTATGCCATGCAGCATGTCGGTTACGCGATCCCGCCGCAGGCCGATTGCGGGTGGATCGGGGAGGCGGGTCCGGGTCCGTCATATGGTGACGACGGCGCTGGCTACGACAACGACTTTACCAAACGCAACACCACCTTCATGACCTGGAATTTGATGCATATGGCGCGGATGCTGAAAGATGCCGGTGGCATCCCGGCGCAGGGCAACATGGTTGACAAGTGGAACGATGGTGAACGCTTCGACCATCCGCAGATTGGATCGGGAGCGCAATGACCCTCACGATCTACCACAACCCCAAATGCGGCACCTCGCGCAACACGCTGGCGATGATCCGCGCCGCCGGTCACGAGCCGGAAGTGATCGAGTACCTGAAGAGTCCGCCGGGCCGCGACAAGCTTGTGTCGCTGATTGGCGCAACCGGTTTGCCTGTCCGCGAAATATTGCGGCAGAAGGGCACACCCTATGACGAGCTTGGCTTGGGCGACCCCGCGTTAAGCGATGACGCATTGATCGATGCTATGGTCGAACATCCCATCCTGATGAACCGCCCCATCGTCGTGACGCCGCTTGGAACCGCACTTTGCCGCCCGTCGGAAAAGGTGCTGGCGATACTGCCCGATGCGGACAAGGTCGGCAGTTTCACCAAGGAAGACGGCGAAGTCGTGCCTGCGAAGCAGAAAGAAACATAATGAAGACCCGTATCGATACCCGCTTCGCCGAACTGCGACAGCAAGGCCGCCCCGCGCTGGTGACCTTCGTCATGGCAGGAGATCCCGACATGGACACTTCGCTGGAGATCGTCAAGGCAATGCCGGGCGCGGGTGCCGACCTCATTGAACTCGGCATGCCATTCTCCGACCCCATGGCGGATGGACCAGCGATCCAGCTTGCCGGGCGGCGGGCTTTGCACAGTGGCCAGACTCTTGCAAAGACGCTCGAGATGGTCCGGCAATTCCGTTCCGGAGACGAAACGACGCCTATCGTGCTTATGGGTTACTACAATCCAATATACATTTACGGGAACGAGAAGTTCCTCGCCGATGCCTCCCGGGCCGGTGTCGATGGGCTCATTCTGGTCGACATGCCTCCCGAGGCCGACGACGAACTCTGCCTGCCGGCGATGAAGCACAGTATCAACTTTATCCGGCTTGCTGCGCCGACTACCGATGACCGCCGTCTGCCGCGCGTGCTGGAGAACACCTCGGGCTTCGTCTATTACGTCTCGATCACCGGCATAACAGGTTCCGCGGCCCCTGACCCGGCGAAAGTGGCCGCCGCGGTTTCGCGCATCAAGGCGAAGACGGAATTGCCGGTTGCTGTGGGTTTTGGCGTCAGGAATGCCGAACAGGCGCACGCAATCGGGGAGGCGGCAGATGGGGTGGTGGTCGGTTCAGCGCTGGTCTCGGCAATTGCTGCTTCACTCGATGCCGACGGCAGGGCCACGGAAAAGACCGTTTCCGCCGTTACCGGTCTTGTGAGAGAATTGGCCGAAGGTGTCGCGAAGGCCGCAAAGCAATCGGCCGCCTAAAGGCGCCGCATTCCAGAATGACCTTGAAAGAGGACCAATGAACTGGATCACCAACTACGTCCGCCCGAAAATCAACAGCCTGTTGCAGCGCAAGGACATGCCGGAAAACCTCTGGGTGAAATGCCCCGAGACAGGGGAGATGGTGTTTCACAAGGACCTTGAAGCCAATATGGGCGTGATACCCTCTTCGGGTTATCACATGCGCATCACGGCTACCGAGCGGCTCACCTATTTTTTCGATGACGGCAAATATGATCTTATCGCGCCGCCCAAGGTAGCGACGGATCCTCTGAAGTTCCGCGACAAGGCCAAATATTCCGACAAGCTGCGCGATCATCGCCGCAACACCGGTATGGAAGATTCGGTGATCGCCGCGCGTGGCAAGGCGGGCAAGATCGATATGGTCGCGGTCGTTCACGACATGCGTTTCATCGGCGGTTCGCTCGGACTGGCGGCAGGTGAAATGATCATCGCTGCGATGCAACTGGCTGCAGAAAGCAAGCTGCCTCTCGTGCTGTTTGCGGCCTCGGGCGGCGCGCGCATGCAGGAAGGCATCCTGTCGCTCATGCAATTGCCGCGTACCACGGTTGCAGTCGAAATGCTCAAAGAAGCCGGCTGTCCCTACATCGTGGTGCTGACCAACCCGACGACCGGCGGCGTTTCAGCCTCCTACGCCATGCTGGGTGATGTTCATATCGCCGAACCGGGCGCCGTTATCGGATTTGCCGGCCGCCGTGTGATCGAGCAGACCATCCGCGAGAAACTGCCCGAAGATTTCCAGACCGCCGAGTATTTGCAGGAACACGGCATGATCGACATGGTGGTCCACCGCAAGGACCTCAAAAGCACTATCGTTCGGCTGTTTGGCCTGCTGACCAAGAAGCCGGTAGAGCCGATCATGCTCGACTACAAGCCGGAAGCCCCGGAGGACGAACTTGAGCACATGGCGGAGACGGCTGCCGAGCAGCAGCCGGAAACGGCACCCGCTTCCTGAGGAAATTTCCTTCGCCGCTCGCCACTGCGCAACGCTATGGTCCACACCATGGGCGCTGATTCTCTCATCGATTCGCTATCGGCCATCCACCCCAAGGGCTATGACCTGTCGCTCGACAGGATTCGCGTCTTGCTGGCCGATCTGGGTGATCCGCAGAAACACATCCCGCCGCCGATCCATATCGCCGGGACAAATGGGAAGGGGTCGGTCGCCGCCTTCAACCGGGCTATTCTGGAAGCAGCCGGCAAGCGTGTTCACGTCCACACCTCGCCGCATCTGGTACGCTGGCATGAGCGTTTCCGCATCGGCCAGCCAGGCGGAGGAACACTGGTTTCCGACGCTGAACTCGAAGACGCAATCACCCGCATTGCCGAGGTCAACGATGGCAGACCCATCACCATTTTCGAAATACTGACAGCGGCCACCTTCCTGCTGTTCTCCGAAAACCCTGCCGATTACTCGATCATCGAGGTGGGGCTTGGCGGGCGTTTCGATGCCACCAATGTCATCGACGATCCGCTGGTCAGCGTCATCACCAACGTTTCGCTCGATCACCAGGCGTGGCTTGGCGACCGCGAGGAACTCATCGCCAAGGAAAAGGCCGGCATCATCAAGCCCGGTCATCCGGTGGTCATCGGGCCGCAGATCGATGCCGTGCGTGGCGTGCTGGAGGAAACCGCGCTTGACCGTGGCGCGCCGGTCATGATCGCTGGGCAGGATTTCGACTTCTACGAGCAGGCCGGGCGCTTCGTCTATCAGGATGGCGATGGCCTGCTTGACCTTCCCCTCCCACGCTTGCGTGGCGTCCACCAGCTTGCCAATGCAGCTACCGCGATAGCGGCGCTGCGCACCGCCGGGGTTCGACTTTCTGACGCCGCCTATGAGGATGGCATGGAGCGTGTCGTGTGGCCTGGGCGCATGGAGCGGCTTCGCCCCGGCGCACTTGCGGATCTGGCTCCCGATAATTGCGAAATCTGGATTGACGGCGGCCACAACCCCTCGGCCGGGGTGGTGGTCGCTTCAGAACTTGCGGCGCTGGAGGAGCGCGCTTCCATGCCGGTCTTCATGATCTGCGGCATGCTGACCACCAAGGAACCGGCGGGCTTCTTCGCAGCTTTCGAGGGATTGGTGGAGCGCGTCTTCACCGTGCCGTTGGCGACAAGCGATTCGGCCGTACCGCCACGTGAGCTGGCCGAAATCGCCCAAACAGCAGGACTTTCGGCCAACGCATCTGCAGGTGTCGCTGACGCCTTTCACGCTATCTCCGGTTTGCTCAAGGATGGTGAGGCGGCGCGCATCATCATCTGCGGTTCGCTGTATCTCGTGGGCGAGGTGCTGAAGGATAACGGCACGCCTCCGCAGTAATGGGCAAAGAAAAAGCCCGCCGAAGCGGGCTTTCGCAATCGATTCGTTTGCAAACTCAGGCGGCGCCGGTGATCCAGTCGGCCAACGCGTTCTTCGGCTTGGCGCCGACCTGCATGCTTGCGGGCTCACCGTTTTTGAACAGCATAAGCGTCGGGATCGAGCGCACGCCGAACTGCGCCGCCAGCTCGGGGTTTTCGTCGATATTGAGCTTGGTGACCTTTACCTTGCCGGCCATCTCCTCGGAGATTTCCTCAAGGCTCGGCGCGATCATCTTGCACGGCCCGCACCATTCGGCCCAGAAATCGACGACGACGGGAACGTCGGACTCCAGCACATCGCTTTGGAAATTGGTCTTGTCGACGGATACGGTTGCCATCTCAAACTCCTTGGGAGGGGATTCGCATATTAGCGATCAATAATATTCGTATAAAAGGTAGGAAGCAGCGTGCAATGCGTCAAGGGATAGATTCTTGCCCTGCATCACCTCTGCGCCAGCCGGGCGAGACAGTCGTCCATGATTGCGGCCGGCAGTTCAGTGACAGACCCGGTTTCTGTCCATATGAGCAGGCCACGCACCTGCTTTGACGGATGGATCTCGCGCATCAGCGCCCGGTAAAGCGCAAGCTGCACCACATAGCCCAGCGGGACATCCTCGGCGGATTCGGGAACGTCCCGGTTGGATTTGTAGTCAGCGATAACGATCTCATCTTCCGTCATGGCGAGCCGGTCGATCTGGCCGGACACGAGAACCGGCTTGCCGCCAACCTTCACATAGCCCGCGATATCCGCCTCCGCCCGGCTGCCGGGAACAAACAGGCTTTCCAGCATTTCGTTCTCCAGAATGGCCCGGACCTGTTTCGCGGCGACCTCTCGCTGTTCGTCCGGCCAGTGCGCCGCCTGCGCGGCAAGCCAGCCATAGAGTGCGGCGTCTCTCTTGTCGGGCTCCAAATCGGGCAGGAACTGCAGCAGCGCATGGATGGCGTTGCCGCGTTCGAGCGCGAAACCGCGGCCAGTGGCCACCGCATCATCATAAATTTTCTCTGTCTCGACAGATGGTGCGAAGGGTGCCGTATCGCCCTGCGACGGTTGCAGCAGCTCAATGGCACGCGATGGGGAAAGCGGCCGCTCAAGCGGTTTTTCGGCCGGGACAGGGCTGAACAGCCAGTCCGGTCTCGCTTCTTCGGGCGAAGCCGGCCCGGCATCGTTGGTCTCCTCCAATGGCACCTCGCGCCTCGTGGCGGCCTGAATATCCGGCTTCGGGCTGCGCCAGATATGCTCGGCATCGCCAGAATGGGAACCCCTTTCCTCGGCTTGTGGCAGCAATGCGTTGCTCACCATCTGGTGCCAGTGGTCGTGCCTGGGCTCGTTCACCCCGCGATAGCCGCAGACGATCAGCCGGTCGGCCGCCCGCGTCATGCCTACATAGAGCAGGCGGCGATACTCCTCCTCGGCAGCTTCCTCAATTTGCGCGTAGCGCGCCGCCACCGGTTCGACCGGATTGCCGGACAAATGCCAGTACCAGCTTTCTTCGGCGCCTTCGCCGCTCTGCACCACGGCCGGGCGGTGGCTGGCACTGTGCGCCTTCGAACAGGGATCGACCAGAAACACCACCGGAGCCTCCAGCCCCTTGGCGGCATGCACCGTCAGCACTCTGATCTCGTCGCGCTTCATGTCTGCATTGCGCTTGATCTCCGGCTGGCTTCGGTCGAGCATGGCAAGAAACCCGTCAAGGCCGGTCGCCATTTGCAGATCGTGTTCGAGCGCGGACTGCATGAAGGCGTCGACCACTTCTTCCGCCTCGCTGCCGAGCCTGCCGGTCATCGCCCGTCTTCCGCCTTCCTCGCCCAGCAGCCGCGCGTAGAAATCATGCACGCTGTGAATTTGCGCCAGCCTCCGCCAGCGCTCCAGACGTTTGACGATAGCGGCTGCGACACTCGCTTCCGCCCCGCCGCCCTCCGCCAGCAGCTTGAGATGATCGCAAAGCGGCTCGCCCTCACGTTTCGCGCAAAGCCGAATGAGCATCTCGTCATCATGGCCAAACAGCGGGCTCTTCAGGATCGCCGCAAGCGACAGATCGTCTTCCGGCATGAGCATCACCCGGCCGACCGCCGTCAGATCCTCGATTGCTACATGTTCTGTCAGTTTCAGCCGGTCTGCACCGGCAATCGCCAAATCACGCTCCTTGAGCGCACGGACCATTGCGGTAACGAAACGATCCCGGCGGCGAACCAGAATAAGGATGTCGCCGCAGCGCAATTTCTCCCTGCGGCCCGGTAGTTTCTCGCCATTGCGCATCCATTCCCCGATCGTGTCGGCGATGCGGTTGGCGAGCCGCACCTGCGGGTCGTCGCCCTGCAGCGCATCGGGCGGATCGAGCCAGGAGTCGGTTTCAGCCACTTTTGCCTTGGCATAGCAGGGCCAGATGCGCACCTCCCCGGGATGGCTGGCACGGATCGCCGAATGCACGGTACCCGACTCCACGCCTTCGGCAGCCTCACCCAAACCACGGAAATTGGCTGGCTCGGCGAAGACCGTATCCACCGCTTCGAGCACATCGGGGACGGAGCGGAACGACAGATGCAGTTCCAGCGGTTTGAATGACTTGCCGGCATCTTGAGAGCGCCCGCCCAGCATATTGCGCTGGCTGGTGAACTCCCTCGGATCGGCGCCCTGGAAGGAATAGATCGACTGCTTCTCGTCGCCCACCGCAAAGACCGTCCGGTTGCGCCACGCCGCGCCCGCGCCGGAAAAGAAATCCGCGACGATGGCATTGACGATCTGCCACTGGACCGGGCTGGTGTCCTGAGCCTCATCGACCAGCACATGGTCGATGCCCCGGTCCAGCTTGTACTGGACCCATAGCCCGACATCGGAGCGCAGCAGCAGATTCGCGGTGGCATTGATCAAGTCGTCGAAATCGGCAAAGCCGCGCTGGCGCTTAAGCTTCTCGTAGCGCTCAAGCACGGCATCGGCGAGCCGGAAGAGCGCATGCGATGCCTTCAAACTGCGCCAGATTGTCAGCCGCTGCTCTCCTGCCAGCACCCGAGCCTTTTCCTCATCCAGCAGCGCCTCGGCTTCCGGCGTCTTTTTCAAGGCAGGCTTGGTGATGATCGCAGCGCGCGCCGTACCCTTCTGCGTCAGGTAGATGGCGCTTCTCAGCCGGTAACGGGTATCGACATCGCCTGCGTTCAGATATTCGCCCGCCAGCCGCGCGAAATTCTCATTGGTACTACCGCCTGTTTCGGACGCAGTTTTTGCAATCGCCTCCAACGTCGCGTCGTCCAAGGCGCTGTCGGCCAGCGCTTCCGCCATGATGTCGGTCGCGGCCATGCCGGCGTTCATCTGCTGGCGCGCCCAGGCAGGCTCCATCGCCCCGTCGACATCGCCGCCGGTCCATTGCCGGAACGGCTCGCGCTGCTTCACCAGCTCGTCGAGCGCCTTGTCGATCTGGGCATCGGTCGCCATCTCGAGCAATGTCGCGAACCACGCCGTGCCCGATTGCCCGGCGACGGGAGATTGCACCGCTTCATGCTCCATCGCGGCAATGGTTTGGCGTCTCGCCGCCGCCAGCAGGCTTGCCTGCCCATCCTCCTCCAGCACCTGAAAATGGCCGGACACATTGGCTTCCAGCGGAAACTGGTGCAGCAGCGATTCGCAGAACGCATGGATGGTCTGGATCTTGAGACCGCCCGGCGTGTCGAGCGCCAGTGCGAACAACGCCCGGGCGCGGCGCATCAACACCTCGTCCGGCACCTGGTCCGTAAGCTCCGTCAACACCTTGGTAAGTTCCGCGTCATTGAGCGAAACCCATTTGCCCAGCTCGGCGAAAACGCGGTTGGCCATCTCGGCGGCTGCGGCATTGGTGAAGGTCAGGCACAACAGCCGTGACGGGTCGTTGCCGTCGAGCAACAGGCGGATGACGCGCCGCGCCAGCACGAAGGTCTTGCCCGATCCGGCATTGGCGGACACCCATGCCGACAGGGAAGGGTCACTTGCGGTGGCCTGTTTCAGCCTGGTATCGAGCGGGACTTCGACGATCTCATTCATTGGCGTCGTCCTGCTCGCCAATCGACCATTCGCGCACCCGCGCCAGGTGGTCGTAAGTGCCGCCGGTCTCGCTTTCCCTGAACGGCGCTCGCCGTGAGACATAACCCTTGTCCGGGTCTTCGAAAGCGGCGATCAGTTGCTTGAGCGAGGCCCATGTCTTCGCGACCAGTTCGCCCGGTGAAAGTATGGGCTTCCCGCGTTCAAGACAGATATTGTCCACCTTCAGGCTGTCGCCGGGGCGCAAACGCACATATAGCATTTCGCCGATATCGCCCTTCACGGTTTCCCCGAACGCGCCTTCCATCGCCATCTTCGCTTCAAGCGACAATTGCGGCGAAAGCGTCCGCGCCTGCTTGTTGGAGGGGCTGGTTCCGGTCTTGTAGTCGATCACCGAAATGCTGCCGTCGGGCAGCAGGTCAATGCGGTCGGCGCGTCCGGACAGGATGAAACCGCTCTCACCCACTTCCAGCCTGCCGCCCTTCTCCACCCTCGTATCGGCGATTCTTCCACGCCGCTCGGTTTCCCATTCCACGAACAATCGTCCGATGGCCAGAAAGCGCGGCAGCCAAAGCGCCACGATTTCTCCCGGCAGGTTCTGTTCCTCGAACACTTCCCGCGCGGCGTCCTCCAGCGCGGCGAACTCGGCTGGCCCGCCTTTGGTCGCGAGCACGAAACGCTCGACAATGTCGTGATAGAGATTGCCTTTCAGCAATGCGTCGGAGGACCGTTCCAGTGGCGGTAGTGGCGCAAGTTCCAGCACATGTCTGGCGAAGATTGCGTAGGGATCGCGTATCCACGTCTCTATCTCCGTGACGGAGAGTTTCTGCGGGCGCAATTCCACGGGCGGCTTCGGTTCGGGGCGGGTGATCCGTGATGGCGGCTCCACTGGACGGTCGATTTCGCGGGCAAGCTGAAGATAGCGGTCGCCATTCTGCCGGATCCTGCCGAACGCTTCCTTGCCGAGTGTTGCCTGCAACCGCTGCAGCCAGCGTGATGCGACGCTTGGCGCATCCCCGCTCCTGACCGAACGGCTGTAGATGATTTTGGTGTGTCCGCTTAATTGCTGGAAATCATGCGCGGCTTGCCCGATGCGCCGTTCCGGCAGCGACAGCCCAATTTCGGCGCGCATAGGCCGGTTGAGAAAAGCGTCGTTGCGTCCCTGTCCCGGCCATGTTCCTTCGTTAAGTCCGCCCAGCACCATCAGATCGGCATGCTGCAAGCGCGCTTCCAGCGGTCCCCAGATATGCAGGCGCGGATGGGTCCGGATCGTCGCGCGCACCGTCCCGGTTTCCAGCAGCGCCTCGGCTACTGCAGCAAACTCGCCAGCCGCGGCGGTGAAGTCGGCATCCTCCATCGCCGCATGACCCTCAACCAGCGCCAGCAACTGCGGCCCACCCGAAAGCTGCGAGAATGCTGTATTGTCAGAGCCGAACAGCGCTTCCAGACTCTCGCTCAGGCAGCGGAAATATTCAGCCAGCGGCAGTTGCACGCCTTCATCTTTCCGTAGTCCGGCCAACGGCCTGAATGCCGCATCAAGCCGAGCCGCAAAGGACCAGACATTGGCCCAGTCAGTCTCGGTCAGTTCTGCGAGCGACACGGGCGGATGGCGGTCCTGCGCAAGCCGCGTCTTGGCGTCATCGACCGCTGCCGCAAGCGCTCCCGCCTCCGGCAGCAGGATGGCGTCGCGCACGGTCGCCAGTTCCAGCAAACGGGCATGCCGCGACCCGGCCAAGGGGTCGGCTTCATGCAGGCAGGCCTGCTTGACGAAGGCAGCCAGCGCCACCGGATCGGTTGGCTTGAAGGCCACTGCCAGAAGCTGGCGCACGAAGGTGCCGGCCTGAGTCTGCGTCAGGGGGATCCCGGCGCTGTCGTCGACCTCTATGCCGAAACGGTGCAGTTCGGCGGCCACCCGCCGTGCCAGCTTCCGGTCGGGGGTCGTGAGCGCCGCAATCGCATTCGGGTCTTCCAGCGCCTCACGCAGGGCGATCGCGATTGCCAGTGCTTCCTCCCGTTCTCCCGCCGCTTCGATCAGGCTGATGCCTTCGAGCGAGGCAATGTCCGGCGCAGTTGCCTGCGTCCATGCGGTCGTGCGGCTCGCCGGAAGCAATGCGTTGGCGATGACTGCTTCGCGGGTCGCAGCGGTCGCGGTTGCTTCTCCCAGCTCGATCACATCCGCCGGCAGGACACCGACCGTGCCCAGTAGACGGGAAAGCGAGAACTGCGCATGGGTGGCTGCCTGCGTGGCGGCTTGCGTCATCGCCTCGATGGCCTCCGCCTGCGGGCCGCCCGAGCTTCCTTCCTGCAGATCGGCAATGATCTGCCTGTCGAGCCCCGGCAGCACGACCGCGCCATTGGGCAGCCTTGCGATGGCTGCGATCAGCCTTGCGGTTGCGGGAATCGAACCGGTGGAACCGGCGACGATCACGGGGCCATCCGATCCGTGATCGCGATAATGCCGTGCCCTTAGATCGAGCTGCATGCGGCGCGCCCTTGCGGGATCGGTCAGGTCCCGCTCCGCCAGATATTGCGGCCAGTGCTGTGAAAGGATGGCGAGGAATTCCAGCGTCAGGTTCCACCAGTCGGCCCATCTGCCATCGCCTGCGCCGCCATCTTCCTGTGGCTTGAGCGTCAGTACACTGGCGATATCGACCTCTTCCGTCTCGAACTGGTCCAGCAGGCGGGCCAGTTCGCCGGCCATGCGCAGGGCTTCAGATGCCGATGACGGGATAACGATATCCTCATCGCCAAACAGTTCGCGGGTGGCCTCGGCAATACTGCTCGTCCAGCCGCGAACTAGCCGTGCCAGTTTCAACAGGCGCTCGGCTGGCGGTATTGCTGGGATGACGGGCACACCCAGTCCCGCCTCACCCAGAAAGCCCGCCATGTCATCGGGATCGTCGCCCAGCGTCCTGATGTTGGGGAGCAACGCGGCCCGCCCACCCATTGCGGTGATTATTTCATCCGAGAAGGCTCGAGCGGCCCGCCGGGTCGGAAAATAGATCGTTGCCTTCGGCAGGATGAGCGGATCGTCGAGCGGGCGGAAGCCGTTGACCAGTCTTCCCTCGGCGAGCGCTTGCGCCAGCACGCGCAGGAAGGGCGCGCCGGGTGAAATCGAAAACACGTTCGGCGCCGGGCTTCGTGATGTCTCTGATTGGCCCGATGAATTGCCTGCCAACAAACCTGCTCCGCCGCCAACGCGACCGCAGCAGGTCTCCGCTGGTGTTTAATTCAGGCGGCGCTGCGGGCGATGGCTTCCTCGGCTTCATGAATGCCCTCAGGCGTGCCTACATGCAGCCACAACCCGTCCAGCCGAATCCCGTACATTCTTTCGTTTTCGATTGCCCTGTCAAACAGCAGGTTGAGCGAAAATGGACCCTCGGGCAGATCGGTGAAAAGCCGCGGATGCATGATTGCCGCCCCCGCATAGGCAAATGGCGCGACATGGCGCTCGCCGCGCCGCGCAAGCCTTCCCTCGGGGTCCATGGTGAAATCGCCCGCGCCTGAATAGCCGATGGAGTTCGCCATGCCCGCCAGCAGGACAAGAACATCCATGCGGTCATCGTTCCACACCCGGCTCATATGGCCAAGGTTGGGGCGGTAGCCCTCGATCCAGAACGAATCCGCGTTGAGCACACAGAACGGATCGCCACCCAGTTCCGGCAGCGCCTTGGCCACGCCACCGCCCGAATCAAGCAACTGGTCGCGCTCGTCGGAGACGACGATGCCGGAATTACCGCGCGCCGTCAGATGCGCCTCTACCTGTTCGGGCAGGTAGTGAACGTTGACCACGATCTTCTCCATCCCCGCGCGCTCCAGCGCATCCAGCCCGTAATCGATGAGCGGCCGCCCGTGTACATGCACCAAGGGCTTGGGAATGGCGTCGGTGATCGGCCGCATGCGTTTGCCAAGTCCCGCCGCCAGAATCATGGCGCGGCGCGGGACTGCGCCGGTAAGGGGATGGATGTTCGTCATAGTCTTTTCGTCGTTCATTGCGCTTCAATCTTTGTCTTCGATCCGCGCCTTCAGGGTGCGTGGTCCGAATCGCTCCGGCTGCGGTTTCTACACCGCGCCGGACTCATCAATGTGACAGTGGAGACCGGTAACGGGGTTACAGCGCATGGTTTTCCTCCAGCCATTGGCGGTAGCCGGACAGCACCTCGTGTTCGAGTGAGCGCCGCAAGTAATCACGCAATCTCGGCAGATGATTGAGATAGACCGGCTTGCCGTCGCGTTCGTTGAGCCTGACGAATATGCCCAGGATCTTGGTCGCGCGCTGTACCGCCATAATGGCGTAGTCCCGCGCGAAATCCGGGCCCGCAGGCTTACCGTATCTCTCTCTCGCCTCGAGATAATGCGCC
>Ga0310345_10002151_pt1 | contig 20418 bp, 19 predicted proteins | sample HC15DNA20500_MG_FD_204667 | JGI IMG/M metagenome (GOLD analysis project Ga0310345, IMG submission 204667) | Marine microbial communities from station ALOHA, North Pacific Subtropical Gyre - HC15-DNA-20-500_MG | ecosystem: Environmental > Aquatic > Marine > Oceanic | place: Pacific Ocean: North...
GAAGCGGGCGCGCCTCCCTCATTGTTTATCGCGATCGCACGGCCCCTTCTCGCGGGCATTACTCAATCGACAGGTCAGACATCGATGCTGGTCAGCCGTCAAGGTCGATTTGGCTATGCGGCCTTGCATTTTCGAGGGAGGGACACGGAGCTCAATAGGATCCCTGGCCAGAGCCGTGTCGGTTACGTATATCTCCTTGGACCATCGGCCGCGAGCATCGCGATCCTTTCGAGTTTGTCGGAGGCGCAGGTCGAGGAAATCCTCTACACCAACGAATGGGAAGTGTTTGTTCGCGGCGGCGTAGATCAGAACATGTTGATATCAGAAATTAGTCGAGCAAGAGAACTCGGCTATGCACGCTCCAAAGGTCAATTCGTTCAAGGCATCGCGGGATTGGCAGTACCCATTTCAGCAAGACAGAACCAATGCTTTGGTGCGATCACGTTGCATGGCCGCGTAGAAGCGATGACTCCAGAATATTGCGAAAGGTTGGTGGCGCCTCTCCAGCAGTGCGCCTCCGAGATCGTCACCAAGCTGCTCGCAACTGAAACGGCTTGAGCCGCCTGCGACCAGCCTTCGTAAGGAAGCCTGGAAACTCCAACGCCGGGCGATTCAAGGTTCCGGTGCGGACCAGCAGTTCGAAGCGTCTATCGCTCGCGCGTCTGATCCTGAGGCGGCGACCTTGGCGGGCCAGAAGCACGATCTCCCGATCCACCAGAATTCGCGCTGTCGCCCGAGCTGGTCCGTCGCTGTTCCGCGGAAGGCTGAGCGGCTTGCTCGAACTTTTCCGATAGCTCCTTGCGGATCGGGGTGGTGGAAGCGGGGGCGGCGTCACGCGCTTCGAACTCCGGCGACAGGAAGCGGTTCATGGCCTTCTGGGGCGCCGCAGGGCGACCCGGCGGTTTCGGCTCAAGGGTCGGGGCCGGCTTCTGGTCGCTTCGGGAGCGGCTCTCGACCCGCACTTCCCTTGCCAGCGTCCTTTCGAGCGACTGTCGCTCGCGCGCCTCGGTCTGATCCAGCGCGCGCCGCTTCCGTTCCATATCGAGGGCCTGCATCGTCTGCCGGCGCTCGAGATCGAGCCGTTCAGCCGACTGCCGCTCTTGGATCGCCAGCTGCTCTTGCGCGTGGAGATCCTCGCGCCGTCGATCCTGCCAGGTGTGGAACTGCCCGCGGAGATAGGAGACGCCCGAGACGCGGGAGAGGAAGCCTGCGAGGCCCTGCGGTTTCGCCGCGTCGCGCTGGGCCTTGATCAGGTCGCTGCGGAGATCGTGGCGGCACTGGTGAGCCGCCTGCTCGTGGGCGTGCGTCTCCTGCTGTTGCTCGCGGGCGGTCTGCTGTCGGGTCTTCAGCGCCTCCGCTTCGAGGTCCAGGGCTGCGCGCCGCGCTTCCTGGCGCGTCTTCAGCTCGGCGCGCTTGTCGGCCTGCGCCTCGATCGCCTTCTGGTCGGAGATGGTCCTGCGGTGAGCGGCGGCGAGGCGCTGGGCTTCGTCGACCGTCGGCAGGTTCTCCTCGGCGCCCGCCTCGCCGAGGAACGCGCGGACCGCCTTCGTCGTCGCGGCCTTGTCGTTGATCAGCTTCGGCAGCGAGTTCACCTGACCGTCGCGATCCACCAGCGCGAAGGGGCGCTTGCCGTGGGCGAGGAGATAGCCCGCGTCCTCGAGCGAGCAGAGGAAGGATTCCGGCGTGTCGCGGCGCTTCCAGAGGTCGGTGACCACCGCCTCGCGCGCCTCGCGGGTGATCCCGGTCTTCTCCTGCTGGGCCTTGTCGGCGAGGGAGAGCTGGCGGTGGGTCTGGCGGGCTCGGTCCTCCAGCTTGTGGTAGCCGGGCGCCAGCTCGATCCCGTGCTCCTTCGCGAAGCTGCGGGTGACGCTCATCAGCTTCTCGCGGTCGAAGGCGAGATGGACGGCCTTCATCTCCTGCACGTCGATGCGCGACCAGATCACGTGGGCGTGCTCGCGGCCGTCCTTGATGTGGATGACCATCGCCCGCGGCTGGGCCTCCAGGCCGAGCGCCGTTTCGACCCGCTCGACATAGGCCGCGTAGAGCTCGCGCGGGAAGGCGCCCTGGCGGTGATCCGGGTTCACGGAGAGGCTGTAGAGGTATTTCCGGCAGCGGGTCATGGCGGCGGCCTGCGCCTCCCATTCGGCGAAGGCCCCGTGCAGGTCGCCGGCGACGGCGCCGCGCAGGTCGGCCAGTTCGAGGAATTCGTTGTCCTGGGCGTTCAGCAGGTGGGTGGCGAGGTCCTGGCCGTCGCCGCGCTGGCTCGCGAAGGGGATCACGGCCGGCGTCCCATCAGCAGGAACAGGGCCGAGCGGATCTCGGTCAGGTCCTGGCGGACCCCTTCGAGGGGGATCGTCGCGCCCTCGACGCCCGCCAGCTCGATCTCGCGCAGCCGGTCGGCGCAGGCGGCGGACTGGGCGAGGACCTGGGCCAGGATCCGCAGCTCGGCGGGACGGTGGCGCGTGCGCCCGAAGACCGCCTCCGTCAGGAAGGCGTTGGCGCTGAGCCCGCTCTCGGCGACCCGCGCCTCGAAGTCGGCGCGTTTCGCCTCCGGCGGTCGCCAGGAGATGGGGCGGGGGCGTTTCGGGCGATCGTCTGTCATCGTCCTCCGTTCTATGGGTTCCGTGGTCTTCGCCGCCTCGCGCCCGCCTCGCGGGCCGCGTCCGTCCGGCGCCGTTTGCGCCGCCGCGCTCCAGGGCGCGTCCCTGGCCCGGGTCCAGCCGGCGGCGGGCTGGTCGGGGTTCCGAGGGGGTCGAGACCCCTTCGGTCGATGGGCGCCGGGAGAGCCGACGTCTCCCGGCCGGGGCCCAGGGGCGGCGCCCCGGTCGATGGGGGTCCAGGGGGAGAGCGACGTCTCCCCCGGCCCAGGCCGATGCGGGGAGCAGCGGCGGCGATGGAACGGCCGGTCGTTCCGCAGCTGGACCGGGCTCGAGGCCCGGGCTCCCTCGGGGAGCCTCGTCCAGCTGCAAGCGGGCTTGCCGGAGGCGCGTCGCGAAGCGGCGCGGATCGGCCCAGCCCGCCCAAGGGGGTGTCAACGGGGGACGGGACGTCCCCCTGCAAGGTGAGCGCGGTATGACCCGCGCACACCTTGTATCCCTCCGCTTTCGCCATTCTGACCCTACTATCATCAGTTTAGCACAACACTTGCAGCTCGCGCCAATTTCCGGCGCTGCTCCCCCCGAACCACCTGTGGATACTTGAGATTCCCTCGACGAGGCGCCCGTGAGGCTCAGCCGGCCGAGCCCGGTTCAGACTGCCCTCCGGCCGTCGCTCCATCCCTCGCGGCGCATCGCGGCCAAACCGTTGGAACCCAACATTTTGGAGTGTGCATTCCAATGCCGCGCGCCGCTCAGGGACCGGATCTGACGCTCAAGCCGACGCGCGAGACCTATGACGCGCTGCAGCTGGCCTACGAGCACTTCAACTGGGCGCTGTTCGATCGAGCCTTGCCCAACTGCTTGATCACGCTGCAGCGCCGCGGCCGCGGGGCGGGATACTTCGCCCCCGACCGGTTGCGGCGGGCCGACGGCGCCGCCTGCGACGAGATCTCGCTCAATCCGAGCCGCTTCCGGGCGCTCGGCGACCGGGACCTGCTGGCCGTTCTGGTCCATGACATGGTCCATCTCTGGCAGAGGCACTACGGCCGGCCCGGCCGAGGCGGCTACCACAACGCCGAATGGGCGGCGAAGATGAAGCGCCTCGGCCTTCAGCCCTCCCAAACCGGCGCGCCTGGCGGGCGCGAGACCGGCGACGCCATGAATCATTACGTGCTGCCCAACGGGCCGTTCCTTCGGGCAACGCAAGACCTCCTCGGCCGCGGCTTCGTTTTGCCCTGGGCCGACGGACCCGCCGCACCGCGGGCCCTGGCGAAGCCCGGCCCGCGGAGCGGCGTCCGGCGCAAGTTCGCCTGCCCGGTCTGCGGGCTCGCCGCCTGGAGCAGGCCGGAGGCCGCGCTCCGCTGCGGCCATCACGACGTGGCGCTCATCCCGCAGGACTGAGCCGTCGACCTTTCTCCCTCGTCGATCAAAGAACGAAGAAAGAGCCCCGGCGGGGACGCCGGGGCTCTCGGTCCGGACGGACCGCGCCGCCTAGAAGTTGGCGGCGGCTTCGGCCTGCAGCGGGCCGTTCGCGGCCTTGCGGCTCCGGCGCGGGCGGGACCACTTGAGCTGGTAGCTGCCGTCCTCCTCGCGGACCAGGGCGGTCCAGATCGCCTGCGGGAACTCGGGCGAGTCGATCAGCATGTTCAGGTAGGACTTGCCGGAGCGCTTGCCGAACTCCTGGCGGGCGAAGCCGACTTCGATGTCTGTGCCGCGGCGGTAGACGCGGAACTGGGGGCCGCCGCCGACCTGCTCGATCGGGCGGACGTCGAGGTCGAAGCTGAGGGTGAGGGTGGCGGCCGTGCCGGACAGCACGCCGTTTTCGTCTTTGGTGAAGGTTCCGAGGTTCATGATCTTTCTCCTTTGTCTCGGGTTCGGAGCCGCGAGACCGTCCCGCGGCGTTCCTTGGACGCCGCTCAGGAGCCGCCGACCGGGGCGGATCACGGCCGCCGCACGGGCGAAGCCCGGATGAGACGCGGCGGCCGGGAAAGGAAATCTTGCTTCGCGATATGGGCCCGCAGGGCCCTAGGAAGATTTCCTTTGATCCGCCCCGGCGGTCGGCTCCAGGTTGTCCGGAATGGAACGCCCGACGTGTCTTCGGCCGCCCCCGAGCCACGTCAGGAGACCGTGAACGCTTGAATCGACATGACGAGACCTGCGAGGCGCCCGCGAGGCCGCCTCACCCTTTGCTTCGCCAACATCGATTTCCCCGCAGCGCCGGACGCCCGGCCCGGTTCGAGGAGATCCCCGATGACGCAAGAGACTTCGTCGGCCGCCCTGATGCGCGATGTTCCGCGCGGGAAGTCCTGGGAATATGTGCGCACGCAGAGCCCCCCGCAGGCCCGCTGGCAGGACCCTGAGGCGATCCGCAGGTCGGCCGCGCTCGACTACGACCCGGCTCGCCCGAACGGCAAAATCCTGATCGGCGCCATGGGAGATCGGCTGATCGGCATCTCCGACGACCGCCACATCCAGACCGTCGCCGGCAACCGCGCCGGCAAATCGGCGACCGTGATCGCGAACCTCTTCTTCTACGACGGCTCCGTGATCGCGGTCGACCCGAAGGGGGAGCTCGCTGCGACCACCGCGCTCAGCCGGGCGCGGCTCGGACAGGACGTGGCGATCCTGGATCCGTTCCGCATCGTGACCGGAGCGGCCGCGCGGTTCAGGGCCCGTCTGAACCCGCTCGCCATCATCCGGCCGGGCAACCCCTTCAACGTCGAGGACGCCGTCCTGATCTCAGACGGCATCGTCGTCGCCAATCCCCAGCAAAAGGATCCGCACTGGGACGAGAGCGCGACCCAGATCCTGATCGGGCTGCTGCTGGCGACGGCGCTTGGCCCGTCGACGCCTGACGACGCGCGCACCTTGCCCTCGGTGCGCGCCATGGTTCTGGAGGCTCTGCGGCCCGATCCCGACGGCGAGGGCTACGCGTTGGCGCGTCGCCTGCTGACCGACGCCGAAGCTGTGGAGCGCACGGGCGACCCGGACGCCGCCCAGGCGATCCGCGGCGCGGTCGCAAGCTTCTACGAGAAGCCGCCGAACGAGATGGCCGGCGTGCTCTCCACCCTGCGGCGGCACACCCAATTCCTCGACTTCCGCGCGATGAAGGAGGTGCTCTCCGGCCACGACGTCGATCTCGCGGACCTCAAGCTCAAGCCAGGCGGTCAGACGATCTACCTCTGTCTGCCCGCGATGCGCATGCAGATGTGCAACCGCTGGCTTCGCCTGATCGTCAACCAGCTGCTCGAAGCCATGGAGCGCGCGCCGAGACGCGACGGCCCGCCGGCGCTCGCCGTGCTCGACGAGTTCCCGGTGCTGGGACACATGAAGCAGCTGGAGAACGCCGCAGGCCAGATCGCCAGCTTCGGCGTGAAGCTCTGGACGATCCTGCAGGACTGGGGTCAGGGAAAGGCGATCTACGGCCAGCGCTTCGAGAGCTTCGCAGCCAATGCCGGCGTCTGCCAATTCTTCGCGAATGTGGACCTTGCGACGGCGGAGTACATCTCGCGCCGGCTCGGCAAGACGCTGGTCACGGGCCTGCGCAAGAACGACACCGGCCTCACCCAGCGCGACCAGGGCATGTCGGGCCGAAGCGAAGGGCTGGATCTGCATGACATGCTGACGCCCGACGAAGTCGGCCGCCTCTTCGCCCGCAGCGATCCGCAGAAGCGCCAGCTGGTCTTGTGGGCCGGGTTGAACCCGATGATCCTGCAAAGAGTGCAATGGTGGGAACGGAACGGGCCCCTGGCGCGGTGGATGCCGCACGAGGAGGGACATGCCGAATAGCGCTGCGGCGAACACGCTGGAAAAGGTCGCCCGGCTTCAGAAGGCTGAGGCGCTGTTCACGCGGACGCCCGGCCGCAACCGCTCCGCCTGGGACCAGGCGGCGCTGCGCGTCGCCTGGGGCCTCTACCCGGCGGCGCGTCTGGCGCGCACTGAAAGCGGTTCCGTTCTGCTGGGGCTGTCCGACGGCGGGACTCTGGCGCTGACGCTCTCGGACTCGTCCTCGATCAATGGCGAGGCGCTCTGGGAAGGCGCCGAGCGCTTCGCCGTCCTCAACTCCGGCGCCGCCTATGCCCTTTTCGAATTCTCGGCGGCGCTCTGGAGCGACCCCCGGCTGAGCCCCGGCATCGGGGAAACGGCGGCCCTCGGCGACGCCATCGAGATCCGGGCCGACATTCCGCGAGGACTCGAGCACGCCTTCGCATGCGGCATGGCGAAGCCCGGGATCGCCCCCCCGCTCCGGCCGGCGGCCTGGCTCGCCGAGGCCCTGGCGGAACTGGGGCGCAGCGGCCGCCTGCCTGCGTTTCAGGCGACCTTGACGCAATCGCTGCGCATGCTCTGGCTGCACGAAATCGGCCATGTGGTCCTGAGCCACGGCCCCCTTGTCAGCGGCGGCCGAAAGCGTGCTGCGCTCGCCGAGATTGAAAGCCTGCGCGCATATGGGGCCGACGCTTCGCCAATTGCCAGCGTCGACGAAAACATGCGCCGGCTCAGGCATGGCATCGAGATGCAGGCGGATCGCTTCGCCTTCGATCGCATCTTCGCGCGGACGACGGAGGAAACCGCCATCCCCTCCTTCCTTGGGGCGATCTGTCCGCCAACCCTCCTGCATGCGATCCGCCATCTGCCGGGTCGACCTGATGAGGCCGTCGAACACCCGCCGATCTGGTTTCGCGCAGTGGAGGCGCTTCGGGCGATGCACGCGCGCGGGCTATCGAACGGAGCGGTCTCCGCGCTGTTGCGGCTTGCCGACCTGCATCCGGTCTTCGGCGACTGGTTCGGCGGCATCGCGGAGGGCGTCTATGACGTCGCGCACGCTCAGGTGGAGGCGCAGGCTCTCGACGCGCTGGCGCCGCAGTCGGCCAGGCAGCGCGCGGCGCTCTTGGAGATCGCGCCGCGTCCGGACGATCAGTCGCCCTTGGACCTTATGTCCTGACCGGAGGGACGTCGGCCGCGAAGGCCCTCGCAGCCGCCTCGTCGAAGGCCAGCGAGGTGAGCTGCGGACGGATGTCGCCGAGCCGAACCAGCGCGTCCGCATCCGGGTTGAAGTCGGCGGTGACGTCCCGGAGGCGGAACCGTTCGACCAGAAACTCGCGGGTCTGAGAGGTGCGCGCCGCCTGCAGCTTCACCGCCAACCCTGCCGTCGGCGCCGCGGTCGCGACCGCGTCGCCTCGGTCCAGAAGACCTGTGGAGAAGGAGAGGGCGGCTTCGCCCTCGATATCGAACAGTATCTCGCCGATCTGGCCTCTGAACATGGACTTCAGCCGATCCAGGTAGATCGCCGTCGCCTCTCGCACATCGGCCGAAAGCTCCCCGATGCGGGTCGCGTTCTCCTCCAGCAGCCGATCCAGCGAGGTCAGATAGTCCCGCTTGGCCCGGGCCACTTCGCTGGAAGGATCCGTGAAGGGCCAGAACAGCTCGCCCTCATCAAGCGGCAGCTCGTCGGGGACGCGGACGAGCGGAATGTTCTCCAGCTGGCCGCGCTCCACCGCACGGGTCCGGAGCAGCTCGTCGAAGGCCATGCCGACGGTGGTGTCGACGGCGATGCCGTCGTCCTCCTCGGCGGTCAGCGCGAGGCCGAAATTGTAGTGGTAGGCTTGGTTGCCGATGTCCATCAGCTCGCGGGCGGCCAGGACGGGCGCTCGGGTCTCGTCGGCGATCGCACGGACCGCGACCTCGTACTTATGGCGCGAGTTTCCCGCCTCGGGCCGTTCGGCGAAATAGGCGGCGCGCAAGCGGCTCAGCTGATCCGCGTCGATCAGGCGAAGGCCCAGGCGGCTGGGCGCGTGATCGAAGATGCGGCCGATCAATTTGGTGTAGCCGATCGACATGTCGTAGTTCGGCCAGGGCCGCGGGTTCGCCGCATAGAAGGCGCCTTCGCAGATCCGCGTGTAGACCGGCGAAAAGTCGTCCCACTCCGCCGACCGCGTCAGCTCGATGAAAGAGGCGTTTCCGGATCGCGCCATCGCATGGGGCATGTCGATCAGCGCATCGGGCGAGCCGGCCCGGGTCAGAATCCGGATGAAGTTGGTCGCGATCATCACCCGCAATAGGCTGCGGTCGTTGCGCAGATGGGCCCGCGCGACGGGATGGTTCACCAGGTAGCCGTCGTTGAGATAGATGCCGCCGCCGAAGAGCAGGTTCTTGACGATCATCTTGTTGAAGAACCGCGCCCCGAGCACGTCGGGATTATAGCGCAGCAAGGAGTCGTCCAGCAGGCCCGAATAGGTCCGCTGCAACAGAGCCGAAGGCAGTCGAGTCGATGCGGGCCGGTCGCTCATGTCGCCTCCTTCACGGGTCAGACTGCCTCAGGTCGGAAGATGCCAAGAGCCGGCGCCTGCTCGGCTTCGGCGAGCAAGGCGCAGCGCAAGCCGGGTGCGAACGCGCTGACCGGCGCGGGCGAGGTCGGGGACCTCACGTCGATGGGAAACTCGATGTCGGCGCCGGCTTCGCGCAGGATCACCATGGCCGCGGCGACATCCCAAAGATGGATCTCTCGCTCGAAGAAGCCGTCCGCACGGCCGGCCGCGACATGACAGAGCGACAACGCGCCGGCCCCTTGCCCGCGCAGTCCGACGCCTCTGTCCGAAAGCGCGGTGAGAACCGCAAGCGTCTCAGAGGCGTCTCGCCCGGCTCCAAGGCCGAAGCCGATGGTCGTGCCCGGAAGTTTGTGAACGGCGGCAGTTTCCAGCCTCTCGGCATCAAGCTGAGCGCCCAGCCCTTCGCGTGCCGAGAACAGCTCATCGTGGACAGGGTCGTAGACGAGGCCGATCACGGGGCGCGCATCGCGAAGGAAGGCGATCGAGATGCACCACCACGGCGTCCCCCGAGCGAAGTTATGGGTGCCGTCGATAGGATCCACCACCCAGACCTCACGTTCCAGGACGCCGCCGAATTCCTCCCCCAACACGGCGTCCGAGGGGAAGCTCTCGGCGACGGCCGCGCGGATCCGGCGTTCGTTGTCCCGATCGACATCGGTGACGAGATCAAGGCCCGCCTTGCGCTCGACGCGCATCGCCCGGGTTCGGAAGGCTTCCAGCGAGCGCGCGCCAAGCTGTCTCGCCAGCGCGCAGGCGAAGTCGAGACGGGCGGCGTCGTCAAGACTGGGCATTCGGCGATCCTACGGTTTGAGCGATCGGCTATTGGCTAGCGACAAGTAGCTGTGATGCGTGTCATGCGTTTGACGATGATCGAGGGGTGACTGGGGGGAGGATCAGATCTCAGGGGCGGGCGCGGGCGACGGGGCCGGACGGCTGATCACCGGCAGGTCCACGCCCCGCTCGGCGGCCTGCAGCGTTTCCTTGATGTCGAGCAGACGGGTGATCGCGGGATCGCCGCCGCTCAGATCCGCGAGGAAGCTGGGAAGACGGCCCCGTGCGTCGCGCACGAGAAAATCGAGATCGGCGCAGGTAATCAGCGCCCTCAGCGCGCGTCGTCTGCCAAGGCCGGCCGCATAGTGCAGCGCGGTCTGCATCGAGCCAGCCTCCCGCGCGTTGATGTCGGCGCCGTCCGCGATCATTCGGGTCAGTGAAAGCGCATCGTCACGCACAACCGCATCAATAAGCGGTCTTGAGCAACTGCTCTCGTCTTCTTTCATATCCATACCGTAGCCAAACGCCTCCTCACGCGAAAACTTGAAACTATTCAGTTTATTATAATGAATAATTCGAGCCGCTTCAAGTTTTTCATCAAAATACGCCTCGACCTCGTCCACTCGCCCGCAAAACGCCCCGTGGCCGGACGGCAAGAGGGCGTGTAGATCATCAACAAGGTCGGTGAAAGGCGGCTTGGGCGTCGCGTCGCCCGAGAGCGTCGCCTCCAGGCAGGCGAAGGCCTCAGCGTTCACCGAAGCCGCATGGGCTTCCTCTCGGACGAGAACCGACCCGATCTCGTGATCCTCGTCCGGACGGAAGAAAAGCGTCAGCCGCCTGTTCATCACAGGCCCGAGGGCGGGCTTCAGGAAAGCCAACATCTCGCCTTCGGGCGTGAGCACCGCCCAGCCATGCGTCAGGCCGATGCCCAGACCGGTGTTCGGATCAAACCGGTGTTCGGCGATCGCCGCCGTCGCGGACTCGGGGTCGACCTCCAGCGTCAGGCCGAACGCGACGTCTTCGGCGGCCAGCAGCGACGCGTAGGCGCCGTCGGGCAGGCCCTTGCCCCGAGCGACTTGGATTTCCCAGAGCGCGTCGGCCAACGCAGCCGCCGGAAACAGCGAGATCTCCGGATCCACGAGGTCTTCGGGTCGCAGCATCGCGATCTCGTCGAGGGTGAGAAATTCAACGACATACGGGAGGTCGTTCTCAAGCTCGCGCTTTTCCTCGGGGCGCGTCTTGTACTTTCCCTCCACGAACTGGCGCAGGCGTTCGCCCGCGTTCCGGACCAGACGCTTGTTCGTTGCGCGCGCCTCCGGATCGTTCGTCGCAAAGGCCTGAATCTCAAGATCCGTCCGTTCTTCGATATGGGTGGCCACTTCGGGCCAGCTCAGCGGATCTTTGGGGCTTCCTTTCGCGAATTTTCGATAGCGTCCCAATGCCCGGCTGATCATCGTCATCTGCGGAGCGGTATAGCTTGGCTTGGGCATAGCAGCGTTGTCTCGGCTCTCTGAAATCGGTCTGCGAGGATCCTATTCCCAGAAGGACGCGCCGAACACGCCTTCCTCCCGGATGAGATGAACAAGATGACGCCGCAGGATGTCCGCCCACGCCTCCGGCAGCACCTTGGAGATCTCCACGTCACGATCCAGCCCGGCTGCGCAAGCCAACATGGCCGAGGCCTTCGGCGCCGAGCAAGGCGTCAGAAAGAGCGCCTCAGGGTCGCTCTCGTGCTGCAGGGCGACGACATGGATATCCACCGGCGCGCCGCCTTCGATCGGAAACCGCGCACCGAAGCCGAAGGCCCGCATCCGGCCGGGACGCGCGCCGAGATCGGCGATGACGAGGATCGGATCGACATCGATCACCACAAGGCTTCGCGCCTCGAACCCATGCTCCGTCCCGATCCATCGCGCGTGCCAATCCGCATCGCCCAGTGCGCTTAAGGAAACCAGGGCGACCAGCTCTGCAGGCGCATGCTCTTCGACGATGCGCGAGACCTGTTCGGGAGAGACGAGAAGCAATTCGATCTGCGTCGTGCCGTCCGCGCCCGGGACCGCGCGCCGGAGCCCTGTCAGGGTTCGCGCCGCCCAGCGTTCAAGAACCTCGCGCCCGCCGCGAAGCCGATAGAGATGCGCGGCCTTCGCGTAGGGCATCACGACCAATTGGAAGTGACGCCCGCCTTCCCCATGATGAATGAACAGGCTGCCGGCATCCTCCCCTTGGCTTTCCAGGTCCGCGAAGACGCAGGGCAACGGCGCGGCGCGCAACGAAAGCACCTCATGGCGGAAATCATCGCGCACAGCCGCGTAAGAGGCGTCGAGACCCTCAGGCGTCTCGAAGCGCACCCTTGAGGATGACCCCAAGGCGTCCGTGGCGCGGAGCTGCGCCGGCTGGACCTCCTTGACCTGGGCGTCGAAGTCGGGCCTCCCGTACCCTGCCCGCTCGAGCGCCTCGGCCATAACCGCGAAAACCGGACGATCGATCAGCGCCATCGTGCCGGGATCGGAGCGCGCGATGGCGTTGAACTCCTCCAATCGGCTTTCGGGCCGACCGCTTTCCGCACGGACAACACCGAGACGATCTACGGCGCCATCGAACGCAACTCGCGCCTCGGCCAGGATCGTCGGATCGAGCAGCACGGCGAAGCGGCGGTCAGGGGTGTCGCGCGGGGCGAGGCGCAGCCCGGGCCAGGTCGACGGCTCCCTCGAACCCAACGCGCGCAAAATGCTCGTCTGCATCGCCGCGCGCGCCGCGTTGGCCAACAACACGAAGGCCGCGCCGGGTCGCGCGTCCGCCTCGAACAGCGAATCGTACACCTCAAGATGCCTGAGATAGTCGGGATAGCCTTGGAGCAACCCGGCATCGAGACGCCCACGACCGACGGCGGCGAGGCCGGAGGCCGTCGCGTAGACCTCATGCGTGAGGATCGAGGCCGCGATCATCTTCCCCAGAAGCTCGGGAAAGCCGGGCCTGTTCTCGGCTGCGAGGCTGCCCGCAAGGATCATCGCATTCCCGAAGCAAGTGCAGGCGTTAAGGCTGGCATGGAAGGCTTCATGCAATGAGACCATGGTCGCGAGAGGGCCAGTAGGGCGCGCTCCCGGCCGGACGGCGCGAACCAGACTCGCGGGATCGTAGGAACCTTCGGCAACCTGCAGCGCCGTATCTCCGAGCGCCGCCATCCACATCCGCTGGAGGGTCAGGTCGCGACCGGGTCCGGACGTCATCGGCATTCCTCCCGATACAGCTCAGCGACACCGCAAGATCCTCCAAAGCCTATCACGGACTTCGACGCGAGGCGCCCGGAAGGCGAGCGGGATGCTGGTGGCGCCAGTCTGTCGCCCGGCGCCACGTCGGCCGCACTGCGCCCAAGCCGGCGCGTCAAGTTCTGGAGGCCTCGATGCTCGACCTGGATCAGATCCGCGAACTGTTGCCTATCGGAGAGAATACCCGAACGCCGTTTCATGGCAGACCCAAAACCCTGCGAGGCACCAGCGCCGACGGCTCGCCCAACTTCGTGGTGATCGCCGTCGCGCCGACGCCGATGGCGGCGCGGGCGGCGCGCTGGCTCGGACTTCTCGCAGGCGCCGGCCTCTTCGCCGGCGAGGCGATATTGGCCTTCGGGGCCTGGGAACGCATCCGGCCGGCGGGATGGCTCTTCCTCGCGTTCGCGCCTTTCGTGATGACCTTCGCTGCACAACGGGGCCTCATGTTCCTTTTGCAGAGTCGCCGCGTGATCCGCTTCGACCTGAAGGGTGTCGTGATTGAAGGGCTCTTCGAGACTCGCCGCCACCCGCTCGACCTTCCGCTGCGGTTCAGCCTGATCCCCCATGACAAGGAAAGGATCGAGCAGGAGTGGGTCGGCCACGTCTCGCGCTTCCTGCGCCCGCGCTGGTGGATGCCGCGTTGGCGAACCTATCTGGACAAGTCCGCGCATCTCTCGCTGGACCACTATGAGCAGCGCAACGACATCATGACCATCTACGGCCGCGCCCGTGCGCGGCGGATCCAGGCGCGGCTGAACGCCTGTCTGGAGATGGTGCGCGACCATGGCCGCGCCGGGCGCGGCGCCGCGTTCGAAGCGCGCGACGACTGGAGCCGGCAGCCGGGCGAACTCTTGGATTGACCCACAGTGACGATCGTCTCCGTGCAGGTGCAGCGGAGATCCCCCCAAGAAGGAGGCCCTGAATCCTCAGCGGCCCGATGCGGCGGCCAGAACGTTCTCCACGCACCGCCGAGCATAGGATTGAGCGGCGCGAGCCATCGTCACGTACGAAAGGAACAGTGAACCGCACGATGAAGCGCTAGGACCAAACGCCTAGCCCTAAGAACGACCGCAAGTGACGTGGCGCGCGCGAGGCGCCCGCCTCGCATCTCCATTCACCCTCGCCCCCATCACCCATGATGGAGGGCGAGATGAGCGCGAGACGGAAGACCCTGCTGGGCATGGACCCAGCGACCGGAGGGGCGACGCTGCTGCTGGCCGCGGTCAGCGGCTTTCTGAACTACATCGGCCTCGGCGCCGCGGCTGATAGCTTCGGAGGCTCGTGGCTGACGCCGATCGGAACGGCGGCGTTGTCGTTGGCCGTGTCGGTGGTGATTTTTGCGTTCTGGAAGAACGCTTATCTCGCCGTTGCGGAGCTTCGTCGCGGCCAGCCGATCCTCTCCAGCATGGGCGTGACCACCGGCGTCATCCCTCTGATCCTTGCGATCAGCAGTTGGTTCAATGTGGCCGGCCTGGCCGGCGAGGCCGCGGTTCGTCTCGATATGGCGCTCGGGGCCGAGAAAATCGCTGAGGATGTCGATGCGCGGCTCGGCGGCTCGGCGCTCGCCCGGCGGTTCCAAAGCGAGATCGCGCAGGCGGCCAGCCGATACGAGGCGGACGCGACCGCCGAGTGCACCGAGGGCTCGCGGACAGGAAGCGGCGGGGAGGGGACGATTTGCTTCACTCTGCGCGATGCGGCCAGCCAGCTCGGCGGGCTGGCGAACGTCGCCCTTCCCGACCTCGTCGCCCGCGGCGCCGCAGCCTCGGCCGAAGCGCAGGTCTTCCTCGCGGAGATGCGCAAGGTCATCGACGAGGAGGCTGACCTCGCCGAGGCCTATGCGGAAGCCGCGCGGCTGACCGGCGCCTTGCGCGCCGCGCTCGGCAAGGCCGGCGGGGGCGAAGCGGCGGCCGCGATCCGTGGCGTCCTGGCGGGTCTTCCCGCCGTGGTCGACAAGTATCCCCTCAGCGCTCGGTCGCAGGCTGGCCGCGCCAGCCAGCAGGAAGCCCTTGGCCGAATCCGCTCTGAGCTGGAGGGCCTGTCGAAGCGTATGCTCGCCGATCTTGAGGCTGCCGAGCCGAAAGCGCGTGCGCCGCTGAAAGGGCTGGAGAGGGCGAACGCGGCCGAAGCGGTCTGGATCCATGCGGGGCGGTTCGCGCCGTTCTGGGCCGCCGGGGTCGCGCTCGACCTGATGCCCCTGCCGATCCTGCTCTTCATGCTGATCCAACGCCTCAGCCTCACGGAGAAAGAGCTGAAGATGCGCGAGGTGATGGCGAGGTCCATCCACGACCACTTGATGGATGCTGCTGGCCAGGAGCTGCTCCGCAGCCCGACGGTGATCGACCAGAACACTGTGCGCGGGACCATCGACAGCGCGTTCGGCCTCCTGCCTGAGCGCCAAGCCCCGGCCGCTGCGCCTGAAGACGAGGAGGACCGGAGATGACCGGCATCGCAGGGCGGTTGGCGCGCTCGACGTCCTACGCGCTGGCAGGCGGCGTCTGCCTGCTCCTCATGGGCGTCGTCGCCCTCGACGTCGCGCTCGCGATCGTCGCTCCGCTCGGCGAGCTGTTCTTGCTCGCCGAGCCCCAGACAGAACCGTCGCCGACGCCCCCGGCGCCGGCGCCCGCTCCGGCCCCGGACTGCACGCCGATGCCCGACGGCCTGGTGATCTGCGACTGACAGGGAGACCGCACTCATGCTGACCCGCCGCGCCCTCATTGTCTCCGCCGTCTCGGCGGCCGGTCTCGGCGCCTGCCGCGCCTGCGCCGACGCGCCCGCGAGCGGCGTGATCTGCGCCTTCAAAGGCGCCCTTCCGGAGTTCGTCCACACCAAGCGCGTCTCGCCGGCCCCGCCGGAGGCGCAGCGCGCGGTGGCGCTGATCGTCGACGGCGTCGGGCTCCGCCGCAACTTCGAAGTGCTGCAGGGCGAGTTCGCCCGCAAGGTCGGCGGCTTCGCCACGATCCGCGGCGGCCGGCGCTACATCGTCTACGACGCCGAGGAGTTCTCCTTCGGCGCAGGGCGCACCGACTGGGTGGCGATGGGGTTGCTCGGACACGAGATCGGTCATCATCTCGCCAGCCACGTTTATCTGGACGGAGCCTCCAGCCATGCCGACGAACTGGAGGCGGACCGCTTCGCGGGGGTCGCGCTGGCGCGGCTGGGTGCCTCGCTCGATCAGGCGCTCGCCTGGACGGCGGCGCTCAATAGGGAGGCGACCGAGTCCCACCCTGCCCGCGCCCGGCGCCAGGAGGAGGCGGAAGCGGGATGGCGTCACGGCCGCGCGATGGTCGCGCGCGAGGGCGGCGGCTGCCGTCCGGGCTGGGAGGGCGAGCGCTTCGCGCTGGAGGGCCGCACGTGCCGCATCGCCCGAGTCTGCGAGGAGGGTCGCGCGCGAGCGCGACCGACCTGCCGGGACGCAAGCGGGATTTGGCGCTGGGTCGACGACTGACGCTCACCCACGAAGGACTCGCCGCCGCGAGGGGCTCGCGGCGGTCGCGGCAAGGGATCCCGACGCAGGATCCGGCCGACGTAGACGCTCTCATTCTGAGCGCGAGCTCGCCTTTGGCTGCGCTTGAACGCGCAGGCGCGAGGCGATCCAAACAATCGCCTCGCAGTCCCGAGAACAGAGCTGCGTCCGTACCCGCATCGCAGCCGCCGCCCTCGCGCGCGAGAACGGCGGATGCCGCCCGGCCTGGTCCGGCGACGCCTTCACGCTCGATGGTCGGTCCTGCCGCATCGCCCAGGTCTGCGTGGAGGACCGCCCCCGGTCGCGGCTGACTTGCCGTGACCCAGGCGGCGTGTGGCGCTGGATGGGTCGGTGACCTGAAGCCGGAGATGAGACGCCGCCGCCAAGGGTCGCCGGCGGCGCCTCGCCGCATTCCCCACACATGCCGCCGCCACCCGCGGTGCATTCATCTTATCAGGTTTCCGGATGAGATCCAGTCGGCGCGCGGCGAGGAGGATCGGCTTGTCGAAGGCGCCTGCCTCATCGACGGTCCTGCGCGAGAGTTCGCCCGCCGCCGGTCTTGGAACCCGCGCATCCGAAATCCCGAGGCGTGAGGCCGTTCAGGATCTTGGGTCGAACGTCACCAGGTCCAGGGCCAGGAAATCCTCGCTCATCCGCCGGTCGAACGGAATCAGGAAGTCGTCGTCGTTTTCGAGCAGCGCCTCGATATTGCGGATCTGTTCGGGGTGATGATCGAGGCCGAGCTCCACCGCCATCGAATGAAGGTGATGGGCAGCGAGACGGTCGCAGTAGGCGAAGTTGGCGATGAGCCTGCGTCCAGCGGGCAATTCGATCAATGGTCGGAAGTCCATCCGCATTTCACCGACCCACTCGTCAATCCATCTCTGAAACGTCGCGAAATCGTAATCGAGCTGCGTCGGAAAGACAGCGAATTTCTCCGGCGCGACACCTCGGCGCGGAGCGCCGCCGAAAGAAGGCTCGCGACGACCTTGGGACCGCAAGAGGAGGCCGAAGCCTGGGCGACCGGAGGCGTCCTGCGGCACGGCGCACGCTTACAGGCGAGCGTTGATCCAGTCCCAGACCGATTTGGACAGCCAGCCCTGGTTCTCGCCCTTGTTCATCCTGGACGCCAGAAGCCGGTCGTCATCGTCCAGCCTCTGACGCAGAAAGGCGCTGACGTGGTCGGCGCTCTGGTCCGCCGAAATGAAGCGCACCGACTCCAGTCCAGGGTCCGCGACGCCCGGGTACTTCTCGAGCATCTCGAGAAACGCCCTGCGCGCCTGGGCGTAGTTCGAGCGTTCCTTGTTCAGATTCCAGGTGACGACATAGACCGCCAACGCGCTTCTCCCGACGTGGGCCGCCGCAGCCTATTGCGAGGCCGTGTCGACATGGCCGATCACGGTTCGCGGCGCGACCGCTGAGCAGCCAGTTTCGCGCGACGTCCTGCAGGTTGGCAACCGCACCGCAGCGGCCGGCCACGCGCATAGCGCCGCCGCAAGGGATCTGCGACGGCGCCGGCACACAATCTCTTACAATACATCAATTACATGAATGACTTAAGCTTGACTCCCTGTGACCATCCTGTCCAGCCCGCATACGAGGCCATGCAGCCAGCGGCGCAAGGCGTCGCCGCAAAGGCCTGTCGAAATGGCTTTCCAACACCTGCGTCGCGAACACCTCCGGCGAGATTTCTGCCTGCAGGGGCGCCTGCACGCCGAGAAAGCTGCGGAAGCCGGTCTCGCTGTAGAACGGTTTCCCGGGGTCGACGGCATGGGCGGCGAAGCCGAGCCAGAATCCCGACGAGGCCTCGATCCCGAGCATGTCTTCCATCTCGATCCGAGCGGGGACAATCTGAGCCTCGATCTCGAAACGCTCGCCCAGTCCCCAGAGCGGCGCCTCGCGCAGCCTGCCTCGTGTCGCCGAGCGCAACCGCCGCCACGGCGACTCCGGCGCAACCAAGCTATTCATCGATCCAACATTGAGCTTTGTGGCCAGGCGGCACCTCCCCCAACAAAAGGCGGACGCGGCCAAGGTCCTGCATGAGGCAGCGCGCCAAGAGCATGTTCGCATCGCCTCAGCCCCGGACAGAGCCTTGCCCTCCCACCAAGTTCATCCCATCGATCTGAGCGACGCCCCGTGGGAGGCCATCGCGCCCATAATCCCCGCCGCGCGCGCCGGAGGCCGGCCGCGCAAGACAGGCAAGCGCAAAAGAGATCGAGGCAACGCAATCGGCAGGGTCAGCCCTCCTCGCCCAGCAACGTGATGAGCAAGAGAAGGCCCGCCCCGTTCAACTGCAGGCGAAGGCCGCCAGCGATCGACAGAGCGATTCGTTGCCTTGACGTCTATTTTCTAACGCATCTCGCGCCGTATCTATATCTCTTATTGGTATTAATTATGTAGTACTGGCCGTTGTGAAATGAAATTGGCCAGCCATTGACGGCATTCATCTCTGAAGAGGACCAAAGTATGCCCGTTCCAAAACTCCCGGCGGCTGGGCCATCGTTGGCCGCGTCGCTCGCGCCTTCGCCACTCCCAACACCATCTTGGAAGGTTGGGTTGTCCGCATCCCCAGGAGAAACTAGATTCAAATACATTACGTCCAGCTCAGCAATTGACGGCAAATACCAATCATCATAGCCGTAACCATTTTCACCGTTCGTCCCCACCGGATCCCCGGAACATTCAGACGGCACGAGGCCATCCGGAGCATTTTCATGCGCTTCTCCGAGGCAGTAACAGGCCAGCGCGGCATTGTGCGGATCGATCCCACCCGTCGTTGTCGCCGAATCGGCAAGCATCAACGCATTGGTGTTCGACTCGCCCGTTCGGCAGGCCGATTCCACATTCGAACAATTGCCAATCGTCGAATCCAGCCAGTTCGTCGTCTGATCGTTAAAAGCATAGCTTCCCGCCAAGTTTGCCTGCGTCGTGAAATAGTCCACGTCTCCATCTGGCGACTTGCCGACATAGATCATATAATCAGCGCAGATATCACCCGGATTTTCACACCCCGAAGGTCCCGCACCACTATTGACCACGATATCGAAGCTGCGATCTGCTGTGTTTCCCGCCCCGTCTGTTGCGCGCACGGCCACGGAATAGGTTCCTCCCGCAGCCGGCGCCTTCCCAGAGATCGTGCCATTCGTTGCTACGCTGAGCCAGCTTGCACCTGAGACCTTTTGATAAGTCGGCGTTCCGCGCTCATCACTTGCCGCAACAACTTCAGAAATCGCCAAATTGACGTCAGTCGTAGCAATTGTTCCAGCCGGCGTCACCCATATAGGATCAATGGTATCCGGGACGCCGCAAGCCAAACCTCCAGTGTCTGCGTCGTAGACAATTGGAACGTCGTCTGAACAGGCGCCCGTGAAAGTCGGCAGCTCAGCGACCCAATTCGAGCCATCGCAAACCAGGACGACGCCCCTTTCGTCGCCGTCAGCGTCCGCCACAAGGCGCGCCTGTTTTTCTTCGCCGGCTGTGCAGGCATCCCCGGGCGCGGTATCGCTCCCTGTCAATGCAGCAGCCGGGGCGGCCCCGAATAGGCACGCCGCCGCGAGCATGAGGGTGAAATACGATTTCGAAGGAGGCTGGCGACTATTCTTCATTGCGCGCCTCGGCATCAACTCGCGGCGCCTCCGATGCGCCGTCGTCACCATCAAAGCCTTCGTCGCCCTGGTCGAGCATGACGCCGCCATACCGGACATCGCCCCGGATTTCGAAAGCATCGCGTGTCAGGCGAGCGACTTCCTCACCCTCGACAAGAAAGCGGATCACGCCCTCTTCATCGTCGGCGATGATTTCAGTTCTCTCGGACCCCAAGGGCTCGAGCGCTGCGTTGTCGTCCTGGGCGTTCGCGGGGACGGAAAGCATCAAGCCGGCCGCCATCGCCCCTGAAATCACATAGGCTTTGGTGTATTTGTGAATCACGTCGATATCCCTCAGTGTAGGTTAAATAGAATTCGCACACACCATATAATAGTTGATACAAATAGACA
>Ga0310345_10002154_pt1 | contig 20380 bp, 22 predicted proteins | sample HC15DNA20500_MG_FD_204667 | JGI IMG/M metagenome (GOLD analysis project Ga0310345, IMG submission 204667) | Marine microbial communities from station ALOHA, North Pacific Subtropical Gyre - HC15-DNA-20-500_MG | ecosystem: Environmental > Aquatic > Marine > Oceanic | place: Pacific Ocean: North...
TGATTTAGAGGACAAAATACCCATTTTCTTGTGCTCTGTTGGCTCACACATATTCAACGCGATGAACAAGTGCGCTACCTGTGACTTCGAGCCGGGTGAGGAGTTCGTAATCGAACCCTGCCCTATGAGACACCCTAATGCCCCGTTCTATACCCCCGGTGCAAGAGCGGCCGACACGCGCCTGCATATACTGATGAGAGGCATGAAGGGTTCGGGGAAGTCAATTCTAATCGACACCTTCCTTGCACAAGGCACAGGCCTCTTATGGAACCACAACGGTCATAAGGGAGAAGGCTTTCGCACCATGATAGGACCTAACAGCGTGACCGAAGCCGGTATGTTCGGGTCGGTTGATGAAGACGGAATCATAGTGGGAAGACCACTTGCCCGTGAGATGTGCGGTGGGTTCTTAGGTTTTGAAGAGTTCAGCAGTTTGGTCGATGCTAACAAGAAGGACCATAGCACCGACATGATGAATCAGATGCTTACCTCCACCGATAGCGGTAGGGTGAATAAGTCAATGAGAAGTGGGTGGGTGCGCTACACTACACGCTACACGGTATGGGGTGGAACGCAACCCGGTCGATTCGAGTTGGAATCCGGCCTTGATAGGAGATTCTTCATTATCGACATAGAAATGAACCCCGAGAAGGAATTGGCTTACAAGAGGGCCAATCAGAAGCAGGCTAACATGGCTCAGGAAGTAAGAGTCAAGATTCACAACCTTCGAGAAGCCATACGTCGCTTCTTCATGGAACGGCAGATGGAGGCCATATTGAATCCCCCTGTTCAAATACGCTTCGGTCAGGATGTTCAAGATTGGTTGGAACGGGAGGATGTTCGTTCATGGGAGGCCGATTTGTTCCGCCGATTGATGGTAGGGTATTGGATGATGAAAGAGAATTACAACCCTATGCCTACTTTTGAAATCACGATTGACGACCAATTACTGACCTATCTGAATGACGCTGTGAGAATGCGGAGGACAGTCATGGACGCTGATATGGTTCTCATCAAGGACACCTTTTGGAATCAAGACCTCGCAAAATCAACCCTCGTAAAGGAGGTTGCCCGCATGGTGACGGGAGGGGATTATCAGTCAGCGAAGAGATGGATTGAGGAATCACTTCAAGGCCATTCGTGGTATCACGAGTTCAAGAAGAACAAATCCGGAGAGAGGGGCCGAAGGGGGGTAATATGCCGAATAGGTTATGAACCTCCACCGACACGGGCTAAACCGGAGATACAATGGGGCGAGTGGCAGGAGGCTGAACAATGAAGACGAGAAGACATATAGAGGTGCGGTTATCGGAATCTCAAGATGATACCGAGATTGAAGTTCTCAAGTGGGTCTTGAAATCCCCCGATTGTGCGCTCTGCCAATCGCCCAGCAGGGTGGAGTTGGAAATGAAGATTCATAGAGGAGAAGTGACCGCCGTGTTCCTTGAACAGAAGTATGGTTGGCTCCCCGGTTCGGTCAATGTTCATCTTACCGACCACGAAGATTATGACCCTGTGAAGGCCGGTCTGATAGAAGCCATGCGACAAGACACCATTAACACGCTTAACCTTGCCGAGAATACCGCACAGAAGATTGCCGATTGGCTCACAGAATTAGAAGCACAGCGGTCCCCCGAATACATCGACACGGATTTCATCGCTGACGCGACAAGACTCACGGCCCAATTGGGCGGGTATCTCAAATTAGCGGGTGCATTGAAGAAGGAAATAGGCACAGATTCCCAACTGCTTCTCGCACAGCGTCAATTGGATGAAGTCATGTATATTCTCGTTGATACACTCAAGGCACAGCCCGAACTCCTTGACCAAATAGAGTTTAGGGTGTCTTCACTCAAATCCCCCGTCGTAGATGCGAAATACGAGGTAGTGGAATGATGGGAAAATATCGTAAGGTCCCGTGGCTTGAAGCAGATGCAGACGGTCCCTTCGATACACCCGATGAGGCTATCATAGATATGATACCCAAGAAGGGCAGGGAGAAGTGGCGAAAGCGGAGTAAGCATATAGCGACAAAACCCATCCCAAAGGAGTTATTTCCGAAACTTGCAACTCTAATGATTGAAGACAAACTCCGATTCGTCCTGACCGATGAAGGGTATGAATGGTATCACGAGGATTACAAGGTTACGACAACCACCATTCGCGAGGTGTGGGGGCTGACGGCTCATCAATGGAGACGCTTTCTCCGGTGGGCTTATAAGGCGTGGCCCGACTGACTAAGTAGATGCGGGACAAAGGATATGAGGCGTATCTTGATGCAGAGGAATTAGGAATGGAAGAAGAGTTTAACGAAGAGGATATGGTTCAATGGGACCCGCTAATTTGGGAAAATAGAGATTTAGAGAATTACAGCACCGTCGCCGTCATACCCGGCTGTGTGGTCTTCCAAGAAGAGTGTGAAAACACCATAGACGAGTTTGCTAAGACATTGGGGTGCAAACACCCTATTCTCATCATAGGGACAGCGACCACCCGACCGAATGTGGAAGAGCAAGACCACCCGCTACCAGAATCAGGAGGAAGGCACGATTTCTTCTTTTCATTCCACAATCTCGACATTATGCGTGTTGCTGTTCCCCGACTGGCCTTTGGCGTCCGATGGTGGGAGGATGTGGTGGATAATGAGTGGAATAACCTACCTATGACTTTGAAATCAGAGTATCGTGAAAACAGCATCTATGCCGACTATGTCTTCGACAGCATTGGGTTTGGTAGTGGTGTGTATGACGAGGATTAAGCCTACCCTACCCAACAAGTTTAATCGAAAGAGTATCAAGAACGCACTCACATTATGGGCCGTCGAAACCAACAATCACCCATTCACGGTCATAGACATTAAAAATTGTGGGGTTCTCGACCGCACCCATGAAAATAGGCGGGGACACAAGGTTCCTCGGGGACACAACATCAGCAGAACCTCATTGAGCTCTGTATGCGGTAGTTTGGAACGACAGGGCTGGCTTGAGTTGGTTCATCATGACCGATGGAGTAAGAAAGGAAGATGCAAACAATGGAGATTAAGTGGCTTGGGTATTGTATAGAGTGTTCCAAGTGGAGACACGCGAAGCACATCATCAAGAATGTTAGGACGAGTGAAATGAGATGTCGTATCTGTATCACTCGGATTCTGCTGATATGTCCGATATGCAAAGGAGGCGGTAAGATGAAGCACAAAATCGACGGCTTGGAATCCTGTTTGCATTGTGGCGGTCAGAGGGTGGTTCCGCAGATGGGGGTTGAATCATGGGAGTAATCATCTACGCTGGTGACGATGAGGAGTTCCGAAAGGGCGAGTTCATCGTGATGCACGGTGAGATGACTTCACCACCGACTGCCCCCGAAGTGACCTACATATTGCATTGTGAGTCGTTTCCTCTGTCTATGGCGCGGGAATGGGGGCCATTGGTGGAGTATCGGCTTGTAGTCATCCCCCGAAAGGGCTGTAGGGGCATTACCGAAGGGGATAACATCTTGATTCACAAATCCGCGAAGGTCCCGAAGAAAAACTTCAATACTCCTATCAATGCGATGCTGAAATGGACTGACCGCAATAGGGCATGGAAGGCTATGAAGGTTGTTCCGCTCGCTCTTGCTGAGGCGTTCCATAGGGTAAATCGGGTTGAGGGCATCGAAGAAATGCGGACCGTCAGCAGGGCGAGATACCAAATGGAAGAGGATTACGCGAAATCGGCCCTCGTCTTCGGAACCCCTCCAATTCATAGTAGCGTCACATGGCCTAAGAAGAAGAGTAAGGATGATGAAATCCCCTTTGGATTCCGGGCGAGCGATGAATACGCCGAGTTAATAATTAAGAACGCTCCCGAAGTGAGAAACGAATTGCGAACAATCGGACATACGCCCTCTACCGTGAAGAAGCGGAAAGAAACGGTGGTGGAGTGGTTATGATGGAACTCACAGGTTGGGAAGCAATCGCTCTACTGTTCTACATGCCTCTCACTTGGCTCCCTCTTTATTGGGCATTTATAAGAGTATCTCGGTTTCTCTTGGTGAGAAAATTGTCGGCCAATCTACCGGAAAAGGCGAGCGACTCAGTCAGTCTTGCGGGGGCCTCCATGTGGATGGGTCAGGAATAGGGTTAAATCCTACCACAATTTCCGACTGCGTGTCGGCATACGAACCGGGGGTCAACAAGAAGGAAAGGGGATTTGCTGAACCCGGTAGTCGAGGGCGTAAGTTAGGCTACCGTCGATTCTATATGGGACGAAGGAGTAAGGGAAAGAGAATGGCTGGTTATAACGCTCGAATAAGGCGACATTTGATTCAGATACTATGGGATATTGCAGAACCTCTGACCAAGCAGGAGATTACAACGCACCTTAAGAACAGATGCAAACTCGTCAGCACACCCAGCCCCATATCCCTCGGCACTATCCTATCCCGAAACCCACAGGTCAATTCCGATAAGTCCATCATCATTACGACCGGTGACGGTAGGAGAAGGCGTGTCCCACAGTATGAAGTCAATTACGACTTGATTATCGAAGAAGAAGACATACTACTCACTCTTCCATTCAATGCCTTGACCAAGATGGAGAAATCACAGGCTGTCTTGTGCCGTGGTTGCGGTAGGAGAAGATACTTCACAGAAGATATGGAGCGATGTTTGGAGTGCTTCCGATTTCCAAAATGATTATAAGCGGTGAAGCAGACGGCCCTACATGCACCGGCCCGTAAGATTGAAGAGCGATGAAGAAGAGAAATGCTATTTCTGCACTACACCCCTCCCCGAGAAGGGGAAAGACGGTATCGTTTGGTATCGAGGTAAGACAGGTATGCGCTGGGAGACTATTCCCGTATGCGAGTTGTGCTGGCGCGTTGCTGAGGAAGTGCGTGGTTGGTATGATAGCCCCCACTCATACCCAGAGTCACGCCATAGGAGTGATTGAAGGTGAAGGAGATATGGGCGGAGAAATACAGGCCGAAGGAACTCGATGAGGTGCTGGCGCAAGAAAGCGTCGTATCTGAGATGGTAAGCATAGTGCGCGGTGACGCTCCGATGCAACATTATCTCTTCCACTCACCCGAACCCGGTAGCGGTAAGACGACAGTTGGGCGCGTCATGGCTAACGAGTTGGGCTATCAATTGCACGAGTTCAACGCATCCACTAAGAAGCAGAGGGGAATTGACTTCGTTGAAGACGATATTGGTCCTATGTCCCGTATCGGTCAATGGGAGACTATTTTCCTTCTTGACGAGGCAGACAGGATTACACCGACGGCACAGGACGCGCTGAAAGGAGTCATTGAAAATGCACAGGGCTACTTCATTCTCACCTGCAACGACTTGAATAAGGTTTCGCCGTGGCTCAAATCGAGATGCCAAGTTAGGACCTTCACCCCCATACCCGACGATGAAGTCTATGACCGTTTAGCCCATATCTGTGTTCAAGAAGCGATAGACCATATCGGTGAAGCCGACCTTAATGTGATAGTGGAAAAGCACAAGGGCGACATGAGGAATGCCATCGGTGCGCTTCAAGCCGCCTCGTATCTATCCCCTGCCGATAAGGAGGCATTCATAGCATCCCTGACCGTCCCACCAATAGATGCGGGGAAGGTCCTAAGCCTATGCTTCAAGGAGAAGGATGTTCCGGCGGCTGTTGCCCTACTATCTACAACGCGGGCGCGTGACTCTATCCATGCCGTCTTCACTAAGGCGGTAGATGCTAACATCAGCGACGCGAACATGAAACTGTTGGTTGTCGGCGCGGCCATCCAAGCAAGACGAGATTTAATCAACGGAGTCCCCGATGACTACGTGATTTGGGACTTCTGTCGGGTGATTTCTCAATGAACCGGCAGGGTTATAAGGGGTGACTTAGTGGCGTTAAGTAGCAGAACAGGTGTGATTATATGACCGAAATTGATGTGGAACAGATAGTGAGTGACCTCGCAACCAACTTAGGTGTTGGCGAGGATAGATTAAGAACGAAAATGGGTGAAGTGCTTGCGGAGAATGGCCCAGCGTGGGCCAACGCAGGTAAGGATGAGGTGACCTGCCAAATCCTATCAGCCCGAGTTGCCGGTCGTCAATTGAAGATGATTGGCGAGCGCCTCAAGAAATCGGGCCTTGAACAATTCGAGGGAATGTTCATCCGTGTCCCCCCTTACAAGGATTGGGCTCAGATAGCATACCGCAAGAACGAGCGTGAATTGACGGCACGAGGAAGTGTTGGTGACCCCTCTACACAGGCGCAAATCAGAAATGGTGCGCTTGTCTACTTCGAGGCTAACGGCGCAGGCTATACCCGACACGCTAATTCGAGTCTTCTGAACCGAAACGCGCTGGTTGAGGGCATTGACGAGGCTACGGTTTCAGAATTGCCTAAGATTATCCATGAACTCCCTAACGGTGATGCGTTCTACCTTGTGTGGAACAACACGACACCGACCTTCCCATCGGGTGACGCTAACTTCAAGTATGGAGCCCCGCGCCCTGCTTCGGAGAAGGAGCGAACATCACACTTCTTAGGACGCAAGGCTGGTAGCAACGACGAGCCAGCACTAATCACGGTGAGGTCATCCGGCAAGACAGCCGATGTGCAATACGCTACCTTCCTCCCCGGAACAATAGGGCTTCGACCCGGACGGGACGGGAAGGTCGCCTATGCTAAGGAGTTGAGTGACCTTCTTCCGAATGAAGAGGTTGCAGGTATTTTCGATGCACCCCCCTTCGCCGTCGGAGACGATGGCCCCGAAGGGATAGTGACTGAGATGTTGGGCGGGCTTTACCCCGACGGAGGTCTTCTGCCTTCTTTCGCCACATTGGAGCAGTATCATACTGACCATAATGGAGACAAGGATTGGTGGGACCAATGGATAGGAGTTGTTGGTGAAGTGGTGCATATCGACCCGCGCGAGCGTGGTGGATTCACCGTGACGCTGGGAGACTTAGACATTACTTCAACAGCACCCGGTCAGGATTTGGTGATTCCGCGTTCGCAGGAGCACCTCCTTAACTTCGGGCTGGGTTCGCAGGTTCTCATAGTGGGACAAACATACAAGAGCCGTGATGACGAGATGCGTTTCGTGAGTCATGGTTGGTGGTGTGTTGATGCTGTGGCCTCAGTTGCTATCGACGAAGAATCATGGGAGGACTGATAGTATGGCGCAGGCAGGTTGGGCTAAGGGCTCACCAAAGGCGAAGACCCCATCTAAGCCATCGTATAATGTTGACCATTACCGTCAGCAATTCAACAAGAATGTTGAGCGCAGACTTGAAGCAACCCCGGTCCGAATGGCCCTTGTTGGGAAGGAGAACACCTGCAAGACAGGACTTGCGCTCAGTCTTTGCCGCACACCCGAAGAGGTTAAGGAGGGTAAGAAGGTCATCCTATTCGACTTCGATTCATCAGCAGAAGCAACGGTGAGGTTCGTCTGTCCCGACGACCCTAATGTAATCGTGCTAAAACTCTTCGACGAAACTGACGATTCTATCTTCGAGGAAGACGGCGTAACCACCTCATGGACCGGTTTGGTTAAGAAGGTAAGAGCCTTCGTGACTATCGCCGGTCAGATAGTGTCTGAGGAGGATGTTGCGGCTATCATATTCGATGGAGGTTCAACCTATCTCAAGTGGTGCGAGTTCGCTATGCGTGAATCACTAATAGAGAAGGGTATAATTGCTGACGAAGGGGACTCATTCAATCAGAAGGAGTGGCGCGAGAGGAATCAGACATTCCGCGACACCCTATACCGAATCCAAGCCCTGCCGGTAGGACGAGTGTTCTTCACATTCCACTTGAAGGACCACAAGACATACCTCAGCGATGGGGGAGGCAAGAAAGTTCTCATGAAGGTTGGTGAAAAGCCCGACTGGGTCGATGGAACCCAGCGCAATATGAGCCAGCAGATATTCTTGGCTCGATATACCAAAGAGGGAGATGAAGCCGCAGGCGTTAGGGCAGACTCAAAACTCACCGCTAAGGAGTTCGTGGTTCGCGGAACCGTTGAGGAAATGAAGGGGACGGGAAGTGAGTTCGTGGGGACCGTCCATGATGTTCTACAGATAAAGGGTGGGAAGGTCACATGGAATGGCCTACCTGATATGGGCCTCATCTGAACGGAATGCTTATAAGCCCTAACGGGGTGGCCGTAGTATGCAGGTTAAGACAGCAGACCTTAAGAGACTTCTTGAAGTCACTTCGAGAAAACAATTTGTGAATGCGAAGCCACAGCAACAGGTCATCGGTTGTGTGATTCGACCCAACGGGGCATCGGCTAAGACGACCAGCCTCGTCCGTGACGGTAAGACGAGTCTTGCACAGTTCTCTATGGGTTGTGATTGGGAGGAAGGAGAAGATGCTATCGTTGTCCCCGACATCGAACGCCTGCTGGGAGTGCTTACAGCGCACGGTGGCGAAGCGACATTAATACAGGACGGCGGTTCCCTCAGAATCAAGAGCAAGGGGAAGCAGACAACCCTTGTTGCAGAACCCGGTAGCCTTGCGTTTCCTCACACACAGGAGACAATCGCCCAATGGGAGGAAAAGTCCATGTCCTTAGCGGAGCAGATTGATTCAACAACCCCCTCCTATAAGATGCGTGATGGCTCCGAGCGCACAGCGTTCTGCTGTATTGATACCGGGTCATCCCTGCTTCACGAGGCTTTGAAGGCAGACAACATCAACGCACAGAAACTCAATCAGTATCAATTCATCCACGACGGTTCAAATACCCTGAGCGTCAGAACAGGGACAGACCTCAAGGGTGAGACACACACCATCCTTAACGAGGAATGTCCGTATGATGAAGCATTCGAGTCTGTCTATGAAGGCGGGTTGGAGCAAGTCCTTGCACACTATGACGGGATGGTCACCTTATGCTTCTTAGATTTCAGACCGGAGGGACAAGGCATCCGACTGATTGCCCGATTCGATAACGACGATTGGGTATTTCAAGCGGCTGTCTTGAAGAGGTGATTAGATGGAGGATTGGAATTACTATGTGGGCGACCCCTGTTATGTGGTAGACGACAACAAGTGGGATGAGTTCTGCAACCTACTGTTCAAGAACGAGGGTTATCAAGGAGACAACCCTGCCTATATCGAATGGGAGGTTGATGGTGAGTTATATGAAATCGAAACATGGGACAGCCCCGGAGGCGATGGTGTGTGGAGGTTTAGTGGTGGTGAATGTGGGGTTGATGCCGGTCTTTTGGCGATAGTCCCCCGCGAATGCTGTGCTCAATCAGCAGAAGGTATGGGAATCCTGTTCGAGTGCCGCCCCGAACTCGAAACAAGTAATCAAGACTATATGGTCATACTGAACGGTGAGCGCGATGCAAGTTGGACTGAGTGTGGCGAGTGTGGTGAGTGGGTCTATATTGATGGGGGCGAATGGGAATGTAGCGAGTGTTGGAAGACGGGTTGCGAGTCCTGTTGGACCGGATGCGAGTGTGATGAGGATGAGTAATGTTGAACGACATATCATCCGAACCCCACTAAAGGAGCGATACGGCGCACCCCCTTTCAGCATCCTTGATGCTCGGCAGGGCTACTGGCAAGACCGCAAAAGATGGTGGACCAAGAAGGGCATCCGGTCAGAGTTGGGGCGTGGCGAGCAACTAATCGCCATGTCTAAGTCCAACATGACCTATATGTTCGGCAAGAAGCAGTATGATATTGACCAATTGCAGAAGGAGGGCATCCTTCTAACTGATGAAGAGGTTGAGGTTGGTGGCGATTCAAAAGGGAGTGCAAAGACATTCGCTATCGGAGACAAGCAGACATGGAATGCTGAGCAAGAGGCGAAGAAGGACTTACGCGCTATCCCCGGTGGAGGCACAGGGAAGAACAGCGCATGGCTCCACAAGAACGAGGATGGAACAACAAGTGCGACCCTCCAAGACCCGGATGCTTTTCAGAACAGGGCGTCGGGGACTTCGATATTCGACCCGGTGCTAACCGAGTTGATGTATGGTTGGTTTTGTCCCGAAGGCGGTAGCATTCTTGACCCGTTCTGCGGCGGTTCAGTTAGAGGTATAGTGGCGGCACACGGCAACCACGAGTATGCCGGTATGGAGTTGCGTTCCGACCAAGTCCAAGCCAATAGGATTCAAGGGCTCGAGATATTGGGGGACACGGATTACCCTATGCCTAATTGGGTCGTTGGTGATGCACTCGATATACAGGACAAGATAGGAGGCGACAGAATGTGGGACTTCATCTTCTCTTGCCCCCCGTATGGTGACCTTGAAGTCTATTCAGAAGACGATAGGGACCTATCAACGATGGAACACCACGAGTTCCTCGATACATACCGCACAATCATTCAGCGTTCTGTGGAGTTGCTCAAGCCTAACAGGTTCGCCTGCTTCGTCGTGGGTGACTTCCGAAATGAGGAGGGCTTCTACCGAAACTTCGTTAGCGACACCATTGACGCATTTCAGTCAGCAGGAGCCATACTATACAATGAGTGCATCCTAATCACCGTTGCAGGTAGCCTGCCTATCAGAGTGCATAAGCAATTCGCCAACAACCGCAAACTCGGTAAGACACATCAGAATGTTCTCATCTTCTTCAAGGGTGACCCGAAGACTATCAAGGATGAGTTTCAGTATCTTGATGTTGAAGACAAGACAGAGGCTGTGGAATGGCTCTAAGCCTATCGGACTTTGAACCGCTCACCTTAGACAATCTATTGGATTACCGCAACGGTCTGTTCCGTGCCTACCGGCATCCCCGATACTATCAGTCCCCGCTCCGTCTGATGCACCAACCCCATGTCTTCAAGGTCGGCTATGTGAATGATGATGTGGTGGTCATCAAGGACAGGCAGATAATGGGAACGCAGGTTCTCTATTCTATACTACCCCCGAACAATTGGGAGGTCATAGACACCTTGACCGAAGCAGGCATACCCTGTTTTCTAAGCGACGAAGATGTGCATTCCGCCCCCAAGCGATACGGGGTCGTTCCGGTGAAGGACAACATAGAGTATGTGTATCATCTATCAGCGTTCTCAGATAGGTTCGGGGTGAATAAGAATCAACTGCGCCGCCCCTGTAATCGTGCTGAGTCGTTGTGTGAGTCGGGCGCGTTGAATATCTGTGCATATTGGGGCGAAGTCCCCTACGATACGCTGGAATCGTGCAAGGCTTTGACCGTCAAGTGGTTGGGTCAGAGGGCGAAGTCAGCGTGGAAGCCAAATTACTTCCTCGATGTATTCAATCAGTATGCGGCCACCTCACCTGACCAAGCCCTGTTATTGACCATCATGCAGGGGGATAGGTGCTTAGGCTACCACCTATCACATAGGGTCTGTAATGGTATCATCTATGATGTCGCCTGCAAGGACTATGAGGACACACCGATTAAGAACATGACCCCTGTGATGCTACACCATGCGTCTAAGGCGTGGGCTGAGCGCTTCCCTTCGCAGGTTGAATACCTTCGAGTGAATAGGGGTGCGGCGGTCCGAGGTAAGGCCAGCAGAATAGCCAAAGAAAAACTCAGACCGTATCTGCGTAATCAAATCTACAAGACAGTCCCCGATGTGAAAATGACCCGTGACTTAAAGGATTCCCTCTTCGCGACCGGAAAAGGCGTGGAATGGGTATAGGGTCATGAAACCGGAAGCCTTATAAGCCCTAACGGATTGGTAGTAAGTAGAAAGCGTAAAGGCATGAGGCCACAACATTGAGTATAACTGCAAAAATCGAGACAAAGACAGACGGGACCATCAGCGTGAATGCTGGCGAAAGAGTGATTGTAGGCGACCATTGGTATAGATTAGAGTGTGGTGTGGTAGCATCGCGAGTCAAGGCTTACCGAGATAGGGAATGGCTCCTCGACATGTATCACGGGAACGGTCAGACTCTTAAGCAGATAGGAGAAACCTGTGGGGTGAGCCCCATGACGATTAACCAATGGTTGGTCAGGCACGGAATCCCAAGCAGGCCTCGAGGAAGGCGGAAGATTGAATGACCGTCACCTTCTATCTGTGCGGTCCAATCCTTCACGATGAAGATAGGGACCGCTCGTTAGCGTGGCGTGAAATAGCGTTTGATATTCTGAGCTCAAATGGGTTCGAGGTTTTCAACCCGATGGTCAGCGAGCAGTATGGGAATGTGCATTATGATGAGCAATTCAAGGAACTCATAGTCCCACGCGACAAGATGATGATTGAGCGTTCTGATGTAATCATTGTGAATTACATTCCGAAAGAACTCAGTATAGGGACCTGCATGGAGGTCATGTATGCTCACATGATAGGCAAGAAGGTCATTTGGTTCGCAGAAGATGAGGAATTGGGAATTAAACTCGAAGAGAACCCGTGGGTGATAGCACACAACGATTGGGAGTTCGTTAGACCTTTCAATGCAGATTCGATACGGGACCTGTGTGAATGGTTCGGGTGTTTCGGTCTGCATGAACCGATTGCTCTTATAGATGCTTACAAAAGACCCCGTGACTTCTGCTAAGGCTTATAAGGCGCACCCCCTACATAGGGCTGTGATAGTGGATAGGTTAGGTGGGAGAAGGGTTGCGGTTAGGTATCGTGACCCCGTCACCCTTGACCGGAAGCAAGATGTTATAGGAGACATATACCCCTACGGGTTTCTTCGGGATGAGGAAGCAGAATTGGTGCAGGCGGTCGGGAAAGAAAGCGGCTATACCGGAGTGTATGGTGAGCCGCTGACCAAAGTGGCCCTTGCAGACCCGAGCGAAGTGGGGGCATTGACGAAGAAGTTTTCTCAGACATGGGAATGCAATATCCCCTTCACCAATCGAGTGTTAGTGGATTCCGGTAGACACTATCCGTTCTACAAGCATCGTGTGTGGTATCTCGACCTTGAATGGAATGAACAAGAAGAAGTGACGGTAGCGACAGTCTTCGACAATTACATGGGAAAGTATCTAACATGGTTCGTCGCCCCACCCGGCTCTAACTTCCCGCCTATGGTCAGTCAGATAGGGGATAAGGTGTTCGACACACCGCTTAAGTGCTTCCAAAGTGAGAAGGAATTGCTTGACGACTTCTTCCATGTGATGATGAAGAAGGACCCGGATGTGCTGACCGGCTGGTGGCTCATGGGTGCGGATATGCGAGTCCTGTTTGATGCCTGCAAGAGACACGGTTGGAATGCTGGGAAAAGAATGAGCCCTCACGGTGCTGTCCGGTATCAATTTGACGACTATTCACAATGTATCATGGGCCGTCTGACTATCGACCTGATGGTGGTCTTCTGCCGTTTGTGGCGTGTTCAGAATGGTCAATTGCCCGGTCAGAGTCTTGCTGATGTTTCAGCCTATGTCTTACCCGACGACACCAAGCACGAGTTAGAAGACGGACACGATACCTACTACACAGACATTGGTAGGTATATCGACTATAACATACAGGATGTGGCCTTGATGCCTAAACTCGATAAGATGCTGAATTGCATCGACCACTTTCTGAACCTACAACACATCGTCCAATGCGACTTCACAACTACTCCGTGGGTGACGAGACTATGCACAGTCCTTCTGATGCGGGATGAGGACTTCAACCTTCGCATCCCATCCAGACCACAATTCCCATTAGAGAAATATGAAGGGGCAGACATACAGGAGCCTAAGCCCGGTCTTTATGAGTCTGTCGCCATCATGGATGTGCGAGCGATGTATCATTCCAATGTGGTCAAGAACAACATATCGTGGGAGACTATCGTTGGGGATTCTTTCGATTTGGATGCCCCAACAGGGGCGTTAGGTCGAGCGATGGACCTACTTACCAATCTACGCAACGAATACAAGAGTAATATGAAGGCTTCGGTGACCAAAGAGGAAAGGGTTAAATGGAACTCGGCGCAGTATGCTACAAAGTCGTTAGTGGCTTCACTATACGGTGTGTGTGGAGACAGCCGGTATGGTATGTATCACCCAGCGGTAGCGGCGGCAATCACTCGCACATCAAGGGAGACGCTTGGTGAATTACGAGATAGGTGTGTTGAACAGGGACACGAGGTGATTTACGGCCACACGGACTCAGTATTCGTGACTGTTGAATCCCCCGAACAAGGGGTCACTATGGTTGATTGGATTAACGAGCAGATGCACCCCATCGAAACTGAGTTTGAGAAATACTGTGAAAGGATGATGCTCAAGGCCAAGAACCGATACGCTGGTAAAGTGGTCTGGACTGACGGTGAGTATCACGAACCCGAATACTACATCAAGGGGATAGAGTCCAAGCAGGCACGGATGCCTAAGACCATGAAGGACGCTATGAACACCACGATAAACTCGATGCTTGATGGAAGGTCACAAGTATGGGTGACCGAAAAGGTGTCTGAAATCATTCACGACATCGTTGAAGGACGGACTTCACTTGAGGACTTGAAGATGAAGGGCAAATTGAAAAAGGACCTTGAAGACTATAAGACGATAGGTGGTCCTGCGGCGGCGGCACTATGGGCGAACACCAACCTCGGTAAGGAATATCGCAAAGACTCCTACTTTTGGGTGCTGATTGACGACACCGGAAGGTTTATAGGCTTTGATGAAATAGCAGAGTTGCCGGAAGGTGTTCGGATAGGGTATGAGGTCATGGTTGAACGCTACATCATTGAAAAGGTCAAACCATTTTATGAGATAGCAGGCTGGGATATTGGACCTTTAGTGGATGCAAAGCGAGGCAGAAAAGCAATAGAGTGGTTATGATGACGAAGGGACAGAGAACAGCGAAGAAGCAGACCGCGAAGCAGATTATGAGGCAAGACCTCAAGGAGATGGAAGAGAAAGTCCAATTGATAGAGGATAAGCACAACCAATTGGTGAGTGTCTTCATTGATTTCAGCAGACACGCCGAGAATATGACGACGCTATTGCACCTTCACCTCTTGGATGACGACCTTGCGACGAAGGAGGAGTGTTCCGGTTGTGGTATGAATGTAATCTACCCGCACAAGTTTGAGGAGATACAGGCGTTCCCTGTCTGTCCCAACAGGGTCAATGAAGACGGCGAGGAAGTTGATGAGTGCATGAACGGCTTCTCGCACATCGAAAACCCCTTCGCGTCGGACGAAGAGGAATAACCTTCACTTAGGTCCCGGCCAATGGTATTACTTCCGAAGGATGAGTAAACTCGACTGGGAGACTTTCAAGGACTATGCGTGGAACGGGGGAGATGTTCAGTCGTGCTATTCGGAGATTCACAATGGAGAAGACCGGGAAGTGTTCTGTGTGGATATTAGCCACAGCGGTCTAAGCACCCTGACCGAAGCAGAAGTGTTGTTGGGCCTCCATGTTACCGGTCTATTCCTATTCACTTTCGCGTATGCGCTCTACATTTGGCGAAGTAGCAAGGCTTATAAGCCCCAACGCAGATGACGCTTCATGAGAAAGGACGCTGTTGAACAGCATCGGGTGGATTCGACCTATAACCCCTATGAGGTCACAGAACAGAATATCCTACGCGTGAGTAAGTCATCCTTCATGCTGGCTCGTCAATGCTTGAGGAAGTATTGGTGGAACAAGGTAGCCCTACCTGATATTCGCATCCCCCCTAACGAGTTCATGATTAAGGGAACGATAGTCCATAAGGGGGTCGAAGACCTTTACACGGATTGGGACCCGGAAAACGAGTATTTGGGGGGCGAAGGAGACATACACATTATACGAGGGATGTTGCCTGTTGGGACCGACTATGACGACACCTTTGACGAAATCGCAGTTATGGAGGAACAACGCTTGGATGCGTGGGGTCCCGATTTCTTTCAACCTGTTGAGGCAGAAGTGAAGCACCAAGTCTATGACCCGGAGTTCGATGTTATGCTGGTGGGTATGTGGGACGGACTCATGCAACACCCCGATGGCGGTCTGTGCATCATGGAATTGAAGACAGGCGACCTAAGCACCGGCAAATTGAGCAGGGTGCGAAGGGAGTTGTGCTTCTATGCCCGAATGATACGACTTCTTGGTTACGAGGAAAAGTATGGGCCGGTGACGCACATGATGCTCATATCATCCGACTGTATCAACGCCCGCACAGCATCTACTCTACTTGCAAGTAAAAGGAAGGAGGTCTTCATGGGTGATGAAAAGGGCATCACGGTCATAGAGAAATTAGGCAAGCGGAGCCATACAGCATTCGAGAAGGACTACGCACGGACCGTTCAAGGCATACGAGATATGAGATGGGTCCCTAATTGGAGTGATTACTTCTGCGCCAATTACTGCGAGTTCTACTTGTCCTGTGATGAGGAATTACATGGTGCTGGTGAAGACCCGACAATAGGATGGAATGAAAATGAGTGATGATAAACAGTTGGAAGCGGACCTTAACGCCGCGTTGATTAAAATAGAGAACTTGGAACGGGCTATGAGGACTATGATTGATGAAGTGGGAATGTGGAGTGAGGCTGTCCGGTATGCTATGCCCGACAATATCTACATCCCTCCATTTCATATACCAGCGAGGCTAAGGCCGTGAGTTCAGATGAAAATAAGTCCTTTCTCGCTATATGTGAAACCTGCGGCAAAGAGACTTGGTGGAACGCTTCGGTCGTTTTCAATGTGGGTATGGTTGAAGGGAGGAAATTAGGTGTTAGCACCATCAAGAAATGCCTCGAATGCGGAATGGTGGAGCGATATGACGGAGATTCTCACATTTCCCCGTGAGATAGGGCTTAAGAGGATGCCCTGCACTAACAGGGTTGATTTCAAGGAGTATATTCGCAAACTCAACGGCAAGGCTGACCTCTATACCAGCCTGTATGGATTCACCGACCTTCAAGACAAGGATAACACCGCCATAATGGATAGAGCATGGTGGGACTTCGATTCCAATGACCGTTGCACCATAGAGCAGGTGAAGGATGATGTGTCCGTCATGCTTGGTCGATTGGAGGGTGATGTGCGCTTGGTCGCCACAGGCCGAGGGTTTCATGTTCATCAGTTATTCAATGTGCCGGTAGATTCGCGCAGATGGAGGCATACTATCGACCGCTATCAGCGCAAGATGGCCGAAGGACTCACATCGCTCGATGGGGTCGGTTATCCCCGAAAACTGTGTCGAATACCACACACCTACAACGCTACAAGGGGCCGCTTCGCCGTCATGGTGGCCGCAGATGCTTTCATGACGACTCCACGCACGACTCCTATCGCGAGTCGTCCGAATGAATCACCTGCCGCATACCTTCACCCCTATTGGGGAGCCCCTCGCGATTCTATGTTCGAGGAATACGGTTTCGACATTAGAGAGTGGGCGGCGAATAATCCTGTGGAGTTGATGGGCGACTGGAATGTTCAACAGGTGACGGTCATAGAGGGGACACACGAGGCTATCCCTATGATACCATGCCTGCAACGAGAAATTGAATTGTCTAATCCCCCACACCACATACGCGTCGCGTTGGCGCAACATCTATTCGAGCATTTGCGAAACTTCTCCGAACCATCAGCCCTGACCGCAGAACAGAAAGACCACATGATAGATTTGGCGGTGGCTTTCATAACGAAACTTGAGTGGGGGGACTACAATGAAGCGGTCACAAGGAAAGCCTTAAGAACGCTCGTATCTTACGGAAGGTCCCCGTCGTGTGCGTGGTTCTGTAAGCGTGGCCTCTGCGCTGGCCCATGTTGGCGAGATGATGGCACGAGGCGTGAGTTTTAGAATAGGCTTAAATAAGTCGTGTCCTCGTATAAGGTTTGTGGAAGACCCCTGTTTCCGATGCGGAAAAGAAGAGGTTCAGCCGTTGCATGGCTCAGTCCAATGCCTTAGATGTGGTATGGTCATTGATACTTGCTCGGAAGGACACCCTCTTTGATGCGATAGAGTTATAACCCATTCCGCGCAGGCGGTAGTATGGGCGACATACCCGAAGGTTTGCTCATCGTCGATGATAGGGAAAACGATAAGGTCATCCATAAACTCATCATGTCGTTGGGTGATTCCAAGACGGACCCCGATGGTAAGGTGCTCGTGATGCGGCTTAAGACAGGAGACTACATCATCGGGGATTGGATTATCGAAGCGAAGGAGATTAAGGACTTATCAGCGTCCATCATAGGGCAGGGGCGGTCGAGAACTATCGCGGCACAGTTGAGGGACCAGCAGATATACGGAATCCAGCATTTCAAGACCCCATACCTTGTGGTGTATGGTGAGACTAAGGACTTGAAGCCGTTCTTCCATAAGGGCTCTAAGGGTGGGAAGCAGAACGCGGTCATACAGAAGGCCCGAATGAAGGCAAGGATAGCGGGATTCAAAAAGACCTTTCTCTTTAGATTTCCCGCTACGAGATATTTCGAGGTAGAAACACTTGATGACTTCGTGGCTTGGCTCATTGAAGCATACACCCAAAAGGTCGTTCTTAATCAACCAAGCGAGTCTTCGATATAACCACCCGAACCATCGGGCTTTCTAAGCGCGTTGCTACCGGGCCTGCCCCTTCTTGAATAGGAGATATCGCCTGCACTATCGAAGTCTCCGTCTGATGTTCCCGACTTCCAGCCATCGTCTGTTTCAGTCATCCATCCCTTCGTGTTGTCTTGATGGGTCAATCTGTCTTGGCTTGTAAGTCTCCCTATCTGCTTATCTTCTGCGTTCTCATTGAACACCACTTCCACACCCTTCACGATTAGGGAGGCCAATGGTGAGTCATCTGAACCATCGGGGTTCGTCATTGAACCACCTCCGGGGACCCTTCCCAGAGTCACCCTAATTCGATTACCCAATGTGTCTGCTCCTTCAACCCCCCTTGCAGAGAAAATCGTCACCCGTTGTGAGGTATCGTTGGCCGTAATATCCACATACTTTCTCTGTTTGAACCCTGTTTCGATACACTCCAAAGAGGTGAATAGAGTGTATTTCGTGCCGCCACCTGTGCTGGGTGCTATCACATTCGCCAAGACCTTAATCGTGTTGCTTGATACTGCCTGTGGGACTGTTATGATGACCGAACCTTCGTGATAGTCTGCTTGCCCTATACCGCCGTCGGGGACTTGAGACACACCGGGTAGTGTGAATCCCGATGCACCAAGCATAGCACTACCACTTCCTGTTGCCTTAGTCTGCCCTATCGCCTCCTTAGAAGTGACCTTCTTCTGATTCTTTGGTCTGCGAGGTGCAATAATATCTCCCCCACCCTTGAGTATGTTGGATGCGCTTTTGCTCAGTTTGTTGATGCTTACTTTGCCGCCCGACATGGTTGCTCCTGAACCGGCTCCACCCTGTTGGTCAGGTGCTCCGCTTATGGAATGTTGTCTTGCGTTGCTTGTTTTCAGAGGGCTGATTGTATGGTCCCCACCTATACCTCCCCTATCCGGTGGTATCAAGCCTCCCCACCCCGGAGCCCAATCATCTCTGAAATCGTCACCGGGTCTAACAGGTGGCTGACCCGGAATACCCCCTATGGGACTCCCGCCGTCATCTTCCGGAGGCCTACCCGGAGGGATAGGCTTAGGCATCTGCCCCCCAAGACCATACATACTTATGCCCTGTGACTCATCCTTCTTGAGTTTCAATTTAGTCGTTTCAATTCCTTGACCTCTCTGTTGCCACTCTACTTCCATGATAGTCAGATTCTCATTTAGATTCAACATAGCGTCGGTATAGGTGACCGTCCTCCCCGGTCGCCACACGAAGTCATCCACAATCTCAATCTGCGGGGCATAGTATAGGGAACGGGGTCTGACTTGCCAAAGTGGGCCTTGTCGCCCTTGCGAATCTTCCGACCCAAATGGACGATAGAACAGGGGTAAGCCGAGGGGGAATGCTGATGCTTCATTGACCGAAGAGTTGCTTGTAAGGTCAAGGATTTGAACGGGCGTATGTGCAAGTGTGGTCACCCTGTTCCCCTTGTTTGATTTGGACTCGGTGCTGTTATTGCTTCGGTATTTCAGAAGGTCGATACAGTATTCCCTGTTGAACGATATGACCATCTTCAATGAGCCTGCACCGTAGGATGTTGGGAATGGAATCTCGATGAACCCGTTGGCTTCAACATCCACATACGCAATTTTCGCCGCCGATAGGTCGTTGCTATCGTCCTGTCTCCTTTGCGAATCGAAGTGTGAATCAATGAGCCATATTCTAAACTTCCCTTCGTTAGCAACATCTGAGTTGTGGGTGATGAATATTCTCAGTTTCTGTCCTGTAGTATCGCTAACCTTCGGAACTCCCTTCGGTATGTGGACCACCTGCACAGCCTTCTCTATTGAACAGATGCCGTATGGTATGAATTGACCGGAGAAGTCAGTTTCATGGGTGTCGTAGGTGTTGCACCCACCCCCTCCGTGATAGCCCCTACCGGATTCAAGGTATTCCATGCTTCGTTGTGAGCCTATGTGACTACCATTGGTTGCGTCAAGGTTCCCATCCATAGCATTCTGACGACCACCGATGA
>Ga0310345_10002155_pt1 | contig 20379 bp, 23 predicted proteins | sample HC15DNA20500_MG_FD_204667 | JGI IMG/M metagenome (GOLD analysis project Ga0310345, IMG submission 204667) | Marine microbial communities from station ALOHA, North Pacific Subtropical Gyre - HC15-DNA-20-500_MG | ecosystem: Environmental > Aquatic > Marine > Oceanic | place: Pacific Ocean: North...
TGTGCTCACGTTGATCACTCCTGTCCCCCGCTGCTGCAAAAAGCAGCAGGGTAGGTGGATAACGTGGCTCAAAATTGGACGTGACGGAGACCCTTCAGTGGCTCAGTTTTGCTCGTGATTCAACACCAATGCGGACCTCCTGAAAAAGCTCGACGACAGCGTCAAGAGCGAGAAGGGCCGCGCGTTCATGAAAGACATTGCCGAAAGGCAGGCCGCCAACCGCACCGCGGTGGACAAAGCCATCGCTCTGGGCATGGCCAACAAGAACGAGGAAGCACGCGACGTGCTGCTGAAGGATGTACGCGCCACGCAAGGTGCCTACTTCAAGGCGCTCGAAGAATTCATCGAGTTTCAGACCGCGCTGACCCAGCAATCCAAGAAGGATGCCAACGAAAATATCGCCACCGCCAGCACCCTGATGCTGCTCCTGGCCGGCCTGGCTGCCGCGGGCGGTGGCCTCATCGCCTGGGCCGTGGCGCGCAGCATCACGCGGCCGGTGCAGGAAGCCTTGCAAGCCGCCGGCCGCATCGCCCAAGGCGACCTCAGCGGCGAGCTGGGGGTCAGCTCCCGCGACGAAACCGGCCAGTTGCTCGAAGCGATGCGCGCGATGCAGGCCAGCCTCGTCAAGGTCGTCGGGCAGGTGCGCGGCAACGCCGAAAGTGTAGCCACCGCCAGCCCCCAGATCGCCCAGGGCAACCAGGACCTGAGCCAGCGCACCGAAGAGCAAGCCAGCGCGCTCGAAGAAACGGCCGCGTCGATGGAGCAACTCGGCTCCACCGTCAAGCAGAATGCCGACAACGCCAAGCAGGCCAACCAGCTCGCGCTGGGGGCGAGCACGGTGGCTATCAAGGGCGGCGAGGTGGTCGGCCGAGTGGTCGACACGATGAAGAGCATCAACGACAGCAGCAAGAAGATCGCCGACATCATCAGCGTGATCGACGGCATCGCGTTCCAGACCAACATCCTGGCGCTAAACGCCGCGGTCGAAGCGGCACGAGCCGGCGAGCAGGGCCGCGGCTTCGCGGTGGTGGCCGGCGAGGTGCGCAATCTGGCGCAGCGCAGCGCCGAAGCGGCCAAGGAGATCAAGAGCCTGATCACGACCAGCGTCGAGCGAGTCGAACACGGCACGGCACTGGTCGATCAGGCCGGCATGACAATGAGCGAGATCGTCAACTCGATCAAGCGTGTGACCGACATCATGGGCGAGATCAGCGAGGCCAGCACCGAGCAGAGTGCCGGGGTGGCACAGGTGGGCGAGGCAGTTAGTCAGATGGACCAGGCAACGCAGCAGAACGCGGCGCTGGTCGAGGAGAGTGCGGCAGCGGCGGAGAGCCTGAAGGGGCAGGCGCAGCAGTTGGTGCAGGCGGTGGTGGTGTTCAAGCTGGCCTAAGCAATGCACGCCAGTTCCGCTGTCGAAACGCTGTCTCGTTCTCCGCTATCGACTTCATGCTGCTTGACCCAGGTGTGCAGCGTCTGCGGGACACAGCCAATTTTGCCCGCGATGGACTCAATGGCCGCCCATTGCGAGGGGTACTCAGCCCGGTGCTCCTGCACCATGCGCACGGTGCGCTCACGGACCTCGGGCGAAAACTTCGGGGACTTCTTCATCGCTCCATTCTCCAGTGTTGGAGCCTCCGCGAAACCTGGGGCGCTTCAGGCCCGACATCTGTTCTCGCGACGGCTCAAAGTCCTGCACTGACACAGCCGTCGCCTGCACGGCCCCCCGGTATTCGGAGGGTGCCACCCCTTCCCAGCGCTTGAACGCGCGCCTGAAGTTCGAGATGTCGGTGTAGTCCAGCATGTAGGTGATCTGCTGGATCGAGAGGTGACCTGATTTCAAATGCTCGACCGCCAGCATGTGCCGGACCCCCTCCACAATGCCCCGATAGGAGGTGCCCTCTTCGGTCAGGCGCCGATGCAAGGTACGCGGCGTCATGTGAAACAACCGCGCCGCCACATTGAGCGACGGAAAGCCGCCCTGCTTTTCCAGCAACAAGCGCCGCACCCTCGCCGCCAGGGACTGCGGGCGGGTGATCTTGTCGAGCTCGCGCTGGCAGATCGACATGGCATCGGCAAAGGCCGCCGGGTCGGCCATCTTCAGGGGCTGATCCAGGGCTGACACCGGGATGGTTAATCCGGTCCAGTTCGCGCCGTAATGCACTTCGGTACGGAACAGATCGCGGGCCAGATCGATGTAATCCGGTTCAGGCAGGGCGAAGCACACCCTGGTCACAGGGCAGGTCCCCATGGTGACGTAATCGACCAGGTTCTTGATGGTCAGCACCACGGCCTCCATCACCGGCTGGCGGATGTCGTCCAGCGGATAGGCTTCCTCTAAGTGGAAGCGGATGTCCTGCCCCACGATCTGGTGCCGGGTCACAAGCAGGTTGGTGCGCACCTGCAAGTAGCGCTCGAACAGCTCGATGAGTTGGCGCAGGCTGGCGCTGCTCAGCGCCGCGTACCCCAGCAACCCGTGGCTGTGGACGAGCAGGCGTTCTCCCACCAGCAGGCCCATGGCCGGCTCGGCCGTGAGCTGCATCGAGGTGCGGACCAGATCCTGGAAAACCGCAAACGGGATCTTCTCGACCACATCCTTGCCCGGCTCACCCAGATAGCGCTGAAATGAGGGCGGCAGCGCCGCCCCCATGCGCGAGACTTGGTCGGCGATCTGACGGGTGTATTGCACGGGAAGAGAGAAATCTGTCTGAATCATCGTGCGATTGTCAAAAAATAACCTATCGATGTCAATCCTCAACCTCCGCAAACAGGGCACGGATTTCTACAATACCTGCCATGCTGAATGCCTCCTGAGAGGGTATCTCGAATCCGATCTCAGCAGGGCCGACGGAGACCCCATCTATGTTTTCCTTCTTCGCCAAGAAGAAACCTACCACCGCCGAGATCAACGGCGTGGCCATCACGGTCAACCCCAAAGAAACCTTGCTGCAGGCCGCGCTGCGTCAGGGCGTGGACTTCCCGCACAGCTGTCGTGTGGGCGGTTGTGCCGCCTGCAAGTGCAAGCTCGTGGAAGGCAAGGTCAGGGAACTGACCGAAACCAGCTACATCCTGTCAGACGAAGATCTGGATCTAGGCTGCATCCTAGCCTGCCAGAGCGTGCCCCAGACCGATGTCCGCGTCCAGGTGGACATGTCGGCGCAAGGCCAGCGCCGCAAGGTGGGTGGCCGCGTCGTCGGTCAGGATCGCCTCACGCACGACATCGTGCAACTGCGCGTGCAACTGGACGAGGCCCTGCCGTACAAGGCCGGCCAGTTCGCCAACATCGAACTGGCCTCGCTGCCCGGCGTGAGCCGCAGCTACTCGTTCGCCACGCCGGTGCAACCCAACTCGCAAGTGAGCTTCTTTGTGCGCCAGGTGCCGGGCGGCCGTTTCTCGACCGAGGTGAACACCCGCAATCTGGTGGATCAAACCATCACGGTCGAAGGCCCTATGGGCGACTTCTGGCTGCGCAAGGCCGATGCCCCGCTGCTGCTGGTGGCCGGTGGCAGCGGCCTGGCACCCATCATCGCCCTGTTGCAGGATGCCCTTGAAAACGGCGTGCGTCGTCACGTGACCCTGCTGTTTGGCGCCCGCCAGCAGGCGGACCTGTACGCGCTCGACACCATCGAGCAGCTGCGCAAGGCCTGGCCCGCCAGCTTCCGCTTCATCCCCGTGCTGTCCGCCGAGCCGGAGGGCTCCGGCTGGCAAGGCGCGCGCGGCATGGTGGGCGACCACGTGCTGTCCGCCTTGGAGCGCGGCGCCCATGCCTACCTGTGCGGCCCCCCGCCCATGATCGACGCCGTGACCGACCTGCTGCGCCAGGCCGACATCGTCCGCGAGCACATCCACGCCGACCGTTTCACCACCCTGCACGACGCCCCCGCTGTGGCGGCCTGACCGCCTTCAGCCCAGAACCAGAGACAACACCATGATGCAGATCTTTCACTACCTCAAGTACTTCATGTTCCACGCCATCGGGCTGGCCGCGCTGGTGGCCATCACCATGGGTGGCGCCTACACCACCTGGGCCCTCGTCGGCCTGCTGGCGTTCTACATGGTGGGCGACGCCATCTGCGGCGACGACACCAGCACCCCTAAGTTCGGCCACCCCGGCATCCTGACCTTCCAGCTCTGGATGGCCTTGCCCCTGCTGAGCGTGATCGTGTTCGCTGCCGTCTGGAGTGCGAGCTCGGGGGATCCGCTGGGTTACGGTGCCCTCGTGCAGCAACTCACTGGTTACGACGCCATCGCCGCCCGCGACAGCGCCTTCTGGGGCCATAAGGTTTCGCTCGTGCTGATCACCGGCCTGATGATCGGCATGGTCGGCACCATCACGGCCCATGAACTGACTCACCGCACCTGGGATTCTATCTCGATGTTCATCGGCCGCTGGCTGCTGGCGTTCAGCTTCGACACCATCTTCTCGATCGAGCACGTCTACGGCCACCACCGCTATGTGTCGACCATTGACGACCCTGCCACCGCACCGCGTGGTCGCAACGTGTACTTCCACGTCGTTGCATCGACCATCAAGGGCAACATCAGCGCCTGGAACATCGAAGTCAAGCGCCTCAAGCGAGCCGGCCACGGTGCCCTCTCCTGGCGCAACGGCGTGATCCGCGGCCACCTCATGAGCGTGCTGCTCGTGGCGGGCGCCTACGCCATGGGCGGCTGGCCTGCCGCCGCGTTCTTCATCGCTTGTGCGCTGTGGGGCAAGTCGCTGCTGGAGATCGTGAACTACATGGAGCACTACGGCATGGTGCGCGACCCGAAGACCCCGGTTCAGCCTCGCCACTCGTGGAACACGAACAAGCGCATCAGCTCGTGGTCCATGTTCAACCTGACCCGTCACTCGCACCACCATGCGCAAGGCGAAGTGCCCTACCAGGATCTGAAGCCCTTCCCGGAAGCCCCGATGATGATCAGCGGCTACCTGACCACCATCGTGGTCGCCATGATCCCGCCGCTGTGGCACAAGCTCATGACTCCGAAGGTGCAGGAATGGGACCGCAAGTACGCGACGCCCGACGAGCTCAAGCTCGCCGCACAAGCCAACGCCCGCAGCGGCATCGCCGAACTGCAGACGCGCACGGCCTGATCGCTGCGCCCACCGCGCAGGGCCCCTCAAGAAAAGATCATTTTTTGTGATGGCTTTGATAAGGTCGGGCCTTTGCCAAAGCATGCATTTCAATTGCACGTGTCGGAACTCGCCTTGCCTATGCTGTCCGCCAACGAGTCAGCCGTCGCGTGCGCATCAGCGTAAGGTCCACCACTGAGTAGACAAGCTGAAAATAGAGACTTCCGCATCTTCAAGGAAGATGCGATGAGGAAGTCGAGATTCACAGAGAGCCAGATCCTGGCAATCCTGAGCGAGGGCGAGACGGGCTTGGCCGCGGCGGAGGTTTGCCGCAAGCACGGCATCAGCGCGGCGACGTACTACCAATGGAAGAGCAAGTACGCGGGCATGTCGGCCAACGAGCTCAAGAGCGTCAAGGAGCTCGAAGCGGAGAACGCGCGGCTCAAGCGCATGTACGCCGATCTGGCGCTGGAGAACGCTGCGATCAAGGACGTGCTGTCGCGAAAATTGTGACGCCGATCGCCAGGCGAGCTGCGGTGCAGATCATGGTCGACGAACATCATCTGTCCCGTGTGCGCGCCTGCCAGGCCGTGGGGCTCCCGCGGTCGGCGCTGTACAAGCCCACGACGGATCGGGCGACCAAGGATGCGCCGGTCATTGACGCGATCAACCGGATGCTGGAGAAGCGCCCGCGCTGGGGCTTTTGGAAGTGCTTCGACCGGCTTCGGCAAGACGGGCACGGCTGGAACCACAAGCGGGTGTACCGCGTGTACTGCGCGATGCGGCTGAACCTCAGGCGCAAAGTTCGGCGCCGCGTGCTGACGCGCGAGCGCCAGCCGCTGCTGGCCAGCTGAGCTCAACCGCGTCTGGGCGCTGGACTTCATGCGCGACACGCTCTATGACGGCAGGCCGTTCCGGACGCTGAACGTGATCGACGAGGGCAACCGGGAGGCGCTGCGCATCGAATGTGGCACGTCGATCCCGTCATCGCGCGTGGTTCGCGTGCTGGAGCAACTGGTGGAGATGTTCGGTCGACCTGAGGCGATCCGCCTTGATAACGGCCCCGAACTGACCGCTGAGGCCTTTGTCGACTGGGCCGAGAAGAACGGTGTGAAGCTGCTGTTCATCCAGCCCGGCAAGCCCAACCAGAACGCGTTCATCGAGCGCTTCAACCGCAGCTTCCGCCAGGAGGTGCTCGATGCTTGGCTGTTCAACGCAGTCAGCGAAGTTCAGACCGCTGCCGACGACTGGCTGACCGACTACAACGAATACCGGCCGCACGACTCCCTGGGCAACGTGCCGCCGGCGGTGTTCAAACCCAGGGTGTTCAACCAGGAAGTCTCTACTTCTGGACTGTCTACTTGACAGGGGAGCTTACGCTTGTGGTGAAGACCGGCCAAAGAGCCATCCAAACTAAAGCGGGTCCCAGGCTTGGTCAGGCTCCTCTCATAGCCAGAGATGCCTTTCAGATGCTTGATCTCCGCCACGAATCGTTCGGGCTCGATGCCATATCGGTGAACGTACGAGATGACCTGAGTGAGAAGCAAGCTGGAGATGCGTCCCGAGGCTACTGCCTGCAAGTCAATGTCTGAAGCAAAGCGGCTCAGGTGCTCGGGCGTGATTTGCATGGGTGGATCGAAGCAGTGCAGGGTGAAGTGCACTTCGATGGCTGGGATGTCGGGCATGGCTGGACCTGGTTGGCAGCGGTCACCGGCCGATGCGCCGATTGGCGGTGCGCGAGACTGCCGAATTGGCCCGGCGACGCGCTGGCTTATGACGGGAAGCTTCCTCCGGTTGCAAGCGGATTTGCAACTGGTCCCGCTCCGCCTTGGTGGCGGCCAGAGCGATCTCCAGTTCGACGGCATTTTGACGTGATTGGGCCAGTTGCCCCTGGGCCTCGCTCAATCGGGCTTCTTGATGCTTGGAGACATTGTCCGACGCTGATCTCAGGCTTTCGATGTCTTTCTGGGCGCGCCGCAGTGCAACCACCTGAGCGGTCGCCCAGTGCGAACGCCACGGCCGCGCCGATGATGGGGGCGAATGCGAAGACGGAGCCGGTTCGGGCGGCACCGAACGCCCGCTGCGCCAACAGGTAAAAGCGCAGGCTCAGCCCATAGCCGGTCGCACCGACCAGCATCAACCCGATGGCGAGGGCCACCCCAGGCAATGGCTCTCCGGTCAACTGCGCCAGGCAAGCGGTTGCCATGACACCCAGCACCGCCTTGGCCAGCACGACCTGCCCTGGATCGCGCTCGGCCAGCGCCCTCGACAAGGTGTTGTCCATGCCCCAGGCTGCCGTGGCCACCATCACGGCAGCACCAGGGTGCTGCCCCCGGCCAGCAACAGCAACACCACGCTCCAGACGCGCCGGTCCATGGTTTCGCAATAGGGGGGCATGCCGGGATAAGGCCAGTTTTCTGTCATAAGCGCTGAGCGCATATAGAACGCGACAGATAGACGTCATCGTCATAACGGCTCAAGGTGTCCGCGTAAGGCGCTTGACACATACAGCTTCAAGAATCCGCGCTCCTTTCATATAGGAGACGCAATGTCGTCGATCGAACGGACCGCGTATCCGCGACTGCCCAGGGTCATCACGCTCAAAGATCTCCAGCAGTCCTTCACGCCCACTGCTGACGAGGTGGAATGGGTCAACGGCACCTCACGCGGCGCCGCGCTCAGGATCGGTCTGGCGACCTTGCTGAAGTGTTTTCAGCACCTGCATCACTTCCCGCCCCTCGCGGAGATCCCCCCGGAGATCGTCGAACACGTCAGCGCTTCCCTCGGTCTGAGTCCCACCCAGGCGCTTGACTACGGCGGCGAGCTGACCCACACCATGTACCGCCATCACCGGAAGATCCGGGAGATGCTGGGCGTGAAGGCCTACGACGAGAAAGCCGGCCGGGACCTGATCCTCAAGACCGCCCGGGACGCAGCCAACCTCGTCAATACCCGCATCGACCTCATCAACATCGTCGTCAACGAGATGGTCCGACTGGGCTGGGAGCTGCCCGCCTTCCGCACGCTTGACGACATTGCCGAAGCGATCCACGCCGCGGCGGAGGCCGACCTTCACGTGGCCATCGCCCAGAAGCTCAATGGCGAGCAGCGCGCCTGGCTGGATAACTTGCTGCATGGCGAGCTGCCGTCGCGCCAGACCCGCTACAACCAGCTCAAGCGTTCTGCCAAGCGGTCATCGCGCAAGCACCTTGACGACCTCATCGAACAGTTGCACTGGCTCGAGGGCCTGCCCGATTGCAAAGCACCGCTGGCCGGCATTGCCGCCACCAAGCTCAAGTACATGGGCGACGTCGCCGCAGCGATGGACGCCGGCGACATGAAGGACTTCAGGCCTGCCAAGCGGCACGCCTACATCCTGGCCCTGATCCACCAAATGCAAGTGCGGGCGCGCGACGACATCGCGGAGATGTTCTGCCGGCGCATCAGCACCATGCACAAGATGGCCCGGGAGAAGCTGCAGGACATCCAAAAGCGCCAGCGCAACTTGAGCGAGGAGCTGGTCGCCACGCTGGACGACGTTCTTGAGATCCTCGCCGAAAAGCTCGACGACGCCGAGACCGGCGCCGCGGTGCGCGAGCTGCTGGCCCCGAAGGGAGATCTCGACCCGCTGCGTGAGAGCTGTGCAGCGATCAGGGTGTGGAGCGGCAGCAATCACCTGCCCCTCGTCTGGAAGCCCTTCTCTAGCCACCGCTCGGTCATGTTCCGCATGGCCTTGGCGTTGAAGTTCGAGATCCCTGGCAAGGACAAGAGCCTCCTGAACGCGCTGGTCATCGTGCTGGCCAACGAGTCACGCAAGGCCGAATGGATCGAGGACGAGGTCGACCTCTCCTTCGCGTCGGAGCGGTGGCACAAGCTCATTCGCCGGTCCAGTGGTCAGGGCCACCCGACAAACCGCCGCAACCTCGAGGTCTGCGTCTTCAGCCATCTGGCCACCGAGCTCCGCTCTGGTGGCGTCTGCGTCGACGGCTCCGAGTCCTTCGCCGACTACCGCAAGCAGTTGCTGCCGTGGAAGGACTGCAAGGAACTGCTGCCGAAGTACTGCGAGCGGGTTGGCCTTCCCACCACCGCCAAGGCCTTCGTCGAGAACCTGAAGAACATGCTGCGGGAGACGGCATGCAAGCTCGACGCGGAGTTTCCCAAGCACGCCGGCGATGTCGTCATCGACAACCGCGGCGGCATCTCGGTCAAGCGCACGACGGCCAAGGAAGTGCCGGCCTCGGCGATCGCGCTTCAGGCCGCCCTCGAAAGCCGCGTCCCTTCGCGCAACATCCTGGACATCCTCGCGAACATCGAGCACTGGACCGGGTTCACCCGCCACTTCGGGCCGCTCAGCGGGGACGAACCAAAGATCCGCAACGCTCGCGAGCGCTATCTCCTCACGACCTTCGCGCTCGGCTGCAACCTGGGTCCGAACCAGGCGGCCCGGCATCTCTCCAACGGTGTGACGCCGCACCAGCTGTCCTACACCAGCCGCCGCCACATGAGCCTGGACCAGCTCGACGCGGCATGTCGCGATCTGGCCGAGCTCTACCTGCGGCTGGAGCTGCCCAAGGTCTGGGGCGACGGCAAAAAGGTGGCTGCCGACGGCACGCAGTACGACTTCTTCGATCAAAACCTGCTCGCGGGCATGCATTTCCGCTATCGCAAGATGGGCGCAGTCGCCTACCGGCACGTGGCCGACAACTACATCGCCTACTTTCGCCACTTCATCCCGCCAGGCATGTTGGAGGCGATCTACGTCATCGAGGCTCTGCTCAAAACAGGTCTCAGCGTCGAGCCCGACACCGTGTATTCGGACACCCATGGCCAGTCGGAGACCGTGTTCGCCTACACCTACCTCTCCGGCATCACGCTGATGCCGCGCATCCGTGGCTGGAAGGACTTGCACTTCTACCGTCCTGACAAGTCCACGACCTACGACCACATCGACGGCCTGTTCACCGACGTCATCGACTGGAAGCTCATCGAAGACGGCTTCCCCGACCTCATGCAGGTGGCCATCTCGATGGAACAAGGCAAGGTCGCCTCTCCCCTGCTCCTGCGCAAGCTCAGCGCCGAGGGCCGCAACAATCAACTGTTCAAGGCGTCGCGGGAGCTGGGCCGGGTGCTGCGCACGTCCTACCTCCTGCGCTGGGTGGGCAGCAAGGACATGCGCCAGGAGGTCACCGGCGTCACGAACAAAATCGAGTCGTACCATGCCTTCACGAAGTGGCTCGATTTCGGGGGCGAAGTCATCAACGAGAACGACCCCGTCGAGCAGCAAAAGCGCCTGCGATTCCTGGATCTCGTGGCCTCCGCCGTGATCCTGCAAAACACGGTGGACATGATGCGGGCCCTGCAGGCGATGTACCACGCGAACGAGCCGGTCGACATTGGCAACATGGCACACCTCAGCCCCTATGGTCGCCACTTCAAGCGGTTTGGCAACTACCTGCTCGACATGAAAAAGCCGCCCGAGCCCTGGGTCAAGGAGGCCTTGTTTCGGGAGGCAGTGAAGGAGAGCCGCAAGCGCACACCGCCGGCCGGGGGTGAGGAAACTGGAGCCGACGTATGAGCGAAGACCTGGTACAGACACCCTATGGGACGCTCAGCCGAAGCGCGCTTGAGGCCCTCCAGGACGACTACGGCGCCTCCGAGCTGCTTCGCATGGTGGAGGAATTCGACCAAAGCGCCCAGGCGTTCCAGGATGAAGGCGGCCTACGGAGCCAATTGCTGACCCTGCATGGGATGCTGCATGCGGTAATCGACAACGCGCAGGTGACGGTGGCGGCCGATCAGTCGCTGCCGGACCTGGCCAGCGACGTGATGGACGAGATTCAAGACATCAGGGACATGTTCGAGCGATGGACCGGCATGCTGTCGAGGATCCGTGACCTCAGTTCGCCAGAGCCGTTGGATCGGGACTTGCCCTAGATGAGGTCACTGGGGTGATCTCGGTTTTCTAGGAAACGTTGACGAAAGTCGGCGAGCTCGAGCTTGGCAGGAGGTCAGCTCCCCGAGTGAGCCGGGTTCCTGAAGTCGTCCAGGTCTGCACCGCGGTTGATGGCTTCGGTGAGCCACGTCGGGCGCCTCCCCCTGCCGCTCCACGTATTTCCGTCGGCATCGCAGAAAGGCTCGACCTGTTGCGATATTTTTCGAAAGTTTGGGTTGCGGAAGTCTTCCAACGCCGCGCCAGCCTGGATGGCCTCCGAGAGCCACGCCGGCCTTCTGCCCACGCCACTCCAGGTATTGCCGTTTCGGTCGCAGTACGGAATCGAGTCATCAACGATTCTCTTCAGGACTGCGGCCTCGAGCTCGGCGTTCGAGAAGACGTCAGCGGGCCTTAATTCGTACTGGGCAACGGCCTGCCTCACCAGCTCGAGCACCTCTTCCTGCTCACCCAACTGACCTAGCGCCTCTTGGAGGCGCTGCTTCATCGCTACGACGGCTTTGATCTTCGGCATCTTGCAGTTCCGGAAGCTCCTGACATTGCCACTGTGGCGCGGGAGGCCGGAGCGGCGATTGCGAAGTCTAGCCAGTGTGCCAAGGCGGTTCATGCAGCCGGAAACACGCACGCGGCCCGTCTACCAGACCGTCGTCGACGCATGTTCGTGAACTTCTGTAGAGGGTCCAATCGAGCGGTGAGGGATCGCGGCCGAGCCGCAAGTCGCCGTGACAAAACTCCTGCCAGAGCATCTTGGCCTGGCGTCCCAGCAGCAGCGAGAACGAGTTGAAGGCTTCTTCGCCCATCTCCCCCTGCAGCTCGAACAGCCTGCTCTGCGAGATGTCATCGTCGTAGACGACCCAGGCCCAGCTGCCGTGCTCCTCAACTTGCTCGAATTCGAAGAAGAAGCACAAGCCGCTGCGATGACACGCCCGTGACGCCTGCGCATCAGCACCCTTGATTTCCCGCTCGCTGCGCCATTCAGCCGGACATGCCCCCGGGTCAAGATCGGCCGCCGCAGTGGGGGATACGTAGTGAATGCCGATCGACATGATCAGTGTGCGGCCCCATTTCAACGGCGCCACGTAGCCCATCTCTACGCACAGACGCTAACCTTGGCCGTGGACCCGATCCCAGGCTTTCTGGCCGACGCGCCGGCGCATTTCGCGGTCCAGGTGCATATTCCGAAGCCACCTGGGCACCCGGTCCAGCGTCTATTGCGCACCGAATCCGGCACCTACTGAACACCTTGTCCGGAGAGGTCGGGGCGAGTCCGGTGCCTTGACCACCTGCTCCGGCGCCGAGTGCAGCGAGTCCAGCGACCTGCGCCCCTGGTCCAGCATGCTGCGCAGGGCTCAGCGTTGTCATCCCAGACCTCTTCCATCAACAGCACGTGTAGACCGTAGGCCCGTCGATGGCCGCTGCCTTTAGCCATGGCGCAGCGCGCGGGTCAGCCGAATCGGGGCGACCCGCGTCGAGCGTTCACTTCGGCTGCTCGTTGCCGTAGGTCTTGGCCAGGTAGTCCACGATGGCCGGCATGTCCGCGTCATCGATGGGCGCCTTGAAGACGACCTTCATGCGCTTCACCATGGCGTCCCAGTAGGGGCGCGGCGCGGTGGCCGGCTGGTATTGCATGTACTCGGCCGAATGGCAGGCCACGCAGTTGGCCTGGGCCTTGGCATAACCCGGCAAGGAGCTGGGCTTGAGCTGTGCGCCGTCCGGCGGCAGGTCGATGCTCTTGGAGCCTGCAGCGGCAAGGCTGGCGCCGGCCAGCGAAGCCACGATGGTGAGGATCATCAATGCTTGCTTCATGGCTGTCTCCTCAGGCTGCCGTGACTTTGACCGACTCGACGACGTTGCGCATGTAGCCCGCCGGCTGCCACAGCGCCTCCATCGGCTGGCTCTGGCCCGAGCGGTTCCAGGCTCGCACGCGCAGATCGTGCGTGCCGCGCTCCGGCGTGAAGCCGAAGGTGAACTCGCGGAAGGAGTAGCGCCCGAGCTCGGTCCCGAGCTTGGCGCCGCGCCAGGTCTGGCCGCCATCGGTGGAATACGCCACCTCGCGGATGCCCTGGCCGCCGTCGAAGGCGATGCCGCGCACTGCCATCTCGCGGCCAGCGGTAACGCGCGCGCCATCGCCCACCGACGTGATGAAGGAGCGCACGTTGAAGCGGCCGATGGGCCGCGTGGCCGTGGGTGTGGTGCCGGGCGCGACGCAGGCGCAGTCGTTGTCGGGAATGCGGTAAGCAGGCTTCATCCAGAAGCCGTCGAACTCCTGGTCGATGACCTCGATCTCGGACAGGTGCTTGACCCAGTAGGTGCCGTAGTAGCCCGGCACGATCAGCTTGACCGGGTAGCCGTTCAGCATCGGGATGTCCGCGCCGTTCATCTGGTAGGCCAGCATCACCTCGCCGTCCATAGCGTGGCTCACGTTCAGCGCCTTGACGAAATCGCCGCCACCGAACAGCGCAATGTCCAGCCCGTTGAACGTGACCTGGCGGGCACTGTTCTTCAGCTCAGCGCGGGCCAGCACGTCCTTCAGCGGCACGCCCAGCCAGCGCGCATTGCCCATCGCGCCGTTGGCGAGCTGGCCGCCCGTCACGCGCGGGTTGAACAGGCCGCGGCTGTTGCCCGAGCATTGGTTCACCGCCACCATCTCGATCGGCTTGAACTGCGTGCGCAGTTGCGCGACCGTCAGCTCGAAGGGTTTGCCCACCGCGTTGCCGCCGATCTTGATGACGTGCTGGTCGCCGTCGATGGAGGTCGGGATGCCAGCGTTGTGATAGCGCACGAAGAAGGCATCGTTGGGCGTGATGAGCCCATCGTTGAACACCTCGAAGGGCGTCTCCAGCTGCGGTGGTCGCGAGGTCAGTACGATCAGCGGCCGCTTCTCGGGGTAGGCCACCAGGTTGCGGTGGCCGTTGGCGAAGGGCTGCTCCAGCGTGCCACCAGCGGCCGAGGCGGGCCGGCTGGCCCCCAAGCCTGCGGAAGCCATCATGCCGGCGGCCAACAGCCGGCGGCGCAACGGGTCGGTCGGGTCGTGATCACGCATGTCGTTGTCTCCTGGGTGTTGTCGTGAAAACGAGGCTACAGATGCAGCCTCACGCGGGGGGCTTAAGCAGACTGGCGGCGGCGACGGCGAGGGCCTTTTTCTGCTGCGACACCAGCACCAGCGGCTTGCCGTCGCGGGACATGACGACCTGCCAGTGCACGTTGCTCCACCAGCCGCTGCCTTCCTTCAAGGCCACGGGCTGGTCGAAGGCGAAGACGGTGACCATGCCGCCCTTGTCGAAGAACGTGGTCAGGTGGTAGACGAGGTGGCCGTCGATGTCGCAGGGGCGCATCAGCTGCGGAAAGCCCGGCACGGCCGTGCTTTGTGCCAGGCCCAGGTGCTGCAGCAGCGGCTGCGCTTCCATGAAGTTGCCACGCAGCGTGCGCTCGTAATACTCGTGATCGATGGCGCCGCGCACCAGCGTCGGCGGGCTGGTGGCCATCACGGTGCCCGTGGCGACGCTGGCCAGCATCAGCCCGGCGAGCACGCGGCGCATGCCGCTGCGATGCCAGATCGGCGGGGGCTTGCGAAACAGCTGCGATGGCGGCTCGCCTGGCTCGAACGCCAGCGACATCTCGGCGCGCGCGCGCAGGTCGAAGCCGCTGTCTTCGGGCAGGGGGGGCGGAGCGTCCTTCATAGGCATCTCAAATCTTGCGCAGCGGCAGCACGTTGCCCTCCGCCTGGACGGCCGGCTGCGCTGGCGTGCCGGCGCCCATGGCCAGCTTCAGCGCGTCGCGCGCCCGGGCCAGCCGGGACAGCACGGTGCCGGGCGCAATCTCCAGCGCCTCGGCCATGCGTGCAGTCGGCATGTCGTCGAAGTAATACAGCACCAGCACCTCGCGGTGGATGGGGGCGATGCGCGCCAGCGCCTTGACGACGTCGAGCTTGTCGTCCAGCCCGGTCTCGGGCGCGACGGGCTCCGGCAGGTCGGGGTCGTCGATGGAGACAGGGCCAGGCACCATGTGGCGGAAGGCGTGCCGGCGCATGATCTGGAACAGCCAGGCGCGCGCGGAGGTGGCCTGCTTCAGCTGCTCGCGGTGGCGCCAGGCCGCGGCGAAGCAGTCCTGCACCACGTCCTCAGCGATGGCGCGCGACCCCGTCAGCGCCCAGGCGCTGCGCAGCAGGAACCGGTAGTGCTCGCGCACCCAGGCGTTGTAGCGGGACTCGACGGAAGGGAACATGGTCTGTACAAGAGCAAGGCGGCGGCCGTTTCATTCCATGCCGCCGCTCGGTACTTTCCCTAGATTTGGGCGCAGCCCAAGGCCCGAGCCTCGGGCCCGCGCCCAGCGCCGTCAATAGCCGGTGGCGACCATGAGCTTGGGGTCGATCTGCCAGGTCTCGCTGACGATGCGGCCTTCGCGGAAGGTCAGCACGTAGCGCACCTTGATCGGCGTCTTGCCTTCGAACACCACGTTGGCGGAGACGGTGGCGCCCTTGGGATTGGCCGACTCTTCCAGGCGATCCACGCTGAGCTTCAGCGGGCCCTGTGAGCCGGTGAATTTGGTCCACACACCCCGGATGGCGTCGGGCGTGGCGTAGCTGCCGTCCAGCGGGCCGCCGATCCACTCGAAGCGGGCGTTGTCGGCATAGCCGCGCATGACCACCGCGAGGTCGCCGGAGGCAATGGCCTGGAAATGGGTGCGCGCATCGTCCGAAGGGGCTGCGAAGGCACTGCCGGCGACGGTGACAAGGGCGGCGCCAACGGCGGCCAGGGTGGTCTTGATCATGAAGGCTCCTGAAGGGATGGTGGGGTGGGAATAGAGGTCTTGCGGGCCGGTTCGGCCCTGCAATGACGCTGACTGCTGCTGCACGCCGTGTATTCCGTCGGCGCGCGGACAGGTTCGTGGCGCGGGTTCAGAACTTCGCCAGCACCTCGGCCGGTGCGCTCAGCGTGGCGACCACGCGCTGGGCGCCGCGATCGACGCGGGCGACGCTCAGGTCCTCGTTGAGCACATAGGCGAACTGGCCGTCTCGCGTGAAGACGATGGCCTGGCGCGGCTGCTTGAAGCCCTCGATGGTGGCGACCACCTTCAGCGTGGGCACATCGATGACCGACACGCTGTTGTCGGCCAGGTTGCCGGCATAGACGAAGCGGCCATCGGGCGTCAGCGCTGCGCCGTAGGGGTCGCGCCCCACGGGCACTGTCTTCGTGATGCGCCGCGCGGCGATGTCGACCACCGCGATGTCGTTGCTGCCGCTGTTGGCCGCGAACATCGTCTTGCCATCGGCCGTGACCGAGATGGCGCGGATCTTGTTGAAGCCGCTGATCTCGCCGCCGATCTTGTCGGTCTTGGTGTCGACGATGGTGACCTTGTCGCCCAGGAAGTTGGTGACGTAGAGCTTGTCGCCGTCCGGGCTCAGGCGCACGCCCTGGCGTGGCTGCGCGAAGCCGGTGATCACCGCGCGCGCCATGCCGCTGGCCGTGTCCAGGCGCGTCACGGTGCTGCTGGCCTGGTTGTTGATGTAGAGCGTGCCGCCGTCCTTGCTGAGCACGGTGCCAAAGGCGCCCGCGCCAGCGCCCAGCTTGGTGGTCGTGGCCAGCGTCGTGGTGTTTACGCGGGTCACCGTGCCCAGGCTGGAGTCCGACACGTAGAAGCTGTCGCCGTCCGGCGCAAAGACGATGTTGCGCGGCGTGACGTAGCCCCTAAGCACGCCGCGCACGGCGTTCTTCTGCAGGTCGTAGACGATGACCTCGGCGCGCTCGCTGTAGGACACGACGGCGGTGCGCTCGTCCGGGCTCAGGGCCAGCGAGTTGTTGCGGATCTGGCCGTCGAAGGTCGTCCGCGCTGGAGCGGACTGGGCGACGGCAGAGGTCGCCGTGCCCAGCAGGGCAGCGCTGCTGCACAGGGCGATCAGGGTGAGGCGAAGAAAGTGGTTCATCGGCAGGTTCCTCAAGTTGGGAGATTCAGGACGGGGGGCCTGGTGCAAGAGAGCGCGGCGGCGGGCGTTTGATTCCATGCCGCCTGAAATTTGTTGGGCTCAACCAATCAGCGCGGGCACCCAGCGGTTGATGGCTGCGCCGCCCACCACCAGCCAGGCGAAGAGCGCGAGCGCCAGCAGCAACGGCTTGATGCCGGCCTTGCGGATGGCGCCGAGGTGGGTGGACAAGCCCAGCGCTGCCATCGCCATGGCGAGCAGCACGGTGTCCAGGCTGGTGGCGGCGGCAACGACGGGAGCCGGCAACCAGCGCAGCGAGTTGAAGAGCACCACGGCGACGAAGCCGAAGGCGAACCAGGGCACGGCCAGCGGCGTCTTGGACGCCTGGTCGCTCGGTGCGTCGGCGCGACCCGCGCGAGCCAACCAGGCCGACAAGCCCACCAGGAAAGGCGCCAGCATCATCACCCGCACCATCTTCGCGATGACGGCGGCGTTGGCCACATCCGGGTTCACCGAGCGGGCCGCCGCCACGACCTGTGCCACCTCATGGATGGTCGAGCCCGCGTAGATGCCGAAGCCGGTGGCCCCGCCCGGGATCACGCCCCAATGCTGATTCAGTTCGAACAGCGCCGGGTACAGGAAAATCGCCACGGTGCCGAACACCACCACGGTGGCGACCGCCACCGTCACCTGCTCGGCCCGCGCCTTGACGACCGGCTCGGTAGCCATCACGGCTGCAGCGCCGCAGATCGAGCTGCCCGCGCCGATCAGCATGGCCGTCTTGCGGTCCAGGCCGAGCCACCCTGTGCCGATCCATTGCGCCAGTAGGAAGGTGGAACCCAGCACCATCGCGTCGATGACGACCCCAGCGACGCCGACATGGCCGATGTCCTGCACCGTCAGGCGCAGGCCGTACAGCACCACGCCCAGGCGCAGCAGGCTCTGCTTGGAGAAATGCACGCCAACCCCGCTGGCCGCGGCCGCCCGCGGATAGACGGTGTTGCCCACCGCCATGCCCAGCACGATGGCCAGCGTCAGCGCACTGAAGCCGTGGCGCTGCAGCCAGTCGATCTGCCCCAGCGCCATGCCGGCGGCTGCCAACGCGCCCACAAGTACCAGGCCAGGCAACAAGCGGCGCCACGCTGTCAGGCGCTGGTGCAGCGAAGCGGCGGACGGGGCGCGTCCATGGGGCGCAACAGCGGGCAATTCGAGGCTTGGCATCACGATCTCCGGTCGCCGCGAGCACCTTCGCTCGCTGGCATGACGCAAATCTAGAGACGCCCCTGTTACCCGTCCAACGGCTTGTCTGGCTATGATTTACCTGAATGACGGGTAACAAGGGGGCGGGGATGGATGTGCTACGCCTGACGCTGAGGCAATTGCAGGTCTTCGTGGCAGTGGCGCGCAGCGGCAGCACGACGGCCGCCAGCGCCCAGATCGCCTTGTCGCAGTCCGCCACCAGCGCGGCCGTCAACGAGGGGTCGTCTCAGAAAACGGAAAATAAAGCACGCTTAGCGTGCGCTGAATGAGGCCAGGCACCCAGTGGTACAGCGTAGGATTGGACGCGCCGAGGTTCTTGACCACGTCCTTGGGGGGACGCCACCGGACAGCAGCTTCTTCGGGCGGCTCAGAAAACGGAAAAAATCGTACGCCAAGACCGGTTTGGCTAGCCGGGTAGTAGGAGTCCCATTAGTCACGCCTGCCGGGCTGCGGCTTGGTCTGGTTGAGAACTCGGTTCTTTGTGGTGATGATCCACGAAGTTGCACCCATCGACGCTGTGTTCACAGGCAACAATCTCCAGTTGCAGCGTCGTATGGAAGATGCTGAATCGGTCAGCCAGCAACAACTTGAGGGTTTTGAGCAACTCGGCGGGCCGTATTTCCGGCGCATGCACGATATGAGCGGTCATGCTGGCCTTGCCGCTCGTGAGCGCCCATACGTGCAAGTCATGCAGCCCTGTCACGCCTGGCACGGCCTGAACAGATGCCATCAAGGCTCCCAGGTCAATGCCGTCTGGGACGCCCTCCAGCAAGACATTCAGGCTTTCCTTGAGCAGCAGCCAAGTTCGTGGCAGCACCCATAGCCCAATTGCCACGGCGACGACCGCATCGATCCACACCCAGCCGGTGAATCGGATGGCCAGCGCAGCTCCGATCACGCCGATGGAGCCAAGCATGTCGCTCCAGACCTCCAGATAAGCGCCTTTGACGTTGAGGCTCTCGTCCTTGCCGCGCTGAAGCATGCGCATGCTGATGAGATTGACGATCAGACCCAGCACTGCTACCGCCAGCATCCCGCTGGACTGAACCTGCGCTGGCTCGCGCAAACGCTGCCAGCCCTCATACAGGATGTAGCCAGCGACGCCGAAGAGCAACAGGGCGTTGAATGCGGCCGCAAGGATTTCGAAGCGGTAGTAGCCATAGGTGCGCTTGGCATCGGCTGGCCGTCTCGCCACCCGTACAGCCGCCAAGGCGATGGCCAGCGCCGCTGCATCCGTGAACATGTGCGCCGCATCTGAGAGCAGGGCCAGGCTGTTGAAAACGATGCCTGCGGCGACTTCGGCCAGCAAGAAGCTCCCGGTCAGCGCCAGGGCGATCCAGAGCGATTTTTCATTGCGCTCGCTGGGTAGGGCATGGGTGTGACCGGTGCTCATTTTCGTCCTTCTTCTGAGTTCATTTTTGTTCAGCGTGACCGGAAGCCGGCACCCAGCGATACAACGTCGGGATTGAGACCCCGAGGTTCTTGGCCACGTCCTTGGGAGCGATCCCGCTGGCGAGCAGCTTCTTGGCCGATTCAATCTTGCTTTTGGTCATCTTCGGTTTGCGCCCTCCCTTGCGGCCTGACAGCCGGGCGACCGCCAATCCTGCTCGGGTCCGCTCCACCGTCAGCTCGCGCTCCATTTCGGCGAGGCTGGCCATGACGTGAAAGAAGAACCGTCCCGACGGCGTGCCGGTGTCGATGGCGTCGGTGAGACTCTTGAACTGGATGCTCTGCTTGTGCAACTCGCTGACCAGATCGACCAATTGCTTGACGCTGCGGCCCAGGCGATCCAGCTTCCAGACGACCAGCGTGTCTCCCTTGCGTAGCATTTCAAGCGCCTTGGCCAAGCCGGGGCGCTCGGCTCTCGTGCCGCTTAATTTGTCCTCAAAGAGCTTTTGGCACCCGGCCTGGGTCAAGGCCTCCCGCTGTAGCTCCAGGTTCTGATCCTGCGTCGAGACGCGCGCATAGCCAACCAGCATGGCACGGTCAGACCGCTGCCTTGCCGCACTGAGCGCAAAACTTCGCACCCGGTTGCAGTGTGGTTCCACATTGCGCGCAAGCCGAAGGAACCAACGAAGTCCCGCACTGCTGGCAGAAGCGAGCGCCTGGCGCGTTAGATGCCTTGCAGTTGGGGCAAGCAAGGCCGCCATTACCCCACCCGCCCGCTGGAGGCCC
>Ga0310345_10002156_pt1 | contig 20378 bp, 18 predicted proteins | sample HC15DNA20500_MG_FD_204667 | JGI IMG/M metagenome (GOLD analysis project Ga0310345, IMG submission 204667) | Marine microbial communities from station ALOHA, North Pacific Subtropical Gyre - HC15-DNA-20-500_MG | ecosystem: Environmental > Aquatic > Marine > Oceanic | place: Pacific Ocean: North...
TCGCCCGCGCGCGCGTCGCGGCGGAGTAGGGCCGATGCGCAGCATTCTCAATCGCACCCGCCAGTTCATGGCCGATGAGCTGGGTCTTGCTGCCGTCGCCTATGCCGGCAGCTCCAGCATGACCACGGCCATGATCGCCGTTGCCGTCGACATCGTGATGCAGGGACACCGCGCCCTCAGCGCCAACATACCCGGGATTGCCTGATGAACGCGATTGATGCTGATCCGTTGCGGCCCCGCGTCCTGATCACCGGTGCTTCGCGCGGGATCGGATTGGCTGCCGCACAAGTGCTTGCCGCTCACGGCTGGGACGTGACTGGTGTGGCGCGCAGCGCCCCGGGCTGCTTCCCCGGCACATTCATCGAGGTGGATCTTCTTGATGCGAATTCGCTGGCGGAGCTGGCTGCCCAGATTGCCGCGGGTCCTCCGCTCTCTGGCTTGGTCAGCAACTTCGGCATGGCGCGCCATGAAGCGCTGATCGATGCCGGATGGGACGACTTTGCCGCGCTGATGGCCGCCAATGTCCGCCCCGCGCTTGCGCTCGCGCAGGCAGTGCTGCCCGGCATGCGCGCGGCAAGGCATGGGCGCATCGTCCACGTGACGAGCATGGTGACGCGCGGCAATCCCTGGCGCACCGGCTATGCCGCTGCCAAGGCCGCGCTCGAAAGCCTCGTGCGGACCATCGCGGTCGAGGAAGCACCCTATGGCATTACCGCCAATGCGGTCGCGCCGGGCCCCACCGCGACCGAACTGTTTCGCACCAACAACCCGGCGGGCAGCGAGGGCGAAGCACGCTATCTCGCGCAAATCCCGATGCGGCGACTGGGACAGCCGGACGAGATTGCCGAGGCCATCGCGTTCTTCCTTTCGCCCGGCGCGGGCTTCGTCACCGGTCAAACGCTGTTTGTCGATGGAGGCGCTGGTCTTGGCCGCTAGGCATGCGACGATCCTCGGTGTAACCTGTTGATAGCGCGGTACGAACTGCCGTTTATCGGCGTTACCTTCGAGGAGGAACCATGTTCCAGAAGTTGCGACTGGTCAGCCATCATCTGTGCCCCTACGTCCAGCGTGCCGTGATCACCGCAGGCAAGCTCGGCATACCTTTCGAGCGGATCAACATCGATCTTTCGGCCAAGCCCGACTGGTTTCTGGCAATCTCACCCACCGGCAAGGTGCCGCTGCTGCAAGTGACACGTGCCGACGGTGGTGAGCATGTGCTGTTCGAGAGTGCGCCGATCGCCGAATTCTTCAATGACATCGGCGGCGGCGAGATGCTTGCGGCCGATCCGGTCGAGCGCGCAAGGCAGCGCGCGTGGATCGAGTTCGCCTCGGGCACCTTGGCCGAGATCGCGGGGCTCTACGCGGCGCCCAATGCCGAGGCATTCGATGCCAAGTGCGCTTCGATCGCGGCCCGGCTCCGGCAGGTCGAGGCAGTGGTCGGCGACGTCTGGTTCTGGGGCGACCGGTTCACGCTGGTGGACGCCGCGTTCGGGCCGCTCTTCCGCTATTTTGATTTGTTCGAAAAGCGGCTGGACCTGCGCCTGATCGATGACTTGCCCCGCCTTGCCGCGTGGCGGGCGCGGCTGGCGGCCGATCCGGTAGTGGCCGGGGCCGTGGCGGGGGATTATCCGCAGCGGCTTGAAGCCTTCATGCTGGCGCGGGGAACCGAAGTATCGCGGCGGCTGGAATCGGTCGACGCGTAATCTGATAGCATCAAGTGGCCGGTTGCAACGCTGCTTGCGGCCGGCTTCTCGTCAGTAGATGTGCAGCGAGCGGACGAAGGGGCTCGTGATGTCGCGCGCGACGCTTGCCTGATTGGCATTCCGCTCGATGGTGTAGCGCGCGATGGCGGCAAGCCAGGGCAGGAAGGCGCGGGAGGTATCGAACGTGTGGCGGCGGGTGTGGAGCGCCAGCAGTGCATCGCGAACCGCATCGTCTATGGCAAAGGGAGCCAGCCGAACGCCGTAGTAGCGCCGCAGCCAGCGGGCCGATTCCTGCAGCAGGGTGCGATAGGCGAGAGTATCGCCGCAGAGGCTCGCCGCCATGGCCGACTCCCACGCGAAGGTGCCCGCCAGCGGCCATGATTGCTTGCGCGCTATTGCCTGTTCCTGGCCAATTTCCATGTTTCTCTCCAGACACTTGGCTAATGCAGTGAACTTGCCGCGCGCCCTGAGCGTTGCCCACGCTTCTGGAGGTTATAGTATCTATTCCCTCCAGGCATTTCCATACATTTTTCGTTTTATTACAAATAAATATTCCCATTTTGGGGGTGAATCGACCGGTAACCGTCTCTCCGGCCCAAGCGAACCCTTGTGCAACGGCCGCAACGGTGCGGCCGCCCTTGCTCAGGAGACTTGCCATGCACAACCTTACCCAGACCGCCGACAAGTCGGGCCTTGCCGCGCTGATCGGCACCGGCCTTGGCCTTTTCGCGATGACCGCCGTCGCCGTCGGCGGCGCGATCGCCGGCGTTGCGATGATGATGTATTGAGCCCATGGCTCAGCTGCCGGCGCCGCCGAGCCATACCTCGGCGGCGATGCGGCGCCATGAGCCGCCCAGCACAAGGGCAAGCGCCGCTTCGTCATAGCCGCGCGCGCTGAGCTTGCTGACGAGCGGCGCCAGCACTTCAGGCCCCAGCATCGGCACATCTGCCGAAAGACCCGCCGGGAAACTGTCCGCCGAGGCCGCGATCAGGGCGGCAAGTTCGTCCGGATCATAGGCATAGTCGAGCGCAAGGCCGACATGCGCCGGGCCGGCAATCTGGACCACGTGGTCGATGTGGCAAGCCATTGCCTCGATCAGATCGGCACCGGGCGCCGCAAGAAAATCGCCGATCCCGTTGATGCCGATCACCCCGCCGCGCTGCGTGCAGGCGCGGATTGCCGCATCGCCGATATTGCGCGGATGCGCGTGCAGCGCGGCGCAATTGGAGTGCGAAAACACGACCGGACCGGGCGCCGCCGCGATGATGTCGAGCGCAGTCCTGCCACCGGCATGCGAACAGCACACCGCGATCCCGGCCTCATGCAGTGCCGCGATGACTGCACGGCCCGCCGCAGTCAGTCCCTCATCAATTTCGTCAAGGCACCCCGCGCCGAGGGCGTTGGCGCGGTTGTAGACCGGCGCGGCCCAACGCACGCCGAGATCGGCGTAGAGCCGCGCGAGTTCCGGCGCATCCGCCAGCGCCCCGGCGCCTTCAAGGTCGAACACCACTGCCAGCTTCCCGGCGCTGCGAGCCGCATCGATTTCGGCGAGCGTTCCGGCCACGGCATAGTGGGCAGTATGCGCAGCAATCCAAGTGCGAAGGGTCGCCAACATGCGCAGATGCTCGAGCGGGCCTTGCGCGTCATAACCGATATTGAGCGAGACGACGTGAAAGCCCGCCGCGCGCAGCCGCTCCAGCCCGGGCAGGAAGCGTGTGTCACCGGGGCGCAGCGGCATGCAGGCATGGTTGTCCCAGACTATGGCATCGGCGGGGAGCGCGATCATTCGGGGCGGTTCCTTCCGTGGTGGACTTCCCGGCCGGCCGCATCGACCGGACTGCGCGGGGCGGCTATCAAAGCAGTGCAATGGCCATGTGGCCGGGCAGGGAGCGACCACGCGTGCGGATCATCGACATCACCCAGCGGCTTGATGCGTGCACGCCGTTGTGGCCGGGCGAGCCGCCATTTGTGCTGCGCCAGCACGCCGAGATATCCGACCGGTGCCCGGTCAACGTGGGTGCGCTGGCCATGCCGCTCCACGCCGGCACGCATGCCGACGCGCCGTTTCATTATGACGCGACCGGGCCGACGAGCGCCGAGACCCCGCTCGATCCCTACCTCGGGCGCTGCGTGGTGATGGATGTCCGCCATGCAAATGGGCTGGCGGTCGAGGTCGCGGATATCGACTGGGCGGCGCTGGAGGCTGCGGCCGCACCGCGTGTGCTGCTGCGGACGTACGATCGCTTTCCGCATGAGGCGTGGGACAGCGGGTTCCGGGCTGTCTCCGCAGCGGTGATCGAACGACTGGCGGGGCTTGGCGTCGTGCTGATCGGCACCGATGCGGCTTCGCTCGATCCCGAGACATCGAAGACGATGGACGCGCACCATGCCGTGCGCGCGGCGGACATGCGCATTCTGGAGGGGCTGGTGCTCGATCATGTGGATCCCGGCGTATACGAACTGATCGCGTTGCCGCTGCCGCTGGCGGGAGCCGATGCCAGCCCGGTGCGCGCCGTGCTGCGGGAGATCGCGGCATGAGCCAGTGGGACCGCGCGACGCTCGAAGCGCTCGACAGGGCTGATCCGCTGGCTGCTTTCCGGGACCAGTTCCAGCTGCCCGCGGGGCTGATCTACCTTGACGGCAATTCGCTCGGCGCGCTGCCCCGCCGGACTCTGGCGCGGGTTGAGGAGACCGTCACGCAGGCGTGGGGCGAGGGGCTGATCACCTCGTGGCTCGGCGCCGAATGGATCACCGCCCCGCGCCGGGTGGGGGACAAGATCGCGCGGCTGCTGGGCGCCGAACCGGGCGAGGTGATTGTCGCGGATTCGACTTCGGTCAACCTGTTCAAGGCGATCACGGCTGCGCTTTCCTTGCGGCCGGAGCGTTCGGTGATCCTTTCGGAAACCGGCAATTTCCCCACCGATCTCTACATGATGCAAGGCATCGCCGCGTTCTCGGCCGGGCGGGTACGGGCGGAGGCCGTGTGCGAGGATGCGGTGCTGGATCGGCTCCGTGATGATGTCGCGGTGCTGCTGCTGACGCAGGTCCACTACAAGACTGGCGCAGTCCGCGACATGGCCGAAGTGACGCGGCGCGCGCATCAGGCGGGGGCGCTGGTCGTCTGGGACCTCAGCCACAGCGCGGGGGCGATCCCGCTCGACCTCAATGAGGCGGACGCTGATTTCGCGGTGGGCTGCGGGTACAAGTTCCTGAACGGCGGGCCAGGGGCGCCAGCCTATCTCTTTGCGGCGCGGCGGCATCAGGCGCAGGCCATGCCGGTGCTCTCCGGCTGGATGGGGCATGCCGCGCCCTTCGCGTTCGAGGACGGCTACCGCGCCGCCGAGGGGATCGAGCGCTTTTTGTGCGGCACCCCGCCGATCCTCGGGATGACCGCGCTCGAATGCGGGGTGGACTTGCTGGCCGAAGCGGACATGGCGGCAATCCGGGCAAAATCGCTGCAGCTTGGCCGCCTGTTCATGGACCTGATGGACGAGCATTGCGGCGGTTTCGGGTTCAGACTGGTCAGCCCGCGCGAGGATGCGCGGCGGGGCAGTCATGTCTCCTACGCACACCCGCAAGGCTATGGGATCATGCAGGCGCTGAAGGAGCGCGGGGTGATCGGCGATTTCCGCGATCCCGATGTGCTGCGCTTCGGGCTGACGCCGCTCTACCTGCGCCATGTCGATATGCTGGATGCGGTCATGGCCATCCGCGCGGTGTGCGAGACGCGAGGCTGGGACGATCCGCGCTGGGCCGTGCGGGCGGCGGTCACTTGAGAAAAAGCTGCGGCGGGCCATTGGTGGGACTGTGAAAACCGGCCCGCCGCCTTCATCTGCCTGGTCCCTGCGGCGCGGTTGAGGGCCTGGCGAGAGGAAGCTCTAGTTTGCTGCCGCCATTGCCGATGCCGATCCGCCAGCGGCTGCCAGCGTCGGCGGGGCTGGCGAAATGGTGGCTGTCCGAGGCAGCCAGCGTGAGGCGCAAATGGTTGCCTGCTGCGACGACATGCGCGAGCGGCTCGAACGCGATGATGAGGCGCTGCGGCTGGTCGGCGATGGAGGCCTTGTCATCGCGCGCAAGGCCCGAGGGTTGCGGCGTGATGGCAGGATAGGGGGCAGCCCTGGAACGGGAGTAGTTCGCGCGGACCATGCCGTCGGCGATCACCCGGGCATGGCCCGCGCTGTCCACTTCTTCCAGCCACGCGAAGACATCCGCGCGCGGCGCGCTGGTGGTGAGCGCAAGTTCGAGCACAGGTGCGCCGAGGAGGCTTAGCGGCGCGGTGAGAGCGGGGCCATCGAAGTGCAGAAGCGCGCGGTCGGCGGCGCTGCGTTCCGGGTAGATGACTGGGCCGCCGGTGATCGTCGCGTCCCACCGGGTCATGGTGCCGGGCGCTCCGTCAGCTTCCGGCCGATGGAGCAAAGTCGTCCGCGCACCGCAGCGCCCGGTTGCGGCGATGCTGCGCTTGGCCGTGACACATAGCGCGGTTTTGGGTGGGTTGGTGTCCCACGTGTCCGCGGAAGACCAGATGTTGCTGCCGGTGGTGAACCAGCGCACGCGCGGCTGGGCGTCATACCCGTTCGCCCGGCCGGCGAGGTAATGATCGAAGAAGGCGAGCACTTCGGTGCGGAAATCGAAAGCGGAGGGAGTGGGAATGCGCACGCCCGGTCCGCCGTGATAGCCGATCCCATGCGAGGCGGCGGCGATGATCAGGCGCTGCTGGCGCGATGTGCTGGCGATGAAGCGGTTGATCCCGGCGCGGGCATAGCCGGAATCGAACCAACCTTCGATCGAGAGGAACGGCACGTCCGCCGCATCGATTTCCGCGCGGCGCTGATAGCTGCTCGGAAGGCGCACGGCGAACGTGTCGTTGTCGTCGCGGTGGGTAATCCCCCGCGTGGCGGCGCCGCTGTCGAAATTTGGCGCATGCTCGGCGATGGCCTGATGGAGCAGCTTGAGATCATCGTCACCGTCGACCGGACAAGGGTGCTTCAATTCGGCCATGTCCGGCCGGTCCGGCCCGCGCCCCGCATCGAGCGTGCGGTTGAGTGTGCTCCACCCGTCGCGGAAGACCGTGTTGGGCACGCCGCCGGGGAAGTAGAGATCGGCGTAGGCATCGATCAGCGTGGAGATCGGGGCGACGGCCTTGACCGCCGGGTGGCGCAGGACGGGCAGGTATTCCGCCGCAGTGCCGCCATAGCTGATCCCGGTCGAGCCGACTTTGCCGTCCGACCACGGCTGCCGGATTATCCAGTTTATCACGTCGGTGCCGTCGGCGAGTTCGTTCGCGTCAAGCTCGCCGCTGCGGGTGCCGAACGAAGCACCGGTGCCGCGCACGTCCGCCATGACGACGGCATAGCCGCGCGAGGCGAAGTAAGCGGCAAAGGGAGAGATCGCGCGGCAACTGCCGACCGGGTCCGACTTCGCGGCAAAGGCGCGCCAGTAGCGGGTGAGGTTGAGGATGGTCGGCACCCGCGCGCCAGGTCCGGCACCTTGCTGGTGGTAGACATCGACCGCGATGCGCGTGCCATCGCGCATGGGGATGTAGATGGAGGACTTGACCACCGGATCGGTCGACGGCGTGCGTGGGGGGAAGGCCTGCTGCCACGGTGCAGCATCGGGCGCCGGGGCTTCGTTTGCGGCAATGGGCGTGCCGAGCGAAAGCAGGGCGGCGAGTAGCAAAGGGTGGAAAAAGCGCATGCTAAACGTCCAGTCCCAGCTTGCGGATCAGGGCGGGCACGGCGGGCTCGCGCCGGGCAAAGGCGCGGTAGGCGTCACCCGGCGGGACCGCCGCGCCGACACCGAGCAGCGCCGTCTCGAAGCGCCGCGCGGTGTCAGCATGGAACAGGCCGCCCGCCGCCTCGAACACTTCGATGGCATCGGCGACCATCACGTCGGCCCAGTGGTAGCAGTAGTATCCCGCCGCGTAGGCATCGGCAAAGACGTGTGCGAAGTTCATTATGCCGTGGCGCGGGGCGACGCTGCGCGGCATGCCCATTTCGGCGAGTACCCGCCGCTCGACCCGTTCGGCATCGACCACGCTGTCCGGTCCCATGCGGTGGAGGTGAAGATCGACGAGGGCAGGACCGGCCAGCGACAGCACGAAGGCGCCCGGATCGAAGATCCCCCCCGCCGCCAGCTGGCGCTGCATCGCTTCCGGCATCGGTGCGCCAGTCTGATAATGACGGGCAAAGCGGCCGAGCACTTCGGGGGTGGTGACGAGATGCTCGAACAGCTGCGAGGGCATTTCGATCATGTCCCACGCGACATGGGCCATGCCTTGCGCCGGGTGGTCGACCACCGTCAGCAAGGCATGGAGCGCATGGCCAAGTTCATGGAACAGAACGCGTGCATCTTCCCACGATAGCAGCACCGGCTCACCCGGCGCGGGGGGCGTGAGGTAGTGGTGGATCGCTGTCAGCGCAGGCTCATCCGGGCGGGAAGCCAGTCTGAAGCGATAGCAATCCATCCATGCGAGCGCGCGCTTGCCTTCACGCCGGAACAGATCGAGCCAGAGCACTCCGATCAGCTCGCCATATTGGCGCACTTCCCATGCTGAGACGTCCTCACGCCAGCCATACAGGTCGTCACGCCGGGTGAATGTGCATTGATAGAGCGTGCCCGCCGCCCAGAACATGCCCTCGATCATGCTGTCTAGTAGGAGGTATTCGCTGAGCTGCGCGGCATTGAAGCCGCGTTCGCCGGCGCTCAGGATGTCGTTGAGGAACGGCCGGTCCCACGGTTCGATGCGTGAACCGATGCTGCGGGCCTGCGGCAGTCTGGCAAGGCGCTCCTCGTGCCGCGCGGCGGCTTTGACGGCCTCGCGCGCAATGGTCTCGACCAGCTCAAGCGCCCGGTCTCCGTTGCGGGCCATTCGGTCTGCGGCGGCCAGATCGGCATAATTGGCATAGCCGAGCAGCGCGGCCTTGCGGGCCCTGAGGTTCAGGATTTCCGCCACCACCGGCGGGTTGGACACGGCGCCGCGCTGGGCCCACATCCGCCAGACGCGTTCGCGCAAGGCTCGGTTCTCGGCCTGCGCAAGGATGGCATCGACCACCGGTCTTGCACACGGCACGCAATAAGGCGCGCCGACGCCGCAGGTCTGGGCCTCGCGCTGGAGCACATCGATCATCGCCGCATCCACTCCGGCAAGCGTGCGGATATCCTCGACCGGTGCGTGGAGCTGCGTCGTATCGGCGAGCAGGTTGGCCTGAAAGCGAGCCTCCAGCGCAGCAATTTGGGCGTTTATCTCCTTGAGCTCGGTCAGTTTGGCCCGCACCAGGCCGGCGCCGCGTGCCCGCATGGCGGAAAGGACCAGTCTGGCGGTGCGGCGCTCGCTGGTCGTCAGCTGTTCCTGTCCGGCAATCTCGGCAATGCGGGCAAACAGTGTGGGATGCCAGGCAAGCTCATCCTCCGCCACGCCGCGCAGGGCTGCAAGGTCGGCCAGCGTGGCTTCGTCTTCGGGGCGCGCGGCGGTGTTGCGCACGTGGCGCAGCAGCGCTTCGGCTTGATCAAGCGCGTGTTCCGCCATCTGCAGCGGCACCAGCGTGTTGGCAAAGCTGGGCGGCGCCGGATCGTCCGCCACCGCAAGCGCCACCTCCCGCAATGCCGCGACTTCTGCCCGATAATGAGCATCGAGCGCTGCGGCGGTGACAGAGCCTAGCGGCGGCAGCCCCCCACGCGGGCCCTGCCATGCCAGATCTGGCGCCGCCAGCATCACGCCCGAGGCCTCAGAAGCTGTAGCGGGCCGCCAGACCGTACGTCCGCGGCCGGATCGTCGAGGCGCGCTGGATGCCGTAGGTTGAGTCTTGGTCGATCAGCGGCCGCGCATTGCTGAGATTGTTGCCGAAGGCGCGCAGCTGGATTGCACCGTTCGAGAGCAGCACCGAGGCATTGACCACGTTGTAGCTTGCGCGGAATTCGGCCGGGTTGGGGATCGTGTTCGGCCCATCGGCGAACGTCACCGGGTAGACCCGCTCGAACGCGTTGCGGATAGAACCCTGGTAGGCATAGTCGACATGGAACGTCAGGTTCCACCGGCCGCTCACCGGGGTGGTATAGTCGGCATAGGCGCTGGCCGCCCACTCCGGCGTGCCGAGCACACGGTCACCCGTCCGCGATGCCACACCGAGCGGCGCGTTGGTGATCTTGGCATCGTTGTAGGTCATGTTGCCGCCGATCGTCAGTCCGTCGAGGGGCGACACGCGGCCTTCGAGTTCGACGCCCTTAACCTCCGCAAGCCCGGCGTTGTCGGTGAAGTTGAACCCGCAGCTGTTGAGCGCGAAGACCTGCTGGATGTCCTTCCAGCGGGTGTAGTAGGCGGCCGCGTTGAACATCACCTTGCGGTCCGCGAACTCGTTCTTCGTGCCGATTTCGAAAGTCCACAGATTGTCCGATCCGAACGTCGTCGGCGCGCTGGTCCGGCCGAGCTGGGCAAGGCTGACCGCGCAGAGTGTCGGATCGATCGCGAAGACGTTGGGGCCGCCGGGGCGGAAACCCTTGGTCGCCGAGGCGTAGATCAGATTGTCGCGGGTGGCGCGGTACGACACGCTGAACTTGGGGTTGAAGCCGTTTTCCTTGGCCGTGCGGTCGATGGCGGTCGGGCCGCCGTTGAACGGACCATCACCCACCGCATTGTAGGTCTGCTCGACGCGGAAGGCGCGGGCACCGAAGGTGAGTTCGATCTTGTCGGTCAGCGAATAGTTCAGTTCGCCAAATGCGGCGTACTGCTTGAGCCCGGTCTGCGCGTCGCCGAAATAGGCCAGATCATCGCCCAGAACGGCACCGATGAAATCGCTGAACGAGATCTGCGTCATGCGGTTGCGCTGGTTGTTGTAGTAGAGGCCCAGCAGCCACTTGAGCTTGGAATCGCTGCTCGGCGAAGAAGCCAGCCGCACTTCCTGGCTGAAGGTGCGCACGCGCGTCGTGGTCGTGTTGTCGCTGCTCTGTCCGAAAGCGGGCGGAATGAACGTGCCGACGATGAAGCTGTAGTCGGCATAGTAGCGCACATCGCGGTTGAAGAACGCGGTGATCGAGGTCAACTCAGCACCGCCGAAGTCCTTCTTGGCGGTCAGGCTGTAAACGCCCGCACGATCGCTGGTCGGCTGCGCGAAGAGGTACGAACTCTGGAAACCGGGGCGATCGCGCCAGTAGGCATTGAGCGTTCCGGCGCGGATATCCTGATAGTAGACCTGCGGCTGGAAGCTGAAGCCATCGAACTCCAGCAGCGCGGAGGCACGCCCGACATATGTCTCGGTGTGGTTGAGGTTCTTGGCGTTGAACGTGCTCGGCGAGGTCTGCACCAGCGGCGTGTAGGTGGGGAAGGGCGAAGTGGAGACGCGCGGGTTGTCGAACTGCAGGCCTGCGACGTTGTCGATATAGCCGCCATCATAGGCGTAATACCCGCCCACCCGGATGCCGAGCGTGTCCTTGATCACGGGCACGCTGATCACGGCCTCTCCCTGGCCCGACGCCGCGCCGCCTTCCGTCCCTGCAACCGTGCCGGCGACGGTGCCGGTAAATTCGGTGAGCGAGGGCTTGGCGCTGACGTACTTGATCGCGCCGCCCATCGCGCTGCCGCCATAGAGCGTGCCTTGCGGGCCCTTGAGCACTTCGAGCCGCTGCATGTCGAAGAACACCGGGTCGATCGATCCGGCAAACCCGCTGCCCAATGTGACGAGCGAGATATCATCAAGGTAGATGCCGACGGTCGGCGCCGCCGCCCCAGTGCTGATGCCGCGGATGGTGTAGTTCGAGAAGCCGCGCTGGGCGCCTACGTAGGTGAGGCCCGGGACGGTGAGCAGCACGTCCTTCACGTCCGCTGCACCGCGACTCCAGAGGGCCTCGTTGCTGAGTGCGGTCACCGAGATCGGCACGTCCTGCAGCCGTTCGGACACCTTGCGGGCGGTGACCACGATCTCGCCGGCGTCAGTGGCCTTTGCGTCCGTATCGTCGGCCGCCTTTGCAGCGACCGGGAGCATGAGGCAGGCTGCGGTGGTCGCCAGCAGCGCGCGACGGGTCCGGTTGGACAAAGAGATCATGATGCCCCCTTCCTTTTGGCGAACGGGTCGGCCCCAACCCCTCATGGCGGGCATTCGACCCATTCTGACGGACGGATCATTGGAGATGTCGGGCGTGCATACTTCTTCGCGGGACCGAACTTTCTTTGCAAAACACAGGTCCGGGCGGCGCGGCTGGTGCTTGCGCAAAAGTCCTACGGGCCATCGCACAAGTCTGGAGGCGCGACATTTGCGAACCCTCGGCTTCAAGACGGTGGCGCGTCGCAATTCCCACCGGGGGTGATGAGATGAACCGAACGCTGCAGGACTGGACTTTGGCGGCCGAAGCGTTGCGGCCTGATGCGCGTTCGCTGATAGGTGGCACGCGGGTCACAAGCGGTGACGTAGCGCCGGTCGATGTGGTGAACCCTGCCAGCCGCCGGGTCCTCTTCCAGCTGGTTTCGGCCGATGCGCAGACCGTCGATGCCGCAGTCCAGGCAGCGCGCGCCAGTTTTGCCGATGAACGCTGGCGGGGGCAGGGGCCGGGCGCGCGCAAGGCCGTGCTGTTCGCGATCGCTGATCGATTGGAAGCGCGGGCGCAGGAAATCGGGCTGCTCGACAGCCTCGAAATGGGCAAGCCGATCAGCGAAGCGGTAGCGCAGGTGAGCATTGCCGCCTTGTTCTTCCGGCACTACGGCGAGGCGCTCGACAAACTTTACGGCGATGTGGCGCCGTCCGATGCGGCTACACTCGGGCTCAGCCTGATCGAGCCGCGCGGGGTGGTGGCGGGGATCGTTCCGTGGAACTTCCCGATCATCAACGCTGCGCTCAAGGCGGCACCGGCCTTGGCGGCGGGCAATTCGGTGGTGCTCAAGCCTTCGGAAATCGCAAGCCTCTCGGCACTGGCCCTTGCCGAAGTCGCGCTGGAGGCCGGGCTGCCCGCAGGCGTGCTCAATGTGGTGACAGGTACGGGACCCGTCACCGGCGCAGCGCTCGCCGCGCACCCGGGGGTCGACCTCATCGACTTTACCGGCAGCACGCGGACCGGCCGCGCAGTGATGGGACTTGCGGCGCTCAATGGCACGCCATCGCATATGGAACTGGGCGGAAAATCGCCGCAGATCGTGTTTCCGGACATGGCGGGGAGTATTGCCGACATCGCGCCGGTCATGGCGCATGAAGTGTTCTGGAATGTCGGGCAATGGTGTGTCGCGCGTTCGCGGCTGCTCGTCCATGCCTCGCTGTATGATGAAGTGGTCGCGGCGCTTGTCGACGCGGCCAAGGCCTATGTTCCCGGCAATCCGCTTGATCCAGCGACTAGCTACGGCGCCGTCGCTTTCGAGGGCCAGTACCGCAAGGTCTGCGCCTATGTTGAACAGGCGCTTGGGCAGCAGGCCCGCGCCGCCACGCCATGGACCCCCAATGAGGATCCCGGCTTCAGTGTGGCACCGGTGATCCTGACCGGCGTTTCGCCCAGGATGGCGATCGCGCGCGAGGAAGTGTTCGGGCCAGTGCTGGCGGTCATGTCGTTCGAAACCGAGGAGCAGGCGCTGCGCCTCGCCAACGCGAGCGAATACGGACTTGCCGCCAGCGTCTGGACCAGGGACCTTGCGCGCGCGGTGCGAATGGGCCGCGGGCTGACTTCGGGGCGGATCTCGGTGCGGTCCGGCGTGCCCGGCGGCGAGGGTAGCGGCATGGCGATTTCGGCCGAACCGTTCGGTGGTTCCGGGTTCGGCGTGGCCGGCGGCATGGCGGGCCTACGTTCCTATTGCAGAATCAAGGGAATCGAGTTTACAATATAATTATATTGTAAATGCGGGACCCTATGAAGGGACTGCAAAATGTCTTGGGGAGGTCATGGCGCAAGATCTCGGCACCTCGATCAGCAATGCCCCGGCCCCATGGGCAACGGTCGGCGATTCTCTGTTGGTGGAGCCGCATGCACGCACGCTCTACGACGATGCGACCGTGCGGGGTTGGGACGAGTATCACGAGATACGCCCGGGATTTGCGCTCGTTGCCGGCAGTGCCGAATACTTCGTCCACCAGCGCGCCACGTTCAACGGGGGTGACGCGTTCAAGTTGCACTTCAAGATCGAGGGCCACTCGATCATAAGCGATGAACGAGGGCACGAAGCTCAGGCGACTTCGGGGACCATGTCCTACCTCGTCCAGCCGCGCAATTCGGTGAAGTTCGAACAGCACCTCACGCAGTCGCGCGAATCGGCTATCACCTTTGTGTGCAGCCAGCCATTCCTTGCCGAACTCGCGGAAGACGCGGAATTGCATATGCCGCGGCCGATCCGGAACTTCATCGACGGACGCGATCTGGACTTTCATTGCGACGTGATGCCACTGCCGGCGGCGCTCCACACGATGCTGGGTGACATCCTGCGGCCGCCTTACGGCGGCGCGATGCGGACCATGATGGTGCAGGCCAAGGCAATGGAAGTGCTTTGCGCCGCGCTGACCCGGATTGCCGAGCATGGCGATGACAGCATGACGATCCGCCCGCGCGATCTCGCCAAAGTGCGCGAGCTGTGCGAAATCCTGCAGGCCGATCCCTTCAGCAACACCAGCATCACGCGCCTCAGCCGCATGGTGGCCTGGAATGAATCCCAGATGACCGAGCAGTTCCGCCGCGTGACCGGCACAACCGTGTTCGGCTATCGCCAGAAGCTGCGAATGGACCATGCGCTGCGGCTGCTTCAGGCGAGCGACCAGTCGATTACCCAGATCGCGTTCGATGCAGGCTATGAACATGCCAGCAACTTCGCGACCGCCTTCAAACGCACCTTCGGCTTCTCCCCGCGCGAGGCGCGGCTGTGCCGCAAGGGTGATTGCACAGGCGTTTCGGCGCTCGGCAAAAGTTGAGCGGTCCGGGCCGGGTTATCGCTGCCAATATGGACCTTTCGCGCTATTTCAGGCCCGATTATCAGGCGGCTCGCTGCCGGTTTCTCGGCACCGCCACGGCGGCCGGGGCGGCCATCGAAAGCATCAGCCACCCCCAACGCGGGCCCGACGGGCTGCTGCTTGCGACCGATGTCGCGTGGATCGGTCCCGCCGATGCCCCTGCCGTGCTGGTGCTGCTTGCAGGAACGCATGGGGTCGAAGGCTTCTGCGGATCGGGCGCGCAGATCGCCTGGCTTGATAGCGGCGCAGCGCAGGCCTTGCCGCCGGGCGTGGCGGTGATGCTCGTCCACGGTGTCAATCCGCACGGTTTTGCCTGGCAGCGCCGGGTCGATGCGGCGAACGTCGATCTCAACCGCAACTGGGTCGATTTCGGCGGCCCGCTTCCCGACAACCCTGGCTATCGCGCGCTGCATCCCGTGCTGATGCCGGAGGCCTGGTCCGCCGGGACCTCTGCCGAGATCGCGAAGGCGCTTGCGGATTATGCCGCCGAAAATGGTGAGGCAGCGCTGCGGCAGGCGCTGACGGCAGGGCAATACAGCCATGCCGACGGCATCTTCCACGGCGGGACGGAGCCGACATGGTCGCGGCTGACCCTGACGGAGATTTACCGCGAGAAGCTGGCGGTGGCGCAGCGAGTGGTGATCATCGACTACCATTCGGGCTTGGGCCCGCGCGGGATGGCCGAGCAGCTTGTGCCGGTGCCCAAGAGCAGCGCCGCCTATGCGCGCACAGCGGCGGCGTTCGGTGCGGGAATTCTTTCGGTCGTGGACGGGGCCTCCTCGTCTGCCAAAGTTGGCGGCGATGGGCTCGGCGCTGCAGCGGACCTGCTGGCCCACGCGGAAGTGACCACGATGGCGATGGAATATGGCACGCGGCCGTTCGATGCGGTGCTCCACGCCCTGATTGCGGACAACTGGCTCCACGCGCGCGGCGATCCGCTCTCGCCTGAGGGGCAGATGATCACCGCGCAGCTTCGCGATGCCTTTGTCGGCGATGATGACGTGTGGCGGGCCATGGTTGTCGGCCAGTCCGCGCTGGCGATCCGGCAGGCACTGGCGTTCCTGGGCTCGCGCGCATGATCCCGCAGCACGAGGCCGATGTCGTGGTGGTCGGGCTCGGCAGCTCGGGCAGTGTGTTCGCCGGACGGTTGGCGGAAAAGGGCCAGTACAGCCTCGCCATCATCGAGGCGGGGGATCGGCAGTGGCCCAAGGTCAGCACAATCCCCGCTGCCGTTTTCCGCACGCTTGGCCGGTCCGAGTATGACTGGAGCTTCGAGACCGAGCCCGACCCCACACGCGGCAATCGCAAGGATATCTGGCCGCGCGGCAAAGGGCCGGGGGGCAGCAGCCTGATCAACGGCACGATTTTCGTGCGCGGCAATCCTGCGGACTATGATGCGTGGGACAAGCTGGGTGCGACCGGATGGGACTTCCGCAGCGTCCTCCCGCACTTCCGCAATCTCGAACGCTGGCACGAGCCCGACCAGCATCGCGGCACCTTTGGCCCTCTCCCGATCGAAGTCCCGCCCTACGAGTACGAACTCACCCAGACCCTGATCGACGCCTCGCGTGCCGCGGGCTTCGGCGCGACGGACGACTACAACGGGGCTTCGCAGCTAGGCTTTGGCCGGGTGCAGGCGAACCAGCGAAAAGGGCGGCGAGTCAATCCTTTCGACGCGTTTCTTGCGCCCCATCTGAAGTCGCCCAAAGTGCGGCTCTTCACGAACGCCGAGGCTGAACGGCTGCTGTTCGATGGTACCCGCGTAGTCGGGGTCGAGATCCGCCGCAACGGTGTACTGCAGCGGGTGATGGCGCTGCGCAAGGTGGTGGTCTGCTCGGGCGCGATCGCCTCGCCCGCGCTGCTGCTGCGCTCCGGGTTGGGGCCTGCTGAAGAACTTCGGGCGTTGGGGATCGAACCGGTGGTTGATCTGCCGGACGTCGGTCGCAACTTGCGCGAGCATGCCGGGGTGATGATGCCCTTCCGGGTCGATCGGCCAACAGTGAACCAGCACGGATCGCGGCTCGGCATGGCGCGTGCTTTGCTGCAGTGGTTCGCAGGGAAAGGGCCGGCCGCAGCGGCGACGGCGCAGGCGGTGGGCTTCCACCATATCGATGATCCGTTTGGCCGGGCTGACCTGCAATTCCACTTTTCGCCGTTCGCGTTCGGGCAGGACGAGGCGGGTCGCGTCGTGCTCCCGCGCGAGCCACTGGTGCTGATGGCGCCGAGCGTGAACCATCCTGAAAGCTCGGGCTGGCTCCGGCTGCGCTCGCGCCATGCCGGCGTGCCGCCGATCATCGAGCCGCGCTTCCTTGAGGCCGAGCGCGATGTGGCGACGCTGATCAAGGGTGTGCGCCTGATCGAAAAACTGCTCGGCACCGAGCCGTTTGCCCAGCATATGCGCGGCTTTGTCGATCCGCCGCCCGCCGATGACGGCGAGATGGACGCCTTCGTGCGCGAGCGTGCCGCGCCGCTCTATCACCCGGTCGGCACTTGCCGGATGGGGAGCGATGCCACGGCGGTGGTCGATCCTGCGCTGAATGTCCGCGGAGTACAGGGGCTTAAGGTGGTCGATACCTCGATCCTGCCGGCCCATGTCAGCGGCAATACCCATGCCGTGGCGCTGATGATCGGCGAGAAGGCCGCGAGCGAGTTCGCCGCGTGAGCGGCGTGGAGGCCGATCCGGTCGCGCTCGTCGAGGGGCAACTGCAGGCCTATAATGCGCACGATATCGACGCGTTTTGCGCGCATTATGACGCCGATATCGAGGTGGCGTTGCTGGGTGAGGATGCGCCGCCGCTGCGGGGCATGGCGGCCTTCCGCGAGCGCTATGTGCAGCGCTTTGCCGAGAGCCCGCAGGTCCATGCCGAGATCGAGCAGCGCATCGTGCTGGGCCGCTTCGTGATCGATCTGGAGCGGCTGACCGGGACTGCGCCGCAAGTGCGCCGCGTGATCGCGATCTACGAGACCGGTGGCGGGCTTATCCGCCGCGTGTGGTTCGGGCAGGGGTGAGGCACACGATGACGCAACCCCTCTCGCTCGCGCGGACTCTGGCTTTTTCCAGCCTTTCGGTGCCGCTTTCGATCCTCAGCCTGCCGATCGTGATCTATGTCGGGCCTTACTACGGCGAGGAACTCGGCATCGGGCTTGGCGCGGTGGGGACGGTGTTCCTCGTGGTGCGCATCCTTGATGCCATGCTCGATATCTTCGTCGGGCGCTGGTCGGACCGGACGCGCTGGCGAATGGGGCGGCGCAAGCCATGGATCCTCGTCGGCGCGCCGTTGCTGCTGGCGGCCTCGATCATGGTCTCGTTCCCGCCCGCGCGGCCGGGGGTGATCTATTTCGCGGTGGCGGTCTCGCTCTACTACATCGCGTGGACGGTGGTGCAGATCCCGCATCTCTCATGGGGGCAGGACCTTGGCGGCGATGAGGCGGGGCGGCGGCGCATGTCGGCCTGGCGCGAATCCGGCACCGTCATGGGCGCGCTGATGGCGGGCCTGCTCCCGCTGATCGTGCCGCAGGCGCCGGGCACTTCGACCGCCGCGCATGCGATCTGGGTGCTGGGCATCGCGGCGACGGTTTTGCTCGCGCTGACTCTGATCGCCGCGCTGCTGTTCGTGCCTGAACGCGCGGCAGGCGAGGCGGAGGTCACCAATGCCGAGCCGCTATGGGGCGCGCTGCGCTCGGTGCCGGTGCTTGCCGCCATATCCTCGATCCTGCTGATGAACTTCGCGGCGGGCAGCTACAACGCGGTGGTGCTGATCCTGATCGAGGAGGAATACGGCCTCAAAGGCGCGTTCCTGCCCTTCGTCCTGCTGCAATATGTGATCTGCCTTGCGACCGTGCCGCTGACCATCCGTGTCGCGCGGCGGGCCGGGACCTATACCGTGCTGGTGGGCGGCGTGATCGTCTTCGTCGTCGGTCTGCTTGCCTTCGCCGCGATGCCGCCCGCGCAGCCTGCGACCTATGTCCTGGCGTTGGCGGCAGGGATCTATGTCAGCACGCTGCTGGTGCTTACCCCCGCCTATGTTGCCGAATTTGCCGCTGCCGATCTCGCGCTGAGCGGACGCGACCGGATGGGCGAGTTCATGGCGCTCTATAACCTTTCGAGCAAGCTCGGCGCGGCGTTCGGCACGGGGGCGGGGCTGATCGTCTACGATGCGCTCAAGCCGCATGTTGCGGATGGGCTGATGAGCCCCGGCCGCGTGGTGGGGTGCTATCTGCCCGTCGCGATCTTCGCGCTTTCGCTTGCCGCGCTCGCCCGCAGCCGCAAACCTATCACTTTCGCCTGATGAGGCCCCGCGGTTCAGGCGGCATGCTGCGCGCCTGACGAGGGGGAGTTGACGGGCATGGGTGAGTTATCAGGCAAAGTGGCGATCGTGACCGGCGCGGCGCGCGGGCAGGGCCGGGCGATGGCGCTGGCTTTGGCCGGAGCCGGCGCGGACGTGGCGATCTGCGATGTCGGCGAGGCGACCATGCCGAGCGTCGGCTACCCGCTTGGCGGTGCGCTCGATGCCGTGGCGCGGGAGATCGAAGCGCGGGGCGTGCGTGCGCTGTATGCTGCCTGCGATATCCGCCGGCAGGCCGAGATCGATGCCTTTGTTGGCCGCGTGCAGGCTGAGTTCGGGCGGATCGACATTCTCGTCAACAACGCGGGTATCCTCACCGGCAATGCCCCGATGCACCTGCTCGACGACGAGACCTTCGAGACGACCCTTGCGGTCAACCTGACGGGCGGCTGGCGGATGAGCCGCGCCGTGGTGCCGGTGATGATCGCGGGCGGCGCGGGCGGGCGGATCATCAACATCGCCTCGGTGGCGGGCATGATCGGCACGCCCGGTTTTGGCCACTACTGCGCGACCAAGCATGCCATGATCGGGATGACCAAGACCATGGCGGCCGAGCTTGGCGCTCACGGCATCACCGTCAACGCGGTATGCCCCGGGTTCCTGCCCACGCCGATGGTCGAACACACGGCCAGCGAGATCGCCGCCCGCGCCGGGCTGACGCAGGAACAGGTTTACGAGCAGTACCTGAGCGTCGCGCATGTGAAAGAGCCGATCCAGCCCGAACAGACCGCCGCCTCGGTGCTCTATCTGGCGAGCGAGGCCGCGCGGGTGGTGACCGGCTCCAGCCTCGTGATCGATGCGGGCTGGTCGGCCACCTGAAGCCTTGCACCGCGCGGAAATGTGCCCCTAGATGGGCGGACAAACCAAACCGGAGAGGGATGACCGAATGACGGCCTATGTAGTTTTCATCAAGGACGGCGTGAACGATCAGGCGGAGCTTGATCAATACAATGCCAAGGCAGGCGCTTCGATTGCCGGGCATCCGCTCAAGCCGCTGGCCTTCTATGGTCCCAACGAGACCTGGGAAGGCCCGGCCGCCGAAGGCCTCGTCATCATCGAGTTTCCCGACATCGACGCGGCCAAGGCCTGGTACAACAGCCCGGCCTATCAGGAGGCCAAGGTGCACCGCCTCAAAGGTGCGACGTACCGTGTGATGGTGACCGAAGGGGTCGGCTGAATCCGGTTGCAAGGCGGGCGACTTGCGTCATGATGGGGTAATGGCGCCCGCCCATCAGACTATTTCGCACCGCTCGATGCTGATTGCGGGCTTCTCGACTGTCGTCGAGTGGTACGATTTCACGCTCTACATCTATGTCGCGACGATCCTTTCGCGGGTGATGTTCGGCGGCGGCGACGGCTCGCTGGTTGCCGTGCTGGCGGGCTTTGCGATTTCCTACCTGATGCGGCCCTTGGGTGCGCTGGC
>Ga0310345_10002157_pt1 | contig 20373 bp, 13 predicted proteins | sample HC15DNA20500_MG_FD_204667 | JGI IMG/M metagenome (GOLD analysis project Ga0310345, IMG submission 204667) | Marine microbial communities from station ALOHA, North Pacific Subtropical Gyre - HC15-DNA-20-500_MG | ecosystem: Environmental > Aquatic > Marine > Oceanic | place: Pacific Ocean: North...
TATATCCCGAGTAGTATTTGGCAGAATCAAAACTAGTGACTGCAAAAACATTCATTAACGTAAGACTGAAAGACGTAATGAATATAACTCCAAGAGAGATAGACTTGGCTTTCTGCATAGTCATTTTGAAACCTGTATTGAGCACTGGGATGATAATGGTACCACCTCCTAAGCCAGACAATGCCGCAACAGCTCCGGCTGCACTACCTATAAATGAAAAACCTAGCACACCAGCTTTCTTATCTTCACCCTCGACTCTCTCAATTTTTGCTTGCCGCAATGTTCTCCAAACGATAAGCACCATTAAGCATATAACCACTATGTTGAATTCTGTTTTTTGGTATGCAGGGGTATTGACGAAAAAATACAGAATAGCCAAACTCACCAAAGTACCGAAGAAGCCAATGCTCAAGACTTCCTTGGTATAGAACTCACCTCTTTTCCATAAGGCAACATTACCAGACAAGGCTGCGAACATGGTTCCGAAAATAGAATTAGCTATTGTGAGCTGAACTATATCTGAAGAGGGAAAGCCCATTGAATTTAAGAGATAAGGAAGCACTAAGACATACATTACCCCACCACCTATACCAATCAGACCTGCTAAAAAGCCTCCGATAAGCCCCATTAAAAACAGTAACAAATACGACTCCATTGACTACTGACCAGAAAGAGTCTGATTGTAGGTACTGGAACTTGAGAGCACCTCTATTGCCTTTTGAACATCTTTATCGAAGCTAAATGAGGCCTCAATTTTTCCCGGCTCTAAAAACTGCCTTGTTACAAACTCTTCCTTCAGCAAAAACATGATTTCTGCTTTACTTTTTTCTAAGTCTAATAGCACATCTTTAGTCAAGGCCTTTTCTAGGCCACCCAACTGAGCAGCAATTCTATTTAACTCACCTACATCTTCTGCAGCAATCCTCAATTGATCTATTTCATCTTGTAAGGGATGACTATAACTAAACTCCTTATCCACAACCCATGCCTTGAAGTCAGTGAACACCGATTCTGGCAACCTATAAGTTACTGGATTATCAATCTCACCCAGTTGGCTATTATACTCATTTGCAAATCGGAAAATTAGGTCTTCGCTTAGCAACCCGATAGCTACCGGAGAGAACTTCTGCCTTTCTACAGAAAAATCTGGGTCTACCCCTCCTCCATCATAAACCAACCTACCATTATTTGTTTTGAAACCTGTTTTAAGAGAGTCTGCAATTTTTCCGACCGAGCCATCATCATTTCTAGTGCTATAGTCTATTGCCTGAATACAGCGACCACTCGGTGTATAGTATTTAGCAATAGTCACTTTCATCTGCGAATTATAGGAGAGCGGTAGTGTTCTTTGCACGAGTCCTTTTCCAAAAGACTTTCTGCCAATTAGTACCCCACGGTCGTAATCTTGCATCACTCCAGCAACAATTTCAGAAGCAGACGCGCTAGAACTATTAATTAATACTGCCAATGGGATTTCTGTATCAGTAGCGGCATTTAAAGTTTTATAGGTAGCATTCATTTCTTCTAGCTTACCTTTTGTAGTAACCACCAACTCACCTTTGTCAATAAAAATGTTCGAGATATTAACCGCTTCATTCAACAATCCTCCGCCATTGTCTCTTAAATCTAAAATCACCTTTTTAGCCCCTTCCTTTTTCAGTTCTCGTAAAGCAGCCTTCACTTCTTTCCCTGCGGCATCTCTAAACCCTGTAAGTTTTATATATCCAACCTCCTCGTTCACCATTCCGCTATAAGGAACATTAGGCAGTTCAATTTTCTCGAAATCAACTTTGAAATCTATTTGTCCTTGTCCTGGTCGCTCCACCTTAATATTTACTGATGAAGATGCCTGACCTCGAAGGTAAGTACCCGCCTTATCATAATCATTGCTTACATCTACACCATCTATTGAGAGAATTACATCGCCTCTTTTCATCCCTGCCTTTTCCGCGGGATAGCCTTTATTCGGCAAAATGACAGTAACCTCACCTCCATTTCTCTCTCCAATAATGGCCCCAATCCCTCCAAACTGACCAGTATTCTCCGTTCGAACATCCTCAATCTGATCTTCAGAATAATAAACGGTATAAGGATCTAATGAAGTAAGCATTGCATCTATACCTGTGCGCATTAGCGTGTTCGGGTTAAGATCATCTACATAGTTGGCATTTACCTCCTTATACATGGTGGCGAAAATGTCCAGGTTCTTAAGGATTTCGAAGTATTTGTCGTTTTGACGAAGAGATGCCGCACTTAGCACCATCACTCCAAGCACTAGACAAACGATGATCTTTTTCATAATCAAAGATTTGTTTCAGGATTAGAACGGAAGATAACAGATCATGTTTTTGAATAAAATCATTTTGATGTAGATGGGTTTAAAAACAAAAAAACCTCCGAAGGTCTCTCCGAAGGTTTTTAAACTACAATTAGTTTTAGTTTAAGATATGGCCAGTTTTTCTTTTGCTTTATCTACTCCATTTTTAGTAGAATTTGCAGCCTTTTCAAGTGAGTCGTTATAAGTCTCTTTGGCAGACTTTGCTTTTACTTCAGCTTCTTCCTTAAGGTTATCTACCATGTCATTGGCTCCTTCTGCAATTTTCTTTCTAGTATTTTTTCCGCTGTCAGGCGCTAGCAAAATACCTGTGACAGCTCCTGCTGCAACTCCTGCTACTACACCTGTGATGATTTTTGCTGTATTATTCATAGTCTTTCTGAGATTTAAGTTTAGAAATATTTTACTCAGAGAAGTTGCAAAGACTATTCCACAGGAAAGAACTGCTATTAAATTGATTAAAGGTGCATTTATTTAGAAACCGGCTCTCAGAATGAAAAAAAGGCTTTCAATATGAAAACCTTAAGCTAATTCTTTGTTCAACCTATCTAGAGATTTCAAAAAGCGCTTTTGAATAAATTTAAAGTCGGGCATATCATTAGAAGTGTAAACAAATGCCAACGCAAGATGATCAGATTGAACTTGAGACTTATTCAGTCGGTAAGCCTCTTTCATTAGTCGCTTTATTCTATTGCGCGTTACTGCAGACTTGAATTTCTTTTTAGAAACAGAGAATAGCACCTGAGGCGGCTTAGAGGCATCTTCCTTGACAAGGAAAGTCACTCTAAACGGATACAAATAAAAATAGGAGCCTTCGTTAAAAAGCTCCTCAATTAATTTCTTGCTATGTAGTCTCTCCTCTTTAGGGAAAGTGAATTTCAAATCAGTTATAGCGCTTTCTGTCACGAGGTCAAGTTAACAAACCTCCGATCAAGAATTAGGCTTTGTGTCTTCTTTCGTCAGACACAGTCAACTTGTGACGGCCTTTAGCTCTTCTACTAGCCAAAACTCTTCTTCCTCCTGGAGTCTCCATCTTAGCTCTGAATCCGTGCTTGTTTCTTCTTTTTCTCTGCGAAGGTTGGAATGTTCTTTTCATTTTCTACTGCGTCTAATTGCAAAAGGACTGCAAAGATAGATAGTCTTTTTTTATTTGCCAACCTCTGCTTAAAATTGTTGAAGAAAAGATTCGCTATGCCAAAATATAAATTCAGTTACAAGAACCCTTTGAGCCATTTCTTACATGTAGAAACGGTTTTCAATAACCTTAATGGGTCAGTTACGCTACATCTGCCTTTATGGAGGCCAGGTCGTTATGAGATTCAAAACTTCCCGAAACGCATCAGAGGTTTTAAAGTAACTGACAACAAAGGTAAACAGCTTCCTTTTAAGAAAACAGCAAAAGGCACTTGGACTGTAGATTTACAAGAGAGCTATTCTCTTAATGTTCAGTATGAATATTTTGCTGGACTTATGGATGGAGGAAACACCTGGTTAGACGATGAGCAACTTTATATTAACCCTGTTAACTGCTGCATGTACGAACCCTCACTAATGAATGAGGAAATTGAGCTCGAACTTGACTTACCTTCGGACTACACTCTAGCCTCTGGACTAAAACCAAACGGCAAGCATCAACTCTTGGCTAAGTCTTACTACCAATTGGTAGACAGCCCTATTTTCGCGAGCAATAAGCTAAGAACGGTTAACTACTCGATAGAAGGGTATGAATTCTATATTCACATTCAGGGCGATGTACCACAGTCTGACCAACAGGTAATTGACGATTTTGCCCCTTTTACCAAAAAGCAGATCGAAGTAATGGGAGGCTTTCCTTGCAAGCATTACCATTTTCTAATTCAGAGCCTACCTTACAAAGCCTACCATGGAGTAGAACACTGGAACTCAACGGTTATCTGTTTAGGCCCATCGGAAGATTTGAGTAAACGAGAGCTTTACAAAGAATTACTCGGTGTAAGCTCACATGAGTTATTCCATACTTGGAATGTAATTCGAATGAGGCCAAAGGAAATGACTCCTTACAATTTTCAGGGGGAAAACTATCATGAGACTGGCTTTATTACTGAGGGGCTGACCACCTATTATGGCGACCTTTTCCTTATCAGGTCGGGCGTTTTTAGTCTTGAAGAATATTTAGGCGAAGTGAACAAATTGCTAAAACGCCACTATGAAAACGAAGGCAGAAAGAACTATTCTGTTGCTGAATCTTCTTTCGATTTATGGCTAGATGGCTACGAGGCAGGTATTCCTGCCAGGAAAGTTTCTATATATAATGAGGGCGCTCTGGCTGCCATGATTCTAGACCTAAGCATTCGCAACAAGTTTAACAATGAAAAATCGCTCGATGATGTGGTAAAGACCTTATGGATATTAAGAGGTGAAAATCTCTCGGGCTACACTTATCAGGATTATCAGCAGGTAGCTGAAGAGGTTTATGAAGGTTCTTTAGGTTCATACTTTGAGGAAATAATTTCTGGCACCACTCCTTACGAGAACTATCTCAAAGAGCTATTTGAGGAATTCGGTTTAGACTTTAAGTTGACTTCGACCCAAAAGCCTGAAGAAAGGCATTATGGCTTTAGGCTCATTGACGGAAAGATCGCCATTATTGCCCCAGACTCACCTGCTGAAGCAGTATTAAGTTTGGGAGATCAAATACTTAAGGTGAATGGCGAAGACTTGAAGAATGAGTTTCCCGGTTCTGAAAGTATAGAGCTGAAGATTATGAGAATGGGCAGAAAGAAATCTATTCGACTTGAGTCGGGTGAGAGTGAATACTTTCAGGTTTATCAGGTTCAGATGGGTCACGGACCAAATGAGCTTCTAAAAAGATGGCTAGAGCTTGAGTAAAAAAAGAAGGCTGCTCTTCTCACGAAAAGCAGCCTTCTTTTTTAATACGTTATTCAATTAATTAAATATAGAATCGTCTATACCCTCATTAATTTTAACCTCGTTGATTACAAATTCCATAGGAACTGGTAGTGCAGCAGTTTTAACGGAGAGCTTCTTAGGCAATTTGATACCATTGTACTCAGTATAATCAGAATAAGAATAGGTACCATTCTGACCTAAATCTGACTGAACCTTTAGGCCAGTTTCAACATCATAGTACTCCATAGCTGTAAACGAACCAATGGTTACATCTACTCTATGCGCATCTTTTCCGTCTATCTTTTTCAAGCCCTTATACTCGGCTGAGAATCCTTCTTTCAAGTAGAATCTTTCACCAAACATTACAGCAAAGTACTTCAATGCATCTACCTGCGGGCCTTGTACCGGAATGGTTTGTCCACCTGCTATAACCTTTGCAGAACCAGCATTATATACTTGCTTCTGCTCTCCCATCATAGGGATAGTGGTTGCGTCTACAAACTTATCTGGAGATTTTTGATAAACCGTTCTAGATATCTCTAAAGATTGCCCTCCCATATTTAAAGTGGCATTAGCAGAATACTCTAAAGTCTCAACCCCATCTAAGGCAGCTTTACCTCCTATGGCCTCAATATAGTCAGCTATGATACTCTCCACAGAAACGTCTCCGGAGATCACCACTTTAGTTGGGTCATCCACCACATTTCCAAATGCATCGTAGTAAGTGATTTCCCCGAAAGGCTCTAGCTTAGAAGCTACCTCTTCGGCCTTACCTACTACTACAATATTAGCCTTATCAGGTCTGATATATTTCTTGGCCACCTCAAGTAAATCTTCTCTGGTTACGGCATCCACTCTTTGAAGATAAGTAGCATAGTAATCATCTGGCAGATTATTCAACTCAGTATTCAGAGCAAAGCTGGCCACAGTACCTCTTCCTTCTAAAGACCTAGCAAAAGAACCTTTAGCCGAATTCTTAGCAAGGACAAACTCTTCTTCTGTTACTAATTCTGAAGTGATTTTGTTGAGTTCGTACATAAACTGAGTAAGCGCGCTATCGGTCACTTCATTTCTTACACTTGCACCAGCATTGAAAATAGCACTGTAGCGGCTAGAACCAATACTTGAGTTAGCACCGTAAGTGTAACCTTTATCTTCTCTCAAGTTCATGTTGAGACGAGTAGAAAGGCCTCCTCCTCCAAGAATAGTATTCAGTAAAGACAGCTTAACTACATCTGGTGTGCCTGGCTTATTATCTATTGGGTAACTAATGCTAATTACAGACTGCACAGAAGAAGGTCTGTCTACAAAAGAGATGTTAGTCTTAGTAACCATTTCAGGAGCTTCAAACTCTTCTTTTTGAACCTCGCCAGACTTCCATGAACCAAAGTAATCTTTGGTTAAGCTCTGAGCCTCTTTCTTAGTAATGTCTCCTACAATAACTAAGTAGGCAATATTTGGCTTGAAATACTTAGCATAATGCTGCTTAAGATCTTCAAGTGTAATATTCTTAAGACTCTCTTCAGTAACAATTTCTCCATAAGGATGATCTTTTCCGTAATTGACAATACCCCTTACGTTAGCTGCAATTGCATCTGGATTATCTAAAGACTGCTTAATACCTGTTAAAGACTGCTCAATTGCTCTGTCGAACTCATCTTCTGGAAAAGCAGGGTTATACAGCACATCCGTCATTAGTTTCAGAATGTCTTCTTTATACTTCGAAAGAGAAAACGCACTGATTGAAGAAGACCCCACATTAAGAGAAGCCCCCATAAAGTCTACTTCTTCATTGAAAACATCTTTAGGTTTCGATACAGTACCTGCTCCCATTACCTGACCGAAAATCCCCGTATATCCGGCAATGTCGCCTTCAGTGATAGGCCCTGTGTTAAAGCTCAAAGTAAAGCCCAATGTTGGCAACTTATGGTCTTCTACAAGAATTACTGTAAGCCCATTTTTCAGCTTAAATTTTTCGTAGTCACCAATTTCAATCTCTCTTGCAGGAGCTGGTTCTGGCAACTTAGTTCTATCTATTTGTGCAGTAGCTGCAAAAGAAAGGCAGCTTAGTGCGATGATGAATAACTTTTTCATTATCTATTTCCTCCTTCCTTCTTTAGTTTAGTTTCACCTGGTTGTTCTTGTTCAGACTTAGGCCTGTAGGTTAGCTCCACCTTGTTTTCAGGTACCAAATATTTCTTGGCTACTCTCATTAAATCTTCGCGAGTTACCTTTCTATATCTTTCTATTTCTGTATTAATTAAGCCAGCATTACCAAAGTACACATGGTAATTAGCCAGGCTTTCTGCAATTCCTTGTACTGATCCATAACCAGAAATAAAATTGCTTTCTATCTGATTCTTCAGTTTTTGAAACTCTCTTTCTGGCACCATTTCAGTTTTTACCTGCTCTACCATTTTATCTACTTCGGCAGCTAAATCTTCGGTAGAATACCCCTGATTAGGTAGCGCAAAGTTGATGAATAGCCCTCCATCTTCTAGCGCCAAAGGAATAGCCTGAACAGCTAAAGCCATTCTTTTTTCGTCTACCAAACTTTTTTGGAATCTCGAGCTCTGGCCACCAGACAATAATTGGGTTAAGAACTGCAGTGCATAATAATCTTCAGTTCCCTGAGGCGGCATTCTGTAGCCCTGAATTACGGCCGGTACCTGAATGTTGTCGAAAACAGTAGCCTCTACCGTACCATCTAACTTAGGCGCTTCAATTTCTGGACGAGGGATATCTTTTGTTCCTCTTTTAATTTCGCCAAAATAAGCCTCTACCAACTTCTTAGTTTCTTTAATGTCAATATCTCCAGCAATTGAAAGAGTAGCGTTATTTGGAACATAGAAAGTCTCATAGAAGTCTACAAAATCTTGATCTGTTGCAGCATCTATATCTTCAAAACTACCTATTGGCGCCCACTCGTAGTTAGTGCCCTTGTATGCGTTCGCCAACATTTTCTCTAGAATAGAACCATAAGGTTGGTTATCTACCCTCAACCTTTTTTCTTCTTTAACCACCTCTTTCTGAGTAGCAATTCCAACAGAGTCGATTACTGCATGAAGCATTCTTTCAGACTCCATATAAAGGCCTAACTCTAGTTGGTTCGAAGGCAGAGTTTGATAGTAGTAAGTTCTATCGTTAGACGTGTTTGCATTCAAGCTTCCACCAGCAGCCTGAATAATTTTGAAATACTCACCTCTTTTAATGTTAGGAGAGCCCTCAAACATAAGGTGCTCAAAGAAGTGGGCAAAACCAGTTCTGCCCGGAGGTTCGTTTTTAGAACCTACATGATACAGCACTGCGACCGTTGCAATTGGCGTGCTATTATCCTGGTATAGGATAACATGCAGGCCATTGTCTAAGTCATACTCTTCAAATTCTATGTTTTGCGCCCATGCTGAAGTAAGCATGAAACAAAACATGAGAAGAAAGCTAATTTTCCTAGTCATATTCCTATTTAAGTTTTTATGCAATGTAATTAAGCATGCAATAAAAAGCTTAAAAAAACAGGAAATGTTTAGTGGGCTAAACCACAGGTAAACGGATTATAGCTTAGATGCTATTTTAGGTCGTGAAGCAGTCTTTGAACTTCATGTGTTTTTAGCCTTGGTCCAAACTGAGAAACCACCTTAGAACTAGCTAAACTCGCCAGTTTGCCAGCAGCAGCCATAGACATTCCATTAGTGATTCCGTAAAGGAAAGCACCGGCAAACATATCTCCAGCTCCGTTGGTATCAACTGCTTTTACTGAGTAAGGCTCGATATCTATAAAGGTATCTCCGTCAAAAATAATGGCTCCATTTTTTCCTTGGGTTATTGCAAATTGCTTAGCCTCTTTTTTCAATGCCTGTCTGGCATCTTCCAAATTGTCTGTACCCGTAAAAGTCATGGCTTCATCTTCATTACAGAAAAGCAAGTCTACGGAAGCACCAATTACGTCTTCAAACTGAGGTTTGAAGGCCTGCACAATAGAAGGGTCAGAGAGTGTAATAGATGTCTTCACTCCATTTTCTTCAGCAATTTTCTTGGCGAGCTTCATAGCCTCCACTCCGTTGGTAGAAGGTGTAAGGTAACCTTCAAGATAGATGTACTTGGAGTCTTTGATAGCCCTTTCATCTACCTCTTTTACTGAAATATTGGTAGTGGCTCCCAAGAAGGTATTCATGGTTCTATCAGCATCTGGCGTAATCATTACGAGGCACTTACCAGTTACTCCGCCATCTCTATCTTTACCATCGAGGTTAGTATCTACACCAGCCTCATTCATATCCTTAAGATAGAAATCGCCATACTCATCGTTAGAAACTTTGCATGAGTAGAAAGACGAACCACCAAATTGGCTAACGGCAATAATTGAGTTAGCTGCCGAACCACCAGACTTTCTTACCAAATCATTTTGGTTAATGGCGTTAATCAACCTGAATTGAGTGTCTTCATCTACCAAGGTCATCAATCCTTTTTTCACTTTATGATCGTATAAAAACTGATCGTTTACTTGGAACTCAAGGTCTACCAAGGCATTGCCTAGGCCATAGATGTCGTACTTTTTACTCATAATTATTGGATAATAGGAGCTCTTTTAAACTCCTTGGTTTCATCGAATAGTTTTCTGTAGGTAATGTGTGTTTTGTATTTCTGGCCACCGATTTGTTCAACCACTCTTATCATTTTTGGGTTGAAATCACCGATCCAGTTCATTTCAATATCGTTATAGCGGAAGCCATCTTTCCATGCCATTTTCTTCACAAAAGAAATGACCAATCCGCCTTCTACTCCTTTTTTCTGATGCTCTGGTACTACTCCAAATACAATTCCTAAGCCTGTTTTACACTTGCCAGTTTTGAGCAAATACAAGAATTTAAGCTTGCTCCATAGATTCCATTGTCCATTAAGGTGCTTATACAACTCATTCAACTCAGGAATTGAAATAAAGAAAGCCACTGGCTCACCTTTGTAAAAAGCGAACCACAACAATTTGACATCGGCAATAGGCTTTAGGGTTTTGAAAGTTGCCTTTGCCTGCTGTTCCGTCATAGGTTTTACCCCACTATGACCACCCCAGGCCTTATTATAAACTTCTAAAAAGTATTTATGCCCATGAGCATATTCTTTTTTAGAAAGATGCCTGAATTCATAATCTGGATTATCGAGCACGGTTTGCGCTCTTTCATAGAACCTTGGGGTAAAGTCTACCGAACTTCCCATTGGCCTTCGGTAAGTATACTGCTGAAAGTATTCCTTAAAGCCGTAAGCCTCAAATAACTCCTTGTAATAAGGAAAATTGTAAGGCATTTGATAATTAGGTTTGTGGAAACCATCTACCAGCAGACCCCACCAGTTATTTCTATCGCCAAAGTTTATAGGCCCGTCCATGGCCTCCATTCCCCTTTCTTGCAACCAAGCTTTAGCTGCATCGAAAAGCACAAAGGCGGCCTTTTTATCATCAATACATTCAAAGAAGCCAACACCTCCTGTTGGTTGTTCTTGTGCTTCAGATACTTTCTTTATGTAGAATGCCGCTACTCTACCAATTACTAGCCCCGCATCGTCTTGGAGAATCCAACGAATGGCCTCTCCTTGTCTAAAATTCTTGTTTTTTTGAGGGTCGAAAACTGATTTGATGTCCTTGTCTAAAGGCCTGACCCAATTTTTATCTTCTTTATAAAGCCTTACTGGCAGTAATAGGAATTGTTTCTCTGCGGACTTATTGTTGACTTCTACCAGCTTCATATTTCAGGGCACCAAAAATAATGAGTAATCCCTTACTAAAAAATCAGTCTAGGGATGTTTTACAAGGTAGAGTATTATTACCTCAGTCCTTTGGCTCTATCAGGATAATCTGTGATAATTCCGTCTACCCCCCAATTCACTAGTTTTTCCATTCTATCTCTATCATTCACTGTCCATGGAATGACTTTCATCCCTTCTTGGTGGCAGAGTTCAATGTCTTTTCGAGATAGCAGCGCGTGATATGGGCTGTAAATCTCAGGAACAAAGCCTAATTCTTTCAGGTTCCCCTTCACTCCTTTCATGTTCTCAACTAGTGCTACCAAATCTACATCTGGATATTTTTGGTGATAATACTTCAGCACTCTAAAGTCGAAGCATTGAATTGTGTACCTATCATTAGTAAGCACCTGATCTAAAACAGTTTGCACAATATCTGCAAACTCTTCTACCTGCGGGTGGCTTATTCCGTCACCTTTGGGCGTACTTTTCAGCTCTATATTATAAGCTACCTTCGGAAGTCCCTTTTCAGCTAGATAATTCTCAACCTGTTTTATCATATCTACCAAAAGTGGCTTACTCGCGGCCATTTTCTGTTGCTCTGGAAAGCGTGAATTTCCTCTAATCCCGCAATCGAACCGAGACACTTCAGCATAAGTCATCTGATAGATATTGAATTGCTCCATTTCACTGTTGGTCACTGGCTGACCGTTTGGCTTAGAGCAAATACTAATAGACATATAGGGCTCGTGAGAAATGACCACTTGCTTGTCTTTAGTAATTACCACATCTAATTCTAGTGTAGTAACGCCTTCTTCTAAGGCACGAATAAATGCCGGAATGGTATTTTCCGGCACTAAACCTCTTGCGCCTCTATGGCCTTGAACATCTAATTCTTGAGATTTCAATGAGAGGGAAACCATCATGAAACCACAGAAGAGCAATATATTTTTCATAGTTTATCTTTTATCCCACTTAATGGTTACCTCATCTATGAGTGAACCTTCTGGGCTGAACATCTGACAATTTACACTAGTATTTTCTCCTTGCCAATCTATTTGCATTAGGCCAAAGCTCTTTTGAGTAATAAGATCGCTAATTCTGAAGGCGTTTAATTCGGTACTAGATTCAAAGCTGTGAGTCATTCCGCTAGAAGTAAAATCGAAAACTTTTCCGTAGCCAGGTACATACATACTAGCTACTTCAGAAATATGTCTGTCTCCACTTAAGAAAAGAACGTTTTTTGGCTGAGTTTTTACAACAAGGTCTAACATGCGTTGACGCTCCTTAGGGAAGTTGCCCCACTTTTCATAAGGATGTTCTTGTACTATAAACTGAATTCCACTACCAATAATGTGCATATCGGCATTACTGTCTGTTAGTTCTTTTTCTAACCAAGCCCACTGCTTTTCGCCTAAGATTTTACCATCCCAGTTTAGCTCATAGCGGCCATTCTCTCTATGGAGTTCTTCTCTAAAGTATCTAATGTCTAGAAGTATAATTTTCACTCTCTTCCCATCTACCCCGTATTCATAAGACTGAAAAGCACCTTCTCTTTTTCTGGCAGGATGGTTGGCAGGCACATCTAAAAAGTTGAACATTAACTCCTTGCTCTCCTTCTTTTTAGGGTATTCTTTTCCTCCATCATTTACACCATAATCATGGTCATCCCAAATACCAATTACAGGTATTTCTGAGGTGAATTTCTTATAAGCTGGGTTATTCTTCTGCAGCTCGTACTTCGTTTTTAGAACGTTTAAGTCTTCTGAGTCTCCGTAAATATTATCGCCTAGCCAAACCCATAACTCTGGGTTCTTATTGGCAATGTTTGGCCAAATAATTTGAGGGGCTTCTTGTCTATTACATGAGCCTATAGCTATGGTACTAAGTACTTGATTTGATGATGAATCTTGTGCCTTTGCCGCTCCGGCTAAAGCGCACAATACAGCTGTTATGGTGAGTATTTTTTTCATTCCTGCAAATTTCTAACAATTCCAGTATAGCATGTGAATGGAGAGTTAATTAACTATTATTGTTATTGAAAAAACACTTTCAAACGACTAGAAATGAAAAGTACTTTATCAATTTTTTTAATGCTCTTAGCATTTACCGCTACCAGTCAGACTGGTTGGCAGGGAAAGTTTGAGCAAATGGGCAACATGCTCCCAACCCCGAACCAATATAGGACAGGTTCTGGAGAGCCGGGACCAAGTTATTGGCAGCAGAAAGCCGACTACAAGATTAAGCTTGAGTTGGACGATGAGAACCAAAAAATCACAGGTTCTGAAGTGGTAACTTATTACAACAATTCCCCCTCGGCATTGAGGTATCTTTGGGTTCAGTTAGACCAGAACGTTAGGCAAAAAGACAACCTTTCTAGCCTTACCAGTGGCACAAGGGGTATTCCTGACAACGTAACCAGTTTAAGAACTACTCAAGCACAAAGTGCTTTGGGAGACACTGGTTTTGATGGTGGATTTAAACTAATGGCGGTTAAAGACACCAAAGGAAACGACTTAGACTATGTTGTGAACTTTACAATGATGAAGATTAACCTGCCTGAGCCATTGGAATCAGGTGACTCTTTTAGTTTTAATATCGATTGGTGGTATAACATCAATGACAGAGGCTTAATTGGAGGTCGCTCTGGTTACGAATACTTCAAAGAAGACGACAATTACCTTTATACCATCGCTCAGTTCTACCCTAGAATGGCGGTGTATGACGATTTCAACGGATGGCAAAACAAGCAATTCATTGGCTCTGGAGAGTTTGCTTTGACTTTCGGTGACTTTGAGGTAGAAATTACCGTTCCTTCAGACCACATTGTGGCATCTACAGGAGAGCTTCAAAACCCTAAAGATGTGCTTACATCTAAAGAGCTACAGCGATATGAGCGTGCTAAGGAATCTTTCGACAAACAAGTTTTTATTGTTACGGAAGACGAAGCTAAGAAAAAGGAAAAATCTAGATCTAGTAAGAAGTCTACTTGGGTCTATCATGCAGAAAACGTAAGAGACTTTGCTTTTGCCTCTTCTAGAAAGTTTATCTGGGATGCTCAAGCGGTGAAAGTTGGAGAAAAAACTCCTTTAGCCATGTCTTATTATCCTAAAGAAGGCAATCCCCTTTGGGAAAGAGAATCTACAAAGGCAGTGATCAATACATTAATCAACTATTCTGAAATGACCATTGACTACCCTTATCCTGTAGCCATTTCGGTTCATGCTGCAAGTATTGGTATGGAATACCCTATGATCTGTTTCAACTTTGGTCGCCCGAGACCTGATGGTACTTACAACGATTTTGTAAAAACCAGAATGGTATCAGTAATTGTGCACGAGGTTGGACACAACTACTTCCCTATGATCATCAATTCTGATGAGCGCCAATGGGCATGGATGGATGAAGGATTAGACTCATTTATGGAATACATGACCATGAAGCGTTTTTACCCAGACCTTCCGTACAACTCCAATACACCAGAAGCCATCATCCCATACATGAAAGGAAGCAAGGATTACATGCGACCTATCATGACTAACCCTGAGCAATCTCTACAACTAGGGCCTGAAGCATACTCAAAACCATCTGCCGCTTTAGTGGTGCTTCGCGAAGAAGTAATGGGGCCTGAGCTTTTTGATGCCGCTTTTAAAGAGTACTCTAGAAGATGGGCGTTTAAACATCCTAAACCAGCAGATTTCTTTAGAACGATGGAAGATGCTTCTGCTGTAGATCTAGATTGGTTTTGGAAAGGTTGGTTCTTTTCTACAGACAATGTAGATGTTGAGGTAGCCGATGTGAAATGGTTCAAGATTAAGGGCGAAAACAAATCTTTAGAGGGCGAAGTAAAAGCGCAAGCTGGCAACCTTGGTGGTAATAGCCAGACCAACGAAGACAACCCTTTTTACGGACAGCCGCAGGAGTTGAGCCTTAATGATGATCAGGTAAGAGGCGAGTACCGAGGTGAAATTGATAACGAAGCCATAAAACAGAGGTTTGCAGGCAAAAACGTTTATCAGATCACTTTCAAAAATAATGGTGGGCTAATCACTCCAATAACTTTGGAGTGGACCTATAAAGATGGCTCGAAGGAAATTGAAAAGATACCTGCCGAAATCTGGAGAAGAAATGAGGCAGAAGTAACTAAGCTTTTTGTAAAAGATAAAGAGGTAGACAATGTAGTGTTCGATCCATTTAAGCAATTGGGCGATGTGAACACTGAGAACAACTCTTTCCCGCAAGGAGAGTCAAGAAACTCTAGATTCGATCAGTTCAAAAAGAACTAAGAGCGGAAACATCAACCGTAACATAGAAGAGGCTGTTTCAAGAGCTAACTGTAATTTCCGACCCCGTCCAGATAAGTCAGGAGGGTATGACGAAAAGTAGCATTTGAAGCAACCTCTTTTTTTTATTGCAAATACATGATCTCAGAATTACACTAGAATGTACTAGACCTGACAAATGAATTGAAAATCTACCGTTTGTCAGAAACATTAGCCTTAGCTACTAGGCTTCGCGTTAGCTGCTTTATACTTTTTTAATGTGGACGAGAGACAACAACTAGTAGCACAGCCAGCTCACAAACTGGCCATTCCCCTTTTTCTGTTAACTGCACTGCTTTACATGGGCACTGTTGCTTTTGAATACTTTACCAACTGTTGCCATGCTTTCGATGAAACTTTCGCTTGGTTCGGTGGCTTCTATATTACTTTAGGAGTGATTTTCTTGGTAATTAAGAACCTGAAAAGTCAAGAATAGGCTATCTAATTCTTCATTCCATCATTTCCAAGTAGAAAACCTACTGGCTTCAGGATTGGGATATGATCACAGGCAATTTTTACAATACCGAAAAGAGGAATAAAGGTAACCATCCCCATTATCCCCCAAATACTTCCTCCTAATACAACTACAATGATAATAGCCACAGGGTTAAGACTCACCTTATCGCCCACCACGTACGGCTGCAGTATATAGTTTTCTACAACTTGAGCTACGCCAAACGTAATAAACACTCCTATGAAGGTTCCTAAATCTCCACCAGAAAAAGCAGCCAAAGCTAAGGCTAGAGCAAAACCGATAATATTCCCTATATAAGGAAGAAACGTGAGCACAGCAGCTATTACACTAATGAGGATGGCATGCTTTACGCCAGAAATGGCTAGGCCGGCAGAATACAGAATAGCGAGAAAAAGAATCAGCAAAAACTTACCAACTAAGTACCCCTGAGAAAGCTTTACCGACTCTTCAATCATATTCTGAGCTTTCTCTTGTTCACCTTCAGCTACAAACTTGAGCAAGGACTTCTTAAGCATTCTTCGATAAAAGAGTAAAAAGAACAGATATATGAGTGTAAGAAATGCTAAAGAGAGAAAGTCAAAAAAACTGAGTAATGCTTGCCCTGCAGATTTTATAACCGAAGAGTTTTTGAGCATTTCTTCCTTCTTATCCTCTTTCTTGGAAGACTCTGCCCCTTCATCAGAAAAGATATCGAACAGATTGGTTTCGTTGAAAGTAGACATGCCAGTTTTTTCTGCCAACCAATCTTGAGCATTGCCCACTTTAGGTTTCATTTGTTCTTCTATCTCTGGCCAGTCGGAAGCTATACTACTCACTTGAAGGCTAAGTAGAAAGAACATGCCCACAAAGAATAAAGCAGCAATAGATATAGAAGTAAGTGATGACAAACCTCTATTCAGCCCCAACTTTTCTAGCTTGTTGGCTAGTGGCGAAAACATCATGGTCAATAACATAGCCATAGTTAGAGGCGCCAAGAAAGATTTGGCGGAGACTAACCCCTCGATTAGAAAGTATACTCCAACAATTAAGGCGAACGCTACAAAAAGTGATTTTTGTCCTTTAGAAAAGCTCATGGTTAAAAAATGGTCTACCTATAATTGACCTTTGAAAAGGCATTTTGTTTGAATTAAACCCATTAGAATATTCTGATTAGGGCAATCTAGCATTGTCATTAACGCTCCGATTAAAAAGCTTTAACATATCAGAAAAATGCTTTTGTCTTAATTCGTAAGGTTTGGCCGAAATGGTAAATCCGTAAAGCAGAACTAACATCCTATCTTTACCAGATACTCAACTACCTGCTTTCAACTAATCTATGGAGTCCATCATTAGGAAAATGATATGCGTGGGGGTTTCCAAATCGCTCCCTGCTAAAGAAATAAAGAGAATCAAAGTTCTTAATGTTACGGCCTACGTGGCGCTGGTTCATGCGGTGTTCTTTTTATACTTCGATTATTACACCCATAGCTTAGACATTACCAAACTGATCACTCTACTTCTAGAAGGTGTTTTTTTCGGACTTATCATCTACTTACAGCACCTAAAGCAATATAGGTTAGCTCGAATCATTTTTACAGTTACAGTTTTTGGAAATCTTTTCTTTCACTCCAATTATGCTTTTAGAGGATTCTATGGTGAATATCAGTATTTGGTAATCCCACTTTTCTCCTTGTTTTTCTTCGACAAAAAAATAATTCACTACAGCTTGCTGGCACTCTCAATAGTGGCCTTTTACCTTCCTAACCAATATTTTAATATTTACCCCGAAGAATACTTCGGTTACCTGAATGTGCTTTTCCTGTTTGTGGGGATTTTCCTAATCATTAATTTCTTTAAAACCACCAACGAGCGAAACGAAAAAAGACTGGCCTTACAGCTTGAGCGAAACGAACAGATGAAGAAAGTATTAGACTCTAAAAACAAGGAGTTAACGGCTTTGAATAAATTCCAGAATCACTTCTTTGTAAACATTGCTCATGAAATGGGCACCCCTGTAACCTTGATCAAAGGGCAAATCACTCAATTGGCAAAAAAGGTAAACTCTAAAAAAGAGCAGTATAGAGAGATTGATATACTTTCCAACCAAACTGAAAAACTAGAAGGGCTGCTGTATAACATCCGAGATATTGCAAAAATGGAAGCCAAAACTTTACTCTTAGACAAGAAGAAGCTTTCCATCAACCAAGTGGCACAAAGAGGATATTTAGAATTTCAACCCCTCTTTGAAGAAAAAGGCATAGCATTCAATCTTCAGCTTTTTAGCGAAGACATTCTTGTGTTTGCCGATGCCATATATCTTGAACGAGCTCTTAGCAACGTATTATCGAATTCATTTAAGTACACAGAAAAGGGAGGAAAGGTATCTATTAGAATAGAAGTAAAAGAGCATTTCGCCTCTATGGTTATTAAAGACACAGGCATAGGAGTGCCTACAAAAAACCTGGAACGCATATTCGAGCGCTTCTATCAGTCGCCCAACCAGATTAATAAAGCTAGTGGTAGCGGAATTGGCCTTGCCTTCGTAAAAGAAATCATTCAACTACACGGAGGTAAGGTTAAAGCAAGCAACAATAGTCCTTCTGGCCTGAAAGTAACCCTTGCACTCCCCCTAGCTAAGCAGACCACGGGCCAAAAAACAATATCCAAGCCAGTAATTCCCTCATCTAAAGCGACAGAAGTAGGCATGGCCAAAAGCGTATTGATAGTTGAAGACAACATTGAAATGCGGGAGTATCTAAAAGCTGTACTAGAAGGGTATAATATTTTGGAAGCAAGCAATGGGCAAGAAGCACTTTCTCTAATGAGTGAGCAAACTGAAATAGAGGCAATTGTCACTGATTATATGATGGCAGAAATGGATGGTGAAGAGTTTGTGAAAAAGCTGAAACAAGCTGGGGTAAAGATTCCAATAATAATGATCACAGCCAGGTTGGATGTTAAAAGCAGATTGGACATGCTTAGATTAGGTGTAGATGATTATTTGAACAAGCCATTTATGGAAGAAGAGCTTTTGCTGAGGCTTCGGAATTGCATAAAAAACTATAGAGAAGCCAATGTTTTTAATAAAACGCTAAGGCCAAACGAACCAACAGAAGAACAAAACAAACTGGTTGATTCGGCTAGAACACTTATTACCGAAAATATAGATAATGCCTACTTTGGGGTAGCTCAGCTTTCGGAAGAATTGAGAGTGTCTGAAAGAACTCTTCACAGGAATATAAAGAAAGAAACAGGCCTTAGCCCAAACCAAATGATTAGAGAGCTAAAGCTTTTGCACGTAAGAAATTTAGTGGAAGAAAATAGATACAGTTCATTACAAGAACTTGCGCTTTCAGTAGGTTTTAGCAACGGAACCTACTTAAACCAATTATACACAGAACGTTTTGGCGTTTCCATTCAAGAAGCGCAGTATTAAAGTCATTATGTCCGATTTCTGAAGTACCGATGTCCGATTTCAAAAACCCATCATAAACAACTGATTTACAAACACAAACAGCACTTAAATACTCTTAAACTGACTTGTCCGATTTCAGATTTTCTTAAACCGAAATGGTAAATCGAGTTTGAAAATATTGCCCCTTAGCTGCTGTTATTTTGCAAACATTCAACGGAATCATCTACTCAGATTCCAAAACGATTTTAAAGCAAAATAATGAACAAGCGAATTATTAGAAGTATTGCTGTACTCAGTTTAGTAGTGACTTTAGCGTGTGAGTCTGATGACACTGGACCTAAGAACTCTGCCCCTAACATTGACAACCAGAACTTCAGTGCCTCTGAAGATATTTCGGACACCGATTTAGTTGGAAAAGTAGTCGCCACCGATGCTGAAGATGATGCATTAACCTTTGAGATTACTCAAAACAGTTATAATGCCGTGTCTGCAGGGCAAAATACTGTTCAAACCAAACTCTTTGAAATAAATGATAAGGGTGAACTATCTCTAATATCTGGCAGGGCATTAGACTATGAAAACAAGACTACACATACTTTAGCGGTAAAAGTCTCTGATGGGGAACTTAGCAACACAGCAGACATCACTATTAATGTAGTGGATGTAGATGAAAACGAAAGTCCAGTTATTGCAGATCAAACCTTTACTGTGGCCGAAAACATTCCTCTAGGAAGCTCAATAGGAGATATCGTTGCAACTGACCCTGATGGAGACAACTTAACCTATTTCTTCTCTTCTGGACAACAATCTAACAGTGCCCTCTCAACATTTAAACTTGAAAACAACACATTAAAGACAATCAGCACCAACAGCCAAGGCGAGCTCAACTATGAGCAAAAAAACCAATACATATTTGATGTTACTGCTGGAGATGGCCAACTAAGCACACGAGCCACAATTACGGTTAATATAACAGATGAAAACGATGCTCCTACCTTTGGAAAAGGTAGCTCCATAGCAATTTCAGCGCCTGAAGACACTGGAGACACTGAAGACCTTGAAACCTTTACAGCAACTGATGAAGATGGTGATGCACTTACCTACTCATTGAAAAATGACACTGACAACTTATTCGAAATTAAGGACGGAGGAAGAGTTGAGCTACAAACTGGAAAGTCACTAGACTATGAAACCAAGACTTCTCACACCTTTACAGCAGTGGTGA
>Ga0310345_10002158_pt1 | contig 20363 bp, 21 predicted proteins | sample HC15DNA20500_MG_FD_204667 | JGI IMG/M metagenome (GOLD analysis project Ga0310345, IMG submission 204667) | Marine microbial communities from station ALOHA, North Pacific Subtropical Gyre - HC15-DNA-20-500_MG | ecosystem: Environmental > Aquatic > Marine > Oceanic | place: Pacific Ocean: North...
ACGCTGTAAATGATGTGGTGAATCCTCGGTCGCACGTGGTCGGTTTCACGGCAAACTACTCGGACGAACGTTTTACGCAGGCGGTCTTTAGGCTGGAGACAACCTTTACAACCGGTGTTCCGGTAAAAATTGCTGCCGACGCACCCAACGATGTGGATGGTGACGGCAACCAATTCGACACGGCGCGGCGTACTGTGGTCATGTTGGCGATGGATCGTCCAACTTGGATCCGCTCCCTAAATAAGTCGCGTACTTTCTTTCTATCGACTCAAGTTTTTTGGCGTCGGTATCTCGACTACAGCCCCTGGTATCGAGGCGTGTCAGCGGTTGAGCTGGCGGAAGTCGGAGGGAGTGTCGTGCCTGGACGATTCGTGAGCGAGAATAACGTTCAGATTGATCAGGATGAATTTGTGATTACGTTTTTTGCGACGACAAATTACGGCGCAGCCGGCCTTATAAGACCAAAATTTATTTTCGCGCTGGACCCGCGTTCGACTGGAGCGTACAACAGGCTCGCGGTGGATTATTTTTGGTCTGATAATGTTCTCCTGCGATTAGAGCAGCACCTGTACTGGCGCGCAGCAGGACATGACCCTGGGCCATGGTCGCTTGGAGACATTTGGGGACATACCACCCGCAATAGCCGTCACGAAACCGTCTGCAGTGTGGTTTTTCAGTTCTGATCTGTGGGAGCAGCCACGCCAGTGCGAGACTTCGATGTCTCTCTTTTGACCCTTTGCGTAAGTAGAGCTATTCGGGAAAAGATCAGGTAAAAATTTTTCGAAAACGACCGCGCGACATTGGGACTCATGACCAGTTAGTCCTATTTTTTGAGATAGTTGAACGGGCTGTCTTGCCCCTTGAGTTGTTCTAGGCGCTGGTGGTACTTATCGGGGTTCGCAATCTCCTCAATCAACCATTCAATATCGCGCTCATAGAAATACATCAGGATACGAAACAGTTCGTTATACGCATCCTGATAGCGGTTAAACATAAAAGACACAGTTCCCGGCCAATGGAAGTCGACTGGTTCATGTTTGGCGATCAGTTGTGCGTCACTTAGACGTTCGTCGTTGTCGTCATCATCGAAGCGGTGATTCTCGTCATGCATGCAATGGATGAGATCATTCGTGTCCGATGCCAAATCGACTTCGAAAGAGACGGGTGAAGACGCCTGTACAGGATTAGGTTGGGTTGCCTTGGATTTTACCGAGAATGTTTTCACGGCTCGTTTTGCTGCCTCGTAGATGCGCGCGTGGCTTTCCTTGAGGGGTAGGTGTTCGCCCTCAAAATACCCGAGAGATTTCTTCACTTCTGCGTATTCGATATCGGCCATGATCAGCCTAGCTTGTTCGATGACTTTGTCATCACCGCTGAGCATGATTATCGGTACACCGAAGCTACCCGCGAGGTATGCGTTGAGGCCGTACTCGCCCACCGAAATCCCGTTCACGCGTACATCCTTGAAGGCGGGGATCCAGGTGTGGCTCAAAATTCCGTCCGTTGTGCCAGCTTTCGAATGCTGGCCGATCAAAAAAGCGGCATCGAAGCGATGCGAAAAGCCTTTGAACTGACACAACACACGCTTCATACCGGACTTCAATTTGGCCTTATGGTGTAAATCGCTCGGACGGATGTTGCACATATACCCGTGCGAATCGGCTACGACGATGTCCTCCGCGCCCCCGTCGATAGCCCCTTGTACTGCCGCGTTAACATCGCCGGCCATGATCTGGCGACCTATGTGATAGGCGGGCATGCCGAGGAAGCACTCTTCTATTTTCTCTAGGCCCGAGATGCCTTCCATATCAACTGAGATGAAGAGTCTCACTACCGCCTAGTCCTCCCAGGCTTCGGCGACTTCGCGCATCGTCGCGTACCATACGCCACCGGGTACGTAGTCGTAGCAGTAGTCAAGGCTTCCTGTGAAGATTTCGTGCGCTTGGGACGGTGTATGAAACGGGGCAGGAGAGAACCAAGGGTTATTTTGGTTCAAGTAGTAACCCAAAAACTCGAATTGTGCGAAGTCATTTGTATCCCAGTGCAGCGGAATTTCAAGCAGATCCGAAGGTTCGCCCAGGTTACGTTGAAGGGTTCTTCGGTTTGCACCGAGCCACCTAGTCGCAGTCGATAAGGTGTGTAATCGTCGCCCTGCATTGCTGTCATAGACGAAACCGGTTTCGATTAAGAACTTGGGTACATGTTCACCGGCCCAGTCGCCGATGGGCGAGCTCGTTGGATAGGGTGCCGCCGCCTGCACCCGAACCGATGACTACGATCACGTCGGGGTCTTTCAGTCCCAGTTTGAGCGACACTCAAGTAGTCCTTAGCTATCCGGGATCCAATCTGCATCATCGAATCCACGGTCGATGTAGCCGCCTTTCTCCCACGACGATCCTTGATAACCGAAGTGTGGCCAAACCTCGGGATTGTTATAAAAATACAGAGTGGTCTTTTCGAGCATGTCGGTGAAGAATGGAGTCGACTCTAGCCGTTGCATCGCAGCGATTTGAGCGTCAGCGTCGAGTTCCAAGAATTCGATGCCAGCCTCTGACCCCATCTCTTCGAATCCACTCGTGATACGAGCGCTTAATTCGGGATCGTTTGTCATCTCTTTGTCGATGCCCTTAACCACCGCCCAGTAGTATTCGTCACCGAGGTGGTCGTGTGGGTAAAGGTGTCGGGCCATCGTCAACATTGCCTTGGCCCCACGATTGTCTAGCACCCCAAGCTCATCTGCCCGAGCCACGTTACCCGATAACCAGTTGCTGAACGCAAAGCTGCCTGAGCAGACGTAAGCCATCAGTCCGGTTGAACCAGCGCGCCTGAGGAATCGGCGCTTGGACAGGTCCAGTACGTTGGCGATTAGACGCAGGGAGGCATTATGTCTTTTCCGTCTCATGGGTCTGTGCGTGATCCATAGTCCCTGTAAGCGAAGAGCATAGAGTCTAGCCCAATGTGGTATTTGGTTACTAGGATCGCAGGCCGCGAGCGTGTGGCAACGGGCTTGTGTAGGAAACCGCGTCGGGGTGCGAACGCTACAGTATAATTGTGCCGCTTTTGTTCGCGGACCTAACTTGATAACGAGATCCAGACGTATGCCCGATTCGCTAGCAGTCGATACGCATACCGCGACTGGAGAGTTGCCGTGGAGGCGAGCACGTGAAGGTCTTGCATTTAAGTTGTTGCGTTCATGCCTCGAGAGTGACACGTGGGCGGTGATCTTCAGGCAAGAGCCTGATTCCTCGGTGCCACCGCATATACACCAAGACCACGGTAAGTACGTCGTGATCCGTGGCTCGATTGAGTTTGGTAAGAACGCGGATACTGTGGGTGTGACTGCGCTAGCTGGTGACTATGGGGTTGAATCTAGTGGGGTGTATCACGAACAGACATTTTCCCCGTTGAGACCGGCATCTGTTCATCCATTACGGCGCGATCCACTATCTCGATTCCGGCGGGCGGGTCGAGCGGGTCATGGACGCGCGAAACATCAGCAAACTCTGGGAACGAGCGCCGTCGATCGGCGACGGATTGGCCTAGCAGGAACACCACGTTAAGTTAGCGATGAATCAAAGGAGAAGATTATGGGTCCAGTGCATAAAGCCGCTTGTTTCTGTGGGGTCGTAGAATTAGAACTTGCGGGCAATCCAGAAACTATGGGTTACTGCCACTGCGCATCGTGTCGGGCTTGGTCGGGCGAACCGATCCATACGTGGACGGTTTGGGGAGCCGAGTCCGTGGTGATAAGTGCTGGCTCAGAATACGTGGCGTCATTTCTTAAGAGCCCTGAAAGTCTAAGCCATCGGCAGTTTTGCACAAAGTGTGGCGGACATCTGATGATCAGTCATCCAACATTAGGTCTGGTAGACGTGTTGCGGGGCGTAATACCAAAATTGAATTTCGTTCCTAGCATGCACATCAATTATGGGGAGACGATCTTTCCGGTTGACGACGAACTTCCAAAATTTAAAGATTTTCCTAGTGAATTTGGGGCGTTCGGCGGAACTGGAGAGCTTATGTTGTCCTGAGGGCATTTAGGGATCTCTTCCCTTTGAATAAAAAGGTAAGCTAGTGAGCCAGACTGCGTGTAGTGCGCAACTGGAAACTCGTACGCGAACGTCTCGATCGGGGAGATATTGATATGTCACAAGCTAGACTGAGATTCGGTATTTTTATTCCACCTCACACACCGCCTGAGGAGCACCCCGCGCTTGCGCTCGAAGAAGATATGGATCGGGTCATTCTCGCGGACAAGCTCGGTTACGAAGAGGCGTGGATTGGTGAGCATCACTCGACTGGCTGGGAAATCACGAGTAGTCCGGAGTTATTCATCGCGGCAGTTTCTCAGAGAACGCAGAACATACGATTGGGAACTGGCGTTTCTTCGCTTCCTTATCACAATCTATTTACACTCGCAGATCGCATACGTCAGATTGACTATCACACGAAAGGTCGCGCCATGTTTGGTGTTGGCCCAGGTTCGCTGCCCTCCGATTCATACATGCAGGGTCTCGATACATCTAAGGCGCGGGACCAGATGGACGAAGCGATCGGACCTTTGGTGAGGCTGCTCAACGGTGAAACTGTAACGGCCAAGAGTGATTGGTTTAATTTACAAAACGCCCACCTACAATTTGTTTCCTACAATGACCGAGGGGTGGAGATCGCTGTCGCAAGCCAAGTCTCTCCTACCGGGGCAACGGCTGCAGGCAAACACGGTCTCAGCTTACTGTCTCTCGGCGCAACCTCGACAGGAGGATTCAACGCGCTTGCTTCAAACTGGGCGATTGCCGAAGAGACGGCAAAGGAGCATAGCCACGCGATGGACCGCAACGGTTGGCGATTGGTCGGACCCGTGCACGTCGCTGAGACGCGTCAAAAAGCCTACGACAATGTCAAATATGGATTGGAGAGGTGGATAGACTATATGACTCAGGTCGCAGCGCTTCCGCTTGCGCCGCCGCCCGGCGCTGATCCCGTCGACCATATGATCTCGACTGGTATTGCCGTCATCGGTACTCCGGACGACTTTGTTGCCCAGATGGACCGGTTGCAGAAGCAGTCCGGCGGTTTCGGATGTTTCCTGAATTTGGACCACCATTGGGCAGACTGGGCTGAGACAAGGCGTTCGTATGAACTAATAGCACGTTATGCGATACCAAAAATTAATAAGCTCAATCGAAACCGTTTCGCTTCAGAAAAATGGTTGCGCGAAAACAATGATGAGCTTAAAGGGCAACTCACCTCCGCCGTGCACGCCAAGATGGAGGAACACGCAAGGCGGAAGGGTAGTGAGAATCTTTCTCCGGATATGGTCGAATATTTTAGGGAGGCAGAGAAAGCGAAGTAGGAACGGTTGGTATTCAGTGTACGCGTCGAGAGGGTGCTACGTGATTTCGCCCCTTGGATAAAGGGGGGCGTATCTTCCCTCTAGGCCTCCTGTGATGGTAGGTGGACTGCAGCCATGAGAGTCAAATTGCTATGATGGATGCGTGATGGACAGACAGATCCACCTTTCGGCCTTCAACCATTTTTCTCCTGCACCGCATATGCCGTTGTCGTGGATCTATCCTCGTGAAAAGATCACTCACCAGTGGTTTGAATCGGAATATTGGGAATCGGTGGTACACACCTTAGAGCGAGGTGGCTTCGATATGCTGTTTTTGGCCGACGGCCTCCACGGTGGTGACTCGGCCGATCAGATCCGTTACGCCATCCAATTTCCAGCCCACGATCCGGTCTCATTGGTGACATATCTATCCGCTGTGACGAAGAAACTGGGTTTCGCGGTAACAATGTCCACGACCTTTTACCCGCCGTTTTTGTTGGCACGCACGCTGGCAACTCTCGACCACCTGACCAAAGGACGGATTGGATGGAACATCGTGTCGTCGCATTCGCCAGCCGAGGCGCAAAATTTCGGCATGGACGATTTGCCGGCGCATGATGAGCGTTACGACCGCGCGGACGAATATATGGAAGCCTGTTACGCGTTGTGGAATTGCTGGGAAGACGACGCGTTGGTTGTGGATATGGAACACAAGGTCTACGCCGATCCGGCCAAAGTGCACCGCGCGGACTTCGTCGGTAAATGGTACAAAACGCGGGGTCCGTTTACGGTCATTCCATCCCCGCGTCGTCGCCCGTTTCTGTTTCAGGCCGGGCAGTCCGAACGTGGCAAAACGTTTGCCGCACGCCATGCTGACGGTATATTCAGCGCTGCCCGGGGAACGAAGCAGATGCGGACCTACTGCGAAGATTTGGCGGCACAGCTGGAGGTATTCGGCCGGGATCCCTCGGAGATCCCTATCTACTGGGCAGGACAGCCGATCGTTGCTGAATCTGAGACCGAAGCGCGTGATCGTTACGCCGAAATCCGAGCCCGTATCCCGCTCGAAGCCTCACTGGCGCAGATGTCTTCTCATTGGGGCATTGAGGTGACGGATTATGACATCGACCTGCCCGTCACTGATCTGGAAGTGCCTGGCACCCGTGGATTGTTCGAGATGTATCAGAAATCCGACTCGAAGATCACCTTGCGCGACATCGCCAAAACGTACCTTTCCGGTAGCGACAAAAACCCACTCGTGGGCACACCTGAGCAGGTCGCTGATGCCATGGTGTACTTGCTCGAGGAGGGTGGTGGCGATGGATTTCAGATTTCGCCGCCGTATTATGGGCCGGCCTATTATACGGATCTCGTGGACTTACTTGTCCCGGTCCTGCGAAAACGTGGCCTATCCCGCGATGACTACCGTGGCAACACCTTGCGCGAGTATCTTGCATAGGTAAGGTGTGATCTGGCACGGAACATGTTTCCGACGCTGATGGTCAGTGACTTTTCGATGAATCGTGTCCCGGGTGGGGACATTTATAAAGAGCAAGTCGGGCGGAGAATAAATGACGATCGCTTACAATTGCCTCCGTATAAACGATATGAAACGCGCAGCGAATTTTTACGACGGAGTGTTAGGGGAGGTTGGCGCTGGGCGTGTCATTGAATCCGACCGCTATATCGCCTAGGCGAAGGACGAAGTTCAACCGATGTTTTGCATGATTCAGCCATTCGACGGAAAACCAGCAACTGTCGGCAACGGCGTGATGACTGCGATCGCTGCGGAAAACCCGGCTGCTGTCGACCGCCTGCACACAAAAGCGCTGGAATTAGGCGGAACCGACGACGGCGCACCCGGCGTTCGCGCCGATCCACTATCTGGTCTCAATGTTTACTATATCGACTATTTCCGCGATCTTGACGGCAATAAACTTAATTTCTATTACCAAAGCGCCGATTTGGAAAACGAATTAAATTCCGGGCGCTGATCTCTGTTATCGATATATTCCTGGGGGGGAAATGGCTAAAAGCAAAGTGAGTTTCGGACTGACCCTGTCGAACCGCGGTGTGGTTCTCGGCAGCACGTCGGTGAAAGAGATTTTGGCCTTGAGCGTTGAGGCTGAACAGTCCGGCGCCTTCGATTCGATCTGGGTCGGTGACAGTCTGGCGGCCAAGCCCCGGTTGGAGGCGGTCACTGTATTGTCGGCGGTCGCCGCGCTAACAGAGCGCGTCAAGCTTGGACCCGCGTGCTTTGCCAGCTTTCCGCTACGTCACCCGGTATTGCTGGCCTATCAATGGGCGAGTTTTGACGTCGTCTGTGGCGGCCGCTCCATAATGGTTGCCTGCCAGGGCGCGCGGGGAAATGTCTCCGGCGAGTCCGAAACCGAATGGGCAGCGATGGATATGAATCTGGCGGAACGGGCAATCCGCATGGAAGAAGGTATCGAGATTGCACGTAAGCTGTGGACCGAAGACGCGGTTTCTCACGAGGGTCGCTACTACCAGTTTGAGAATCTGACCATAGAGCCCAAACCTGTACAGGACCCCTGCCCAATCTGGATCGCGAATAACCCCGAGCTCATGGGTGTCAAGGACAAGCTGCTCGACCGCATCGCACGCCGCGTCGCCGTGCTTGCCGACGGTTGGCAGACAACTTTCGTCACCCCCGAGCAGTTCAGAGTGGCCTGGCAACGGATCGAGCGGCAGGCCCGCGAGATCGAGCGAGATGTCAGTGACATGCCGCGCTGCCTGTACTACAACTGTCACGTAAACGAGGATCGCGACACGGCTTTGCGCGAATCCAAGGAATATCTCGACGCGTACTACGCGACGGATTTCACGCGTGAACAACTTGAGGTGTGGGTGGCGATGGGCAGCCCGGAACAATGTATCGAAACGATTCGTGCTCATGTCGAAGCCGGCGCGAACATCATTACCATCCGGTTTACCGCCCGGGATCAGACGGAGCAACTTAGGCGCTTCGTCAAAGACGTCTATCCGGCTTTTCAATAGGCCGCCGGCGGAACACGCAAAGCGGAAGGGTAGTGAGAATCTTTCTCCGGATATGGTCGAATATTTTTGGGAAGCAGAGAAAGCGAAGTAGGAACGGTTGGTATCAGCGTACGCGTCGAGAGGGTGCCACGTGATTTCGCCCCTTTAGATATAGGGGGTTTATCTTTGGAGACAGCCGGCGGGAGCGACTACTCGCACGTGACCTGATTCAGATGATCCCTCAACGTCGTGCCGGAATAGCCGCGTCGATGCCGACCGCGCTTTTGTAGTATAGGAACGACTTCGTCGACAAATTCCCTGAAGTTGTTCGGCATGGTGGTGGGTGTGATGTTGAATCCATCGCCCCCCGTTTCGTCGATGATCGCTTCCATCTGGTCGGCGATTTGTTCCGGCGTCCCAACAAGTTGTGGGCAGCCAATTGTCGCACCATAGATCTTTCCGACCTCGCTGTCAGGATGAATCCATGAGCCGACGGAATGGTTCATCGGGCTATGAATCACGAAAGCATTGAGATGCGTCATTTTTTTCATGACAGGCGGTGCGCACTCTTTTAATTTGCACGATCGTGAAGCGGAGGGCGCTCGTTGTCGATCGCTGTTATGTATGTTATATCGCGGTTCGCACTCCGGCCCAGACATTTACGTCACGAGGCATAACTGAATTTCTAAAGCTCGTGTTTTCACAGCGCAAGTAGAAAGGTTACAGTTAGAATTAAATATAATCATCGACCAGCGTAGTGCTGGCTAGGACAGAAAAAGCCCATGACTGCTGAGAATAAAAACGTCAAATTTGATGCGGCGGCTATTGCGCCGGTGCGTTACGGCACATCCGAAATGGAAGCCTTGCTAAACGCCATTGGGGAGAGCGCAACAGCAAGCAAAGCGGCCGGGAATAACCCTTTCTCTGCGGTCGATTTGATACGTGCTTCACGCCTTGGCGCGATTAGAGTGCCGGTCGATGAAGGCGGCGGGGGTTGCACAGTGCGTGAATATTTTTCAATGTTGATGGATCTCGCGGCCGCTGATTCCGATGTCGCGCAGATCGTTCGCGTACATTACTGGTTTACCGAAGAGCGTCTGCGCGCAAAAGACCAAACCGTGCGGCAACGTTGGTTATCTAGGGTGGTGGCCGGCGAGATATTTGCCAACGCGCTTACCGAAATTGGCAACAAAGAAAAAGTCGGCACGCTGGCGACGCAGACGCGCCTTGATGAAGTAGACGACGGTTATGTGCTGAATGGTACCAAATACTTTTGTACCGGTAGCTTATTTTCCGATTGGGTCTTGGTGTCAGCACTCGATCCGGAAGATGTACTCACCAATGTTGTCGTGCCAAGTGATCGGGAAGGTGTGACGCTCGAAGACGATTGGGATGGTGTTGGACAAAGCTTTACGGGCAGCGGTACCGGGAGATTTAAAAACGTCGCGGTTGCGGAAGAAGAAATATTACGGGAGGTGGCCGCCATCCGTGAGGAAAAGGATTCACCGAACGCAGAGGTCGGCGAGACGCCGCTGCCGACAGGCACCTACATGATTGGTCAATTTTTGCAGCTTATTTTGACGGCGACCGTGGTTGGTAATATGCGTAACGTGGTGGCGGACGCGATTCGTGTGATACGCACGCGGAAACGGACGTTCACCCACGCAAGCGCCGATACCACAGCTGCCGATCCGCAATTCCAGGAAATGGTCGGGCGCTTGTCGAGTTCGACATTCGCAGCCGAAGCAATTGTGCTCGCTGCTGCGGAGGCGCAAGACGTGGCACTCGATTCGCTCAAGGATGGCCGATACGATCATGAACTCGTTCAGCACGCCTCATTACTGGCCGCTCAGGCTAAAGTTTTTGTCGACGACATCGCGCCACGGGGAGCCAGCCTGATGTATGAACTGGGTGGTGCGTCCTCGACTATGCGCTCAACCGGACTGGACCAACATTGGCGCAACATCGTGACCCTTTCATCGCACAATCCCGCGGCATTCAAGGCGCGTGCGATCGGTGACTATCTGGTCAACGGGACGGATTTGCCAGGTAATATCTATTTCTAGGTCATTACGCGGATAACGGTCGGTTACGGTGCGCTTATATCAGAAGTTATTAGCCTGTAGTCTGTCTCTATCCGTGCCGATTGGCATGGCCGAGCCCCGGGTCCTACCTCCATGTTCCGACTCCCATTCTTCCGGGTGGACGAATTGTGTGGGCACCGGAAGTGGGGAAAACGGAGGGCAATATGTCGGGGAGTTCAGGGACGGTAAACAAGATGGACGAGGTACATTCACCTGGGGCGCTGATGACGGAACGGCCGGGGATCAATATAGCGGGCAATGGCGTGCCGGCAAACAACATGGACGAGGCACTTTTGTCTGGTCGAGCGGGAATAAATACGCCGGTGACTTTGAAGAAGGGTTTCAACATGGACAGGGCGTCTTCACCTTTGCCAACGGGGACGAGTATGTAGGTCACTGGGAAGGCAATAAGTTTCACGGACAAGGGAGATTTACCTGGGCAGACGGAAGTACCTACCTTGGCGGGTTTGAGGATGGTAAATTTCATGGTCACGGCATGATTACGTCGCCCAGTGGAGCGCAACAAGAGGGTGAATGGCGGGAAGGCGAGTTGCACCGAATTGGCCCGCCCGTGCCTTCGAATTGAAACCGGGGTATTAGTAGCAAACTGTGCCAGCTGTGCTGGCGGGCAAAGGGGGCTGAGATGACGGAAAAAACATCTGCTGGATTAAAAGAGCGTTGGCTCGCACAGCTACTAGGTACAGATTTTCTGTTGTGGTCCCCAAATATTCAGGCCGAAGGATTTCTCCACTGGGATCGAATCTTTTCCACACGCTTAATCCATCGTGGTTCTCATGCTAGCGATCTGGCGCGCTCAGAAAACGAAATAGAGGTGGAATTCGAAGATCAAGGTCGGCGATGCGACATTGAGGATCTCATGCGCGATGAGCACTTAAGCGGTCTCATCGTGCTTCAACAAAACGAGATTCTGTTGGAGCGATACGCGCTCGGGCTGACACCCGAATTGCGTTGGCAGTCTTCGTCTATGGTCAAGTCGCTTACGTCCACACTGATTGGCACCGCATTACACGATGGGCTCATAGCTAGCTTGGATGACGAAATGACGCTTTATCTCCCGGAATTTTCAGAAACTTCCTACGACGGTGTGACTTTGCGTCACCTCCTTAACATGACGTCCGGAATCGATTGGACGGAAGATTACGAGGACATGAACGCCGATGTGCAGGAGCACTACATCAAACCGATCGCAGCCCGAGAGACAAACCACATCGCGAATTATCTGAAGACCCTAAACCGTATCGACGAACCGGGCACCCAATACTATTACAACACCGGGGACACTTTTCTGCTCAGCTTGGTTTTGACTAAGGTTACCGGTAAGACCGTCGCAGACTACTGTTCGGAGAAGATATGGACCCCCCTTGGTATGGAGCAGGATGGCTATTTTATGTTGGATTCTGACGGCGGTCAGGAAATCACAGGGAGTTGCTGCGGGGCCTCGCTACGAGACTATGCGAGGTTCGGTCTGTTGATGTTGAACGATGGTGTGACGCCTCGTGGAGAGCGCATCTTACCGGAAGGCTGGACGCGACTGGCGACGGCGCCTTCCGCGCCTAACTTTCATAAAGACATCGGCAGCCGGCCTAGACTCGATACGTCCACCTTTACCGGATACGGTTATTTGTGGTGGGTTCATCACCCTGGATCATTTATGGCACTTGGTGCATACGGTCAATGGATCCATGTTGAGGTGGACACTGAGTTAGTGTTCGTCATGGTCGGGGCCATGCCGCGCGAAACCTATATGAGCCCGGATGAGCCTGCAGCAAAGGAAACCGGTTCACAACACGGTGGACCACGCCGTTTCGCATTCATCGAGGCAGTCAGTCGAGACAGAGGTTAAAACCCGGACGAGAATCTAAACCGATTTGGACCGAGGGCTCGGTTTGATGTTTGGTGCGCCCCTATACGATCTTTTTCATTATCGGGGTGGCCATTGAGAGCCAAGCTGATTTGCAAACATGAAGCGGGGTGAGCGACCAGGTTTTCCACGGTAAGGCTAAATGTGATTTGCTAGCTGCTAGGTGGTCCCCGCTTGATTCGTTCGACAGTCTCGGAGTAGGTACCGGGTTCATCGGTGATCCATTCCAGCCACCAATTCGCACCGGTGTCCGCGAAACTCTCTAGCCGCGCTTTTGCGGCAGCGCTACTTAAACTACTCGTAGAACCTGTAGACACCAAGGCGTAGTCATCGAGGTTGCCGCGTCGTTCAGCGATCGCCTCGGCGACTTCGTTCAGCTCTGAAGGTGTCAGCCACCAGTCCGTCCAGCCTGTGTTCCCGTTGCGCTCTGCCGGAATTTTCAGCGGGAAGCAACCGTCCCATTGCGCCGCTCGTCGAAACCCTCGTTTGTAGGGGAGGCAGGCTGCAACCCAGATAGGAGGCCGAGGTTGCTGGACGGGTGTGGGTCGCAACCGTGCCTTGCTAACCGAATAGTGTTCTCCAGCGTGGTCAACTTCCTCATCGCGTAGAAATCGGTCCAAGAGTGTTAGTCCTTCGTCAAGACGTGACGCTCGGCCTGAACCGGTTCCATCTTCGCCAAAACTTTCGAAATCGGCGCCTACAGGCTCACCCAACCCGGTGCCGATGATAACTCTCCCTTTGGAGAGGCGGTCCAAGGTCGCCATCTCTTTCGAAAATTTCCAGGGGCGGCGACGTGCTAACGGTGAAATCATCGGACCCAATTGGATCGTTGATGTCGCCTGAGCAATGGCTGCCAAGGTTACCGTGGCGTCGACGACTTCAAGGATCCCTCTCGGACGTAAGGCTATGTGATCCCAAATAAATACGCCGTCCCAGCCCGAGGCTTCGGCCAAACATGCGAGTTCGACGATTTGCGCAGGCTCGGCGTAGTCGTTAAATACCGGGACGTAAAGTGCGCACTTCACCGAAGTGTATGTGGACGTCCCAAAAAGGCTAGGAGCAGCAACAACGCGCCGGACACAAAACCGACGGTTACTAGCGTGGCGGGTGTGAAAGATATCGCGCCCATACAGGCTCCGCAGAACGGTTTCGGCATGGCGTCCGCTGGTCCAATGTCGTGATGCGCCGTGGCGACTGGGATCGCAATAAAAAGTATCGACAGTACGGCCGCGTGACGGAAGGATCTAAGCAACGTGCGCATTGGCCGTGATCGTATCATTCCGGCGGTAACCCGTGAATAGCGTAGTTAGTCATTGTGAGCGATCAAAGATGAGCGCCTTGTTGTGAATGTAGATCAAAGGCTCCCACAGTAGAATGCTGTTATCAACGTCGTCATCGTTGCGCGAGCCAAAACCCGACGAGGAAAGAAGACAGGGAGGGTTATGCAAGAAATACGGTCAACGCTATTCACAAACGGACAAGTGATCACGGTAGATTCAGGATTTTCGGTTGCCGAAGCCGTACTAGTTGAAAACGGTTGGATCCGAGCTGTGGGTTCGACTGAAGATCTGCAGCGGCAGGCATCAACGAAAACACATCACTTTGATCTAAGCGGACGTACGCTGATGCCCGGTTTTATTGATACCCACGGGCACGTGGCTCTTTTCGGGCTTGATGAACTTAAGGTGTCCCTTGATGGGGCTACGACCAAAGCATCGATTCTCGATCGAATTGCGGCGGGCGTTCGATCAACGCGCGCTGGCCAATGGGTTGTGTCCATGCCGATTGGCGATCCGCCATACTTTCTGAACGCTGAAACGTTGCGCACCTCAGGGGTCGTACCGACTCGAACCGAACTGGATCAAGTAGCGCCGGTCAACCCAGTCTATATACAGGCTCCGACGAACCGAGTTCCCAATTTCGCTGTCCTCAATAGCGCCGCGCTCTCTGCAGCTCGGATTGATGTCAACACCAACGTCTCTCGTAATTCCCGAGCGATAGTTAACGAAACCGGCGACTTAACAGGAATATTGGAGGGCGCCCTACAACCCATATACAACCTAGACCCGCTTTACCAAATGGTGGAAGGCGTCGCGCCAAAAGCTACCTACGCAGATATCCGCGACGGAATCGCGCTGCTGGCACCTGCCTTCGCTAGTCACGGGACCACGACCTTGTTGGAAGCGCATTTAACACATCCCGAGGAACTTCGCGCGTATGCAGAACTGCTCGATGAAGGGCGCTTGCCTCTCAGGATTTTCTACACGTTTGAAATTGACTCCTCCCAGCCGCTTGATGTTATTGAAGAATATCTGCGCACACTACGATTTGCTGCTGGAGGGGGTTTTGGTTCCGATCGGCTTAAGGTGTGTGGCATCAGTATCGGTCTGGACGGGCCGTATTGGCATGGTGCTGCTGTTCACGACCAGCCTTACCCGGGGCCGTTCGGCGATATGGTCCATCCTGAACCATTGGTTCCTTGGGAAACCTACCTAGCAATCTTCGAGCTTGCGGCATCGATGGGGTTCCGTATCCATGCAGAGGGTGCGGGTCGCGGGTCGATCGAAATAGCACTGCGCGCTTTTGATCGGATTGACCGACGTTCTTCCGCCAAGGATAAACGACATGTGTTGGAACATTGCGAGTTTCCGACAGAGAAACAGATTGCCGAATGCGCACGCCTCGGTATCGCGCCAACGACGTCTACAAATTTCATTTGGGGGAAAGGAGCCGAAGTGTACAAGGGGCGTCTCGGTGAAAATTATGCCGCCGACTCGATCCCTCTGAGGGCGTGGTTGGACGGACGTGTTCCGATTGCGCAGAGTACGGACTGGGGACCCCATGAAGCATTCTTTACGTTATGGCAGAGTATCGCGCGGCGAGCGGGTCTGACCGGCGAGGTGATCGGCCCAGGGCAACAGATATCCAGAGAAGAAGCCATCCGCTGTTTTACCGCAAATGGTGCATGGGCGCTCAAGATGGAACACGAGATTGGCACAATTGAGTCCGGTAAACGTGCTGATCTTGTGGTCGTAGACGGTGATCCCTTGGCTTGTTCTCTAGACGAACTCAAAGACCTTGAGGTCGATCTCACTATGATCGGGGGTGAGATAGTTTTCGAAAGATAATGGGAGAGTTCCCGTTATGGGGAGCGGGGACCCAAGCGCGGTGTTGAAGGTTTATTAAGTGAATTTGGGGATCACTTTAGCGTAGCGATCGAGGAATGGCAGTACTGCGTCTGATACATCCGGCTCTTCGCGCCCGGCGCCTAAGATAACGGTGCCGATCCCCATTTCGTGATAACTCGCTAACAATGACTCGTCGGGGTCTCCCCAAACGAAGATCATAAGTTCGATAGAACTAGGATCACGTCCGGCTTTTTCGCAACGCTGATGAAGATCCTTGATCATGGCCGGGAAGTTTTCGATTTTGGCATCGAGTGGACACCATCCATCGCAGTAATCCACGACATGTTGCAAACCTCCGGAAGTGATCGTGCCGAGCGCTATAGGAGGGTGTGGTTTTTGGACGGGCTTTGGGTACGACAGGATCGGCCCAAATTTCACATAGTGGCCGGAGAAACTGGCTTGCTCGTCGGTCCACATGTGTTTTATGGCCATGGTCCGTTCGCGCAGGATTTTCCAGCGTTCTTTAAAGGGTGTCCCGTGATTTTCGATCTCATCTACGTTCCAGCCGGCACCTATCCCGAAAATCACACGACCACGAGACAATACGTCAAGGGTTGCGACAGCTTTAGCCGTTACGATTGGATCACGTTGGATCAGTAAGCAGATTCCGGTCGCGAGTTTTAGCGTTGTCGTTACACTCGCTGCGGCCATCAAGGAAACGAACGGGTCCATAATGTTTGCGTAAGGCATGGGGGTTTTGCCGCCGTCCAGGACAAAAGGCGTGTCCTGCTCGACTGGGATATGGGTGTGTTCTCCTAACCACAAAGAATCGTAACCGCGTTCTTCTAGTATTTGAGCTAGATTGTCTGGTCGGATCGAGTACCCAGTGTTGAAATTAAAAAATCCGAATTTCATCCGACTAGAATATCTCAAGGTGGTGTTCGGAGGTACGGTTTGAATTGGCCACACCGTAAACGGTTGGCCTTGCGGATTGTTTATCACACTGTTACTGGGTAACCCAAAGGATTGGGGAAAGTGAAAATGCCACTGGTTCCGGGCGTAATTCTGTTAACTGTTAGATCTATCGGATATTCTCCACCGGTGGCGTGATTTCCCCTTTTTTATTCTGGAGTTCGCACGATGAAGTTTGGGATTATGCAGGGCGCGGACCGGTCTGCGGCAACGGTCGATGATATCGTCGCTATGGCGAAGAAAGTCGAGGCCGTTGGTTTGGATAGTTTGTGGATGGCAAATATCCGTTCGCTCGATGCTATCTCCACGCTGACGATCGCTGGCTGTAATACGGTGCGCATAGAGCTTGGTACGGCAGTTACGCCGATATATCCGCGTCACCCAACAGCACTTGCCCAGCAGGCGTTGACAGCTGAACAAGTATGCGGGGGTCGTTTCACACTCGGAATCGGCGTATCTCACAAGGTTGTGGTCGAAGGCGTATTGGGCATGTCTTACGAAAAACCGGCCCGCTATATGCGTGATTATCTACGGGCACTTCTGCCCTTGTTGCGGCGAGAAGTTACTGAGTACAAAGGCGAAAATTTTGAGGTCAATGGCCTCCAGATCGATATGCCAGATGTCGCTCCTGTCCCGACTATCCTCGCGGCGTTGGGGCCGGTTATGCTAAAACTGGCGGGCCAACTTACCGATGGCACGAATACATGGATGGTGGGACCCAAAACAATCGAGAACCATATAGCCTGCCATTTAAACAGTGCGGCAGAGAAGGCTGGGCGCCCAGCTCCACGCATCATTGCTGGCTTTCCCATTGTTTTGACCACCAAGGTGACCGAGGCACGGGAGAAACTGGCCAAAGGTCTCGAAATCTATGGTCAGCTGCCGAGCTATCGGGCTATGCTGGATAGGGAAGGGGTGGATTCACCGGCGGATCTGGCCTTAATAGGTGACGAGGACGTACTGCGCACAAATTTGCTGAGTATTGAGTCGTCCGGTGTGACTGATTTCAACGCCGCCATCATGGATATCGAACCGGGCGCATTCGAGCGGACGTTTGAATTCGTCGCATCGTTAAAGTCGTAACTGAAAGACCAGCGATTTACGCCCCAAAAATTACTAACAGGATACTCAATTATCAGCTGGCGCAATCCGACTTCTCGAATGAGTAATATTCAGACCTTAAGGTCGCAAAGCCCCACGGGAACAATCAGCTTCGGAAAGGAATAAAAGTTATGAGTAGTACAGCAATCGCCCTTATCGGATTAGTAGGATGGTCGTTGACCTTGACATTAGTCTTGGTCATCGCCCGATTCAGCGCCGTCTTTAAAGGGGAAGGAGAGATCAACAAATTTAGGCCGGACGGTACCGACCTAAATCCACTTGGTGGGAGAATCACAAGGGCGCACGCGAATTCCCTAGAGTACATTGCATTACCAATCGGATTAATGCTGCTTGCGATCGCATCAGGTAACGTTGCTGTAACCGATGGATTAGCCACTGTTTTCTTGGGTTGCCGTGTCGCGCAATCGGTTGTCCACACCTTATCGACGTCTAGGCTCATGGTCCTCACGCGAGCAACGTTCTTTACGGTGCAGATAGTCATTATGATTATTTGGGCGTGTGATCTTTACCACGTTACTTAGACGACAGCTAAATGTGTTTTCCCGGTGGCTCCTGAAATGGAGACCTCGCCATGGGTTTTGTCACGAATAGACAAAAAAGGCATTGATGATATTAGTACAAGCGCTGGCTTTATTCTTTTCACTTGTCCATTCGATAGCATTGTTTGCCGACCAAGAGGTCGTCGGCCATCCCCGTGTCATCGATGGTGACAGTCTTCAGATCGCGACGAGCAGAATCCGGCTTGTCGGCATCGACGCCCCGGAAATGGGTCAGAAATGCAGAATCGCTCTCGAAAAGCAGTATTGCGGTGAGTTATCAAAAGATCATCTGGCCGCTCTGATCGGAAATTCGCGAATACGATGCGAGTGGTCGCGGCTGGATCGGTACGACAGGCTGTTGGCGACTTGCTTTAAAGGTGATATCGATATTAATGCAGAGTTGGTAAAACAAGGGATGGCGTTAGCGTACAGGCGATACACGGATAAGTACGTCCTTCAAGAGGATATCGCCCGGGAGGCCGGCGCAGGGCTATGGTCCGCCGAATTCGTTCCGCCTTGGGATTGGCGAAAAGGTGTGCGATTGGATGTTCTGGGAGATAACAGATGATAGAGAAGGAAACAACGCGCTGTGAAGTCAGGCGCCATCGATATCGAGGCATAGACGGGCAGAATATGACGTATTTTCCGTTACAATTGGATAACTGTTGAAGGCGCGTCCGTTATCAATCTAATGGAAAATTCGGACAATCATTTCGATGTCGTTATCGTCGGTGCTGGCCTCTCGGGCATCGGTGCCGCCCGTCTTCTTCTGGACAAATGTCCGACTAAGGCATTCGCAATTCTCGAGGCTCGGGACAGCATTGGGGGCACATGGGATCTGTTTCGCTACCCCGGGGTTCGGTCGGATAGTGACATGTATACGATGGGGTATGACTCCAAACCTTGGTTGAATCCCAAAGCTATTGCCGACGGACCGTCGATTTTGGCCTATGTGAAGGAGGCCGCGGCTGAGCGTGGCATCGGTGAGCATATTTATTTTGGCCACAAGGTTCGGTCGGCTAATTGGTCCAGTGGGCGTTCCGGTTGGGCACTTACCGTTCATCGTACAAAAGACGGAGAGGCGGTACAGTTTTCTTGTAACTTTTTATACATGTGTAGTGGTTATTACAACTGCGACGAAGGGTATACACCGGACTTTGATGGGCTGGATGAGTTCCAGGGTCCGGTGATCCATCCACAGAAGTGGCCGGAGGAACTCGATTTTTCCGGAAAGAAGGTCGTAGTAGTCGGTAGCGGTGCGACTGCGATGACGCTTGTTCCAGCTATGGCTGAGACCGCCGCGCATGTCACATTGCTGCAGCGTTCGCCGACTTACGTGGTGTCGATGCCGTCTCGAGACGCAATCGCCGAAGTACTTAAAAAATATCTACCTGAGAGCCTCGCCTATAAGATCATTCGCTGGAAGAATGTGCAATTTCAGCGCCATGTCTATCATCAAACGCGGGTGAACCCGCAGAAAGTCACGCAAAAACTTTTGAGTCTCGTCCGTAAACACCTCGGTCCCAACTACGATATCAATACGCATTTCACACCTAAGTACAATCCTTGGGATCAGCGCTTGTGCCTTGTGCCGGACGGAGATCTGTTCAAAGCGATTACTTCTGGCAAAGCCACCATGGTGACTGATGGTGTTGAGCGGTTTACGTCGAGCGGTGTTCAGCTGCGATCGGGAACGGCTATCGACGCCGACATCATTGTCACTGCGACAGGCCTCAATCTCGTTTTACTCGGGGGCGCCGAGTTCAGTGTGGATGATGAACGAGTCCAGTTTCCCGAGACTTGGTCCTATAAAGGCATGATGTTCTCGGGCGTACCTAACCTTGTATACACCTTGGGATACATCAATGCTTCGTGGACATTGAGGTCTGAATTAGTCGCCGAGTATGTGTGCCGGTTACTTAACCGAATGGACGAGATGATTGTGAGCTGCTGCACCCCACGCTTGCGAGAAGAGGATGTAGCTATGAACACGCATCCTCTGACCGAATACTTTTCTCCCGGTTACATTCGTCGCGGAGCACATTTATTTCCGTTACAAGCCGATAACGATCCGTGGCGGAATACGCAAAACTACGCTAGTGACAAGAAGGTTATTCGTCACTCTCCGGTAGAGGACGGTGTACTGGATTTCGGCAACCCCTCGGTCGATTCTGGTACGGTAGAACCGGAACTTGTAGAAGTATAGAGACGTGACTCTTGGTAGGAGTGATCACGTTTCCCTTCGGGAAGTAGCTGCTCAGATTCTAGCCGTTAGTTTTTTGCGGTTATTTCTACAACTATTTCGAT
>Ga0310345_10002159_pt1 | contig 20358 bp, 20 predicted proteins | sample HC15DNA20500_MG_FD_204667 | JGI IMG/M metagenome (GOLD analysis project Ga0310345, IMG submission 204667) | Marine microbial communities from station ALOHA, North Pacific Subtropical Gyre - HC15-DNA-20-500_MG | ecosystem: Environmental > Aquatic > Marine > Oceanic | place: Pacific Ocean: North...
GCGCACGTCGTCCCGCCCTCAGCCCTGCCGGGGCGGCACGGCGGTTGCGGTCGTGTCGCCCAGCCCGGTGGACCTGGCCTTGGCGGCGGCGAGGGTGTCGCGCAGCTCGGCCTCCATCTTCTGCAACTCCGCTTCGGCGGCGGCGCGCTTCTTCTTGCCCTCGTCGGCGATCTGCAGGCTTTCCTGAATCGTGCCGATCAGATCCGCGTTCGCCTGCTTGACGGCCTCGATGTCGAAGACGCCGCGCTCCATCTCCTCGCGGATGACCTTGTTGCTGTCGCGCAGGTTCTTGGCGTTCGCCGTCAGCAGCTCGTTCGTGAGGTCGTTCGCCTCGCGCACCGCGCTGGCCGCCGCGCCGGAGCGCTGGATCGTCACCGCCTGCGCCAGCTGCGTCTCCCACAGGGGGACGGTGTTGACGAGGGTGGAGTTGATCTTGGTCACGAGGCTCTTGTCGTTTTCCTGCACCAGCCGGATCGAGGGCAGGGACTGCATCGTCACCTGACGCGTCAGCTTGAGGTCGTGCACCCGGCGTTCCAGATCGTCCCGCGCGGCGCGGAGGTCGCGCAGCTCCTGCGCCCGCATCACCTGCGCGTTCTCTTCCGAGGATTGCACCTCGGCCTCCTTGGCGGGGATCTCGGCGCCGTCGAGCGCCTTCAGCTTCTCCTCGCCCGCGGCGATGTAGAGCGCGAGTTCGTCGTAGAAATTCAGCGTCTTGTCGTAGAGCAGGTCGAGCGACTTGATGTCCTTCATCAGCGTATGCTCGTGCTTGAGCAGATCGTCGGTGATCCGGTCGATCTGGCTCTGCACCTCCTCGAACCGCGCGGTGAACTTGGCCATCGGCGCGGCGCGGCCCAGAAGCCGGTCCCAGAGGCTGCGCTTGCGGTTCAGGTCCAGTTCGCTGACCGAAAAGCCCCGGATCGTGGTGACGATGTCGCGCAGGCTGTCGCCGGCCGGGCCGATGTCCTTGTTGCGCACGTCGGCCAGCATGGACTGGCTGATCTCCTGCAACTCGGCCTGCGCGGCAGAGCCGAAGCGGACGATCGAATTGGTGTCGCTCATGTCGATTTCGGACATGCGCTTGCGGATCGCCTCCGCCGCTGCCGGTTCGGCCTTCTCGAGCGGCACGATGTCGGTCTTCGGTTCGGGCAGCACGACGGCGGTCACCTCCTCGACCAGTTTCTCGGATTCCGCGGCCTTCTTGCGGACGGTATCGGACATCGCCTCACTCCATCTTGCCGGGGGCGCCCACGCCCTCGCGTTGCAGCCGCTCGCGCAGCACGTCGATCTCGACGGTCAGGTCGCTGCGGTCGTCAAGCAAGAGCTTTTCCGTCCGGGCGGCGAAATTCTGCTCCAGGTCGGTCAGCAGCGCCTCGTAGCTTCGCCGCGCCCCGGCACTGTGGTTGCGGGCGTAGATCTCGGTGAACTTCACCGTCGCGTCGCGGGCGCCCATCAGGTAGACGCCAAGGAACTTGCGCGCCGAGGCGAGGTCGCGCGGGTCGCTTTCGACGGTGCGGATCATCTCTTCGGCCGTGGCGCGGAAGGCGGCGACGCGGCCCGACAGCGCGCGGTCGCGCAGCGTGTCGATACTGGTCTGCATGGTCTTCAGATGCGCTTCGGCCTCGTCCACAACCCTCGCCACGCGGTCGCGCTGAAAGCTGTCAATCCCCTCGGCGCCCTTGTCGCGCAGCGGGTCCGGTCCGAAGGAGACGACATGCAGCGCTCCCGCGACCAGCCCGTAGATGCCGGCGGACAGCAGGTCGGAGCCATAGACCGCCGCAGCCAGCCCCGTGCCGACCGCCATGCAGAGCGAGCCCAGCATCTTGCGCGGCAGCGCCGGACGGCGGGCTACCTTGCGCTCGTGATAGGCGGCTTCGGCGCGCAGCCCTTCCCGCGTCAGCCATGCGCCCAGAACCCAGACGCCGGCTCCGATCAGCCCGGTGGCCAGCCCGACCGCCCCCGCCCCGAGCGAGAAGAACGCCAGCAGGACGGGCGGGATGAACAGGACGTTGGACCGCGCGCCCGCCGGATCGGGCCGTTCCAGCCGCCGCGGCCGGCGCGGCGGCCCGGCCTCACCCGGCGCGTGGCCGCGGGGGCTGAACTCTCCGCCATAGCGTTCGGCCATCAGTCGGACCCCAGCCAGCCGGTCGCCACGCCGCACATCACGGTGATGAGCAGCGCGTAGGAGATCCGCTGGATCGCCCCGGTACGCCGCACGGGCAGCGTGGTTCCGTCCGCCGCGGGACGGCTGAAGGCGGAGGCTATGAGAGACGCCGCGGCAACCAGTGCGGCCAGAAGAACCACTATGAGGAACAGCCGGGACATCGCGTCCTCCCCGGGTTGGATACGGTCAGAACATAGGTAACGGCGCGCGAATGTGCCACCCTCGGTATCAGAGGTTTCGTTCGGCCCGGCGTTCGGCGGCCAGCTTGCGGGAATAGCCGGACTGGATGATCTCGACCGCGAACAGCACCACGACCGAGAAGTAAAAGGTCGATTTCGACATCGGGATGATCTCGTAGCCGAAGATGCGCAGCGCCATCGTCTCGTCGTGGGTGGCATGGGCGGCGGCCTGCCCGGCCTCGCCCAGCAGGACGACGCCGACGATCAGCAGGATGAAAAGGCCAAGCACCTCGAACATCCGGTTCTTTTCCAGAAACGCTGTGACCGCGTTCGCCAGCAGCAGCATGGCGAGGCCCGAGAGGATGATCGCCGTGGCGAGCACCGGGAAGACGTCGGTGATGGCGATGGCCGAGAGGACCGAATCGAAGCTGAAGATCAGGTTCATGAAGACGATCAACAGGATGACCTGCAGCGCGGACTTGCCGCTCTTGCCCTCCACGTCGGCGTCGAGGTGTTCGACCGTCAGCAGGTGGCTGATCTCCTTCACCGCCGTGTACATGATGAAGATCCCGCCCAGCACGAAGACGACGGTGGCGAAGTTCACCCCGCCGGTGATGACCCCGTCCCAGCCGAAGACGAAGAAGGGCTGGGTCAGCGCGCCGAGCAGGCGGATCATCACGAAGAGCAGCACGACCCGCAGCGCGACCGCGATCACGATGCCCCAGAAGCGGACCGCCCTTTGCTGCGGCACCGGGGCGCGCTGGCTTTCGATCGAGATGTAGAGCAGGTTGTCGAATCCCAGCACCGCCTGCAGGAAGCAGAGCATCAGCAGGTTCACCAGATTCTCGATCGTCAGTAAGTCGGCCATTGTCCCGTCCCGTGAATGACTTGTGGTCTATGCGTCCAATCTGACGCTATCTCAGGTGCTTAACAAGCGGCGGGAAGGTTCCGTTCCCCGCGCCGCCCCGGGGTCAGGGATTGCGCGGCTTGCGGACCCGGCGGGTCGGTTTCGCCGGGGTGGGCTTGTCGGGCTCCAGCCCCAGCTGGTCGCGCATCACGCGGGGGCGCACCTCTTCCACCGCGCCGGCCTTGAGCTGGCCCAGCTGAAAGGGCCCGTAGGAGACGCGGATCAGCCGGTTCACCGCCAGCCCGATCGCCCCCATCGCGCGCCGGATCTCGCGGTTCCTGCCCTCGCGCAGGCCGACCGTGGCCCATGCGTTCGCGCCCTGCTGGCGGTCAAGCGTGACCTGCATCGGCTGGAACGTCTCGCCGTCCAGCGTGATGCCCTCGCGCAACGCGGCGAAATCCTCGTCCTTCGGCGCGCCCTTCAGCCGGACGCGGTACTTCCGCAGCCAGCCGGTGGAGGGCAGTTCGAGCTGCCGCTTGATCCCGCCGTCGTTGGTCAGCAGCAGCAGCCCCTCGGAATTGAGGTCGAGCCGGCCGACGGTCATCACCCGGGGCAGATCCTCGGGCAGGGCGTCGAAGATCGTCTTGCGGCCCTGTTCGTCGCGCGTCGTGGTCACCAGCCCGGCGGGCTTGTGATAGAGCCAGAGGCGCGGCGGCTCGGCCGCGGCAACGGGCTTGCCGTCGACTTCGATCCGGTCGCTGGTCGTGACGTTGAGCGCGGGCGAGGCGAGTTGCTTGCCGTTCACCTTCACCCGCCCCTCGGCGATCATCTTCTCGGCGTCCCGGCGCGAGGCGACGCCGGCGCGGGCGAGCACCTTGGCGATGCGGTCGCCGTCCGGGGATGTGCCCTCTGCCGGCGCGGGGCGTGGCGTGCGGGATCCCTTGGCGGGCGGCTTGGCCCCCTTGCGCGGCGCGGGTCTGGCGCCCGCGGGTCTGCCGGAGGGGCGGTCGGGTTTCGGAGAGGGGGGCGGTTTGCGGGCCATGCCCCCGCTTACCCGGTTTCGCGGTGCGGCGGAAGCGGGCTTGCGATGCGTCCCGGGGGAGGGCAGGAAAGGCCGATGAGCTTCGCCCCGCATATGGACACCGCGCTGGAGGAGGCGCGCGCCGCCGCCGCCCGGGGCGAGGTGCCGGTCGGCGCGGTGCTGGTCGCGCCCTCGGGGCAGGTGGTCGCGAGGGCCGGCAACCGGACGCGGGAGCTGTCGGACCCGTCGGCCCATGCGGAGATGCTGGTGATCCGCGCCGCCTGCGCCGCGGCGGGCAGTGAGCGGCTGCCGGGCCATGTCCTTTACGTGACGCTGGAGCCCTGCGCGATGTGCGCCGCCGCCATCGCCGCCGCCCGGATCGCCCGGATGGTCTATGGCGCGGACGATCCCAAGTCGGGCGGCGTGGCGCATGGCGCCCGCGTGTTCAGCCACCCCCAGGCGCATCACGCGCCCGAGGTGATCGACGGCATCGGCGCCCGCGCCGCGGAAACCCTCCTGCGGGAGTTCTTCGCCGCCCGCCGGGGCGGCCCGGCGGATTGACATTCCCCGCCCGCGCCGCCCTGATGGCCCGCGCTCGAAAACGGGAGGAAGACGATGCCGAACCTGCGTGCCGTTCTGGACGGGTTTACCGAAGACGAGGGGGTGAGCCGTGTCGAGGCGCCGGAGACCTGGACGCAGGGCCGCACGCTCTACGGCGGGATGACCGCGGCGCTATGCTGGCACGCCGCGACGCGGGCGATCCCGGACCTGCCGCCGCTCCGCGCCGCGCAGGTGGCCTTCGTCGGCCCCGCCGCCGGCCCGCTGGAGTTCCGCTGCGAGCTGCTGCGCCGGGGGCGGAATTCGGCGGTCCTCGAGGTCGCCTGCCGCACGGCGGAGGGGCACGCGGCCAAGGCGTTCTTCACCTGCGCCAATCCGCGCGAGAGCAGCGTGGCGCACGACCTCTGCCCCGCGCCCGGAGCGCCGGGGCCCGAGGAGATCGAGGATTTCCACCGCAAGCCCCCCAAGGCGCTGGCCTTCCCGCAGAACTTCGACATCCGCTTCGTCCGGGGCGGGCGGCCGCTGTCGGGCGGCGATCCGGAGATCCTCGTCTGGGCCCGGCTGAAGGAGGACGAGGGCGTCGATCCGGTGACCGCGCTGCTGGCGCTGGCGGACGTGCTGCCGCCGGGCGCGATGGCTCAGATGCCGGAATGGGGCCCTGTTTCGACCATGACCTGGGGGGTGGATTTCCACCAGCCCGTCACCTCGCGCGGGTGGCACCTGCTGCACACCTATTCGGAACAGGCGGCGGACGGCTATTCGCTGCAGGGCTCGGACATGTGGGACGGGGCGGGGCGCCGGGTGCTCACCGCCCGTCAGGTCGTCGCGATCTTCGGCTGAGGCCCGGCGGCGGGGGCACGCGCGATGCCCAGCGTGTCGCTGAGGTAATCCCATGTCGCCGCCTCGAACCGCTCCGGCCACTCCACCCCCCGCGCGTCGGCGAGTTGGCGGGCGCGGGGCAGGTACTCTGCCGCATAGGCCAGATGTGCTGCGATCAGCGCCTCCCGCTCCGGCGCGGGGACGGGCAGGGCGGCCAGTGCCGCCTTCTGCTCGTCCGTGATCAGCCGGTTCAGGTGCAGCGCGCCGCCGCGATGCGGGGCGGCGGTTCCCTCGATCATCAGCTCGGTCAGCAGGTTGCGGAGGTGGAAGAGGCCGGTCACCCCGTTCAGGTATTCGCCGCGCCCCATGGCGACGGGAAGCAGGCCCAGAATCCGCAGGAATTCATCGAACCCGTAGCGCAGGCGGGCGGGGGAGGTCGCGGGGGTGCCGCCCCCGTCGGGGAGGGTCACGTGCAGGCCGTCGCGGTCGATCAGCGGTTTCAGCGCGTCGCGGGTCTGGCCGCCCATGTGCTCGGGCTTCAGCGCGATCAGGTCGATCCGGTTCCCGCCCGCCAGCACCGCGTTGATGAGCGCGGGCCGCACGATCCGGTCGCGCCAGAGCACCACCTCTCCGACCCGGCCGACCGCATCGCGCCAGAGCGCGGCAATCTCGTCGGTCAGACCCTCCTCCGCCACCATGACGAAATCCAGGTCGCTCCAGTCGTCGGCCATGCCGTTGCCGTGACTGCCGCTTAGAAACAGGGCGCGGATCCGCGCCTCCGGCTCTAGCGCGGCGGTGATCCTGGCGATGGCGGTGTCTGGGGTCATGGTGTCTCTCCGGGCAGATCGGCGAGACACTATGTCGCAGGGGGCCGGGGGTAAACCCCGCATCGGCCTGCAGCGCGGGGGCGGCCGATGACGACCGCCCCAGGGGTCAGATCTCGACCGCTTCCAGCACCTCGGGCGTCTTCACGTCCACACCCGGCAGGGCCTCGATCAGCGCATCGGCGTTCTGTTCCAGCAGCGGGAACGTCTTGTAGTGCATCGGGATCACGATCTTGAAGTCGAAGAAGGACTTGGCCGCGTAGGCCGCCCGCTTCATATCCATCGTGAAATGTCCCCCGGCGGCGAGGATGCCGATGTCGGGTTTGTGGAGATCGTTGAAGATCTTCATGTCCGCCATCACGTCGGTGTCGCCTGAGAAGTAGATCGAATGGCCCTCGCCCTCAATGATGAACCCGGCCTCGGATCCGGCATAGCCGCCGTCGGGCGTGGAGGACGAATGCGTCGCGTGCACCATCGTGACCGAGACGCCGCCCAGCCGGATCGTGCCGCCCTTGTTGAAGCCGGTGCAGGAGAGGCTGTCGTCCTGCTGGCCGAGCCAGCCCATCAGTTCCACCATGCCGTAGACCGGGATGCCGAGCTCCTTGGCGATGCCCGCCACGTCGGACACGTGGTCGCCGTGGCCGTGGGTGACGAAGATGTGGGTCGCGCCGCCGATCGCCTCGTCCCGTCGGTCGTCGGGGAAGGTCGGGCCGGACAGGAACGGGTCGATGAGCAGGACCTTGTCCTCGATCTCGATGCGGAACGACCCGTGGCCGAGCCAGATGATCTTCATGGAATGTGCCTCCCGTTGATGTCTGTCAGGGGCGGAGGTTAGGGCGCGGGGCCGCCTCCGGCAATGCGCGGGCGGAGATTTCGCGCCCGCGCCTCACCAGACTACGGGATGCGTTTCGCCGGTCTGGACCTGCACGAAGCCCTGCGGCGCGTGGTTGGAGGGCGCGACGAGGTTCCAGCGCCACGGCGAACAGGTGAGCGTGGCGAAGGCGAGCCGTTCAGGAAAGCCCGGGGCCCAGCGGGGGTGGTAGCTTTTCTCGAACATCCACTCGACCTGCTCTCCGGCGGCGTAGAGCGCGGCCATATCCGCCGCCAGCGCCTCGGCCGGGCGGGCGGTCATCAGGCCTGCGATCTCGTAGCGGACGGTGGCGGCGACCGCGCCCCGGTGGACGAGGACCCAGCCGCCGTTCATTTCCGCGCAGGTGTTGACGGCCAGCGCCATGGCCGCGTCGGAGGAGCCGGCACACCAGATGTTGTGTTTGTCATGCGCCATTGAGCAGCAGAGCGCCGTGTTGGGATCGCGCGGACCACAGCCGAGCCAGAACATCTTCGAGACCGAGGCGGTGCCGGAATAGCGGTCGACAATGGCGAACTTGGTGATGTTGCGGTCCGGGTCGCGCTGGACCGTGCCGTCCTTCACCGGCAGCTCGAAGGTCAGGAAATCGTCGGTCCAGTGGAAGGGCCGGATCACGGCGGCGTTCATCGTTTCGCGCCCGGGTTCGGCGGGAATGGCGAAATCCGACGGTTTGAGCGCGCGGCCGATGTTCACCGTCCGCCGCGCCCAGTCCGGCCAGTCGATCCGGGGCACGTCGAGCAGGTAGCGCCCCGCCGCGGCCGCATGGCGCCCGTCGGCCCAGACCTCGGCGATCTCGAAGCTCGCCACGTCGGACAGCAGCACGATGTCCGCGAAGCGCCCGGGGGTGAGGGAGCCGACCCATGGCGTCAGCCGCATGTGCCGCGCCGGGTTGATCGTAGCCAGTTGGATCGCGGTTTCGGGCGGCAGGCCCGCGTCGATCGCCATGCGGACGTTGCGGTCCGTCGCGCCGGTCGCCAGAACCTCCTGCGCCGGGCGGTCGTCGGTGGCGAGCGCGACCTGGCTCCAGTCCGTCAGGCCCCGGTCCAGCAGCCCGGCGATGATCTCGGCCCCGGTGTGGATGCGGATTTCGACGAAAAGGCCCGATTGCAGCTTGTCGAAGGCCTCTTCCGCCGTCCACGCCTCGTGGTCCGACGCGATGCCCGAGGCGGCGAAGGCGTTGATGTTGGGCAGGTCCCGGATGCCCGCCGCGTGGCCTTCGACCACCGCGCGGGCGTCCCACGTCGCCGCCATCATCGACCAGAGCCGGTCGTGGGCGGGGTTGTCGCGGTCGCGGACGGCGGGCCAGTCCATCACCTCGTCGAGGCCTGCGGTCATCAGGCTTCCGGTCAGGAACCGGGTCTGGTCCGCGCCGTCCAGATGCGCGCCGTGTTCCCACGCGGTCGGCGGCACGGCGGAGCCCGGCAGCGGGAAGATCTTCAGGGGCGATCCGGCGCGGCGCGGGGCCAGCCAGAAATCGAGCGTGCGGTCGGGGACCACGTTCGAGAATTCGTGGCTCGCCTCGCAGGTCCAGGTGTTGCCGCGCGGGATGACCAGCGCGGCCTCGTATTCGGGCGTGACGTGCGAGCTTTCGATATGCTTGTGCACCTCGCCCAGCCCCGGGACGGCGGCGAGGTCCGGCTTCTCCACCGTTCGGGCCGCCGTGCCCGCGAAGGACCCGCGCGGGCCGACATGGGCGATCCGGCCCGCGTGGATCGCGATCTCGACGTCCTCGCGCCAGAGCGCCGTTCCGGTGTCCAGCAGGCGACCGACGCGCATCAGCAGGTCCGCCGGGCGGCGGCCGAGCGCGACGTCGATCAGGTCGCGGCGGAGCGCGGCTTCGGTGGCGGCGGTGATCTCGGTCATGTCCAGCCCTCTGCGGTCTTGGTCAGGATGGGGGTGGCGAAGGCGGCGGACACCGGCGTCGCGCCGACGCGGTCGCGCCATGCCTCGCCCTGCAGCATCGCCGCGCCGATGGCCACGGGGGCAATCCCGGCCAGATCCAGCAGCCGCAGGGTGGCGGCGATGGAGGCGCCGGTGGATAGTACGTCGTCCACCACGGCGACGCGGGCGCCCCTGAGCAGCGGCAGCATCCGGGGGTCGATGTAGAGCCGCTTGCCGCCGCCGGGGGTGGTGATGGATTTCAGCTCGACCGACAGCGCCTCGTCGTACCAGAACTTCCGGCTGGTGCCGAGCGGGACCATGCGGCTGTGCCCGAGGCGGCGCGCCACGGCCTCGGCCAGCGTCAGGCCCAGCGTCGGCACGCCCACGATGACCTCGGGCGCATGGGGGCGCAGCCCATCCGCCACCGCGTCGGCCAGCGCGTCGAGCACCGCGAAGCCGGCCTGGTTCACGATCAGCGAGGCGACGCCGCGCCCGTCCGCCAGCGTGCGGATCGGCAGGAGGATCCGGCGTGAGCCGAAGGCGGCGGCGAAGGTCTCCTGATCCGGCTGGACCCCGGGGGCGAGGTCGTCGCGCAGGTCCTGCCAGACATCGGTCCTCATCCCCCCAGCCCCTCGGCCAGCCGGGCGCGGAGCGCGTCGGCCTCCACCCCCATGGCGACGCGGATCGGGTGCGGCCCCGGCACCAGCGCGCCGTCGTGATCGACCTGCAGGTTCCGGGTCTCGATCCGGAACAGCTCGGGATGGCGCGCGAAGAGCGGCACGCAGGGGTCGTGAAGCGGGCGGCTTTCGGCCCCTTTCGCCTGGTGCGCGGTCTGCACGAAATAGGCGTCGATCAGGTCGGCGCAGGTGCTGGCGGCCAGGGTGCCGCAGGCACGCAGCCGATCGAGATAGGCGGCGTCGGCGCGGAACTGGCGGGTGGCGTCCAGCGGGATCAGCGTCAGGTCGAGCCCCGCGTGCAGGACGATCGCGGCGGCCTCGGGATCGTGGGCGAGGTTGAATTCCGCCCGGCCCATGTTCCCCGGCTCCTCCACCGCGCCGCCCATGGCGATCACGCGGCGGATGCGCGCGGCGGCGGCGGGGGCGGAGGTCAGCAGGTTCGCGATGTTGGTCAGCGGCGCGAGGCAGAAGAGGTCGACCGAGTTCTCCGGCGCCTCGGTCAGGCGGCGGGCGAGGCAGTCGACCGCCGATTCCGCCTCGGCCGAGCGGTCGGGATCGGGCAGCACCACGCCGCCCAGCCCGTCGTTGCCGTGGATCCCCGTCTCGGGCCGGGGCTCCCGCCCGAGCGGCGCGGCGGCGCCGGGGTGGACCGGGGTGGGCGCGCCCGCGAGCGCGGCGAGGCGCAGCGCGTTGGCGGTGGTGACGGAGAGGCCGATGTTCCCGGCCACCGTGGTCATCGCCGCGATCCCGAGGTCCGGCTGGCGCAGGGCGTAGAGGATGGCGATGGCGTCGTCGATGCCGGGGTCGGTGTCGATGATGGCGGTCATGTCAGGCTCCGGTGTCGATGGCGTGCATCCGCGCGCGGAAGTGGCGCGCGATCTGAAGGGCGTCGGCGAGGGTCTTGTCGGCATCCAGCGTCGTGACCGCGCGGTCCCGCATCAGCCAGTGCCCCGCGACCATCGTCGCCGTGACGTCCGAGGGCAGGGCGGCGTAGGTCAGCATCGAGTAGATGTCGTAGATCGGGTGCAGGCGCGGGTCGGCCAGCGAGACGCGGATCAGGTCCGCCTGCTTGCCGGGTTCGAGCGAGCCGATGCGGTCTGCCATGCCCAGCGTCGCCGCGCCCTCGATGGTGGCCATGCGGATCACGTCCGTGCAGGGCAGCGCGCCCCGGGTGCCTTGGGCGATCTTCTGGAACATCGTCGCGGGGGCGAGCTGCGAGAAGAGGTCGAGCGTGTTGCCCGACATCGGCCCGTCGGTCGCGATGCCCACCTTTACGCCACGCGCCCGCAGTTCAGTGACCGGCGCGATCCCGCGCCCCGCCTTGCCGTTGGAGCGCGGGTTGTGCGCCACACGGGCGCCGCGCTGCGCGATCAGGTCCATGTCCCCTTCCGTCGGGTACATCACATGCGCGGCGACAAGGCGGTGGTTCAGAAGCCCCGCCCGGTCGGTCAGTTCGACCGTGGTCGCGCCCTGCTGCGCCGCCCAGTCCAGTTCGGCCTGCGTCTCGGCGAGGTGCATCTGCACCGGCAGGCCGGGGTGGGCGGCGGACCATTCGGCCACGCGGGCCATCACCTCCACCCCCGTCGAATAGGGCGCGTGCGGCGCGGCCGAGGCGGTGATCCGGGGATGGTCGCGGTAGAGATCCGCCAGCGCGTCGAGCCGGGCGAAGCCCTCGTCCATCGTGGCGTGATCGGGCGCGGCGAAATCGGCCAGCGTCTGCCCCACCACGCCGCGCATCCCGGCCCGGTCGATCACGACGCCGATCCGGTCCTCGAAATAGTACATGTCGGCGACGGTGGTGACCCCGCCCCGGATCATCTCCATGGCCGCGAGCGCCGCGCCCGCCTCCACCACCTCGGCCGTCACCAGCGCACGTTCCAGCGGCAGGATGTAGCGGAACAGGCGGTCGTCCACGTCCTCGCCCAGCCCCCGGAACAGGGTCATCGGCATGTGGCAATGCGGGTTCACCATGCCGGGCATGACAAGGTCCCCGCCCATGTCCTCCTGCCGGCCTTCGGGCGGCGTGCCGGTGCCGAGGGCGGCGATGCGGTCGCCCTCCAGCGCGATCCAGCCGCGCTCGAACTCGGTCAGGCCCGCATCCATCGTCAGGATGCGGGCGCCCGTGAGGATCAGGCGCTCAGCAGGCAGCATTGTTCCGGCTGGGGGATCAGCACGGCGCGGGCGCCGCTGTCGAACGTCTGGCCGAGGGGGCCGTTGGCCTTCACCTCGCCGGCGGGGGTGTCGCACTGGTACTGGTAGGCGCGGCCGAGGTAGGTGCGCAGGCCCAGCGTGGCGGGGATGCCCTCGCCCTCGGCCGAGACCAGCAGCCCCTCGGGGCGGGCGGCGAGGATGAAGTTCCGCGACGGCACTGTGAACCGCGCCTTGGGCAGGTCGATGGTGGCGCCGCCCTGCATCTCGGCGCGGACGGAATCGCCGGCCTCGGCCACGGCGCGCAGCGGGATCATGTTCTCGAAGCCGACGAAATCCGCGACGAAGGGGTTGGCCGGGCGGGAATAAAGAGCCTCGGGCGTGTCGAGCTGCATGATCTTGCCCGCGTTCATGATCGCCACCCGGTCGGAGATGCTGAACGCCTCTTCCTGGTCGTGGGTGACGTAGAGCGCCGTCGTGCCGTTCGCCTGCTGCAGGCGCCGGATCTCGACCCGCATGTCGACCCGCAGCTTGGCGTCGAGGTTCGACAGCGGTTCGTCGAACATCAGCAGCGGCGGTTCGATCACCAGCGCGCGGGCCAGCGCCACCCGCTGCCGTTGCCCGCCCGAGAGGTTCGCGGGGTGCCGGTCGGCGAAGGCCGTCAGGCCCACCCGTTCGATCATCGCGTCGGCGCGCCGCTTCCGTTCGGCCCCGCCAATGCCGCGCTGCTTAAGCCCGAAGGCCACGTTCTCGCGCACCGTCAGGTGGGGGAAGAGCGCATAGGTCTGGAACACCAGCCCGATGTCGCGGGCATGGGCGGGCAGGCGGGTCAGGTCGCGTTCGCCCAGCCGGATGCTCCCGGTGGTGGGTTCGAGGAACCCCGCCACCAGCCGCAGTGTCGTGGTCTTGCCGCAGCCCGAGGCGCCGAGGAGCGAGACAAGCTCGCCTTCGCCGACGTGCAGGTCGAGCGACTCGAGCACCTTGGTGCTGCCGTAATGGGCGGTGATGTCGGAAAGGGTCAGGGAAACGGTCATCGGGTCATTTCGTCAGGAAAGTCAGGCCGAGGGTGCGTTCGACGATGGCCATGACACCCACGGTCACGAACATCAGAAGGACCGAGACGGCTGCGATGGTGGGATCGAAGAACTGCTCCATATGCGCCAGAAGCTGGATGGGCAGGGTCGAGACGCCGGGCCCGGTCAGGAAGATCGAGATCGAGACGTCGTTGAGCGAGGTGATGAAGGCGAGGATGAAGCCCGCGATGATCCCCGCCCGCACGTTCGGCAGGACCACGAGGAAGAACGCCTTCCAGCGCGGGCAGCCGAGAGAGACGGCGGCCTCCTCGATCGAGAAGTCGAAGGAGTTGAGCGAGGCGCCGACGACCCGGACGCAATAGGGCAGGACCAGCAGGGCATGGCCCACGAAGAGCGCGGCCATGATCGGGAAGTTCGCGCCGATCGCCACGGATTTCATCAAGGAGAAACCCAGCACGATCTCGGGGATCAGGATCGGCAGCACGTAGATGTTGCCGAGGAAGGCGGGCAGCTCCACCCGGTAGCGGGCCAGCGCATAGGCGGCGGGGATGCCGATCAGCATCGAGAGCGCGGTGCCGCCGACGGCGAGGATGAAGCTCGTCACCATGGTCCGGCGGAAGGCCGAGATCTCGAAGATGTTCTCGTACCATTGCAGGCTCAGCCCCTGCGGCGGGAAGGTCAGGTAGGAGGTTTCCGACAGCGAGGTGCCAATGATGATGACCAGCGGCCCGATCAGGAAGGCGAAGGTGAGCGCGGCGAAGGCGATCAGCAGGGGATGTGTCTTCTGTCGCATCAGCCGGCCACCGGGTTCAGACGCCGCGCCATCTTCGACATCAGCAGCACGGTGGTCAGCGTCACCACGACCATGATCGCGGCGATGGTCGAGGCGCCGACCCAGTCGAAGGTCACCATGGCCCGCTGGTACAGGAACGTCCCCATCATCATCTGCCGTTCCCCGCCCAGAAGCTGCGGCGTCGCGTAGGAGGTGAAGGAGCCGGTGAAGACCAGCACCGATCCCACGATCAGCCCCGGCACCGCCATCGGCAGGACCACCTGCCGGAAGGCCGCGGCGGGCGTGGCGCCGAGCGAGGCGGCGGCGTCGGTCAGGTCCTGCGGGATCCCCTCCAGCACGCCGACGAGGGTCAGGATCATCAGCGGCACGAAGAGGTAGATCATCGCGATGACCACCGAGAACTGGGTGTAGAGCATCGACAGCGGAGCATCGATCAGGCCGAGCGCCAGCAGCGTGTCGTTCAGGATGCCTTCCTTGCCGAGGATGATGAGCCACGCGAAGGAGCGGACGACGACGCCGGTCAGCAGCGGGAAGACCGCCGCGATGATCAGCAGCGATTTCGCCCGGGGCGGGGAATTCGCGACCACCCATGCGGTCAGGAAACCGACGACCAGCGAGACGGCGGTGGTGATCAGCGCGACCTCCATCGTCCGCCACAGCACGGTCATGCGGAAGCGCGATTCGAAGAAGGCGGCGTATTGCGAAAACGGCCCTTCGGGATCGCCGAAGGTGGTGGCCAGCGTGGACAGCACCGGCAGGCCGAGGAAGAGGAAGACAAGCAGGAGGGCGGGGGCGGACAGGGCCCAGGCGCGGATGCGGGGCATCGGGACTTTCACTTCTTTCGCGGGGCGCGGTGCGATGACCGCGCCCCGGATCGGATCACATGCCGAAGATTTCGTTCCAGCGGTCGATCCAGTCGGACTTGGCCGCGTTCATCTTCGCATAGTCCATCGTGTTGAGCGCGTCGATCTCGTCCTGTCCGTAGGTCCAGTTCGCGGCCTGCTCTTCGGTCAGTTCGACGTTCATGTTGATCGGCGCGTCGACGCCCTGCTCGGCCTCCTTCTGCTGCACCTCCTGCGACAGCACGAAGTCGATGAACTGGTAGGCGAGGTCCACGTTCTCGGCCCCCGTGGGGATGTTGAGCGTGTTCAGCACGGCGATGTCGCCGTCTTCCAGCTCGGCCCAGGTCATCGTCGGGACCGCTTCCTTCAGCGAGTTGAGCGTGAAGTCCTGCGTCATCGTCACCGCGATCTCGCCGGTGGAGGCGAGGTTCACCATCTCGGACCCGGTGTTGTAGTTCTTGACCACGTTGGGCTCGATCTTCTCGATCTCGGCGAAGGTGGCGTCGGTGTCCTCGTAGGGGTTCACGCCCGCCTTCTCGCCCGCCTGCACCACGAACATCGGCCCGGCCGTGGTGGTGATGTTGGGAAGCGAGATCATGCCGGCGAGGTCCTCGCGCCAGAGGTCCTCCCACTTGGTGATCGGCTCGACCTTGGCGCTGTCGTAGACGATGCCGATGCGGCCGACGGTGTAGGCCGGGCCGTAGCCGCCCTGCGGGTCGCGTGCGATCTCGTAGATCTCGTCGATGTTCTCCAGCCGCGAGCGGTCGATCTTCTGGAAGACCCCGTCCTCGATCCCGATCTGGGAATAGGCGTCGGTCAGGAAGATCACGTCGACGCCCTTGCCACCGCGCGCGGTCAGCTTGCCCAGGCGGTCGGCGTTGTTGCCGGTTTCGAATTCGACATCGCAGCCGCACATTTCCTTGAAGGGCTCGATGAGGTTCGCGTTCAGCTTGTCGCCGTTGTAGCCCCACCAGGAGACGACGAGCGTTTCGGCCTGCGCCGAGGCGGCGGAGGCGGCGAGCGCGAGGGCGGAGAGGGAAAGAAGATGTTTCATGGTGTCGAGACCTGTCTTTTGGTTCGGGGTCGAGTCTGCCGACCGTGCGGTGTGATACCAGTGGGGGCCGGGATGCGGGTGCAAGTCAAGGCATGAGCGGACCAGCGATCTTTGCGGCCTCACGTTCCCCGGTGCCGTAAAATCGGGCGTGTGGCGCGTTTCACATCCGTGCACCGTGCGGGATTTTCGCGGTCCGCCGGGTGGGAACGTGGCACGAGGTGGCGGTGACGACAGGAGGACGCGATGGCGACGAAACGCTGGAAACTGAAGCCGAAGGGGTCGAACTGGGGCGAATTCGGAGAGGACGACCAGCTGGGCCGCCTGAACCTGATCACGCCCGAAAAGGTCCGGCAGGGCATCGCCGAGGTGCGCGAGGGGCGGACCTTCTGCCTGTCGTTGCCGCTGGACCGGCCCGGCGGGAACGCGTTGAACCCCCGCCGCCATCCGCCGGTGCTGCGGCCCACGCTGCGGGGCGACGGGGTCAATTTCCTTGCCACCGCCGGTGCGGCGCCGGACGTGCTGTGCGACGATCTGGTCATCATGCACCTGCAATATTCGACCCAGTGGGATGCGTTTTCCCATGTCGGCGGCCGCTTCGACGTGGATGGGGACGGGGTGGAAGAGCATGTGTTCTACAACGGCTTCCGCGCGGGCGAGGACATCACCGGCCCGACCGATCCACGCGATGCCGGCGTGCAGTCAGGGATGAAGGGCGAAAGCACCTCGCGCGCGGGCAAGCTGGGGGTCGAGAACGCGGCCGCCCACGGGATGCAGGGCCGCGCGGTGATGATCGACTTGCGGGCCCATCTGGGCGACGACCGGAGCTATGTCGGTTACGACGACTTGATGCGGGTGATGGAGGCCGACAGCGTCGAGGTCGAGACCGGCGACATGGTCTGTTTCCACACCGGCTTCGCGCAGCGTGTGCTCGAAATGGAGGCACCGGACGAGGCGGTGCTGCACGGCACCTGCGCGGTGCTGAACGGGCGCGATCCGAAGCTCCTGCAATGGGTGACGGACAGCGGCGTGGCGGCGCTGATCTCGGACAATTACGCAGTGGAGGGGCTGCCCGCGCAGCCCTGCGACGACGAGGGGCACGCCTGTTCCAACCTGCCCCTGCACGAACACTGCCTGTTCAAGAACGGCATCCCGCTGGGCGAGCTGTGGCACCTGACGCCGCTGGCGGCGCATCTGCGGGCCGAGGGCCGCAGCCGGTTCTTCCTGACCGCCCCGCCGCTGCGCCTGCCGGGGGCGGTCGGCTCTCCGGTGACGCCGATCGCGACGGTGTAGGCATGGAGCCGGCGCAGTAGCAGGCGGCGCGCGCGAGGCCGGTCCCAGTCGGCGGAGCGCCCGCCACCACCGCGCATCGTTGCAGGCGCGCATACGGGCCGTCGCTCACGTATCGGCGATGATCTGTTCGATCTGTTCGATGCGTGACGTCGGCGCCGGATGGGTGGCAAGAAACTCGGGGGAGCGGCCGGGCACCGCCGCATCCATGTTGCGCCATAGCTCGATCGCCTCTTCGGGCCTGTATCCCGCGGTGCTCATCACGCCGATACCGTATTCGTCGGCCTCCAGTTCCTGCCGCCGCGAATAAGGCAGAAGCACCCCGTATTCGAGACCGAGCCCAAGCGCCGCCGCGATCTCCGCGGCAAACTCCACTTCGCCTATCTGCAGAAGGCGGAAAACGAAGTTGAGGCCATATTCCTTGGCCAATGCCGCGCTCATCCGTTCCTGGCTGTGCTCCGCCTTCACATGGCCGATCTCGTGTCCGACAATCGCGGCCAGCTGGTCGGGGTTTCGAGTCACGCGCAGCATCCCCTCGAACACGCCGATGTGGTTGCCGGGAAGGGCGAAAGCGTTGATCTCGTTCCCGGCGAAAAGCCTGACCTGCCATTGCGCGGCGCTCTCGCCCGCTGCGGCGAGGACGCGGCCAGCCACCTCTTCCAGGACCGCGGCGGCCTCGCGGTTCGCCGAGGCCGGGGTCCGCGCGCTGATGTCCCGCCAGGCCGCAACGCCCATTTCGCGCACCTGCTCGTCGCTGACCAGGTCGATCCTGTCGCATCCAGCCGTTGTTGCCGTGGCCCCCAAGGCAGACAGCATCAGAAATCGCCGCCGATTCATCGTGCAGTTTCCGCACATGGCCTGTTCCTCGTTCCTGTCGGTACAAGCTCAAGGCGGGCGCAGCGCGAGTTGTTCCGAGATCGATGATGAACTCGGGCAGCAGACGGTGATCCCGGAATAGCGGGCGGACAGCAAAAAGGGCGCCCGAAGCGCCCTCTGCCTGTCCAGCCGACCGAAGGTCTTGGTGGAGATGCGGGGGGGGGGGCCGACCTCAGCTCGCCAGCTGCGTTAGCGCCGCGCGCATCAGCCCCGCCACCTCGTTCAGCCGGTCGCTCATGCGTGCGGAGGGGCCTTCGACCGACAGCACCAGCATGTCGCCCGCCGCCTGATGCCGCACCTGCTGCGCGACCGAGGCCGTGCCCGGCCCGATCCCCGGCCCGGTGAACCGCCCCTGCCGCCGTCCTTCGGCGAGCCTTGCGGCGTAGTCGGAGGGGTCGATCACCGGCGTGTTGCGCGGGCGATCCGCGTTGATCCGTCCGATCAGGCGCTTCAGTTCCTTCTCGTCCGACATCGCGAGCAGGGCCATGCCGGGGGCGGAGCGCGAGACGCAGTGCTGTTCGCCCGGCATTGGCACCGCCGGGTTCCGACCGCCGTCGGCGACGTAGATCACCTGCACGCTCAGCTCGTTGCGCCGCGCCAGCAGGACCGTCTCGCCCACCACGTTGGAGAGCGACTCGGCCAGGTTGACCAGCGTGCCCCGGCGGATCAACGAAGGGTCCACCCAGGACCCCAGGAGGCCGGTCCGGCGGGTCAGCCGGTAGGCGCGCGTCTCGCGGTCGTGCTGGAGATAGCCCATGGCCACCATCGACCGCAGCAGGGCCGAGGTGCTGGACGCCGGATAACGCAGCGCCGCCGCCACTTCCGAGCCGCTGACATCGCGGCGGACGTGGTCGATGAATTCGAGGATCTGGATTGTCCGCGCGGCGGATTTCACCACCGATTCCGGGATTTCGGTCCGGTAGGACGGTGGCTCGACCGGGATGCCGCCGGCGCCGGGGTCTGCGCTGGAATAAGTCACGATGCTCCTCCTTCATCGCAAGGGGTGGCGGCGCGGCCTCCTCCGACCTGGCGCCTGCAGCTGCGGAATTTTCTCCCGCATACAGGAATTAAGACCCTCGCCGTGCAGTGAGTCAAGATTCTATTTGCCGCCCGGCAAGTAAGTGCCGTACGCCACGATGAACTTCGGCGGCATCCGTTTGACCTCGGGTCGGGGGCGGGTAACCTCGCGCCGGAACGGGTCACGGGCGCGAAGGGAATCGACATGACACATGCGGTGCGGCAGGGACGAATCGAGGATCGGCGGCTGATCACCGGGAAGGGTCGCTACGCCGACGACATCGCCGAGCCGGAGGCGCTGGTCGCGGTCTTCCTGCGCGCCGACGCGGCCTCGGCCCGCCTGCTGTCGCTCGACACCGCCGTGGCGCAGGGGATGCCCGGCGTGGTGGCCGTGTTCACCGCCGAGGATCTCGCGGCGGACGGGATCGGCCCGGTGCAGGCCCCGGCGAAGATCAAGGGACCGGACGGGCGGGAATGGACCGCCACGCCGCGCCCGCTTCTCGTCACCGACCGTGTGCGTCATCTGGGAGAGCCGCTGGCAATGATCGTCGCCCGCACCCGGGCCGAGGCGCTGGACGCGGCAGAGGCGATCGAGGCCGATCTGGAGCATCAGGCGGCCGTCACGACGGTGGCTGAGGCGCAGGCAGAGGACGCCCCGCCGGTGCATGACGACCGCCCCGGCAACATCGGCGGCGAATGGGAGCGCGGGGATTGGGCGGCGGTGCGCGCGGCCCTCGCGGCGGCGCCGCACCGGGTGCGGGCCATCGTGCCGGTCAGCCGCGTGACCGCCGTCGCGATGGAGCCGCGCACCGCCCTCGCCCGGCCCGAGGGCGAGCGGGTCGCGCTCTACGCCAGTCACCAGAACCCCGTCGCCATGCGCGCGGCGCTGGCGCAGGCGATGAACCTACCGCCGGAGAAGGTGCGCTGTGTCGCGGGTGACGTGGGCGGCGCCTTCGGCATGAAATCCGGCCCCCTGAGGGAAGAGACGCTGGTCTTCTGGGCCGCGAAGCACCTCGGCCGCCCGGTGCGCTGGCGCGCCGACCGGGGGGAGGATTTCCTGACCGACGAAGCCGGCCGCGACACCGAGATCGAGGTCGAACTGGGCCTCGACGAAGACGGCACCCTGCTGGCGCAGGGCGTGACGATGAAGCTCAACGCGGGCGCCTACATCTCGGGCCGGTCCTTTCCGCCGGTGATCAACTTCGGCGGGGTCGCCGGGGTCTACCGCACGCCTCTGATCGCGGGCCGGGTGGAGGCCTGGCTGACCCACACGGTCCCCGTCGCCCCCTACCGCGGCGCGGGCCGGCCCGAAGCGACCTATGCCATCGAGATCGCTCTCGACCTCGCGGCGCGGGAGATCGGGATCGACCGGATCGAGCTGCGGCGCCGGAACCTGATCCCGGCCGAGGCGATGCCGTGGAAATCGCCCTTCATCTTCGACTACGATTGCGGCGATTTCGCCCGGGTGCTGG
>Ga0310345_10002160_pt1 | contig 20352 bp, 17 predicted proteins | sample HC15DNA20500_MG_FD_204667 | JGI IMG/M metagenome (GOLD analysis project Ga0310345, IMG submission 204667) | Marine microbial communities from station ALOHA, North Pacific Subtropical Gyre - HC15-DNA-20-500_MG | ecosystem: Environmental > Aquatic > Marine > Oceanic | place: Pacific Ocean: North...
CTTACGAAGCGCTTGATTTGCAGTGGCTCGGATATCACGGCGTTCACTCGCCGAAAGGCTTCGTGAAGAAGCGTGGCAACCTCGTCGCGCTGGGAAAGATCCGCATACGAGACATAAGGCACACCATTGACCTCGGCCCAGTGCCCGACAGCATCGAAATCGATGCAAACCATCGCGGTCAATTCCTCCCGCCCGGCGCCAATCACAGCGGCATCCTTTATGTAAGGGCTGAATTTCAGGCGGTTTTCGATGTAGTTGGGCACGTAACGCTCGCCCCCTGCAGTATACATAACCTCCGAAACGCGGCCCAAGACCACAAGATGCCCGTCTTCTTCGAGATACCCGGCGTCGCCCGTGTGCAGCCACCCGCGCTTCAGAGCCTCGGCCGAGGCCTCGGGGTTGTTGTAATAGCCCTCGAACACGCTTTCGGACCGCAAGAGGATCTCGCCGTCATCGGCGATTGCAACCTCTACACCCGGAGCTGGCTTGCCCACGGAGTGAAGGCGCACTTCACTCGGTGACTGGATCGTATTGATCGCGCTGTTTTCGGTCTGGCCGTAAAGCTGGCGCAACTTGATGCCGATTGCGCGGTAGAAGACAAACGTATCCTCACCAATGGCTTCGCCACCGGTAAATGCGTTTTTCAGTCGATTCATGCCGAACTGGTCTTTGATCGGACCGAATATGAGTGCCTCGCCCAACAGCCGGTTCAGGGGTTCCAGCACACCGCCACCTTTGCCGGCGAGCTTGCGCGACTCCGCAGCCACCGCCCTGTTCATGAAGAATTGGTACAGCCACTTCTTCAATGGTGTCGAATTTTCAATACCGACTTGTATCGTGGTAAGGATGTTGTCCCAGCTCCTGGGCGCGGCCAGGTAGAATGTGGGGGCAACTTCGCGCATGTCTCGAATAACGGTCTCCTGCCGCTCTGGTACACTGACGGTGAAACGAAGAAGCAACGCTGCCGCGACAGTTATGGCGTAGTCGCCGACCCATGCCATCGGCAAATAGGCCAGAACCTCTTCGCCGACCTCGAACGCACCGGCGGCGAAACCATTGCGTGCTGCGGCTATAACGTTCTTCTGACTGAGAACCACGCCTTTGGGCTTACCCGTGGTACCTGACGAATGCAGGAACACCGCCGGGTCTTCCGGCTTGGTCCGGTGAATGAGTTCACCGCGCCGCTTCGGGTCTTCGTTGAGATGATGCCTGCCGACATCGGTCAGGTGTTCCCATGACATCAGCCCGTCGGCTTCATAGAATCCGAGCCCACGTTCTTCGACATATACAATATGTAGAATTCCCTTCGCTTCAGCATCGCGCAGCTCCAGGATTTTATCCACCTGTTCCTGATCTTCGGCAAAGGCGGCGACGATCTCGACCTCGCCTACAAAATGCCGGAGCTCGTCAAGCGTTACGCCGGGATAAGCGGGCATCGCGTAGGCACCGACCAACGCGAGTGCGAGCATTCCTGCGTACAAGCGCGCTCTGTTGTCACCCAAAATCAGGACTGCCTGACCGGGTTTTATGCCGATTTTTTCGAGGCCAGCCGAACACGCGAGCACTTCCTCAGTGTATTCAGCCCAACTGGTCTCTTTCCAGATACCAAGCTCCTTCTCTCGAATAGCGATATCCGATCCGTACTTGTCCGCGTTTCGCGCGAGCAGGGTTCCGATGGTTTCGGCCTCGATCGGCCGATCAAGAACAGAATCAGCCATGCGCACCACCCCCGATGTACGCTTCGATAACCCGCGGATCCTTGACGACATCCTTCGGAATGCCCCCGGCGATCATCTCGCCGTAATTGAGCGCGAGCATCCTGTCGCAAATGCCGACAATCACATCCATGTGGTGCTCAATCAGAAGAACGCTGATTCCCCGTTCGGCACGCGCATCCAGAATGAAGCGAGCCATATACCCTTTCTCCTCCTGATTCATGCCGGCCATTGGCTCATCAAGAATCAACATTCTCGGCTCCGACACCAAAGCTCGGGCGAGCTCGACCCGTTTCTTCAATCCGATGGGAAGGCCATCGACCAATTCGTTGCGAACGCTCTCGAGCTGAAGGAACTCGATCACTTCCTCGACAATCATTCGGTTCGCGATTTCCTCGCGCCGCGCCACCCACCAATAGAGCATCGTGGGAAGAACACCTGGGTGCATATGTATGTGTCTTCCCAAAAGAATGTTGTCGAGCACACTCATTCCGTTGAAGAGGGCGAGATTCTGAAACGTCCGTGCAACACCAAGTCTGGCCACCTTGTGTGGCGCCACGCCGGTGATGTCCTTTCCCGCCATGCGAACAATACCCTTGTTCGGCGGATAAAATCCCGAGATCGCATTTGTCAGCGTGGTCTTGCCGCTTCCATTCGGGCCAACAAGACCAAAAATCTCGCCATGGTTGATGGCGAGGTCCACACCGGTTACGGCGACGACACCTCCGAACCTGCGCTCGATCCCGACACATTCCAGAATCGCTTCGTCGTGGGATTGGTTTTTTTCAGGTCGCATGTACTTCATCTGCTTTGCGCTACCGGCATGTTCGAGATATCCAAAGAAATTTAAGCGATGCGGAAATAGTCTGGGCGCCCCGTCGGCCACGGATCACCCCACAACTGCTGACCACCATCGACATTCAGGACCTCTCCGGTAATGAATTTGGCGGACGGTGCAGCCAAGTAGACAACCGCTTCGGCAACGTCCCATTCGTCGCCGGCATGTCTCATCGGATTTGATTCTTCGAAGGTCGCAGCGCCTTCAGCGGTGTAATTGTGGAAACCATTGCTTTCACAACAGCCGGGAGCGACGCAGTTCACTCTGATGTTGTTGGGCGCCCATTCCACGGCGATCGATTTGGAAAGATAGATGACGCCCGCTCGCGCAGCGCAGCTGTGAGCGATCCCCGGCATGCCTCGCCAGACATCGGCGACGATGCTGATGATTGAACCCGGCCGCTTCGCCTCAATCCATCTCCGCGCCGTAGCCTGCATCATCCACCAGGTCCCGTTGAGGTTGGTGTCGATGACGGCGTTCCAACCCTTCACCGAATATTCGATGGCAGGCTGCGGGAACTGGCCGCCGGCATTGTTGACAAGGATATCGATGCCGCCCAGCTCACTCTCGGCCGCTTCTACAAACGACGTTACCTGCTCCGGATCGCGGATGGACATGGGCTGTGACAGGACTTTACCACCAAAGCCGCGCAGGCATTCTGCAGCCACAGCCAACTTCTCTTCGTTTCGGCCATTGATAGCTATGTTGGCGCCAAGCCGCGCAAACAGGACCGCAATTGCCAAGCCAAGCCCGCCGCCGGCGCCCGTGATCATGACGCCTTTGCCGGCGAAGAGATCACTCGCATACACAGTTGGTCGTTGTTTCAGGTCGTCCATCGACGACCCGAACACAGCCTTCGCCGTCATGTCTCCTCCCGTACCCATTAAGGGTCATTTTCAGAATTAATCTAACACACGTTAGAAAAGTGGTCAAGCCTGCGTCGTGCTACGCACAGAGATCAGGCTCGAAACTAGGGTCCGGACCCATAAAATGATTCCCTTGCGGGTGGGTTTGTGATTCACGGTTTCCAGAAGGAGACCGATCATGATTCGCGACCATTTCTGGCTGACCGACGAACAGTTTTCCCGGCTTGCGCCGCTTTTGCCGACCGATACGCGCGGCAAGCCGCGTGTTGACGATCGGCGCGTTATCAGCGGCATTGTGCATGTGCTGAAATCCGGCGGCCGGTGGGTCGATGCACCCGAAACCTACGGTCCGCGCAAGACACTCTACAATCGCTTCGTGCGGTGGGCCGACAAGGGTGTGTGGGTCAATGTCTTCCATGCGCTTGCCTCTGCCGGCGGGCCGCCGGCCGAAGTGCTGATCGACAGTTCCGCGGTGCGCGCGCACCGCTGCGCCTCCGGCGGTAAAGGGGGGAGAAGAACCAGGCGATCGGCCGCTCGCGCGGCGGACGGACCACCAAGATCCATGCCCTGACCGATAACCAGTGCCGGCCGCTGGCGTTCCTGATCACCGGCGGCCAGGTCGCCGATTGCACGGCTGGAGCGCTGCTTCTGCAACAGATGCCCGACGCTGCCATCCTGCACGGTGACAAGGGATACGACAGCAATGCCATCCGCCGCCAGGTGGAGGCAAAAGGCGCCTTGCCCAACATTCCGCCCAAGGTGAACCGGCGCTGGAAAAACTGCTTCTCGCCCTACCTCTACCGGGACCGCAACGCCATCGAGCGCATGTTCGGTCGGCTCAAGGATTTCCGCCGCATCGCAACCCGATATGATCGCATGGCAAAGAACTTCCTCGCCGCCGTGTGCCTCGCAGCCACTGTCAGCTATTGGTTATGAGTCCGGAGCCTAATAGGACTTTGGAAGTCCGAGCGCTTTTTCCGCAATGAAAGACATCAGCATGTGAGGCGTGACAGGCACGATGTGGAACAACAGCGCTTCGCGCACGAGACGTTCAACATGGTATTCCTTGGCGTACCCAAACCCGCCAAAGGTCAATTGGGCGACTTGTGTCGCCTCGACGGCTGCCTCCGCGGCGAGGAGCTTTGCCGCATTGGCTTCCACACCGCAGGACAGTTGTGAGTCGTACAGCTCAGCAGCATGCATGACCATGAGGTTGGCTGCCTCGACTTTCGCCCAAGCCTTGGCCAGCGGATGCTGGACGCCCTGATTTTGACCAATGGGACGACCAAATACGGAGCGCTCCTTGGCATAGCCCGCTGCACGGGTGATTGCGTTGCGCGCGATGCCGATACATTCGCCGGCCACCAGGATGCGTTCGGGATTCAGGCCATGAAGTATCTGACGAAAACCCTGCCCTTCTTCGCCAATCAGGTGATTGGCCGGGATCGGCAGCCCGTCGATGAACACTTCATTGGAATCAACCGCCTTGCGACCCATCTTTTCGATCTCTCGTACATCAACGAATCTCCGGTCGAGATCGGTATAGAACAGACTCAGTCCCTCGGTTGGCTTCTCAACATCCTCGAGCCGCGTTGTCCGCGCCAGAAGTAACATTTTGTCGGCAACCTGTGCGGTCGAGATCCATACCTTTTGACCATGCACCACATAGTGATCCCCCTTTTTCACCGCCATGGTCCTGAGCTTGGTGGTGTCGAGGCCCGTAGTCGGTTCGGTTACCGCAAAACACGCCTTCTCCCGCCCTTCGATCAGGGGCTTCAGCATCCGTGCTTTCTGCTCAGCCGTTCCGAATTTCACGACCGGATTGAGCCCGAAAATGTTCATGTGGATGGCGGAAGCGGCGCTGGCGCCGCCGCCCGATTCTGCGATCGCCTGCATCATGACCGTTGCTTCTGTGATCCCCAATCCCGCGCCGCCGACCGCCTCGGGCATCGCGATCCCCAGCCAACCACCTTGCGCCATGGCCAGGTGCAAATCGTGCGGAAAGCCTCCCTTGCTGTCCCGTTCAAGCCAGTACTCGTCGTCGAAACGCGCGCAAATCCGCAGAATACTTTCGCGGATTTCGCTCTGTTGCTCAGACATCCTGAATGTCATGTCCGTTCCTCCTCAAGGGCGGTCTCAATACATCCTGTCCTCGCCAGATCTGCGATTTGTACGTCATCATAACCAAGCGCCTCCAGCACGGCGGCGGTATCCGCCCCTCTCGGGCGGCCGAGCCAGCGCAAGACACCTGGTGTAATGCTGAAATGCGGGACCGGACCGACAACATGTGTCGGGTCGCCTTCTACCGAGGCTATATCGCCCCGATGGCAAATCTGCGGATGGTCGATTATCTGCTCGACCGATAAAACGGGAGCTGCCACCGCATCGTGACGTTCGAACTCCACTTGAACCTCTGAGAAATCACGTGCCGTGATGTAGGCGTTCAGCGTGTCAAACACCTCCGTCATGTGTTGTGACATGCTGTGCAGGCTCGCAAATCTCGGATCGTCGGCCAAGGAATCGCCGCCAACCGCGCGCAGGAGACGCCGCGCTGTTTCGGCACTGCCGGCCGAAACAGTGACCCATATTCCGTCGCGTGTGCGGAACATTCCGCCCGGCGCAAAATCCATTGGCTGTCGTAATCCATTGCGGATCGGCGCGATGCCGGCGCCCGTCGCCGCCGGGACATGATAATCGATCAGTCGCAAGAGCGCCTCGAAAACGGCCAGATCCACGACCTGCCCGCGCACCACACCGCGTTCCCGCGCATATAGCGCGATCATCAGCCCAAGCGCCCCCATCAACCCTGTCGTGCTGTCAGCGGCGGGAAACCCCGGGTGCATCGGCGAACCATCGGCAAATCCGGTCAGATGCGCCAGGCCGCTCATCGCCTCCGCCGCGCGCCCGAATGCAGGCGTATCGCGCATCGGGCCATCCTGGCCGTATCCCGACACTCTAAGGATCACAAGATCGGGATTCCAACCGTGCAGCACCTCGGGCCCGATCCCGGCGCGCTCCAAAACGCCAGGCCGGAAGTTTTCGACCAGGACATCCGAGCGTTCCACAAGCTTGCGGAGTACCTTCAGCCCCTCTTCGTTTTTCCAGTCGAGACCAAGGATTTGCTTGTTGCGCGCAAGGGTCTTCCACCACACCCCGACGCCATCGATCGCCGTGGGGCCCAGGTCACGCATCATGTCCGGACGTCCCGGCGTCTCCACCTTGACGACCTTCGCTCCAAAGTCGGAAAGCAGAGAAGCGGCAAGCGGTCCGGCGATAACATGCCCGAGTTCAACGATGCGGAGGTTCTCCAGTGGCCCAACCATTATTCCGACCTTTCGCTCGAGGCAGCTTCCAATCACCTTATTCTAACATCTGTTAGAATCTCAAGTCATCATCCAGCCGAACGCGAAAAATTCGTGACACAATTGCCCGCTGCCCTCAAATAGCCTGCCAGTCGCCCTGCCGCGCGGTTCCGGTGGGCATTCAGATCAAGGTAGCCACCACGCAAGACTCAGACTGCCGCTGTGATCTTCCGTTGGATGCAATGGCACGACCTCTTGGCTTCGTTTCGGCAGAGCGACGTTTCCGCTTCGAGGATATTTACGGGCGTATGAGGACGCGCGGCTCGATGGAAATGTCGTGTCGGCAAGGTTAAAAAGCTCGTCCGACGATCTGTTGGGTGACAACTCCGCTCAAAGACGATTCTCCAATCCATTCAGATCATCAATAAGTCGGATCGGCCGCGGTTACAGTTCCAAGAAAAGGCGCTGCGGCGGTGTGAACCAGAGTCGGGGCACGCCGACCCTTCGTTACACGGCCGCTGCAGCTACCGATATGAACAGACGCCTCATCTCATCTTGGTTATCGCGCGTAGGCGAGTTTGGCAATCAGACAGCAACTGACCTTCGTGCAACTCGCCAATCAGATAACTACCTGATCCTCCGCATCACATGAGAATCGCGGAATATCATGAACAGGACGCAGGCAATCGCGGCTTTTGTGACATCCCCGGATACGAACGGATACAGGCCGGCGGCGAGCAGCTTTTCATCATAACCGAGGAAGCTCCCCAGCCAGGCAAGTCCCGGCATGTAAATGGCAATCGAACCCGAAAGGACAGCCAGAAAGGCGCCGGACACAGGTCGAGTCCCGCTCAATCTCTGCGCAACGAAGCCGGATACAACTGCGCAAAGCAAGAACCCAATCAGATAGCCGCCAGTTGGCCCAAGAAGATAGGCTGGACCGGCGACGGCAGGCGGCGTGCCCGCGAACACCGGAAGCCCCATCAGACCCTCAAAGAGATAAACCGCCACGGTCGCGCCGGCGCGAACCGGTCCGAGGAACAGTCCCAGACAGAGGACCACGAGAGTTTGGGTTGTCATAGGCACCGGGTAAAACGGCACCACGACTTTGGCGGAGATTGCAAGAAGAAGTGTACCTAGAATGATAACGCCGACATCGCGAGCGAGGCTCATTACAGACCGCTGGTTTCCTGCTTCAATAAGCATGCCGTTCTTCCTTTCAATAGTTTCCCATAACTATGGCGTGTTCATTCACATCCGCTTGGCGACTTCTTCCAGCATGACTTCGCTGGCGCCGCCGCCAATGGCCTGAACGCGGGCATCGCGCGACATGCGTTCCACCGGTGTTTCGCGCATGTAGCCCATGCCGCCATGGAACTGGACACAGTCGTAGAGCACGCTGTTCACCAGTTCGCCGCAATAGGCCTTGACCATCGAGACCTCTTTCACGCAGTCACGGCCCGCCGCGTCCAGACCCGCGGCGTGATAGACAAGCTGACGTCCTGCCGCAATCCGCGTCTGACAGTCGGCCAGGCGTTGACGCACCACCTGCTTGTCCCACAAAACGCCGCCAAAGGCCTTGCGCTGCTTGACATAATCCACCGTCATGTCCAGCGCGGTCTGCGCCTCTGCGCAGGCCATTGCGCCCAGCACGATGCGTTCGTTCTGGAAGTTCTTCATCACCGAGTAAAAACCCCGGTTGACCTCGCCCAGCACGTTCTCGGCCGGCACGCGCACATCCTCGAAGATCAGCTCGGCCGTGTCCGAGCACAGCCAGCCGGTCTTGTTCAGCGCCCGGCCGATCGAAAAGCCCGGTGCACCCTTTTCGATCGCGAACATGGTGATCCCGCGCGAACCCTTGGCATCGGGGTCGGTCTTGGCCCCGACAAAGTAAAGGTCACCATGAACGCCGTTGGTGATGAACATCTTGGTGCCGTTCAGCACCCAGTCCGACCCGTCCTGCACCGCGCGGGTGCGCATGCCGGCCACGTCGGATCCCGCGCCCGGTTCGGTCACGGCAACGGCGGTGATCTTTTCACCCGAGGTGATCGACGGCATCCAGCGCGCCTTCTGTTCGGGCGTACCGGCGTTCTCCAGATGCGGCGAGGCCATGTCGGTATGCACCAGAACCGTGGCCGAGAAGCCGCCGAAGGTGGAACGCCCCACCTCTTCGGCCAGCATCACGCTAGCCATCACATCGAGGCCCGCGCCGCCGTATCGTTCGTCATAGCGCATGCCGAGCACGCCCAGATCGCCCATCCGGCGCAACACGTCGCGCGGTACCATGCCGTCCCTTTCCCAGGCGTCGGCCTTGGCCGTCACCTCGGTCTCGATGAAGCGCCGTAACTGGCCGCGGATCATCTCGAGGTCATCGCTGAACGGCCCGCCGGCGGAGGTGATTGCATCCTGTCTGTTCATCTCTTGTCCTCCGGATCGAGTTTGACGAGGGGGGCGTGCCCGGCGACGGTGTCGCCCGGCGCGCAATAGATTTCAGCCACAACGCCCGCGACCTGCGCGCGCAGGCTCTGCAAGAGCTTCATCGCTTCCAGCACCACCAGCGTGTCGCCGGCGGCGACATGGTCGCCGGGCGCGACGCGAATCTCGGCCACGGCGCCCGGCATCGGCGCCACCAGGGTGTCGACTCCGGCGGGCCCGCCCGCCGCGCGGCTCAGGTGCCGGCCCTCCAGCGTGCGCAGGTCCGTCGCTATCATCCCGGCGGGGGTTTGCAGATGCACCCGCCAACGATCGCCGGCGCGTTCGACATGGGCTATGCGCGAGAACGGGACGCCGCCGATACGTCCGTGCAGGCGGTCCCCGGCCAAGGCGACGGCCTCGGCAGCGACCGTTTGGCCGTCCGGCAGCCCGGCGGCAAGCTCTGCCCCTGAGCCGGTCATGCGGATCGGCTCTTCATTGGCTGTGTCCCAATAAGATACCGCGCCGGCTCGCCCTGCGGGCGCGGTGAGCCGCCATGACCCGAGGCTTTCCCATGGCGATGCGCCCGCCGGGGCGAGATGCAGATGCAACGCCATCGCGGCGAGCGCCATGTCCTGCGCCTCGGGGGCCGGGTGCGTCCAGCCGTCGGGGAACATCTCGGCCAGGCCCGACGTGTGATGCCGGAACGCCCGGAAATCGGGATGGATCAGAAGCGCGCGCTGATAGGCCAGGTTCAGGCCGACGCCGCCGACGGCAAAAGCATCGATCGCGGTGATCGCCCGGCGGATCGCCCCGGCCCGGTCCGGCGCGTGGACGATCAGCTTGGCAATCATGGAATCGTAGTGGTGGCCGACGACCGAACCGCACTCTACTCCCGTATCCAGCCGCACGCCTGAGGGCGGCGCCCAAAGGGTGATCTGGCCCGTTTCGGGGCGGAAATTTTCGCCCGGGTTTTCGGCGGCGATGCGGATTTCAATTGCGTGCCCGTCGAATTGCACATCCGATTGCGCCAGTGTCAGCGGCTCGCCCCGCGCGATGCGCAACTGCCATTCGACCAGGTCGATGCCGGTGATCGCCTCGGTCACGGGGTGTTCCACCTGCAAGCGGGTGTTCATCTCGAGGAAGTAGTATTCGCCACGGGCCAGATCATAGAGGTATTCCACAGTGCCGGCAGAGCGGTAGCCGATTGCCTGCGCCAGCCGCACCGCCGCGGCGCGCATGTCGTCGCGCACAGCCTCGGGAAGATCGGCGGCGGGGGCTTCTTCGATCAGCTTTTGGTGGTTGCGTTGCAGCGAGCAATCGCGGTCGCCCAGATGCAGCACGGTGCCGTGGGTATCGCCGAGCACCTGCACTTCGACGTGGCGGACACGGGGCGCATAGCGTTCGAGGAACACCGCCGGATCGCCGAAGGCGCCTTTCGCCTCGGCCCGGGCAGATGCAATCGCCTCGGGTGCGTCGCCCAGGTCGGTGACAAGCCGCATCCCGCGCCCGCCGCCGCCCGCGCTGGCCTTGACCAGAAACGGCGTGCCAAGCGCCTTGGCCTCTTCCAGCAATCGCGCGTCGGACTGACCTTCGCCGCGATAGCCCGGCAGCACAGGCACACCTGCGGCTTCGGCGGCGGCCTTGGCCTCGATTTTGGATCCCATGCGGGCGATCGCGTCAGGTCCCGGCCCGATGAACACGAGGCCCGCCGCCTCGACCGCAGCGGCGAAACCGGCATTCTCAGACAAAAAGCCATAGCCCGGATGCACCGCCCCTGCCCCGGCCGCACGGGCGGCGTCCAGGATGGCATCGACGTTCAAATAGCTTTCCGACGGCGCGGCCCCGCCAATGCACAGGGCGTGATCGGCCTCGGTCACGAAGGGCGCGTCGCGGTCGGCCTCCGAAAACACCGCCACGCTTTCCAGCCCCAGCTTGCGGCACCCGCGCTGGATGCGGCGGGCGATCTCGCCCCGGTTGGCGATCAGGACGCGAGTGAAACTCATTTGACCCGCCATGACGGGATGGCTTTGTTGATAAAGCTGTTGATCCCCTCGATGCCTTCCTCCGTCTCCCAGGCATCGGCCAGCCGGTCGGCGGTGTAGATCATGTTGGTTTCCAGATCGTGGGACGCGACATAGGCGACCAGCGCCTTGGTATCGGCCACGGCGCCAGGGGCGGCCTGCAGATGATCATGCACCACTTTCTCAACCGCTGCATCCAACTGATCGGCGGCCACGACTTCGGTCAACAGACCGATCCGTTCGGCGCGTGTGCTGTCGAAGAGCGCCCCGGAGAGCATGGTTTCGCGGGAATGCACCTTGCCGATGCGGGCCACGACGTAGGGCGAGATGTTGGCCGGCAGCAGGCCGAGCCTGACCTCGGTCAGACCGAACCGCGCGCCTTCGGCACCGATCGTGTAGTCGCAGACCGAAATCATGCCGACCCCGCCGCCATAGGCCGGTCCGTTGATCTTTCCGATCAGCGGTTTGGGCAGGGTATCAAGGCGGCGCAGCAAACGCGCCAGCGTGGCGCTCTGGTCCACCCGCTCGGCGCGCGATTTTTCGACGTTGGAGGCGAACCAGTTGAAATCCCCCCCGGCACAGAAGCTTTTGCCGTTGCCGGTCAGCACCACGACGCGCACCGTGTCATCGGCGGCCAGCTTCACGGCTGCGCCGTAAAGTTCGGCGATCAGATCGCCGTTCAGGGCATTGTGCTTGTCCGGGCGGTTCAGCGTTACCGTGGCGACGCCGCGCGCATCCGTTTCGACAAGGATCGTTTCATGGCTCTCGGTCACGTCCGGCCCTCACATTCTGAACACGGGGGTATGGCGCCTGGCCTCGGGCACCGAAGAGACAATGGCCAGGCAAAGCCCGAGGATGTCGCGTGTCTGGCCCGGTTCGATCAGCCCGTCATCCCAAAGCCGCGAAGTGGCGTAATAGGGATCGGACTGTTCGCCATACTGGGCGCGCACCTCAGCCTCGATCTTCGCAAGGTCGGCCGCCAGCTTTTCCGGCTCGCCCCCCTTCTGGCGGCGCAGTTCCAGCATCACGTTGGTGGCGATGTCGGCGGACATGGTGGCAAGTTCCGCCGTGGGCCAGGCAAAGAGGAAATTCGGCGCGAAACCGCGCCCGCACATGCCGTAGTTTCCGGCCCCGTATGAGCCGCCCAGCAGAACCGACAGGCGCGGCACCTTGGCAACGGACATGGCATAGACCAGCTTGGCGCTGTCCTTGGCGATACCGCCGCGCTCGGCCTCGGTGCCGACCATGAAACCCGAGATGTTATGCAGGAACAGAAGCGGGATATTGCGCTGATCGCACATCGACACGAATTGCGCACCTTTCAGCGAACTGTCGGACAAAAGCGCCCCGTTGTTGGCCAGGATACCAACGCGATAGCCGTGGATGCGCGCCGTACCGCAAACCAGCGTTTCGCCCCATCCCGGCTTGAACTCGCGGAACTCGCCCGCGTCGATCATCCGCAACAGCACCTCGCGCATGTCATAGGGCTGTTTGCGGTCGGCGCTGATCACGCCAAGCAGCTCTTCAGGATCGTGGGCGGGCGCTTCGGGGGGCTGGTCCGGATGCATCTGGCGCGACTGGCCCAGTTCGGCCACGATGTCGCGCATAAGTGCCAATGCGTGGTACTCATCTTCGGCCAGATGGTCGGACACCCCCGAAACGCGCGAATGCATCTCGGCTCCGCCCAGCGTTTCGCCATCGACCTCTTCGTTGATCGCCACCTTGACGATCGACGGCCCGCCCAGATGGATGCGCGCGTTGCCGCGCACCATGATGACCTCGTCCGACAGCGCCGGGATATAGGCCCCGCCCGCCGTGCAGCCGCCAAACACGGCCGAGATCTGCGGCAGGCCGCTGGCGGACATGTTGGTCTGGCGATAAAAGGAATTGCCGAAATGGCGGGCATCGGGAAAGACCCGGTCCTGTTCAGGCAGATAGGCCCCGCCGCAATCCACCAGATAGAGACAGGGCAGCCGGTTTTCAGCCGCGATTTCCTGGGCGCGGATGTGTTTTTGGACTGTCTCGTGGTAGAAGGAGCCGCCCTTCACGGTGGCGTCATTGGCGATCATCATGCAGGGCAACCCGTGGACGATGCCGATGCCGGTGACGATCCCGGCGCCGGGCACCTCGCCCCCGTATTGCCCGTAAGCGGCCAGCGACGACAGTTCCAGAAACGCGGTGCCGGGATCGACCAGCAGGTCGATCCGTTCCCGCACCAGAAGCTTGCCGCGCTTGCGGTGCCGCGCGACCATATCGGGACGTCCGCCCGCCGTTGCCGCGGCGACGCGGTCGCGTAGGGTCTGGACCCGCGCGCGCTGCGCCGCGTGGTTGCGGGTAAAGACTTCGGATGCGGTCAGTACCGCGGTTTCAAGTCGCGCCAACCCTCAACCCCCGGTATCGTCTAGGATGCCGTCCAGGAACACATCGGCATAGGATTGCGATAGCGCGCTGGCGCTGCCGCGTTTCGGATCGAACCATTCCAGCGTGGCATTGAGAGCGCCGATCAGCATCAGGCGCAGGCGGCGGATGTCTACATCCGGTTTCAGCGCTCCCTTGTCGCGGAGCCGCGCCAGCAGGCTGTCCCACTCGGCCTCGTAGGCGCGGCGCGTGGGAAGGTTGGCATCGCGGACCGATTGTGGAACCTGCCCGAAGATGCGCACATTGGCCGAGGAATAATCGCTGACATCCAGAAGCGCGCGCAGATGCGCCTCGATCGCGGCGCGCAGGACGGCCTCGGCGCTTGCGTCGGCCGGCTGCGCCGACACCGCCTGGCGCATCCGGTCGTGAACCGCTTGGATGCCGGCATCGAGGATCGCCGCAACGATCTCGTCCTTAGAGCCGAAATGGTAATATATGCTGCCCGCCTTGATCCCGGCGGCCTCGGCGATTTTTCTGAGCGATACGGACCCGTAGCCCTGTTCACGGAAAAGCCGCGCCGCAATATCCAGCACGCCATCCCGCCCGACCGCGCTGCGCGATGTCTCGTTGACCTTGCTCGCAGTGGTATCAGCCATGGGTCTTCATTTTACCTCAATACCTAACTAACGACTGTTAGGCACATGAAGCCAGTGAGTCAACCGTCCTGAACGTGTTGGATTGGAGTTTGGAAAAATCCGAGCAAACCTCTTATGGCCGCCCGGACGAGCACGTTCTTTGATGGACCCGATTACAGGGCCCGGGTCGAAGTTCTAGATCACGAACCCGCCGCCACAAATAATGTGCTGGCCCGAGATAAAGTTCGATTCCGGCGAGCAGAACAGATAGACGGCGCCGGCGGCCTCCTGCGGCGTGCCCACACGACCCAGCGGAATCATCCGCTCCATCTGCGACAGAAGATCGGGATTCACGCCGACCTTGATCTCCTTGTCCTCGACCTTGATCGTGCTGTCGCCTTTTGCACTGCCTTCGGTCAGGCGGGTGCGGATCGGACCGAACGCCACCGCGTTCACATTCACCTTGTAGCGCCCCCATTCCTTGGCCATCGTCCGGGTGACCCCCAGAATGCCTGCCTTGGCGGCGGAATAGTTGATCTGACCGGCATTGCCGCCGGTCCCCGCGATGGACGAAATGTTAACCACTTTGCGGAACACTTCCTGCCCGGCGGCGGCTTCTTCCTTGGCCTTGGCGCTGATCACCGGCTGGGCGGCGCGCAGGATCTTGAAGGGTGCCGTCAGGTGGACGTCGATGATCGCCTGCCACTGTTCGTCGGACATCTTCTGAACGACGCTGTCCCAAGTGTAGCCTGCGTTGTTCACGATGATATCGAGCCCGCCGAAGCTGTCTACGCCGGTCTTGATGAACCGTTCGGCGAACCCGCCTTCGGTGACGCTACCGGCGCAGACCGCGGCCTCGGCACCCATCGCGCGCACCGCCTCGGCGGTTTCATTGGCCGGATCGGCGTCCAGATCGTTGATCACCACGCGCGCCCCTTCCGAGGCCAGTTTCAGCGCGATTTCCCGGCCGATCCCCCGGCCCGACCCCGAAACCAGCGCCACGCGCCCGTCGAGTTTTCCCGTCATGACGTCTCCTCCCGATCCGTTTCGTCAGGCTTTTTCATAAAGCGTGGTCACGCAGGCCCCGCCGAGGCCCAGATTGTGCTGCAGCGCCAGGCGCGCGCCGTCGACCTGGCGCGCATCGGCCTGGCCGCGCAGCTGCTGGACAAGCTCGGTGCATTGCGCAAGGCCGGTCGCCCCCAGCGGATGCCCCTTGGACAACAGACCGCCGGACGGGTTGGTCACGTATTTGCCGCCATAGGTGTTGTCGCCATCATCGACGAATTTCGCCGCATCGCCGCGCCCGCAAAGGCCGAGCGCCTCGTAGGTGATCAGCTCGTTATGGGCAAAGCAGTCGTGCAGCTCGACCACGTCTATATCCTGCGGCCCGATGCCCGCCGCCTCGTAGACCTGATCGGCCGCGCGCTTGGCCATCGAGAAGCCGACCACCTCGCGCATGTCATGGGCGTTGAAGGTCTCGGGGCCGTCCGTCGTCATCGCCTGCGCCGCGATCCGCACCGAGCTGTCGAGCCCGTGTCTGTCGGCGAACTCCTTGGAGCAGATGATCGCCGCGGCCGCGCCACAGGTGGGCGGGCAGGCCATCAGCCTTGTCATCACGCCCGGCCAGACGACCTGGGCCGCCATGACTTCTTCGGGCGTCACTTCCTGCCGGAACAGGGCAACCGGGTTCCTGGCGGCGTGGCGGCTGGCCTTGGCGCGGATCTTGGCGAAGGTTTCCAGCGTCGTGCCGAACTCCTCCATATGCGCCTTGCCGGCGCCGCCGAAATAGCGCAGCGCCAGCGGGATCTCCGGGTTGCCCACGAGATCGTCGGTTTCCTCGTCGAACGAGGCGAAGGGGCTGACCCGGTCGTGGAACATCGCGCCGATCGCGCCGGGCTGCATCTGCTCGAAACCCAGCGCCAGGGCGCAGTCCACAGCGCCGCTCTCGACCGCTTGGCGCGCCAGAAACAGCGCCGAGGATCCGGTCGAGCAGTTGTTGTTCACGTTCACGACCGGAATTCCGGTCATGCCGACCTGATACAGCGACCGTTGGCCGCAGGTGCTGTCGCCATAAACATAGCCCACATAGGCCTGCTGCACCTTGTCATAGTCGAGCCCCGCATCGGCCAACGCGGCGCGCGTGGCAGTCGCGGCCATCACGTCATAGCTTTCCGATTTCCCAGGTTTCTGGAACGGGACCATCCCGACGCCGGCGACATACGCTTTGTCCTTCATTTCTCTCGCTCCCTTTTCGTTCGGGCACTCCGATACCGGCGCCACGCATTTTCTATCAATTGTTAGATTTTTAGATGCCGGAATGAAGTCGTGTCAATATCCTACATTAGGGCGCGACGTGCTTGAACATTTTTCTAACAACTGTTTGGATAACGTCGCATGAGCCAATCAAGGATACGGTTTGGCGCTTTATGGTAAAAAGCAGGAGCATCCCGGTTGTCAGCGTTTGCAAATTCCGCGAGCCTGGAGGGGAACCAGACTGGCGAGGCAATTGAGGGAACTCCTGCATACGGGTCCAGCATTGACGGATAACCGCGGCAGTCGATGGAGCACGACATGGCGAACTGTTACGAATTCAAAGGCTTCGTTCCGGTCATTCCCGAGGACACTTTCGTTCATCCCCAGGCGATGCTGATCGGAAACGTGATCCTCGGTCACGGTTGCTACATCGGCCCCGGAGCCAGCCTGCGCGGCGATTTCGGACGGATCGTGGTCGGGGATGGCGCGAATGTTCAGGACAATTGCATCCTGCATTCCTTCCCTGGCCGCGACGCGGTGGTGGAACCGGACGGCCATATCGGCCACGGCGCGATCCTACATGGCTGCACCATCGGACAAAACGCTCTGGTCGGCATGAATGCCGTCATCATGGACGGGGTGATCCTTGGCGCGGAATCGATCGTCGGCGCCCAAGCCTTTGTGCGCGGCGAGACGGTGGTCCCGCCGCGCTCGATGGTGGTCGGATCGCCGGCCAAGGTGATCCGAGAGGTCACCGAAAAGGAAGTGGCATGGAAGACGCGCGGCACCGCGGAATACCAGCAACTTGCGCGGGATTGCCTGGCCGGGCTAAAGCCCGTCGCGCCTTTAGGAAGGGTGGAAGAGAACCGCCCCGAAATGGCGGCCTCGGACGTCGTGTCCATCCAGGAGGCACGGCGCCGGCCCAACTGAAACGCTTGGGACCTGTTCTGTCGGGGCGGCGATACAGTGCCGCCCCCGGGGTCCTCACAGCCGGAATATCCCGTAATGCGGCTCGTCGATCGGCGCGTTCAAAGACGCGGAGATCGACATGCCGAGCGCGTTGCGCGTATCGGCCGGGTCGAGGATGCCGTCGTCCCACAATTCCGAGGTCGAGGTATAGGCCTCGACATCGCGCTTGTATCTTTCCAGCACCGGTTCGCGGATCGCGGCGATTTCCTCTTCGGTCAGCTCTTTGCCTTCGCGCTGAAGCTGCCGGATCTTGACGTCCGCCATGGTGTTGGCAGCCTGATCCGCGCCCATCACGCCGATCTCGGCCTGGGGCCACATGAACAGCGTGCGCGCATCCCAGGCCCGCCCGCACATGCCGTAATTGCCTGCCCCGTAAGACGCATTGGCGATCACGGTGAATTTAGGCACGACCGAGCCGCCCTGCGCCATCAGCATCTTGGCGCCGTCCTTGGCGATGCCGCGTTCTTCGTATTCGCGGCCCACCATGTAACCGGTGATGTTCTGGAAAAAAACCAGAGGCGTGCGGTTCTGGTTGCAAAGCTGCATGAAATGCGCGGCCTTGAGCGAGCTGTCGTTGAACAGCACCCCGTTGTTGGCAAGAATGCCGACCTTGTAGCCCCAGATATGGGCAAAGCCGCACACCATCGTGGTGCCATAGTCGGGCTGATATTCGTGAAAGCGCGAACCGTCCACGATCCGGGCCAGAACCTCGCGCATGTCGAACTGGGTTTTCCGGTCCTTGGGAATGATCCCGTAGAGTTCCTTTGGATCGTAGTAAGGCTCCTCGAAGGCCGCGGTTTCGATGATCGTTTTCGGCGTGCGCTTCCACTGGCCGACAATCTCGCGGGCCAGTGAAAAGGCGTGCTGTTCGGTCGCGGCGCGGTAGTCGCCCGTGCCCGAAACCGAGGTGTGCATGACCGCGCCGCCTAGTTCCTGAACGCCGACCTCCTCGCCGGTGGCCGCCTTGACCAGCGGCGGACCGCCCAGAAAGATCGCCCCTGTGCCTTCGATGATGATGTTGTAGTCGCTCAGCGTCGGCACATAGGCGCCGCCAGCCGTGCAGTGCCCGCCGACCACGGCGATCTGCGGGATATTGGCCTGGCTCAGCTTGACTTGGTTGCGAAACACCCGCCCTCCCAGATACCGGTCGGGAAAGACGCCGTGCTGCAAGGGCAGGAAACCGCCCGCGCTGTCGCAGATATGGATGACCGGCAGGCGGTTTTCCAGCGCCACATCCAGAAGGCGCACGACCTTTTTCACCGTATGGGGATACCATGCGCCGCCTTTGACGCTGGCATCGTTGGCGTGAATGGCGACCTCGCGACCCTGTACGATGCCGATGCCGGTCACCACGGCGGCGCCGGGGACCGCGCCATCGTATTCGCGGCAGGCGGCCAGGGTTGAAAACTCCAGGAACGGCGTGCCGGGGTCCAGCAGCAGTTCCAGCCGATCGCGCACGCCCAGCTTGTTCTGCCGGGCCAGACGCTCGATGTCGCGCTGCGGGCGTTCGTAGCGGGCCGCGTGCTGGCGGGCGTGGAACTCTTTCAACCGCTCTGACATCGCGGCGAAATTGGCCTTGAAGTCGGCCGCGTTGGTGTCGATCTGGCTTTCAATCCGGCGCATGGTCACTTCTCCTCCGGTGCCAACTGGGCAAGGACGGCCTTCAGCCCGAAACTGTCGCCGGCGGCAAATGGCATCTCGGCGATCACGCCGTCGCGCGGCGCGGACAGGGTGGTCTCCAGCTTCATGCTTTCGATTACCAGCAGGGGCTGCCCTTCCTTGACGGCGTCTCCGGGTTTGAACGCCACCGACACGACGACCCCCGGCATCGGCGCCACGATGCGGTCATCTGCTGCGCCGCCATCGCTTCCGGCCAGACGCCGAGCGGGATCGACCCGCCCAATCTCGTACGCCCGACCGTTCAGGTGCACGAAGGTCGAATCGGGTCCGATGGCGAGCCGCAGCTCTTGCACGACGCCCCGCGTCCGAAGGACATGGCCGCCCGGTTCCCCGGTTGCGTCCAACTGGCAGGGAACCTCGCCATCGGGCGTGTTCAGGATAAAGCGGCTCCCATCATGGATGAGCCAGCATTCGGCTTCGACGCCGCCGACCTGGAATATCCTGCGCATCAGTTTCTCCACCCACCCATCTTGCGGTGCATCGCCGGTATCTGCATCACTTCGGCCACCAACCGTTCGTCCGACAGGGCCGCCGCCGCCATCAGCAGGTCGGACACGTCATCGCCCGGCGTGGTCAGCGTCTTTGCCTCTTCGGCCAGAAAACCTGTCGAGACGTCACCCGAGGCGAAGCGGGGATGGGCGAGGATCGCATCCAGATAGCCGGTATTGGTCGTCACCCCGAGGATGACGTAGTTCCGCACCGCCTGCCGCGCGCGAGCAATAGCCTCGGCCCGATCGGCGCCGTATATGATAAGCTTGGAAAGCATCGGGTCGAAGTCGGTCGTGACCTTGCCGCCGTCAAGAATGCCGCTGTCCACGCGGACGCCTTCGCCACGGGGTTCGTCCAGCAGCAGGATATCGCCGATCGCGGGGCGAAAATCGGCCGTCGCATCCTCGGCGCAGATACGCAGTTCGATAGAATGACCAATCTGCGGGATGTCGGCCTGCGAGACGCTGAGCCCGTCGCCCGCCGCGATGCGCAACTGCTCGGCGACCAGATCGAAGCCCGTTACCATCTCGGTCACGGGATGTTCGACCTGAAGACGCGTGTTCATCTCCAGGAAATAGAACGCGCCATCTGGGGCATAGATGAACTCGACCGTACCGGCGCCGCGATAGTTGACGGCGCGGGCAATCCCGGCGGCGGTCTCGCAGATGTTCAGACGTTGCTCGGGTGAGAGCGCCGGAGAGGGCGTTTCCTCGATGATCTTCTGGAACCGGCGCTGGATCGAGCATTCGCGTTCCCAGAAATGGACCACATCGCCCTGCCCGTCGCCCATCACCTGCACCTCGATATGGCG
>Ga0310345_10002161_pt1 | contig 20352 bp, 16 predicted proteins | sample HC15DNA20500_MG_FD_204667 | JGI IMG/M metagenome (GOLD analysis project Ga0310345, IMG submission 204667) | Marine microbial communities from station ALOHA, North Pacific Subtropical Gyre - HC15-DNA-20-500_MG | ecosystem: Environmental > Aquatic > Marine > Oceanic | place: Pacific Ocean: North...
GGATGAAGCCATAACCGATCACCCAAAGCGCCATATAGGTGCCGACCTCGATATGGCCCCATCCAAGGTGCGTAGCCAGAAACACCGGAAGCCCGACGACGAACCAGATATCGCGCGACCCGAACAGGAACATGCGGGCGGCCGAGAGCACATTAATCTTGCGATCCTTGGAAAAGACCTCGCGGAATTTGGGTTTTGCCTTGTTGGCGGGGGCGGCCATTTCGGGACCGATGGAAAGCGCAACCGCAATCAGGATGACGGTTAGGCCGGTTGCCATCGCGAGCAACGCCCCGCCAAAACCAAGCCACGCCAGGAGTGCGCCCCCCATGAAAAACCCGGCCCCTTTAAGCGCGTTTTTCGATCCGGTCAGAAGGGCGACCCAGCGAAACAGCGCGCCGTTTGCATTTTCGGGCACCAGAACCCTGATCGCCGACTTGCTCGACATTTTGGTCAGATCCTTGGCGACGCCCGATGCCGCCTGCAGTCCCATGACATAGGCAACCGATATCCATGGCAGCCAGTTTTCATTGGTCAGGGACAGGGCAGAAAGGGCCGCGATCTGGGTGATCAGGCCGGCAAACAGGGTAAAGCGCAGGCCACGCGCCTGTGCCAGCCAGCCGCCAACCAGATTGGTGATGACCCCGGCACATTCATAAAGGACAAACAGAAGGGCAATTTCAAAGGCGGAATATCCAAGGTCATTGAAATGCAGCAGAACCAGCATGCGCAATGCCCCGTCCGTCAGGGTGAAACCCCAATAGGCGGATGTGACAAGGGCATAGTTGCGAATGGCGGATGACATGAAAAAGAACCCTACAGGCTTTGTGCGACCTTGGCCGCCAGATCAACCATCCGGCAGACATAGCCCCATTCATTGTCATACCAGGCGAGGATTTTGACCTGCCGTTTGTCGATCACCATGGTTGATCCGGCATCAATGATCGAAGATCTGGGATCGTTCAGATAATCGCAACTGACCAGCGGGCGATCCTCGTATCCGAGTATCCCGGCAAGATAGGTTTCCGATGCGGTGCGCAGCAGGTCATTGACGGTTTCGACATCGGTATCGCAGGCGACCTCGAACACGCAATCGGTCAGCGATGCGTTGAGCAACGGCACGCGCACGGCAATCCCGTTCAGCTTTCCCATCAGTTCCGGATAGATCATGGTGATGGCGGTGGCCGAGCCGGTGCTGGTGGGGATCAGCGATTGCAGGCTGGACCGGGCGCGACGCAGATCCTTGTGCGGCAGGTCAACCACGGTTTGCGTGTTGGTCACATCATGGATGGTGGTAATCGACCCATGCACGATGCCGAGCTTTTCGTGGATGACCCTGACCACCGGGGCAAGGCAGTTTGTCGTGCAGCTTGCCGCGGTCAGCAGGTGATGGACAGCCGGATCATAAAGATCGTCATTCACGCCATAAACGATGTTAAGTGCGCCTTCCTTGACCGGGGCGGCGACGATGACCTTTTTTACGCCCTGATCAAAATAGGGCTGAAGCGTTTCGGGGGTTTTGAATTTGCCGGTGCATTCCAGAACGATGTCGCAGCCCAGCCCGACCCAGTCGGTATCGCCCGGGGTGGCATTTTCGGAAAAGGTCAGGGTGGTGTGGCCATCAATGACTAGCGCATCATCAATGCAGGTCACCGGATGATCCCAGCGCCCGTGTACGGAATCGAATTCCAGCAGGTGGGCGGCGGTTTTTGCCCCGCCGCTGATTTCGTTGATATGGACAAATTCAAGGTCGGGATGGCCCCAGCCCGCGCGCAGGGCAAGGCGACCCATGCGGCCAAAGCCGTTGATGCCGATACGGATTTTGCGGCTCATTTCGAGGTCTCCGGGATGCGGGTGATATCAGGGGCCGGAAACCAGTGGCGCGACCGGTTGGCAATCGCCACCAGCGACAGCATGACAGGGACTTCGACCAGAACGCCGACAACGGTGGCAAGGGCCGCACCCGATGAAAAACCAAACAGGCCAATCGCGGTGGCGACCGCCAGTTCAAAGAAATTCGATGCCCCGATCATCGCCGACGGGGCAGCAATGCGATGTTCAACGCCCAGAAACTTGTTCGCACCATAGGCAATGGCGGCAATGAAATAGGTTTGCAGAATGATCGGCACGGCCAGCATGGCAATGATCAGAGGCTGGGCAATGATCTGTTTGCCCTGAAAGGCAAACAGCAGCACGAGCGTCGCCAGAAGGGCCGCCATGGAAACCGGGGCCAGTTTGGCCTCGAACCGTTTCAGGCGATCAGCACCACCCTGCAAAACGCGGTTGCGGATCGCCTGACCGGCGAGGAGCGGAATGACGATAAAGGCAATGACCGAAATCGTCAGGGTTTCCCACGGCACGGTAATTGCGGAAATGCCCAGCAACAATGCGACAATCGGTGCAAAGGCGAAAATCATCACCGTGTCGTTAAGGGCGACCTGGCTTAGCGTGAAATTCGCATCGCCGCGTGTCAGATGTGACCAGACAAAGACCATCGCGGTGCAGGGGGCCGCCCCCAGCAGGATCAGCCCGGCGATATAGCTTTCGATCTCGGTTTCGGGCAGGAACGGGCGAAACACGATGCCGATAAACAGCCAGCCAAGGGCCGCCATGGTAAATGGCTTGATCAGCCAGTTGACGCCGAGCGTCACACCGATGCCGCGCCATTGGCGGCCGACTTCGTACAGGGCATGAAAATCGACCTTCATCAGCATCGGTACGATCATAAGCCAGATCAGAACCGTAACCGGCAGATTGATTTCATAGGCCGTCAGGCCGCCGATCATCTGAAAGATATCGGGGAAAAGTTCGCCAAGACCGATGCCGACGATGATGCTGGCGGCAACCCAGATCGTCAGATAGCGTTCAAAAATTCCCATTGGGGCGGTGCCGGTTTCGGTCGTCATCTTCAGGCACTTTCGCTTTCGGGCAGACCGGTTTTACCGATATCGTCGAGTTTGCGTTGCAGCGACATCCGGTCAAGGGACGCAAAAGGCAGGCTTGTGAAAATCGAAATCCGGTTGCGCAGCATGCGATAGGCATCGGCAAAGGCGAGGCGGATTTCGGCCTCGGTTCCGGTGGCGCCTGCCGGGTCGGGCACGCCCCAATGGGCTGTCATCGGCGAGCCGGGGAAAATCGGGCAGCTTTCCTTTGCCGTCTGGTCGCAGACCGTGAAGACGAAATCAAATTTGATCGTGTCCTGCCCGGAATAGACTTCCATCGGTTTGGATGAAAAGACCGACGGATCATGGCCGAGGCTTTTCAGAAGGTCGATCGTGTAGGGATGCAGATGGCCGCGCGGATGCGCCCCGGCGCTAAAGCCATGGAAATGGTCCGCGCCTTCGCGGTTCAGGATGGCCTCGGCCATGATGGAACGCGCCGAGTTTCCCTGACACAGGAAGAGGATATTATAGGTACCGCCAGCCATAATGATGTCTCCGTCCGGTTATGCCGGTTTGGCGTTTCAGCAACAGGTCGAGGTCGATGTTTTGCCGGGAACCGTGATTCCGCACAGTTCCGGGCGGCCCTGACAGCAATCATCGGCAAGAAAGCCCAGAAGATCGCGCATAACGTCGGGGACGATCCGATAGATGATCGACCGGCCATTGCGTTGCGACGTGATCAGTCCGGCCTGGCTTAGAACCGACAGATGGGTCGACATGGTGTTGTGCGGGACCGCAAGGCTGCGCGCGAGATCACCTGCTGCCATGCCGTCCTCGCCCACGCGCACCAGAAGCCTGAATGCTGCCAGACGATGTTCCTGTGCCAGTGCGCCAAGGGCGCTGATTGCTGTATTTATTTCCATATGTCGGGAAATATCGACATATTGTGTCGAAGTCAAATGACAAGTTTGCGACATCCGGTTCGCCGATCAGGAATTCAGAAAAAAGATGACAAAACTAGTTTTATAGTTATATCATTTTCCCCATGAGAGACACCGACAACATTGCAACGGCGTTTGCCGCCCTTGGTCATTCTGCCCGGCTGCGGATTTTCCGCCTGCTGGTGCGGGCGGGTGCGACGGGCCTGAACATTGGCGAGATTGGCCGACATACCGGATTGCCGGCATCGACATTGGCGCATCATCTTGGTGCGCTGGTGCAGGCCGGTCTGGTCTGGCAGGAACGCCACGGGCGCGAAACGGTCAATCATGCGGATGTCGTGGCGATTCGCGACGTGCTTGATGCGCTGGTTGCGGAATGTTGCATTGGTGTGGGTGCCGAAGAAAAAGAGGACGCGGTCTAGTCGCCTCTTTTTTTGAGTCAATATAACTATTATTCTAGGGATATAGATATGACTGAAATTGCACTGACACTGCGCCGTGTCGCCAGATCGGGCAAATCCCTTGACCGTGTCTGGATCAGCGTTGGCGCGATCCTGCTGGCGATTGGCATTTTTGTGCCTCATCAGCTTGGGCCGAGTATCGGCTTTGCCATTGATCAGCTTCTGTCGGTTGCGCCGTTCCTGATGGCGTCGGTTGTGATTGCGGCATGGGCCGGTGCGACCGGGGCGGATAGCCTGATTGCGCGCGCCTTTACCGGGCAACCGGTTGCGATGGTGTTGATGGCGTCCGCGTTTGGTGCGCTGTCACCGTTTTGTTCCTGCGGGGTCATTCCGTTGATTGCGGCCTTGCTGTCGATGGGGGTGCCGTTGGCGCCGGTCATGGCGTTCTGGCTGGCATCGCCGGTGATTGATCCGGGGATGTTTGCATTGACCGCAGGCACCATCGGGATGGATTTTGCCATCGGCAAGACCATTGCCGCAATCGGGATCGGCCTTATGGGCGGGTTTGCAACATTGTGGTTGTCGCGAATGGGATTCCTGACCGATCCGTTACGCGATGGTGTGGGCAATGGTGGTTGCGGCGGGGCTAAAATGCGGGCACCCAAACCGCCGGTATGGTCTTTCTGGCGCGAAAGCGACCGTGTGACGAAATTTCGCCGCGACGGGGTTAAAACCGCGATGTTTCTTGGCAAATGGCTGGTTCTGGCCTTTTTGCTTGAAAGCCTGATGCTGATTTATGTTCCTGCTGAAACGGTGTCGGCTGCGGTCGGTGGGGATGGCATCCTGCCGATCCTGATTGCGACATTTGTCGGGGTTCCTGCCTATTTGAACGGTTATGCCGCCCTGCCGCTGGTCGGGGGATTGATCGGACAGGGGATGCAACCCGGTGCTGGCATGGCGTTTCTGGTGGCGGGCGGTGTGTCATCGCTGCCTGCGGCGATTGCGGTTTTTGCATTGGTCAAGAAACCGGTTTTTGCCCTGTATCTTGCCTATGCCCTGATCGGATCGTTTGCTGCGGGGCTGGTCTTCCAGCTTGTGATATGAAACCGGACGTTCTTTTGCGTTCATGTCCGATATGACGATTTCGGGATGGCGCGCGCTGTAAAAATCAGTACAGTGCGCGCCAACCCGAAATCATGATCAATGGATGAACCATGCCGACGATCGACGAGCAGGTATCGCGCCGCCGTACCTTTGCCATCATTGCCCACCCGGATGCGGGTAAAACGACACTGACCGAAAAGCTGCTGCTTTTCGGGGGTGCCATTCAGATGGCCGGTGCGGTGAAGGCGAAAAAGGAACAGCGCGGTGCGCGTTCGGACTTTATGAAGATCGAACAGGATCGCGGTATTTCGGTTTCATCGGCCGTCATGACGTTCGAGTTCGAAAAAAACATCTTCAACCTGCTTGATACGCCGGGCCACGAAGACTTTTCCGAAGATACCTATCGCGTTCTGACTGCGGTTGATTCCGCCGTCATGGTGATTGACGGTGCGAAGGGGATCGAGGCCCAGACGCGCAAGCTGTTTGAGGTCTGCCGCCTGCGTGACGTGCCGATCACGACGTTTGTTAACAAGCTTGACCGTGAGGCACGTGATTCGTTCGAACTGATTGATCAGATCGAACAGGATCTTGCCCTTGATGTATCGCCGGTGACATGGCCGATCGGCTCGGGCCGTGATTTCCATGGCTGCTACGATCTGGTCAATGATCAGCTTCTGTTCATGGAAAAAGGCGGCAACGTCGCCAAGGAAGCCATTCCGATCAAGGGGCTTGATGATCCGAAGCTTGATGAGCTGATCCCGGATTATCTTCTGGAAAAACTTCGTGAAGAAGTCGAAATGGTGCGTGAAATCTGCCCGCCATTTGATTTGCAAAGCTATCGCGAGGGGCATCTGACACCGGTCTTCTTTGGGTCGGCGGTCAATAACTTTGGCGTGCGTGAATTGCTGCGCGGAATTGGCGATATCGCGCCGACCCCGCGCCCGCAGGAAGCGGCAACGCGGCTGGTCGAGGCGGCCGAGCCAAAGGTTTCGGGCTTTGTGTTCAAGGTGCAGGCCAATATCGACCCCAATCATCGCGATCGCATCGCCTTCATCCGCCTGTGTTCCGGCCATTTCAAACGTGGCATGAAATTGAAGCATGTGCGCGCAGGCAAACAGATGGCGGTGCATAACCCGATGCTGTTCTTTGCCAATGAACGCGACATTGCCGAAGAAGCATGGCCGGGCGATATCATCGGCATTCCGAACCACGGCACATTGCGCATCGGTGATACCCTGACTGAGGGTGAAGACCTTCGTTTCCGGGGTGTTCCGGCCTTTGCCCCGGAATTGCTGCAGAAGGTGCGCCTTGATGATCCGCTGAAAGGCAAACATCTTCAGCGCGCGCTGGAGCAGCTTGCCGAAGAAGGCGCATCACAGGTGTTTAAACCGATGATGGGGGCGGACTGGATCGTTGGTGTGGTCGGGCAGCTTCAGTTCGAGGTTCTCAAAGAACGCATTTCTGCCGAATACGGCATCAAGGTGCATTTCGAACCGACACCGGCCTATGCCGCGCGCTGGGTGATTGGCAGCGATCCGCTGGAAATCAAGAAATTCCGCGATGCCAACCAGTCAGCCCTGTTCGAGGATCACGACGAAACGCTGGTCTTTATCGCGCGCAATGCCTGGCATCTTGAAACCACGCAACGCGATTGGCCGAACCTTAAATTCGAAGCGACGCGTGAACAGAATATGATTGCGGCGTAAACAGTGGATCAGATCAAAACGGAAAAAGCCGCCTTCAGATGAGGGTGGCTTTTTCTTTACTCAACCTTAGGGTATTTTATGTGATAATACTCTCGCCATTGGGGAGTTTGGCGTCTGCAAAAGTATAAATAGCAAGCAGTAGGGTGTCGAGTTCTTGGAACTGACCTTTTCAACTAAGTTCATGAGAGACTTGGCAGCAGATTCAAAAAAGGCATATAAGCATCTCGGTGCCGATAACGGACAGGCATTTATTGGTGTAATCGCCGACTTCAGGGCTGCTGTTTTTGTTGGTGATGTGCCGGGAAATCCTGCGTCAGTAAGGCGCGATGATCAAAGTTTCCGTATTGACTGGGTAGTTTCTTCAACTTGTACTCTGCATACTGTTGTTACAGTTGCCAGCACCAGTAACGATGAAGCTTGGAGAGATTGTTATCGCATTCGCTTGGATACAGTGACACTGGGCAAGGAGATATTATCTTGATATTCGAACCCAATTGGGCTTCCCCGCCAGGTGACACTATTTCCCGACTTGCTGCAGCGAGTAACCTCTCAACTCATGAGCTTGCTGAACGCATTGGTTTTGAAGAAGATGTGTTCATTGGCGTCATGGAAGGGCGTGTTCGAATCTGCGATGAGATTGCGGATGCTCTCTCTGATCTCCTCGGGGCTTCGCGGCAATTCTGGATTAACCGCTACGATCAATTTGTCAGTGATAGAGCTCGGCTTGAAGAGCCTAAAGCAGACGTGTCGTTCGCAAAATGGGCGCTTGATTTTCCGGTTAAGTCACTTCGAGAATTTGGGTGGCTACCTGATGGAAGTCGCGGAGATCAACTCACGAGCGATATTCTTAGTTTTTTCGGTTGTCAGAGTATTTCTCAATGGAATGAAAGATACTCTACGGGCATAGGTCAAGTTGCGTTTCGCACCTCATTCGCTTATGAGGAAGATGAAATGGCTACTTTGGTTTGGTTGCGCGCTGGAGAGTTGTTCAGTGAACAGCTTAGCCTCGGTAAATTCTCTGCAAAGAAATTTCGAAATGTCCTTCCGAGCCTAAAAATACTCTGTGCATATAAACGGCCTGAAGTGTTCTTCCCTAAGCTACAAGCCGCATGCGCGGAACATGGTATTGCTTTAGTCAGTTCTCGTGCGCCAAAAGGATGCCGCGCTAGCGGTGCAACATGGACAAACCATAGTGGAGCTCCTGTTATCTTGATGAGCTTTCGTTACCTGAGCGAAGATCATTTTTGGTTTACGTTTTTTCACGAAGCCGCTCACGTGGTGCTGCATGGAACAGATCATATCTCTCTCGATGGAGTTGATCCTTCCCCATTGGCCTCTGGGCAGATTGAAGATGAAGCGGATACGTTTGCCCAGGAAATCCTATTGCCAAACGCTTTGAGGCAAGAGCTATCTAATCGACGACTTACTCGTCCGTTTGTGCGTAAAGTCGCTCGTCAAGCGGGGGTGACACCGGGAATTGTAGTGGGCCAAATGCAAAAACTTGGAATGCTGCAACCGAGCCAATTTAATGATTTAAAACGTCGCTACCGTTGGCAAAGTAATACTTTGCTACCTGAGATGTGTCAGCCTCGGAAATAGACATACTGATCGGGACTTTTTTGCCAATTACAAAGACTATCTTCGATAACCTGTTTTCCTACATCGAGATAATCATCGATTGCATCAACCCGACGTTCTAGATTTTTGCCTGACATACCGTAGTCTGTGTCATTGAAGAATAGTAGTCGTGCTCCGAACAACGGGCCTGATGCACCGGTAAGGTAGACGCTACCTGGTGTAATAGGTGCAAGGCCGAGCTTTTCGAGCATGGTGAGGAAATCAAACCTCCCAAGTCGCCCTCCTCCAAAGCGGGAGACACCATGCATTGAATTGTAGAGGCTGTGAAAAGTACCTGTAGGTTCTTGGCCTATTTCTTTGTGAATGTTTAATATAAGATCTCTAAAACCCCCAAACTGTGTTTGCCATTCATAAAAGGTTCTAAATGTTCTTGCGATGGCAAGGGGGCTTTTGCTTTCGTATTTTCTGTGATTTGAGTACCGACCGGATACGGAAATATTTGAAAGATTTTGCGAGTTCTGCGCTAGCATGTTTTCAAATAGATTTTGGTTGTTTCCGTAAACGGCGAAGTCCCAAGTAGGTCCAGAATTGAAAGATCCGTAGACATTTCTGGCGAGCTTCCATCCGTCTATAGCGTGCTTTCCAAAATGCGTTGATATGAAGGTCAGCCAAACTGCTCCATCAATATTTCCTTGCCGACCTAGGTACATAGCGCCTTTGATTGGGTCAAATGCGCTGGAATGTGGATCAACGCGAGATGGGGCGATATCTCTGGAACGCAATGCTTCTGTATAAGCGATCCGTCTTAGGCTTGAGATGATTTGGTCAGCCCAACAGTTTCGACGTTGCTGGTTGGTCAAACCTAGAAAGGGGCCTAAGAATTTCTCCGCGGCCGAAATTCGTTGAAGAATATCGGCCTTCTTGTCTCTGTGGATGCCCTTCATTCAATTCTTTCCTTGGTCGGCATAATCAAATAAATCTCGAATCGGTGGGTTTTTGGTGTTTAATCTGTCCATGATATAAAGACGATAAACGTTGTCCATTTCTCCCATTATTTTTATCACCTCCCTTAGTTGATTGTTTTTTTTCGTATCGTCCGGATTAGTCTTTTTGATGATGTCAAATATTTTATGAATTCTGAATAAGCTTACGAAATCCTTCCAGTAAGGATCTAATTTAACGGGAGGAGTATAGCCCAGATTTCCCGTCCGGATCGCTTCTTCAGCATCTTTAACATGTTTGATGCTTTCCCACGGGTCGCCCTCGGGCATTGCAGGCATCGGAACAGACTCATGTAAGCCCTCATCGAAATAACTCTGAGCTTTCGCATGGAGATTACTAGATGCTCTTTGCTGAGTGGATTCGGGCTCGTCGTGATAAAGGTGTAGGCTTGCTACTGAGTGGGTGTACTCTCCCAAACCCACGCCGAGTTCACGCGCTGCTATTTCTTGCAGCATTGTGAATGAAAACACGTCATGAGGAAGTCCGAGATATGCATCGTTGGACCGCATGTGAGTATGCATTAGCAAGCGGTTTTTGCGAATAGCGAATTGTATCGTACAAGTACAAGGCTTGTCTTTATTCTTTGGTTTGTCATCTTTATTTGAATAAATTTGGATGACGGCATTTCTTGAGCCGGGGCGCTCTCTAAGATTGTTTAATGCCCGATCCCACTCACTTTTTCCTGTAAGTTTTTTTGCGGCTGCATGCCCAAATAATCTTGGCCCATACGCTCCTTTGGCTAAAACGCCGTCGCTTGAATATTGGTGGTAGCTTGGGATGTAATGAGAGATAAAATCTATGCTTTCATCGCCAGCCAAGTACCAAAACAATTCACCCAACGGACTAAAGGCCTTGGCTCTTGAAAATGACCGACTCAGGCGCGCACGAGGGTTTTCAAGTTCAAGTAGAGCACCAAACACTTCAGTGCTGGTGCCTTTTTGCGAGTTGACCAAGTAATTACTTCGACCGGAGAGTAACTGTTTGAAAACAGATCTCATTAGATCGTCGATACTTTTTCCGCTAGCGTGAAACATTGAAAATTCAGCCTCATCTTTTGGTTGAATTTCCGATGCATCGTGTATTATTTCAAGCTCTAATTTAATAATGTTTCATATTGTTTATACAGATAAGCAAGCTTAGCTATTCGCGATAAAATATCGCCCCACACCGACCAGAATCATGCCAACTGCCATCGCGGCAAACAGGTTTCGGGCAAGCGCCATGGTAATCACGGTAGCAGCGGCGCCAGCAACGCCGATGGAACCCGCAGACAGGGCACTTGGGATCCAGACGGAAATCAGAACTGCGCCCGGCAGGCGTTCAAGCACATGCGCCCAGCGACCGTGTTGCGGCAGGCGGTCGGCCATCAGAAGGCCGCCAAGGCGCATGCCATAAGTGACAATCGCCATGCCAAGAATGGTCAGGACCGAGGCGGTGCTGAAAGTGGTCAGATCGGGGAAACTCATCATTTGCCGGCCTCCGTCGAATAGGTGCCTTCGGGGGCGCCAAAGGTATCTGCTGCTATTTCAGGTTCGGGTGCGGTGTCGTCCATGTCTTTGCGCCATGTCAGGGCGGCAACCACAACCCCGGCCCCGGCACCGGCAAGGATCGACCATGTGCCGGGCAAGGTGTAATGCCCGATCAGAGATCCGATGGCAGCCGCCAGCCACGGCAGAAGATCAACCCGACCCTTCCACATGCCGACCGTGAGTGCGGCAAAGACGGCGGTAAAGGCGAAATCAAGCGCATAGACATTCGGGTCGGGTATGCCCCCGCCCAGCAGATAGCCGATGGTGTTGCCCGTCGCCCAGACAATGCCAAGGAAAATCCCGCCACCGAGCAGGAAGCCCGGATTGGCAAGGTTTTCCTGCGTCATGGTGACGGCCCAGTTTTCATCGGCCACCATATGCATGCCGCAGATTTTGACCCAGAGCGGACGGCCACGAAACACCGGGCGCAGGGATGCGCCGATCAGGACATAGCGCAGATTGATCACCGCCGTTGCGACAATGATGGTGGCAGCAGGGATGGTTTCGCGCCACAGATCGACGGACACAAACTGTGCCGATCCGGCAAAGACCGTGAGGCTCATGAACAGAAGTTCACCCAGCGACAGGCCGCGCTGTGTGGCGAGCACGCCCAGCACCGCGCCAAAGATCATGGTGCTGGGCAGCAGGGGCAGGCAGGCGAGGGCGCCGCGTCTAATGGTGTCGGCATCGAAATGCCGTGTCGGGGCAGATCCGGGGCGAGACATCTTGTGCGTTTCCGTTTTTTATCGCTGGTGGCGACTTATGACTATTGGTGGTGGGCGAGGAGCCTGCCCTTAATCTAGGGAAGTTCCAAACAGGAATATTGGACGATATTGCTGTTTCGTAATCAAGCCGGGGGCTAGCGGGATTTTTTGGCTGCGGGGGCTAGGCCCGCGATGAAGGCGCCGGGGCTGACGCCCCACATGGTTTTGAAATGACGGTTGAGGTGGCTTTGATCGGCATAGCCGGTGGCCGCGGCGACATCGGCGATGCCAAAGCCGTCAAACAGCATCCGTTTTGCGCGGCGCAGACGCATGTGATTGAAATAGGTGTGCGGTGGCAAGCCGGTGGCATGGCGGAAGACGCGCAGCAGGTGAAAGCGGCTGAGCCCGGTCAGGCTTGCCAGTTCATCAAGCGATATGTTGGCATCAAGATGATCGGCCATATAGTCGATGACGGCACGCACACGTTTGTCTTCGGAGCCCGGTTGATAGGAAAAGGGCGGCGCATCGGCATGGCGAAGGGCCAGGCGGGCGGCACTGTACAGAAGCTGGCTGTCGCGTTCGAGCAGGGTTGTTGTCTGATCAAGGTCGGGGCGGAACATGCGGTGCAGGGATTGCAGTTGCAGATGCAGTTCCGGGTCATCGACCACATGATTGCCAAAAAACGGCAGGCCGGTGCTGTTGGGGGAGAGCTCGGCCACCAGATCGCCAAAGATTTCAGGCGCGATAAACATGATCTGATACTGGTAACCGTCATCGGATGCCGGGCCGCCGTCATGGACCTGCATCGGGTTCATCATCAGCAACTGACCACGTCTGGCGACATAGTTGGTGCCGCCGGTCATGAATTGTTCGGCCCCGTTCAGGATGGTGCCGAACGCATAATAATCATGGCTGTGTTTGGGAAAGGAGAAGCGTTTGTAATCGGCTTCGAACAAATCAATCCCGTCCGCCGCGCGCCAGTGACGGGCGATTTCCCGATGGTGATCGGGTGCGCTGCGCGCAGGATTGGGTCGAACTGCTTTGGCCATGGGGCAAGTATAATCATTCGATTACCATCCGGCTTGCATATTTTTGCTGTTTAATCGGGCGGTTTTGCGGGGCGTGTGGCTTGCCTGCGAATCGGTAAACAGGTCACGGATTCTGCCGTTTTTGGCTCCTGACATACGCATAGGGCCGAATTGTGCGATGGTATAAGGCGGGTTCGGTTGGCTTATTTTGCAACGCAGCAAATTTTCGAATGAACATTCGAACGTCCTCATCTGTGCGAATTCGCATAGACAAATGGGGATTTCATCTAACTGTTACAAAAACGACGCGAAAGCCGGGTTATTGATCGCGGAAATGTCCCACATTCCGGATCATTGGAGATCCCATGTTTCTCGACCGTATTCGCATTGGCTATCGCATTTTTGCGGGCTTTCTTGTGCTTGTCGTCATGCTGCTAGGGTTAAGCGCCCTGTCATCCTGGTATCTGCTGGGCTTTGGCGGGCATGCCGATCGTATTGCAAAAAGCACCCAGCTTGTCGGGCTTGCAAACGAATATGCATTGAAGCTTGAACGACTGTCGAACCAGGTTCTTCTGTTTGCGCAGACGGTTGACCCGATGGATCGCGAAGGTATTTCGACCATCCGCGAAAGTGCCGAAGCCAGCGGTGCGGCCCTGATCAATCAGCTTCGTGCCGAGGGTGACAGCGAAAAGGCAGACGCGCTTGAGAGCCTTAATGCGGAATATATCGCAACGCTTGAGCCGCTTGTCCTGCGGGCTGAAAACCTGACGGCGGCGTCCGACACCATGCTTCTTGGAGCCCATCAGCTTGGCAAATCGGCGGGCGAACTGGTTGATTTCATCACCAAACGCGATCCGGCACTTGCCGAAAAATATGCCGACAAGCTTGGTTCGGCAAACCTCAGTGCCATCGTCAACAGCCTGCAATATGCGATCCTGCGCACCCCGGAATCACTTGATGCGGCACGCACGGAAACCTCGACCCTGACCGACCTTCAGGAAGAAATCAAAAATTCGGTCGATGGGTTGAAACGCGCGGACAAGAAGCTGTTTTCCTATGCGGTGCGCGACAATGACCTGTTGAAGCAGGGGGCGAACCAGCTTGAGGGGTCAATCGGTGGCTTCCGTCAATCAATGGATGATTTCAAGTCAGCCGTCCGCGAAGTGCAGGCGATCACCCAGAATATCCGCGAGGAAGCCGTGGCGGGCCAGAACATGCTGGTTGAGGCAGCACATGGTGAATCCGAAAACAAGGCGATCACCAATATGGTGGTGGCGGGGATCGGTGCGCTGATCGCGTTTGGTCTGGCGATTACGATTGCGCTTAGCATCCTGCGTCCGTTGCGCCGGGTGAATGGTGATATGACACGGTTAAGCGACAACAACACCGATATCGATCTGGTCGATTTCAATCGCGGCGATGAATTTGGTGCGATGTCGCGAACCGTGGCGATCTTCCGCGAAAATGCGCTTAAGATCGAACAGATGGCCGAGGAACGCATTGCCCTTCAGCGTGAGGAAGAAGAAAAACGCCGCGCATCCCTGGGGGCGATGGCCGAGACCATCGAAGGCGAAACCGCAGGTCTTGTGCAATCCGTCACCCATCAGGTGACCCGGATGCGCGAAGCGGTGGGCGAGGTTGCCGCCGCCGCCGAACGTGTGACCGGCCAGACCGAAATGGCGACCAATGCGGCCGAACAAAGCCAGTCGCACGCCCACTCGATCAGTGAGGCGGCAACGCGGCTTTCCGATGCCATCGGGTCGATTGCCAACCGGGTTGACCGGCAGCGCGCCATTGCCCAGAACGCGGTGGGATCGACCCAGCAATCCGCCGAGGCGGTCGATGACCTTCGCGAAGTGGCGACCAGTATCGAGCAGATTGTCGATCTGATCCGCGGGATTGCGGGGCAGACCAACCTTCTGGCGCTTAACGCGACCATCGAGGCGGCACGCGCAGGCGAAGCGGGCAAAGGCTTTGCCGTGGTCGCAGCCGAGGTCAAGAACCTTGCAGGTCAAACCGCGCAGGCAACCGAGCAGATCACAGCCCATGTCAGTGCGATGGGCAATGTGACGGATCGTTGTGTTCGGTCGATGGAAGATGTCGGTGTGACCGTGCGCGACATGATGTCGATTTCCGAAGAAGTGGCAGGTGATGTTGAACATCAGCGCCGCGAGACCGAGGAAATCAGCCTTGCGATTGCATCGGCCAGTGATGCGGCGCTTCATGTCAGCAATGCCATCCACGAGGTATCGCGCGATATCGAGGTGACGCGGAAACTGAGCATCGATCTGACACGTCGGGCGGACGAGGTTGATCGTAATGTGACCGAGCTTTCCGGGTCGCTTGACCGGGCGGTGGAATCCGCCGCGAGTGATGAAAGTCGTGCTGATGGGGATGATGGCGAGATGGACGAGGCGTCCAATCTTGTTGATTTCCCGGCGCAATATATTCGCGGGGCTGCCTGATCCGGCTTTTTCGCTGATTTTGGTCATTTAACCAGCCAAAAGCCTGTGCAGCATTGCACGGGCTTTTGTGCTTTTGGGGCTGTGCGGGTGATCCGGATCGGCGGATTGAACCTATTACCTGATGAGTACAAGTTGCGACATTTCTGATACAATTTTCCGGTCGCTGCCTTCGGGGAACTAACGTAAGGTCTATGATACTGACTTTAAGACATTTTCAGCGATGTCTTTGCATGATTCCAGAACACACGAGAACGGGCATTCGATGTCACGCACAGGTAGGCTAGTCGTATTTCTGTTGGTTATTGCCGCGGCCGGTGGCGGCTGGTTTGCCTATGACAAAGGGATGTTGCCTTTTGTTGGGGCAGGAAGCGTTGCCGGGGGCGATGGCGCAAGCCGTTCGGGCAACCCGGCCCTGCCGGTAATTGCCGAATATGCCAGCATCATGGAAGAAAAGACGGTTGTCGAGGCGGTCGGAACCGGTCGGTCGACACTGGGCGTTTCGATTTATCCGGCAGTTTCGGGCGAAGTCAGTGATGTTCTTTTTCATGCCGGTGAAACGGTTTCACGCGGGCAGGTTCTTTTGATCCTTGATTCCGATCGGGAACGGCTGGCGCGTGATCTGGCATCGGTGCAGGTCAAGGATGCAAGCCAGCTTCTGGACCGGTACGAGCAGGCCCGTCCGCTTGGCGCGGTATCGGCAAGCGAGGTGGATGCGGCACGCACCGCCCTTGCCGAGGCGCGCATAAGGCTGGATCAGGCCGAGGTCGATCTGGCCGACCGCACCATTCTGGCCCCGTTCAATGGCACGGTTGGCATTCCGCAGGTGGAGCCGGGCGACCGTGTGGACAGTTCCACATTGATTGCGACACTTGATAATGTCGAAAGCGTTCTGGTCGATTTTGAAGTTTCCGAAACCCGGTTTGACAATGTGAAAATCGGGCAGTCGCTTCGGGTGGAAACCTGGAGCCTGCCGGGGGAGTGGTTTGAGGGGACGGTTGATTCAATCGCCAGCCGTATTGATCCCGAAAGCCGCACATTCAATGTGCGCGCGCGTATTCCCAACCCGACCGGACGACTTCTTTCGGGGATGTCCTTTGCGGTTTATGTCGATATCGAAGGCCAGACTTATCCGTCGGTTCCGGAAATTTCGGTTTTGTGGGGCGATGGTGGCACCTATGTCTGGCGGATCAAGGATGACAAGGTCGAACGGGTTCCGGTCCGTGTCGTAAAGCGGACACAGGGGCGCATCCTGCTTGACGGGCCGATTGCCAAGGGTGATCTGGTGGTGGTCGAAGGCGTGCTGCGCCTGCGGCCGGGCCGAGATGTGGCGGCGACCATCCGCAGCGGCGATGAAACCGGTGTTGCCCAGCGCAACGGTACCGGCGAAGGGTCGTAACATGCAGGACGGGAATCAGAACGAAAACCAGAATGATCTGGCGTCACTCAGCATCCGTCGCCCTGTTCTTATTTCCGTGGTGTCGCTTTTGATCATTCTGGCGGGTCTTGCCGCCATGCTGGGTGTTGAAATCCGCGAGCTGCCCAACGTTGATCAGCCGACGGTCACGGTTTATGCGACCTATGACGGGGCATCGCCCGAAACGGTTGATGCCGAGGTCACAAGCCTTCTTGAAGGGGCAGCGTCGCGCGTCAGTGGTGTCAAACGCATCAGTTCAAACAGCGAAGAAGGCACGTCGCGGGTTCGCGTCGAATTTTATCCTGACATTGAAATCAATGATGCGGCCAATGACATTCGCGAGGCGGTCAGCCGCGCGTCAAGAACCCTTCCCGACGAGGTTGAGGATGTCCGCGTGGTCAAGGCCGATGCGGATGCCAGCGCGATCATGCGCCTGGCGGTGGTCAGCAACCGGCTGACCGAGGAAGAGCTTGCCAATATCGTTGATGACCAGATCAGCCCGGCGCTGCTTTCCGTGCCCGGTGTAGCCGAAATCACGATCAATGGCGAACGCGAAAAGGTTCTGCATGTCCGGGTCGATCCGTTGCGACTGGCCAGTTACGGCTTTTCGGTTCAGGACGTTGCCGATGTTCTGAGAACCGCCAAGTTCGACATTCCCGCCGGCAGTTTTGATTCCAGTGATCAGAAGCTTTTTGTCCGGGCGGATGCGTCGGTCTGGGAGGTCGAGGACGTCAAACAGATGTTCATCCGCAATCAGGTGCGGCTGGGCGATGTGGCGGATGTCTATTACGGGCCCGATGATGCGACATCCTATGTGCGCCTTGATGGCCGGACCGTGATCGGGCTTGGCGTTGTCAGGCAGGCGCAGTCAAACACGATTGCGATATCGGATGGCATTCGCGAGGTGGCCGAACGGCTGAACAGTCAGTACGACGATATCGACGTTTTCGTGAACTCGGACGATGCGGTGTTTATCGAAGGCGCGCTTTGGGAAGTTCTGAACAGTCTGGCGCTGGCGATCATTATCGTGATCGGGGTGCTTTATCTGTTCCTGCGGTCCTTTACCGCGACGCTGATCCCGACAGTGACCATTCCGATTGCGCTTGTCGGTACGGTGGCCGCGATCTGGATGATGGGCTTTTCGATCAATATCCTGACGTTGCTGGCGCTTGTTCTGGCGACGGGGATGATTGTTGATGATGCGATTGTGGTGCTGGAAAACATCCAGCGCCGCCGTCATCAGGGATTGGGATCGATGGCGGCCGCGGTTCTGGGGACGCGGCAGGTGTTTTTTGCGGTGATTGCCACCACACTGACGCTGGTATCGGTGTTTGTGCCGATTTCGTTTTTGCCAAGCACGGCAGGCCGCCTTTTCCGGGAATTTGGGTTCGTTCTGGCATTTTCGGTTGCGGTGTCGTCGTTTGTGGCGCTTTCGCTGTGTCCGATGCTGGCATCGCGGTTAAAGCATATCGACCCGCATGACGGGCAAAAGGATGCCAAGCCCAACTTCCTTGAACGGATCGGCCTCTATTGTTCGGGTGTTTACAAATACATTCTGGAATGGGTTTTGCGGTTCCCGCTGATTACCCTGATCGTGTCGATCTTCGCCGGGGTGCTGGCATTTGGGGTCTATAACACGGTCACACAGGAACTTCTGCCCGACGAGGATCGCGGGCGTATTCTTGTATCGCTGCGCGGGCCGGACGGGGTTGGCATCGATTACATGGACCGGCAGGTCGAAACGGTTGAAAACATCCTGCGTCCGATTGTCGAGGCCGGTGATGCCTATAACATCTATACCATTGTCGGGCTTTGGGATCCGAACCGTGCGCTTGTGATTGCACCACTGGTGCCGTGGAACGAGCGCAGCCGCAGCCAGCAGGATATCAGTAATTCGATCCGCGGAAGTCTTGAGGCATTGCCCGGTGTTCAGGCCTTTGTCTATCAGCCCAACAGCCTTGGTTTGCGTGGTGGTACCGGCGAGGGATTTGAATTTGCCCTGACGGGGACGAATTACCGCACGCTGGCGGCGAATGCGCGCGCCATGCAGCAGGAGCTTGAGGCGAATTATCCCCAGTTTGTCGGGCTTCGGGTTTCCTATCAGACGACCCAGCCGCAATTGCTGGTGAATATTGACCGGCAGCGGGCCTTTGACCTTGGCATTCCGATTGAAAGTCTTGATACGACCCTTCGCACGATGATCGAGGGATATGAAGTTACCGAGATCACGGTGGATGATGAAAACATCCCGGTGAAGCTGCGCAGCAGTGCGGGCAGCATCAATGACCCATCCGATCTTGAGAACCTGTTTGTCAGCAATGGCGAGGGGCGTATTTTGCCGCTGTCATCGGTCATCAGTCTGACCGAAGAAGCGGTTGCATCCGAACTTGAACGCGAAGGGCAGCAGCGTGCGGTCAAGATTTCGGGCAATCTTGCGCCGGGTTATACCCTGCAGCAGGCGGTTGTCGATATTGACGAGGTTGCAGACAGGGTGCTGCCACCGGGCATGAGCGTCCTGTTCCTTGGCGATGCGGCGACACTTGGCGAAACATCGCATGATGTGCAGATCACGTTCCTGATTGCGGTGCTTGTCGTGTTGCTGGTGCTTGCCGCGCAGTTCGAAAGCTTCATGTCGGCCCTTGTGGTTGTCCTGACCGTTCCGTTCGGGTTGGCTGCGGCAATTTATGCGCTGGGCCTTAGCGGCACATCGATCAATATCTATAGCCAGATCGGGTTGGTGATGCTGGTCGGGCTTATGGCCAAGAACGGCATTCTGGTGGTGGAATTTGCCGATCAGTTGCGCGATGCCGGGAAATCCGTGCGCGAAGCCGTTCATGATGCGGCGATGATCCGCCTGCGGCCGATCATGATGACGATGATTTCGACCGTGCTTGGCGGGTTGCCGCTTGTGCTTGGCACCGGAGCCGGGGCCGAGGCGCGTGCGGCGATTGGCTGGGTGGTGTTTGGCGGGCTTGGTTTTGCGACGGTCTTTACCCTGTTTCTGACACCGGTTCTTTACCTTCTGCTGGCGCCGCTGGTTTCGGCCCGTGCCGATGGGGGCAAGAAACTGCAAAGCCAGTTGCGATCTGCGGAAAGCATTCCCGACAAGGGCGAGATTGAAGGAAGTACCAGCTAGAATGTCTGTAAAACGTCTTTCAATCTGTTGTGCCCTGCCGCTTCTGATCGGACTTTCGGCCTGCCAGACGGTCGGGCCGGATTATGTTGCGCCGAAATTTGATCTTGTCGGGGCCTATACCCCGCCGGTGCCGGTAATTGCAGCCAATCAGGCCGACCATGGCCGTTGGTGGGAAAGCACCAGTGATCCGGTTTTGCGCGATCTGATCGCGCTTGGTCTTGCCAATAACCTTGATTTGCGGATCGCGGCCAGCCGGATCGAGGAAGCCCGTGCGGTGGCGCGCGGGGTATCGGGGGCAAATGGCATTGAGGTCGGTGCCAGTGTTAATGGTGATGCCGAACGCGGCACATCATCGCGCGAACGCGGCGATCAGACGACGGACCTCGGATTTGGGGCCGGCATCGATTTTTCATGGACGGCGGATGTCTGGGGCGGGCAGCAGCGCGAGGACGAAGTCGCGCTGGC
>Ga0310345_10002162_pt1 | contig 20347 bp, 7 predicted proteins | sample HC15DNA20500_MG_FD_204667 | JGI IMG/M metagenome (GOLD analysis project Ga0310345, IMG submission 204667) | Marine microbial communities from station ALOHA, North Pacific Subtropical Gyre - HC15-DNA-20-500_MG | ecosystem: Environmental > Aquatic > Marine > Oceanic | place: Pacific Ocean: North...
TAGCGGTTGGAGTATTAGAAAGGATGCTTATAATGAATTTAGTGCTGAGTTCGATAATCTTACCGTTCGAGGTACAATGTCAGTATATGAGCTACTTATTCAACAAATACGAGCTACTAATGGTAGCCTTATAGTCGCTAGTGCCGATAAAGTTACAGAAGCTGAGGTCTTAAGTGGAGGTGCTAATGGTATATATAAGCTTACAGTAGAAGCTGATGATAGTGATGACTTTATACATTTTAAAGAAGGAGATTTAATTCTTGCTCAGAAATGGACTGGAGGAAGTGGTAGCGATGATGGTTTAGTCACTTATATAAAAAGAGTTAGGGCGACTGTTACTGAAACATCCAATTCTAATAGTTCTTCATTAGAAGCCAACGAATTTAAGGCAGATATGGAAGCTAGTGATTCAATATCAGCGTCTGATTTACCTTTAGATTTTGTAAGGATAGGTAGTACTAGTGATACGGATAGGCAAGGCGGTATATATATTACAGCTGAGGATAGTGGAGCACCATTTATAGATATATTTAATGATGTAGATTCATGGGCTGATTGGAGATTACCTGCTAAAACAAAGGCTAGGTTAGGTAGACTTGACGGTATAACTCACAATGGTTCTAATCTATCTAGTTATGGGTTGTTTAGTGATAGAGTTTATCTTACTGGTAACATAACTGCTGAAACTGGATATATAGGTACATCAGACGATGGATGGACAATAGATTCTGGTCAATTTTATAATGGTAATGTAAAATTAAGTGCAGAGAATGAAACAATTCAATTAGGCACTGTCGAGGATTTTACTAATGATTTAAATACTAGGAGTGGCATCCTTATGGGCAAAGAATCGGAAGGTAATTATGATTTCTTTGTAGGTAAGGAAGATACCCAATTTTTACATTATGATGATTCAGAAGGCACTATAAAGATTAAAGGAACTATCCAACTCGCTGATGGAACTAATGTGGCAACAGGATTAGATGGAGATGTATATGCAACTACTAGTACGACATCACTAGATATACCTACATCACATCCCACGACTAAGACATTAACTGTTGAAACCGGCTTAGCTTATACGACTGGTCAATCAGTTCTTGTGGCTAATGCGGCTGATAAAAAGTTTACAGGCACAGTCACTTCATATACCACAGGGACTGGGGTCATGGTATTAGCATCTACAGATAATACAGGTACTGGCACAGGTCTTACTTCATGGGAAGTTAATTTAGAAGGTGCACCAGGACCACAAGGAGAAGCGGGCGCTGATGCTACTACTTATTATACATGGATAAAGTATGGAACAAGTTCTGTTGGGGCTGGTCTTACTGATACTTACACTGCTGGTACAACTCTTTATATAGGAATGGCTTTTAATCAGACAAGTTCTTCTGAATCTACTACTCCTGGAGATTATACTTGGAATCTTATAGAAGGAACTGATGGTACTCCAGGAACTACATATTATACTTGGGTAAAATACGGAACTGATTCTAGTGGAGCTGGACTTACTAATACTTATACGGCTGGTACTACATTATATGTTGGAATGGCATTTCAACAGACATCCGCAACAGAGTCTACCACCCCAGGGGATTATACATGGTCATTAATAGAGGGAACAGATGGTGTCCCAGGTACCGATGGTGATGTGTTTAAACAATTCTATGTATATCAAAATGCGTCTTCAGCCCCTGATACACCAACAGCGGGGTCAGTAAGCGCAAGTGGTGTTTTAACTCCTAATTCCGGGGAAAGCTGGACAGTAAGTTCTTCTACTCCAGGTGCTGGAAGTTATACATGGATTAGTTCTTCAACTTGGAAACAGACTGAGGGAACAGGTGCTTTTGCAATAGACACTGCTTGGTCTTCAGCTTCTCAGCTTAGTGGAGACACAGGTGCAACAGGGGCAACAGGTGAGACTGGGGCGACAGGTCCACAGGGGGCTGACAATCAAGATTTTACATTTGCTAATGAATTATTATCAACAGTAGATACAGACCCTGCTATCTCTGCCGGTTTGCTTATGACATCGAGTGTCTTTGGATTTCACAACGGAATAGATGTAGGAGATGGTACAAATGCTCAACTATCTGACTTTAAAACTTATATGGATAGTAGTGGAAACTTTTATTTAACAGGTACAGGCGGCTCAGGGGGAGGTAGCCTATCATGGGTTTCAGGTACTTCTACGTTACAAGTTGTTGGTGATATAGAAGTGACTAATCCCACTGATTTTGCTGATGTTGATGCCACAGATGGATTGAATGATGATGAAGCTGCAATAGCAATTATATCATCGTCTGGATTAGAAGTAAAGAATAATAGTAATGTATCTTTAGGTGAATTTGGTGCTACAATGAGAGTTGGTAGGATAGGTGATGACTTATCTAGATTAGAAATAGATAGTTCTGGCAATCTAGAGATTATTAACAGACAAGTATCAACCGACACAACTGTAATATCTTTAGATAAGGATGGTAATGCATCGTTTACTGGTAATGTATCAGCGTCAAGTGGTAATATAGCTGGTATTACATTGTCAGGTGGTAAGGTGTATACTGGCGATGGTGATTATAATGATGCAGACACTGAACTGTATATGGATAATGCAGGAAATTTTAGTTTGGGAAATAAATTGGCGTGGAATGGTTCTAATGCAAGTCCTGTTTTATCTATTGATGGTACTGTTGTTATAGGTACTACAGCAGCTTCTACTATTGAAACTCAAGCAGCTGGTGCTAACCAAGATGCTACATCTACTATATTAGGTGGAAACCTGACTGGGACAGTAGATGGTACTGCGGTTGGGACGGTTAAAGGTGGGGCAGCTGCTGGGGCGACTGCGAATCAAGACTCTACAGGAGATATACGAGCAGTTGGAGCTGCTACTAGTGGGACTGTGGGTGGATGGACTATAACGTCTAGCGCAATAACAGGTTCTAATATAGTAATGAGTAGTAGTGGTAATATAGCTGTTGCTAGTGGGTATAGTTTAAATAATGATGGCTCTGCTGATTTTGCTAATGGTGCGATTACATTTGAGACTAATGGAGATATAACCTCTAATACATATCTTATTGAAAGGTCAAGGTTATTTGGTGGTGGTCAGGATGGCGTAATAGCTCTTCAGGTAAATGGTAATAGTGGTAGTACTAACCAAGATAGTAGTTACGGAATAAATGATGAAAATGGAAATAGGATAGCTCTTAGAGGAGATGTGGGAGGTCAAGGAATGAGTAGTGCTGATTGGTTATTATGGGGAGATATATATTGTAGTGATTTGACTCTCTCAACTGGGGTCTATTTACATACGCGAGGGTATAGAATATTTTGTAGTGGAACTTTAACAATAGCTAGTGGTGCTTATGTGCAAAACAATGGCTCTGGATATACAGGTATTACTCTAGCAGGGGCAGATGGCGGAATAGGTGGAACATTAAGCGCAGGAGCTGACGGACAAAGTGGAGGAACAGGCGGTGCTGGTGTTGGTACTGGGGCTTCTGACGGAGGACACGGTGGCGGAGCAGGCGGTTCTGGTGGAATAGTATTTATCTCAGCAAGGTATATAAGTAATTCTGGAACTATTAGAGCAGATGGTGGTGGAGGAAGTAATGGAGAAGGAGTAGAATTCTAATGGCAGTAGGTGGTTCAGAGGGAGGAGCTGGCGGAGCTGGAAGCGTTGCTAAAGCAGTAACGAGATTAGGTACTCTAGACCCTCATATTGTAATATTAATGAGAGATGTTATGGAAGCATCAGACACAGCTGCTAGGCTTAAAGTATGCGCAAGAGCAGGCGGAGGTGGCGGAGGCGGAGGAGCAGGCACTGGAAATAGTAGTGGAATTATAGGTAACGCTGGTGGTGGCGGAGGCTCAGCGGTTAGTCCAACAATCCTATCAGCTTCATCAAAAGGAGGAGGAGAAGGAGGGAAAGGGCAAGCTGATGGAAGTCCCCCATTTAGTGCGAAAGGTGGCGGTGGAGGCGCTGGCGCTGGAGGAGATGGAGGAGTAATAGTTATAATTACTTCATCTAGTTCTGTAGGTACTACCAGAGTAGTAGGGGGTGCAGGTGGAAGTGGCGGTCAGTCTTGGGGTAGTGCAGGGCATGGTGATGATGCAGATGATGGTAATGACGGAGAAGTAATAAACATACGCGTATAAATCATTAGAGATTGACTATGAAACTTATTATTATTAACAGACATAAAGCAGTAAATTAGGAAAGTTATGGCAAACGGTATTGGTAAAATCGCAATGGGTAGACAGAGGGCGTCGACTTATATTCAAAAGGGCAGAAGCCAAGCTCCTCAGATTGAATACCAATTAGGCAATCAGATAAGACAAGAAGACTCTGCTTCTAAGATGGGTATACTTGAGAGCTTAGCTGGTCTGCATAGTTCATGGAAAGGTAACATGAAAAGCTGGGACAAGTTTGATGCTGGGGCTGAAGCTGCTGGCATATCCACTGAAGCACCTTCTTTTCTACAAAAGGCTTCTAGAGGATTAGGTATATCAAGTGTTGATTTATCAAAAAAACACGCAGGAGGTGAAGGTATTTACGAGTACTCTGGGGCTGAACTTATGGGTATAGGTGAAAAAGCTAATACTGGCACACTCGCTTCATTTTTAGATGGTGGAGATATAAGTAGTAAATTTGGTTCTAAGACTAAAGGATACCAAGCGTTTGAACAGTTTGGAAAAGAAGGTCAAGATTGGCAAGGATATAGAAGTAAAACATTAGAAGGCAAGGGAGTTGGCACAGATTATGGAGGTGGAATAGGCGCATTAGGAGTTTCCAGAGGAGTTGGGGGCGAAAAAGGTTTATTGAGCGATGATGATTTGATGTCTACAATAACTACTCCTCCAGATATGTTAAACAGAGGAGATTCCCATCAATCATTAGTTAGAGATACATATGGAGAGCCAGATAAAGATAGATATGTAGAATCATCTGAACAAAGAGCTGCAAGAGAAAGAATGTATACACAGACTGGGCAGAAAAGACAGCCTAATGACCCAATGGCGACGGAGAGACAAAGATACCAAGAAGGAATAGTGGCTCGTAAAAATGATGAGATGAATCTATCAGGTTCCTTACGGGATAAAGATGACCCATTATCTTGGGGTGGAAATTTTGAAGAGGGCTCAACTATTGAAGATATGTGGGCAAAAGATGAGAATAAACCATCTCCTCATACAGCCCCTGGAGGTTTTGCGTATAATAATCCACAGCCAGATGCTGCTAGTGATGTCTCTATCTACGATTTAGACTCACCTGAGTCTATGCAAGAACAATTAACAAGGGATGCTGAGGGGGGTTATCAAATGGATGCTAATGAACTAGCTAGTATTCAACCTGAGGCTCAAAGAATGTCAAATGTTGCTAAAGCGGATGCTGCTGGTACACCAATAGACCCAATGTCTCAACAAAGATTAAATGCTGAGAGAAAACAACTAGGTCAGAAAGATGCTATGTCTCTTGAGCAAATATTGGACGAACAAGATAGATTAGCAAATCTATTGAATCCAGATTAGGAGAAAAAATGATAGTTAGACATTATAAACGAATGAGACCTCATAAAACTAAGAAAGAGAAGTCTTCTTCAGATGATGACGAGTCTCATTGGGTTCAGGCTGCTATTGCAGTCGCAGGACTGGGTATGTCTTTATGGGATAGACAACAACAGAAAGAAGCTAATGAAGATTTAAAAACTCAAAAGGGTGTTCAAAAGCAACAGACTGCTCAATCTAAATCTTTTATTGGAGACGCTGTGCAAGGTGAATTATCATATGCAGACGAAAAATTTGAAGACCAAAAAAAAATGGCAAGCGAAATGATGACTAGTAAGCTTGAAGGTGAAATGAGTAAAGTGCGGGATGCTGGTGCGTCATTTTCTGGAAGCTACAGAGATGAAAATGCTCTAGGTGATGTAGGTCAATCTATTTGGCAAGGATATAAAGGAGATATGATGTCTCTTGGCATGGCAAAAGACCAAGATAAACTTAGAGGTTATTCGGGATTGAGTGCAGCAGCCGATATGGATAGACAAATGGAAGAAATTCAAGCACAAATTAATGCGTTAGGATAATTATGGCTTATAGAGGATTAGGCAATCAAAGATTAGGAGCATCAGCTGACCTAGCTCAAGTACTCGACACTCTCATGAAGATTGATTCTGAAGAGAGAAAGAGTGATGAGAGGATAGCTATGGAGAATATTAGACAGGATATGGCTACCAAGAGGCAGTCTGATAGGGATGACAAGTTATTCCAACAGAATATTGATTTGCGAAACAGAGAAACTAAACATATGTATGATGCAGGTGATTTAGTTAAGGATGATGTAGGACTTTTATTTCCGTCTGAAGGTTCAATAACTAGAAGTGAGAAATCAGAATTAGAAACAAAGTTACAAGGTATCACTGGCGGTGAGGTAGTTGATTTTGATACTCCCCAATATGGAAACCTAATGGAATCTGTTAATAAAGGAGCTACATGGTATGAGAATGTTCAGTGGGATAAAGACCCTTATGACCAATATTTAACTTACCATGATATACCAGAGATTATTGATAAAATAGGTAGACCAGAGGGAGTTGACGTAGCACAATTTGAAGCTGCTGTTAGGTCTGGAGCTAGAGCTAATAAGGGAATTCTACAATCAGATAAAGAAATTCAAGATTTATTATATTCTAAATCAAGAGCTGATTTATATAGAACGACAGGGAAAACAGATTTATCAGAGAAACAGATGGAACAGTTTCTAAGAGATGATGTGTATATTAAAGAATACTTCTATGAAAGACTATACAAGAAAGTATTTAAACCTACTGATTTAGGTGTAGAGGTAACTGCTCCTTTTGATAGAAAGCTTGATGCGGTTCACAAAAAAATGCAGGCAAAAGCAAAAAATATGGGAGTGGGTCAAATAGAAGATACTAAAAGAGCAATTAATGAAATATTTGGATTAGAATGGGAAGGAAGAGAATCTACTAGAGATTTTTTAACTAATTTTAAAAAATGGGATAAGGAAGGTAGAACTGGTGGTAGGAGCGTAGCTGAAAATCTATTCATGATGTTTGATTTAGAGAATCAATATAACGACCTACATAGTTTAACCTCACAATATAAAGACCCACAAGGTCAGATTAAAAAGGAAGAAGAAGTTCAAAGACATTTCAGATATGGTGTTAAGCAAGTCACACCTACTGATGAATGGGATGCTCTTATAGGCGGAGAAGGAATGTTTTTTCTCGATGAATTAGTTCAAGAGGATAGCGCTTCCTTTAGTAAGGACGGTAATACCCTTGTAGTTAAGATAAAAGATTTTAAAAGATTAGAGGAAGTAATGAACACGCTGTCTCAAAGCTCGAATCAAAGACAAAGGGACGCTGCTGATAAAATTTGGCAACTTCGGTATGAAAAAAGATTAAGATTTGAGGATTTTTAATATGGGTGATACAACTCAAGTAGCGCAAAATAAGTACGATACTCTATTCAATAATGTGAGAGGACAAACAAAGTATGTAGAAGAGCCATCAGATACAGCATATGTTGATACATCTGAGGCAGTGACAACGGATGTTGTGTTTAAAGACTTGGACATGGTTAGTATGTATAGGAATATGGGTGATTTCCTATCAGCAGACGCTCTTCTTAAAGAATCAGAAGAATATGATTTATTAGGTAAAAGTTTAGGGGCAGGTTTATCTGCTGATGATTGGGCAAAAGAGAATTTAGATTTCAAGGGAATGGATTGGGGATACAGAAGAAAATCTAGAAATATGGATGAGGATGCACCTGGATTAGATTCGTATAAAAAACTGTTTGCACATAAAGGTGGGAAGATAGGGCACTCAGATACGTATTTATACAATTTAGCACTTACACAAGCCTATCAACAAATAGCTGAGGAGTTGGCAACTGTTAAGAGAATACCCCAGTCAGATATAGACAGGGTAATGGGTGATTTCCCGACTACTCGAGTGGAACAAAGACCTCACTATACAACCGCTGGTAAGGGCAGAGTTCCAATAAGAAAATCATGGAAAGAGTATAAAGATTTTGTAGAGAAATATGCATCTCAAGAGATTATAGATAGAGTTCATCAATCAGCATCAAGTAAAGCTTTTCAATGGGGAGGTCAGTACAGGGGGAGTTTAAAGCAAAAATTTGAAGGGGCTCTTGAAGGATTATCTAAGGCATCTGTTAATGAGCATACTGGTGAAATGTTGCAAGAATTAGATAATATGCTAGAATACACTAAAACAATAGAGTCGTATGCTGATACTCAAAAGAAGCTAGATAAGGTAGGGGATAAGGATGCAACTAATGCGGCTGTGGAGTTGATGGATTCATTAAATAATATTCAGCGAAGTAATATAAAATCATCCTCTGACTCTCTGAAGTCTAATTATACAGGTGACCCTGCTCAAGTAAGTATTATTAAGTCTATGGAAGAAAATCTTGCTAAGTATATAGAAGAACATGATGTACAGTATCCGTCAAGGGACACCTTACCAGCAGGTTCAGTGCTTGAAAAATATTATGAAGGTGAGGGTAGCTATAAAGGGCAAGGTCCTAGACAGAAAGAATTACCATATGACCCTTCTACATTGAAAGAAATATACAATTCTGGGGATGCTCCAAAAAAAAAACGGCGGACTTGGGAAATATAGATGAACCCAAAAGCAATAAAACGTGGCTACCTGAGGGAATAATTGATACTGGAATGGTTAATGTTCAAGGACATAAAGTTAGGATGCATGAGGATATGTATCCAATATATATGGACGCTATAGATATATTATCAAAAGAAGGTATAGATTTACAAATTCAAGATTCCTTTAGATACTCTGGTGTTCAGCAAGAACAGTATGATGCATCTATAGGGACTGCGAAAGAGGGTTTAGTTACTACTCCTGATAAATCATATCATGTGAAGGGAAAAGCATTTGACTTGGCTCAGAACCCAGAAATGAGAGACAATGAAAGAATATCAGAAGTGCTATCGTCATTAGGTTTGATACGTTCAAGGGATGACGAATGGTGGCACTGGTCAACACAGGATTAATATGCCTCCGCAGAACAAAGTAGATATTAAAGACTGGTTACAAGCTTTTGATGAAGAGTTCCCAACGGTAGAGAGTTCTAAACCTGCAAATCAGCTTCAAACCTTATCCGATATTGTAGATAGCGAAAGACAGCATTCTTCAGTGGCTAATAAAAGAAGAATGAGAAATGCCCCTGAGTCTACATTTGGCTCTCAACTAATTTGGGGATTTTCTGAGTCTGCTATGGTGGCTCCTTCTTTATGGGAATCATTAGGCAAGCAAGCAGGAATGGATGTTGAAAAGGGAGATATAAAAGAAAGTATACTTGGAGAACAAGCTGATATTGAATGGGAAGACCAGACTGGATGGGGTAAAGCAGGATATATAGTTGGAGCTGGGGCTGGTATGTTTATACCATTTAAGGCAGCAGGTAATGTAGTAAAATTTGGTTTAGGAGTTGGTGGAAAAGCATTTCAAGGTGTTCAAAAAGGTTTAGGGTTTACACCTTTTTTAACTAATGCGTCTAAGAGAGAAATTACAGAAAGAGTAGGCAAATTATCTGGAAATAAAATAACTAAACTAGCAGATGAAACAGATGTTTCTAAAATAGTAGAGACTGCCCAAGAAGCTGTGTCAAAGAAGGGTGCTTGGAATACAATTTGGAATTTTAAAAGGAACACCGACAAAGCTAACAATGTTATCGCAGCTGAAGTCAAGGCAGGCTTACATCAAATACCCTCTATACCAGCTGCCGCAGTGGATGATATAGCAGAAATGGCTGTTAGTGCTGTTAAGTATAATAGTCCTTGGAATGCTCATGCTATATTAGAGAATTCAATAGGAAGATTTGGTGGAGTTACGACAGATGTCATGGCTGCTATGGCTTATGATGGCATGCTTGGTGTTGCCTTTGGCTATGGTAGAGCTATGGCTAAAGACTATGCAAAACAATCATGGTCTCCTGGTCAAGATGGTAAATTAAAATTTACAGAGTGGAATCCAGATACAGCTCACGCTTTTTCTGAGGCTTTAGACGAGGGTAAATGGTTAAGTTTACTTGGACCTGTTAGAATGGTGGCTGGTGGTACTGGAAGACCTTTGCTGACAGTTCCTAGGTTTTGGAATAAGAATCCAGGGGTTATTAATAAGATTGTAGGTGGAGTGACTAGAAGTTGGAAGCCTTTGAGCAAAGTAGACCCTTTAGAAGCTGAGGCTACTCTAGCTATGATGCATCATGTAAGTGGTGGGGCTATAAAAGAGTACACAAGAAAATACCCACTGCTAGCTAAAGCTTTTAAAGATAGTCCTAGTGCATGGTGGAAAGAAATACCTAAAGACAAATTGCCTGAAGCTCTTAAGCTTGTTCGTAGAGGTTTTACTCGTAATGCTCTACCAATCATAGGTAAGGAGGCTGGGGCAGATTTATTAGCTAGTATACCAAGAATGGGTATGGGGGCAATAGCTATGAACGCTTCTTCGGTTGCTGATGTATGGAATCATACGCAAGGATTGACTACTTCTGATAGAATTAAATGGACTGCTGGTTCTTCTTTTGGGGAAGGTATCCATGATACAATGGCTAATGTTCTAGTTGCAGCTATGATGATGAGAAGCGGTAGGGGTTTTAGAGATTTCACAAAACCTTCAGGTTTCTTTGCAAGAGGCGATACTAAACAAATGATGGATAAGTGGAGAGGTAGAGATACATATGTAAAAGAGGTAGTAGCTGGATTAGATAAACTCGGAATGAGCGCAAAAGATAGATATAATTTTGCTCAGAAATATTATAGAAACGAGCACTTCCCTGAACATTATACTGATGCTTTATTAGTAAATATGTTAGAGACAGTCCCAGAGTATAAGGCTGTTAGTGATAGAATTAGAGATAAGTTACTCACTGGAGAGGAAGCTAAAGATTTAGATATTCAAAAATTAGCTGGAGAGGGTAATCATCCTGACGTTGAGACTGCGTTAGAGTCTTTTTTCGTTGAAAAGAGTACAACAGATAAAGATGTAAAAGAGATTGCTGAAAAGTTTGTTGTATATAAAGCAATCATGAATCACTATGAGCAGATAGTAGGAAAGAAGCTTTTGTTTAAGCCTATGACAAGCAAAGAAGCAGTTGAGCTTGTTAGAGATTTTTCTGAGATGAAAATAGATGGTAAAAAGGTTGATAGAAAAACAGTTTCGCCAGCCTTGTCTTTATTAGGTAAGAAAGCATTTATGGATTCTACGCATGAATCTTATCAGCCTATAATAGAATGGTATGCTGGGGTAGCAGATGCTTTGGGATTAGAAAGTGTTCAAAGAGACCATGAGCGTGGAGTTATTTTTATACCTGAAAATTTAAGATTTCCACAAAGACCAAAGGAAGCTAAAGGTAATAAAGAGGGTAGGCAAATAAATAGTCTTATTGAATCTTTTGACCATGTTACACAAATGGGTTTAAAACTTGGATGGTTGGTTAAGCAGAAGGGAAGAGTTACTACTGATGTTAATAGAGAGCAATTACTAGAAGCTTTAGATATACATAATAAGACTCTTCTTAATCAGCATAAACTGGTCTACGGGTTTGAGGAAACATTTACTACTTTGGATGATGGTCAGATATGGGACTATGATATACTGTCAAATCATTCATGGCATAATGCTTATATGTCTGCTTCAAAATTTAGACAGGGTGAAAATGTTAATTTATTTATGAGCGGTGATTTCTCTTCTATGAAAACATCTCAGAGTTCTAAAGATATAGACCGTGTAGGTGAAAAAGCTCAGGTGTTGTTCGGCACGACCAAGACTACAATTGATAAAGAAGGCTCTAATCTAAAAGCAGAAGAGATGACAGAGCTTGAAAAATTTGTAGATAATTTTAATCAAATGTATGGAATGACTAGACAACAAGCTACTGCCAGCGGAGATGGTCAAAAAATTACCGTAGCGGAGGCTTTAGATTTTAAAAGAGACATGGAGTCTCTTGTTGGTGATGCCTTTACGAATGATAGGTCTATTGAATATGTAAGTAACGAATTACTAGAGACAGCTGTGTCTAAAATGGATTTGCCAGGTGTTAAATCTAATTTGAAAAGAGGAATAGTATCTCTTTTAAAGGATACAGATTTCTCTCCATCCCCTGGAGTGTTAAGGGGTAGGGCACAGATACACTCTCTTTTAAGAACTATGGGAAAATCTGAGGGAAAAAATGACGCTGAAGTAAAAATGTTACAGGAGTTTTATGATGATTTATATATGGCTGTTGATAATTCAAAGAGTCAGACAGTAAATTTTGATGGTAGGGAGATAATACCATCAGATAGAAATGAAGCCATATGGGATGCCTTAGTAAAGGCTGAGCATTCTTCTAGGATGGAGGATGTAAAATTAACCTTAGAAGAAGCTGTCGATGTTGACTTTAAACTTAGGGAGGCTTTAACTCAGGTTAATAGACAGGTAGATAAGTTATTAGATAAGGAGACTTCTGAGGCTGTGGACAGTGAGTTATTTTCTTTATTAGAAAAGAGAAAGGATTCTATGGCTACGTTGTCTCAACAAATATCAGTAGCAATAAAGGAGAATAATATTTCTGCCTTGAAAGCAATAAGGGGGGATGGTGTTAATATTTATGATTATATATCTGGTATAGAAAATGCTTTACCTAACACAGCAAATGACGCATACCATCAGGAGATATTTAGAATAGCTGAGAAAATAGGAGAGCTTAATAATCAAATAGGGGCAGAAGAAGTCTCAAGAATAACTGAAGAAAGAATAAAGCTTAATAGTGATACCGATGTTGTTGCTGTTGTTGAAAAACAAAACAAAATTACAGAAGCTCAATTTTTAACTAAATACCAGACAAGAAATCAAGACATGGTTTCACTTATAAGAACTTTAAATGAACCGTTACAGTCTGATAACAGTGCGATAAAGTTATTAGAAAATGCAAAGGCAGAAATTTTAAGAGTCAATGAGGTATATAAAACAGATTTAGACGTGAAATTATTTGATGATGCAATAAATTTTGTTAAGGATTTAGCTAGAGAAGGTACTTCTATGGATTCTGGCGAAATCGTTGACCTTATTTATGAACCAATGTTTGATTTAGTTAAATCTAAAATAGATTCAAGGTTAGCTTTAGGCGAAAATGGTGGTATTACAGAAACTAAACACGCTGAGCTTCTTGGTGATTTACATAATGACCTTCAGCAAATTATGACTAATGCATATTCAACAAAGATGGTACGTATGCTAGAATATTATATGGGCGGATTTAATTTAACCAAGACGCCAGTTCCTAATACTAATCAACATGGATTTTTAGGAATAGAAAATTTAATCCCAGGACTGTCAGGTAATATATTCTTATTAAAACAAAGCGGTGTTGACGCTGGCGGTAGGCTACATACTTCAATAACAGGTGAAATTTTTTCTGAAATGGAGAGCAGGTTAAAGCAGGGCGATGTAATGGTAAATTCATTAGACGCTAGAAAACGTATAGCAGCTACTGAGCAGACTGACTTGGACGCTGTTAGTGAAAGTTTAATAGGAGCCCTACATGGCAGAGAATTTTTTATAAAGAGAATGGACGAAGGCACTGATTTAGTATTAGAGATTAATCAAGATTCACACTCTGCCTTGAAAAATGCATTTAGAGAGGGTTCTCCATTAATGGAAAGATTATATGAAGCTATAAGTAGCCGGTATAAATCTATAGAGAATGGAGAGATAGTTCTTAGTGATACAATGAATTCTGCCTTAGATAAGTTTAGAAATATGGAAATGAGTGGTAAAGCGATGGGGGACGCTCTATTTCTTTCAAGAATAATAATTGATTCTCCTTTAATGGCAGAAGGATATATTTTAGGAAACTTAAAGGAATCTGCAGTTAAGAAAGACTGGCGTAGATTGAAGATGACACAGCCTAAGAGTGGATTTTATGGGACAGAGGATAATGTTAGTTTTGTATATAAAACGTATGAAAAGATTCTTGATATGCAACAAAAACAGGGCATTACAGATAGCATACAAAGTAAGGCTTTCAAAAATTTAAGAGATGTATTCGGTGAGAGGGGCGACGGCGTTTTAAATATACTTGCTATTCACGATGAATTAGAATCCACTGAAACAGAGTTTAATCCATTCTCTTATAGACAGACAGCCGTAAAAAAGATAGACCAAATGGTAGCTGATAATAGAATTTCACCTTCAGAAGCTACTGATATGAAGAGCAAACTAGAGAGGGCTCGTTCATCGGTAGATGCTGTTACTTATTTAAGAAAGGATGCGTTTGAAGCATTAATGGCTTTGTTTGGTGTAAAAGATACAATGATACAATATACTGAAGATGGTTCTGTGTTAAGAGCAGGCTCATTAAAGCCAATGATACATCACGCAGAAGTAGGTGAAAATGGTAGAGTCAAAGAGTTTTTATTAAAGACTTCTTTTCAGTATGACCCATCAATAGAAACGTTAATGCCTGAAGGAGTTCATGCTATTGCATTTAAATCTGGAGCTAAGAAGTTTTTAACTAGAGAAAGTTGGGATTCTGATGTTGTTGAAGGCTTTGCTCACCCAAGTATGGTAAGAGCCGATGCTCAGGGAGACCCAATGTTAAGGTCAACTACTTTAAAAGTGTCTGATGCAGTATCTAATTATACTCCAGATAATGTAATTGGTATACCATTATCATCTTTAAGTTTGAAATCAGCGTCTAGAGAGCATACAGGTAATTTTTCTGCTAATACTGCTGTTCATTTTAGTGATTTTGGGATGGAAGGGGCAAATAGATGGTCAAATATAGTTGAAAGGATGGAAGTATTTAAAAATAAGATGCAAGATGTATGGTTAAGTCCATATACTAGCACTGCTTTAGCTCGTAAGCTTTCGGGTTACTCTGCTGAGATAGGTGATACGTATCTTGCTCAAACAGGCTTGGATTATGTTATACAAGAGGGCGGTATATTAAGTCAACAGTGGATGGTACCGATAATGGAAAGACAGGTTATCAGTGCATATTTACATGGAGGAAATATCACTACAACTCCAATATACGAGTCATCTACTGATGTAATGTCCCCTGAGAATGGTCAACTAGCTACTCCCTTCAGAGCTATGGTGGAGAGAACTGGAGAGGGCATTCCAGTGCAAAGAATATTTGGTGGGCACAAAGTTTCAAGTTTTAATGCAGATAAAAGATTAAAGATTTATGACCAGCAAAATGCGAGGAATTCAAAGCCTGAAGATACTCATGCTCTTATTGTTCGTTTTGATTCTAATGGTAAAGAAGGCATAATGGTTGAAGGTGAAAATCCTACACTATATTTTGATGGATTAAGAGTTAGGGAAAAAGATGGTAAGGTGCAAATATATGATATGGCTCATAATATGCATCAAGAGATTGAGACAACTGACGCCATGAGAGAATCTATAACAGATAAATTTAATAATGCATTAACAGCTCAACGTCAGTTCGCTGAAGGTATGGACTATGGTAGAAATCCTAGAACAGCTAGGGATGCTATAGATAGGGCAAAGGATGTTGTAGGTGAAGATGGTAAGCAAAATGTATGGTTAGCTGGATTAAGTACGAGACAACCTAGAAACCAAGCTGGTGACTTAATATTAGTAAAAATTGAAGGAGTCACAGATGGAAGAGGCAATGTTTCTGAAACTAATGTTGTAGATGCCTATCAAACATTAGACTCTGATAATGATTTTGATAAATCTACCACTTACTTAGCTTCACATGGAAATGTGTGGGGTGAAGCATCTAGGCTCGCAGGACATACTACTTTTAATAAGACTGTTGATATTGAAAATTTTATTGAAAAACAGTTCGCACCATATTCTAATTCAGCTGGATACTTGGACGCGACTAGTAATAAAAATAATTTAGTTAAGACAGGTATAGTAAGGTCTAGATTTGTAAAACAACATCAGGTTCTTACTTATCTAAGAAATATATTTGGTAATAGTGAGATTATGAGGTTTCAGCTTCCTGGTGAGAAGAATAGAGTAATAGGCGTTAGGTTAAAAAATAGTAAGACAGCTTATTTAAATACTTCTCAGACTATTAGCAAGTTTGTAAAGCATTTTATAGATGTTTACAAACAAACTCCCAGAGATTGGGATAGCGATACATTTGTTACTGAAGCATTTAATAGGATATATTTCCATCCACAAGAAGGAATGTTTGAAATATATAATACTAATACTGGACACGTTTTAACTGGTGATGCTATATGGGATGTAAGCCAGGCGCAAATAAGTTCTCAATATCATTCAGCAGCTAATGCTATACATCAAAGAATCTTTAGACCGATAAGTAGGTATGTTGGTTATAATAGAGGAGATGTAATGGAGTCGGATGGATATAGTAGAAGCGCTGGTATAAATGAGTTTTCTGCAGCTTATGAGAATGTACTATTCGCATTTGATGCTAAGTCATGGCAGGGAATACCTTCTGAGGCTAGAAAGTCAATGTATCCAGGTCTTGAAATGATAGATATGGCTCCAGGTCTAGCAAGGGCAAGAGATTATTTCTCAAAAAGATTATCTAGTCCATTTGATGTAGCTATGAGACATATGCACAATATAAAATCCAAGAAGTTTAAGGATATTGATTTCTTTAATTCTGATATAGGAAATTTTATAAAAATGATAGAAGAAGGTCATGTCGGAGATTCTGGGTATGAAGAAACTAAAGCTAGAATAATTAACAATGCTTACAAACAGTATGTTGAGAATGATATGAATATGTATAATGTTATATCATTGATGAAACGTATAAAATCTATAGATTATAGATTGTCTGAATTGCAGGACAAATTTAAGTTTGGCGACGAGGTGATGGAAGTTCAAGAGCTTGGCAAACAGCGTTCTCGACTATCGGAGGCAGTAGAGGACTTACGACAGATAATGGGGGCAGGACATGATTGGGAGAGTGCCAGACAAGGAAATTTCCCTAAACCAGAATATGCTCATGAATTTAAATACGATAAAGATAAAAAAGGCAAGGGTTCTTATGGTGTCGGTTTCTGGGAAAACAGTTTAGGGGCTGCAGCTGTTATTCGCAACAAGGCTGGTAACGTAATTGAAATTATACCTAATGGTAAAAGAAATACTCAAAGAATAGAAGCGGGATATATCGCATTTAAACATGGCAGACACTTTGAATTCAGAACGGAAGACCAAATAGGTTCATATATAAATTATGAGGCATTTGCAGGTAAGCCTGCTATTTTTGATAATGGAAGATTAATTGACAATTTATCTGATGGTCAGTATTCTAGGTATGATAAATGGTTAGTAGAACTACATAAATCTTTGCAAAGAATTGATAATGAATTCATGAATAAAAAAGGTGTAAAAATAACTAATAGAACATCTCCTATGTTTGGTGTTATAAGTGCTAATAGGAAAAGAGCTTTACATAATTTATTGATAAACAATAACAGTGTTAGAATAAATGAAAACTCTTCACTTCTAGATAAGTTTGCTTTTTTTCATAAAATGCTACAGCCACAGACTGACGCTTCTAAAGTTTTATCTTTCCCAGTGATGGTTGATGGTACTCCCAGAATGGCTAATATGCCACATATGGAGATGCACAATTTTGGAAGAACGGAACAATTGGTAGTAGAATATTTAAATAATGTAAAGGATTCTAAGTCTACTAAAATGTATGAAAATGGCATATTAACACCATCGGAAGCAGAAACTATATTGCAGCATATCATTAAAAGTCAGGCAGGTGCATTTATAAAACTTAGAAATCCATATGCAGATTATAGACTAGCATTGGACGGACTGTCGTCTGTTGATGTCTCTCTCAAGAACGATTATCTTTTTAGCGATGTTATATTAAATCAAAGTGTATATGATAAAACAAGGCATATTGATGAAGGTATACGAAACGCAGCTAATGTATTAGTAAGATATGCTTCTGGTGACGGGGCTATGGTCGACCCTTCCACTATCTACAAGGCGTCAATGGAGTTAGAGAGAGCAAAGCCAGAAGGAATACCATCACAAAAGACTTTTGTTCAAGAAGGATGGGAAACCAATACTAGGTCATTTGGTTCTCCTCTGCCTAAAGGATTTACGATGTTAGATAGAAATAGAAAAACTCATAATGGATATGGTGTTATAAGTCAAACTCCAAGACAAAAAGCAGAGGAAGTGACAAGATGCTTAAAGAAAAGATAGGTATATAAATGAGTTTATTAACTTGCCTGGGATTATACAGGGGTAAAATGGATGACCCTAACTATACTCCCGAACAGAGGGAAAAATTAAGAGAAAAAATATTGGCAGCTGTCGATAAATATGAATCAGACCCTAATTTGATAAAAGCTCATTATGCTAAAGATTCTGAAACTATGACATGGCTATTTGGAAGAGCAACTGGTGGAAAGAGGTTTGATTTTGATGTCAATCCAATAAAATTCTCTGATATACGCAAGTTTAATTCTATGATAAACTCTTTTTCTAAGGATATAGGTAAGAAGGGAAAAGGGTGGCTAAATTATGTTAAAGTACCTAAAGCAACTCTAAGAAAGTTCCCAGAACTTGCACAATTTCAGGAAAGTTTAGCGCATGAAGCGTCTTTTTATAGGTCATCTCAAATTTCTAATAATAACAGAGTAGATACTATAGTTAAAGGGTGGACAGGATTAGCTAAAAGACAAGGAGCTCCTATTAAAGAGCTTAGAAAATTAGAAGCACAATTAGCCACAGAAAGAGAGAAGCCATATCAATCACAGGACAAAGTAGCAATAGATAAGATACAGAAAAAGTATGTTGAATTTATGAAAGAAGGAGCGACTGATGTCTTTGTAGATTTTAATGCCTTAATGAATGGCTTAGATGTTGAGCAGCTAGCAGCTAATAAGGACAGGAATTACTCTCCGAGAGATATGGAAGTATGGAGGGGTATAGATACGAGCATGAAAGAGATTAGAGCTGATGGTGTAAAGATTTTATCTAGCGCAGTTTCTAGAATAATGGATACGGCTAAAACAATAGAATCAAGAAATCTTGGACCTAGAAATTTAGAATCAGTTGTTAGAGAAGCTGCTGATATGATAAAAAGGCTTGAATTTCAAGAAAATATAGATGTTAACGCACCTACTATAAAAAACATGGATGCGTTTAGTAATATGGAGACTATTTTAGGTTTCAGAGAGTCTGAATTAGGTAATATATCACAAAGAAAGTATATGCCTTTATATGTTATTGGAGCCACTAAGCTTCTTAGAACAATAGACTCTTCTATGAGAGATAGAAAGAACGATGGTAAGGATTTAAGAGAAATATTAAGCGATGATTTAACTTCATTCAGAAAAGCTACTACAAGAATAATGGAACGTGGCAATGTTGCTTTAGGCAGGTATTCAATAGACCCAGCTTATTTCTTAAAGAAATATATACATGATATAACTTCATTTAACTTTACAACTCATTTAGAGAATAACTATTGGAAGCAAGCAGGTAAGATATATGATATGCATCATAAAGCAGCTGCCGATAAAGATAAGGATATAATGGAGTTTGCTGAAGCTTTGACAAAGCAAATGAATGAAATAAAAGATTCTTTATTATATGTAGACCCCAGTCATGATACTATGGTTAATGATATTAGCAGACTACTAACTGCTATAACATATACAAGGTTAATGGGCGGAAATTTTAGGTCTGCCGCTAGAAATGCTACACAAAGATTGTATGAATTTGTTGAATTTGGATATGGGGCACGAAGTGATGCTAAGAAATGGTTGAAGTCTGGTCCTGACAATAAAAAAATGATGGAGACACAAGCTAAGAGATTTGCTCTTAGTTGGTATGTCAATGAAGGCTCTGGCATATTTGGTAGGTCTAAGAATTTACCTATAGAATTAGCTACTAGAGGGGCAATAGAACAGTCGTCTAGTGTACCCGCAGGCTTTTCTCAAAATGAAATGGGTGAACTAGTAAAGACAGACCCTACTAGAGTCCCTCAAGAGTTCACAAGAAAGACAGCTGATGTAGCAGGTAAATTTGCAGGTAAAGCTGGGTTTGCTCATAAGGCTATAGAGGATTGGAACAGAGCTGGTACGTTTAAAATAGCATTTGCTATTAATTATCAACAATTAAAATCAGCTCCTTTGCAATGGAAATCTAAGATGTACAATGAAGGTAGAAAACAAATTGTTGAAGCACCTTCAAATAAACAAATTCAAGCTTGGACTGAGGCTACTGCTGGTCAAATAGCTTATAATATGACGACTGATTTACATTTTGAATATTCTAAATGG
>Ga0310345_10002165_pt1 | contig 20327 bp, 20 predicted proteins | sample HC15DNA20500_MG_FD_204667 | JGI IMG/M metagenome (GOLD analysis project Ga0310345, IMG submission 204667) | Marine microbial communities from station ALOHA, North Pacific Subtropical Gyre - HC15-DNA-20-500_MG | ecosystem: Environmental > Aquatic > Marine > Oceanic | place: Pacific Ocean: North...
CAGCACCACGGCAGTGAGCGAGCCCAGCACCGCCCAGGCCATAAAGCCCCAGTGCATAAACGACTGCGCCAGCGCGCCGGATACCGCTTCAGCGGTGCCCGCTTCGGTATCAAAGGCGGGTGGGGTAACCACAAAGTGGTACACCGGCTCGCCTGCGGCAAAAAACACCCCACCACCGGCTAACAGCGTACATAGAATGATCGAGAGCCACTTAAAGGTGCTCATTTCTGGTGCATCGAGATTGCCGATCTTAGCTTTTGCCGCAGGCGTTAACGCCACGCCAATGGCGATAAAAAACGTCAGCAGAAGCAGCAGCTGGAAATAGCTGCCCAGCACCAGCGCGGTCCAGGCAAAGCCTGCGCTGATGGAATTGGCGACTAGGTCAATGTCGTAAAACGAAAGCGCCAGAAATGCCACGATGAAGCCGATGCTAAGCACCAGCACAATAGGGTCACCGAGGGAAAACCGCGAGGGCCCCTCGGCGCGTTGGGCAGGTTGGTTCATGAAGAGTACCTATTTGGAATGGGAGGTTGCAGGAAAGAGCGGGAGCAGAACCTTTAGCTTAATAAACCCAAGAGGGAGCCGACTTAACGCCGCTGGCCACAGGTTTTCAAAGCAAAAAAAAGCGCCATTCAATGAATGGCGCGAGGACAGGAAACTGCGCATAGTATACGTGGTGTATAGACGAAAGTCTAAAAAAGTTGCTATTTGGTGCATATGGTTATGTCTACGCACCTTCATAAGGCATGTTGGCTTGGGAAGATAAGGCGATAGACGGCGATATCTTCCTAAGTATTATCTATCAATGCTTATTAACGTATTGAGATAATTATAGTTGTAAAAGATTGGCAGCATTCATGCTTGGTACGTAGCACAATTTTGTATACAAGGTGTGCTTGCTATGAATGCTTCAACAGCGGTTTTTCCGGGATTAAAACGCGTTGCATTATTGGGGGCGTCGGCTCTTTTATGGCTGCCTGGGGTCGGTCAGGCGGAAGAGACAACCATTCGCTTCCAGTTAGATTGGCGCTTTGAAGGGCCTTCCGCCCCCTTTCTGTTGGCTGAATCCCGCGGCTACTTTGCTGAAGAAGGCCTTGATGTACAAATTGATTCCGGCAGCGGGTCAGCAGGCGCGATTAACCGAGTGGCCTCGGGTGCCTATGAGATGGGCTTTGGTGACCTTAATGCGCTAGTGGAATTCCTAGCCGAGAACCCCGATGGCCCCGGTATTAGCGGCGTCTATATTGTATACGATGGTACGCCTGCCGCCGTTTTTGCTCGTAAGGATAGCGGGATTGAGACGCCCGCTGACTTAGCAGGCAAAACCATCGCTGCCCCTGCCTTTGATACCGGCTACCGCGCTTGGGGTATTTTTGCAGCGGCCAATGATCTAGCGGCCGATGCGGTGGAGTGGCAAAACGTCGACCCTACGCTGCGCGAAACACTGCTTACCCGAGGTGATGTAGATGCCATTACCGGCTTCTACTTCACCAGCCTGCTGAACCTGGAAGAGCGGGGAATGAGCGAAGAGGAGCTCACCATCATGCCGTTCCCCGAGTATGGGGTCCCGCTTTACGGCAATGCCATCATTGTTAGCGAGTCCTTCGCCAACGAGAACCCTGAGGCTGTGCAAGGCTTTTTGCGGGCGTTTAACCGCGCCCTGGGCGACACCCTGGATGATCCCGAAGCGGCGATTGAGTACGTGCGCGAGCGCGATAGCTTGATTGACGTTGAAATGGAAACCCGCCGTCTGAAGCTGGCCCTGGAAAGCGTGGTAGACACCCCAGATGCCCGCGAGTATGGCGTGGGGGGAGTGGACGATGAGCGCCTACGGGATGCTGTTGCGCTAGTGGCTAAGGCCTACGACCTACCCACACTGCCATCACCCAGCCAAGTCTTCGACTCCCGTTTCTTACCGCCCGTCGATGAGCGCATGCTGCTGCCGGAGGCTGAGTAATGTCGGCAGCGTTTGTCCGCTTTGATGATGTGAGCCTAGCCTATGACGGCACAGGCAACGCCATTGAGGATATTAATCTCTCCATCCGCGAGGGCGAGTTTGTCGCCTTCGTGGGGCCATCCGGGTGCGGTAAATCCACCTTTATGAAGTTATGCACGGGCCTGCACGCACCTACCCAAGGGAGTGTCAGCGTGGATGGCGCGCCGGTCACCGGACCACTGAAAATCTCCGGTATGGCGTTTCAGAATGCCAACCTGCTGCCCTGGCGTACCACGCTGGATAACGTGCTGCTGCCGCTGGAAATTGTTGAGCCCTACCGTCGGCAGTTTCGTAAGCGCCGCGAGGAGTTTGTGGGCTGGGCGCGCTCACTGCTGAAAACCGTCGGGCTCGCCGAGCATGAGAATAAATACCCTTGGCAGCTATCAGGCGGTATGCAGCAGCGGGCGTCCATTTGCCGGGCGCTGATCCACCAGCCGCGTCTGCTGATGTTGGATGAACCGTTTGGCGCGCTGGATGCGTTTACACGCGAAGAGCTGTGGTGCGTACTGCGGGATTTATGGGAAGCCCAGCGATTTACCGTTGTGCTGGTGACCCATGACCTTCGTGAAGCGGCCTTCTTAGCCGATACGGTGTATGTGATGAGCCGCCGCCCAGGTCGCGTGATTGAGCGTCGCTCCATTGAGCTGCCTCGCCCCCGAGCGTTGGAGACCACCTACGAAAAACCCTTTATTGATCTGGTGCAGGAACTACGCGCCCAGATTGGCGAAGTGCGTAGCACCTGATCGATGACTCTCTGCGTCGGCACCATTAAGGCATTTTTTATGACCGTAAATAGCAAACTGATTGAACGTCTGGCGCCCTGGATCGCGGTGGTGGTGCTGGTGATGATCTGGGAAGTCACGGTGCGGCTATTTAACGTACCGAGCTTTATCTTCCCCGGCGCCTTGGAAACCGCGCAGGCGTTGATTACCTATGCAGGCCCCATTGGTCAGCACTCTTGGCAAACCTTCTGGACCACGCTGATCGGTTTTGGGTTGGGAGTGGCGGTCGGGTTAGTGCTGGGCTTTATCATCGGCTCGTCGCGCTTTTTGTATAACGCCTGCTACCCGCTGCTGGTGGGGTTTAATGCCATTCCTAAAGTGGCCTTTGTGCCAATTCTGGTGGTCTGGTTTGGTATCGGTTCGGTACCTGCGATTCTCACTGCCTTTTTAATCTGCTTTTTTCCCATTGTCGTGAATGTGGCCACAGGGCTGGCAACCCTGGAGCCAGAAATGGAAGACGTGCTGCGAGTACTGGGTGCGCGGCGCATGGATGTGCTTTTGAAAGTAGGGCTGCCGCGTTCGCTGCCGTACTTTTTTGCCTCGTTGAAAATCGCCATCACCCTAGCGTTTGTGGGCACCGTCGTATCGGAAACCGTCGCCTCTAACCAGGGCATCGGCTACCTGATGATGAGCGCTGGTTCGCAAATGCGTATGGGGCTGGTATTCGCCGGGCTGCTGGTGATCAGCGCGATGGCCATGGTGATGTACGAACTGTTTGCCCAATTAGAAAAGCGTATGACTGCCTGGGCACACCGTAGTTGAGAAAAGAAACGCCGTAGCGGCGAAGTACCGCTGCGGTTTAACTGAATTTGCTGGCATAGCCAGTGTTGAACAATAAGGGGACCCAATGAAATATTTACCCATCGCTAGTTTAGCCGCTGCCATGTTGATATCACCGCTTGCCTCGGCTGAAAAACTATTTTCAGACTCAAGTATCTCGCTGCTATATAGCGATCAGTACCAAGCGTTTGGGCGTAATGAGCGCACCGATACCTATGTCACCTTTGAAAACGTGACGGCACACGACTGGGGCGGCACTTTTTTGTTTGTGGATCGTAACCAAGGGCGAGGTAAAGCCGATGGTGACGACGATCTGTATGGCGAATTCTCCCCAACGCTCAGCCTTGGCTGGCTAAGTGGCGTCGATTTGCAGCGGGGCGCGCTGAAAGATGTGTCGCTAGCAGGAACCTATGAATTTGGCGGTGGCACCAATGCTACCAACATTCTGACAGGCGTGAGCTTCGCCTGGGACGTGCCAGGCACAACGTACTTCAACAGCACGTTCTACTACGTCAATAACAGTGAAATCGCCGATGATCTGCAAATGACGCTCACCTGGGGTGCGCCGTTTGAGGTGGGAGCATCGCGTTTTCTGTTTGATGGCTATATCGACTACTCAACGTCGGCATCGGACCATGACGCAGAGTTTCATTTCAACCCACAGCTAAAATTAGACTTAGGGCACTACCGTGGCCGTCCAGGAGTGCTCTACGCAGGGATTGAGTACTCCTACTGGCACAATAAATATGGCCTTTCCGACAGCGTTATGGATACGGAAAGCGCGGTGAGTGCACTGGTTAAATTTCACTTCTAATCGGCGTGGGTAGCACCATGATGGTGCTACCAGCTATACAGCAGCGAGGCGCTGGTCGTGGTATCAGTGCGCTCGCTGGCATCCTCCGGGGGTTGTGAGTTGTGCTTCACTTCATAAGAGAGGCGCAGCGACAGCCTAGCGTTAAGACGGGCGGTAAGCGCCGTTAGCGAACGGCCGGTGGTGTTTGCATCGGTGTACTCTACCGACATCTCCTGGGCAATATCAGCGTAATCAGAGAGTCGGTAGCGGTAGTCCAGCGCGGTATAGGCCACGGCCAACTGCTGGTTATCTTCTTTTCGCGGGCGATCATTGCGGTAACCCGGGCCTGCTTCCAGCGAGAGCGTGTGCTGCTTATTCTCTAACAACTGCCGTCCATAGCCACCAATTACCGAAAGCTGTTGGTCGTACCCGGCAAAACGGTCCTTCTCCCAGCGGGCAAAGCCAAACAGGTAGTGCGGCCCGCTAAAGTCGTAGCGTTCACGCCCTGCGAGCAGATATTGCTCCGCGCTGGTTTCGCCATCCTTGCTGACGTTACGCACTTCGCCGCGTAGCGAATGGGTCAACTGACCGGTCAGCCAGGTCAGACGCGATTTGCCGATCAGTGTTTGGCTGTCGGTGTTGCCAGAAAGACGGGTAAAACCAAGCTCCGCATCGCCGCTAAATTCGGGGGTGTCCTCTTTCGGAGGCGGCGGCGCATAGAACGGCGAGGCAGCAACGCCGGTCGCCCAAAGTGCGCTGCTAGTGAATACCAGTGAGCGTAGCAAATGTCGCACGACACTCCTCCTTGAGCTTGGGTTCAGTAAGTGGCTGCTATATAAGCAAAGTGAGGTGAAAGCGCAACGACTAACGCCGCTTGGCGCTGCGTGCCATAATGACGCGGTCGCGCACCATGAGTTCCGTTATGACTGCTCCTCGCCCCCGAACACTAGCCGAATTACAGCGCTGGCGCCGTACCCGCGCCAAGCGCCGTTGGTACAAACGCAGTTTTCGCCTACAGGTAATGATGCTGGTGGGGCTACTGTTATCGGGCATGTTGCTGGCCCAGGGCACCTATTTGAACCACCGCAAAGCCGAGATCATCACCCACCAAATGGGCTAGCGGGCACTGGCTGTGGCCAAAACCGTGGCCGGGATGCCGCAGATTGTAAACGCTTTTTCCTCTCCTGACCCCTCCGCCATTATTCAACCCCTTGCCGAACGAGTGCGTCAGGAGACCGGCGCGCGCTACGTGGTGGTGGGTAATGCCCAATCGATCCGCTACTCCCACCCTGTGCCCGAGCGTATCGGCCAGCCCATGGTGGGCGGCGATAACGACCAGGCGCTTATCTATGGCCAGTCGTATGTTTCCGAAGCCACCGGCACGCTGGGTACGGCCATGCGCGGCAAAACGCCGGTGTGGGATGAGGAGGGCAATATCATCGGGGTGGTCTCGGTGGGCTTTATGCTCGACCGCGTCGATATGGATGTGGCCCGCTACACCAGCCTCGGCTGGGCGCTGGTGGCGCTGATGATTGTGCTGGGGTTTGCGGGCGCTTACTGGCTGTCGCAGCACTTGAAAAAGATCATTTTAGGGCTGGAGCCTTACGAAATCGCCCGCTTGGCGATGGAGAAAGAGGCCATCCTGCAATCGATTCACGAAGGCATTCTCGCGGTGAACCGGGATGGCCATATCACCTTGGTGAACCAGCAGGCGCGGCGCTTTTTAGAGCTGCCCGACGAGCATGTGCTGCTCGGCCAGCCGATCCGTGAGGTGGTGCCCAATTCGCGGCTGTTGGAAGTCTTGAAGCATGGCGAGCAGGAGTTTGACCAGGAGATGTGGCTGGGGGATCACCCGGTGGTGGTCAATCGCGTGCCGATTCTGCATGAAGGGGAAATAGAAGGGGCTGTGGCCACTTTTCGTAGCCGCCGAGAAATTATCGACCTCTCCCAAGCACTCACCCAAGCCAGTCGCGATGTGGATATGCTGCGCGCCCAGGCCCACGAGTTCTCCAACAAGCTCTACACCATTTCGGGACTGCTGCAGCTTCAGCGCATCGACGAAGCGCTGGCGCTGATTCATCAGGAAACCGAGCGCGCCCAGGCGCAAATGAGCTTTTTAATGCGCCACGTGGCGGATGCGGTATTGAGCGGCACGCTGCTGGGCAAACTCACCCGCGCCCGCGAGCTGGGCGTTACGTTAGAAATCGACGAGCAGAGCTCGCTCTCCTGCCCGCTAACGCCCACCGGCCAAGAGGTCATGATGAGCGTGGTGGGTAACTTACTGGATAACGCCTGCCACGCTGCGCTCAACGGCCCTCACGGCGACCAGCCCACTGTGCGGCTGTTTTTCACCGACCTGGGCGAGCAGCTACTTATTGAAGTGGAAGATAACGGTGCCGGGGTGCTCGCCGAGCATGCGGAGTCGATTTTTGCCGAAGGATTTTCCACCAAAACCGGCAAGCATCGGGGCATAGGGCTGGCCCTGGTGGCGCGGCTGTGCCGCCAGCACGGGGGCGCAGTGACGCTGGAAGAGAGCGAACTGGGCGGCGCATGCTTTATTGCCGTGCTGGACCGCTCGCTATGCGCCGAGGCCGCCACCGAGCCTGCGCCCTCATAACGACACGAATAATGACGACGCTAATAAATAAGAGGAAACACCATGTCTGCGACGCAATACGGCATTTTGGTCGTCGAAGACGATTTTCGCATCGCCGATATCCACCGCGCCTTTATTGAGCAGAGCGAGGGCTTTTATGTGGTCGGCATGGCGCGCAACGGCAGTGAAGCCAAGGCGCTGATGGCCCAGCACGCCGCTGATATTCAGCTCATTTTGCTGGATGCCTACTTGCCCGACGTGGAGGGGCTCGAACTACTCTGGGCCATCCGACGGGATCATGTTCATGTGGATATTGTGATGGTGACCGCCGCCAAGGAGGTGGAGACCATTAGCGAGGCGCTGCGCGGCGGCGTATTCGATTATCTGATCAAACCCATTGAAGCGGCCCGCATGAACCAGATGTTGACTCGCTTCCGCCGCGAGCGTGAAGTGCTGGCGAACCGTGCCGAGATGAGCCAGGACGAGTTGGATCACGTGTTGGCCCGGGTTACCCCGAGCGAACCCACACGCTCCGACAGCCGAGCGCTACCCAAGGGCATCGACCGCTTAACGCTGCGCCGGGTGGTGGATGCGCTGGCTGCCGCGCCCGACTCGCTCACCGCGATGCAGGTGGCTCGCACCATGGGCGCCAGCCGCTCAACCGCGCGGCGCTATTTGGAGTTTTTAGTCGCTGAACAGGCGGTGAGCGCCGAGCTAGGGTATGGCGATGTTGGCCGCCCCGAACGGCGCTATCGGCTGCTAGGCGCCGCTAAGGGGTGGTTGGACAGTCTCTAAGTGCCTCGGCGTGAACAAAATGAACAAAACGCACAAAAAGAACAGTTTGTCGTTTATGGTCATAAGCTTGTCGTCGGGGGTAGCACTCTTCTAACGTTCACGGCGTAACCACACAAAGCTAATCATCGAGTGCTAAGCGCTGCTGGTTAGCCGTGCTTTTGGTTTGTTCGGCGCACACAACAAACCGCGCCCACCAAAACACCGTTTGAACAATAACGCCTGAACAAAAACGTGGAGAACGCCAATGACTACGCTTTCCTTGAAGCGCATCGCCGTGCTGGCCCTGCCGATGGCGGCCCTGGCCATGACGACATCTGCCCAAGCGCAGGAGTGGACGCCGAGCAAGTCCATCGAATTCATCGCCCCCGCCAACCCCGGCGGCGGTTGGGATACGCTGGTACGCACCATGTCCCGCGTGATTCAGCAGGAGTCTCTGGCAGACGAAAGCTTCGCGGCCATCAACGTACCTGGCGGCGGCGGTGCCGTGGCGTGGGCCCAGGTCGCCCGCGATAGCGGCAACCCCCACAAACTGTTTGCCACCAGCCCGCCAATGATTCTGGTGCCGCTGGCAGGCGCTTCCCGCTACGACCACACCGATTTCACGCCGATTGCGCGTATCAACACCGACTACTCGATTATTCTGGTCGCGGCGGATTCCGAATACCAAACCCTGGAAGACCTGTTTGAAGCGCTCAAAGCCAACCCCGGCCTGAGTGTGGGCGGCGGCAGTGCGCCAGGCTCCATGGACCACATCTCGATGGCGGGCTTGGCGTCGGCGGCGGGAATGGAGCCCTCGGCAGTGAACTATATCCCGTTCTCTGGCGGCGGCGATGCCATGACCAACCTGATGGGCGGCCACATCGAAGCGGTGATCGGCGGTGCTGGTGAAGCCGTGGGCCAGCTTGGCGAAGGTAGCCAGCTGCGCGCGCTGGGCGTCTCTTCTGAAGAGCGTCTGGGCGGCGGTTTGGCCGAAGTGCCCACCTACCAAGAGCAGGGCTACGACTACACCTTCGATATCTGGCGTGGCGTGATGGGCGCGCCGGAAATGCCGGAAGAAGCGGTGGAGTACTACGAAACGCTATTCGCTGAAATGCTCGAAACCGACGCATGGCGCGAAGCCAGCGACCAGCTGGGCTGGATCGATGCCTACCAGGATAGCGAAACGTTTGGTGCCTTCCTGGACGATCAGCAAGAGCAGTTCAGCAGCGTGCTGACCGATTTGGGCCTGCTGCGCCAGTAAGCGCCAGCGCCCGTTAGAGATTCCCCGGTGGCGCCACGCCGCTGGGATCTTCTGTCTGTTACCGCGAGGGCCAGCGCATCCGCGTTGGCTCCTTCGGAGAAATCCCAATGACCCGATTGAATACTAACCAGTGGCTAGCGCTTGTACTGGCGCTGGTGGCGGCTGCTTATTTAGCCATGGCTTGGCAAATCCCGACGTTCCCCTTACCGCGCCCGGTGGATTCCGACCTGTTCCCCAAAGTATTGGGCGTGTCTCTGCTGTTGCTGGCGGCGCTGCTGTTTTTTGAAAAGCCGAGCGCTATTGCCGGGGCCGATGAGATCGACCATGAGGCCACCAACGGCCCGCTGCTGTTCACCCCCTGGGCGCGTGTCATTGTGACCTCGTTAGCCATCGCCGCCTATGCGTTTTTGCTGGTGCCGCTGGGCTTTGTCTTGGCTTCCACGCTCTTAAGCGTTGGTTTAACCGCCTACTACGGCTATCGCCGCCACGGCGTCAACCTGGCGGCATCGCTGGGTGTGGTACTGGCCCTTTACCTGACCATGACACGGGTAATGGATGTTTACCTACCCACCGGCGTACTGCCGTTCTAAGCAGGGCGTGCTGACGCACGCTTAGCGGGTTTTAACGCGAGACACTCCCATGGATGCCTTAAACAATCTGATGTATGGCTTTGGCATCGCGCTTGAGCCAATCAATATCGCTTACGTTTTCGCCGGTGTGTTTGCCGGTACCATTATCGGTATGCTGCCAGGCCTAGGGCCGATCAGCGCGCTGGCGCTGATGATTCCGATTACCTTTGCCATGGAGCCCTCCTCCGGTTTGATTCTGATGGCAGGGGTCTATTACGGCGCTATTTTCGGCGGCTCGACCTCATCCATTCTGCTCAACGCCCCCGGCGTGGCGGGCACGGTGGCAACCTCCTTTGACGGCTACCCGATGGCCAAGCAGGGCATGGCGGGTAAGGCACTGGCCATTGCGGCGTATGCCTCCTTTATCGGCGGTACGGTGTCGGTGATCTTTTTGATGCTGGTGGCACCGCTGCTCTCCAAAGTGGCGGTAAGCTTTGGCCCTGCTGAGTACTTTGCACTGATGGTGCTGGGCTTGACGGCGGTGGTGTCACTGTCGGATAAATCCTTGGTAAAAGGCCTGATTGCGGCGGTAGTGGGTGTGATGATCTCGATTGTGGGGATCGACACGCAAACCGGTACTGAACGCTTTACCTTCAACTCGATTCAACTGCTCGACGGTATCGACTTTCTGGTGGTGGCGCTGGGTATCTTCGCCCTGGCGGAAGTGTTCTACATGCTGCTGCGTGGGGGCGGTGGCAAGGAAGCACCGCGCAATGCCATCGGCTCGCTGAAGCTGAGCCGTGGCGAAGTGAAGAAAATTGCTGGCCCCATCAGCCGCAGCTCCGTACTGGGCTTCTTTACCGGCGTATTGCCAGGGGCGGGCGCCACCATTGGCTCTTTCCTGGGCTATAGCATGGAGAAGCGCCTAGCGAAAGATGGCGACACCTTTGGCCAAGGCAACATCAAAGGTGTGGCCGCGCCGGAAGCGGCCAACAATGCCGCCTGTACCGGCTCTTTCGTGCCGCTGTTAACCCTAGGTGTACCGGGTTCCGGCACCACGGCGGTACTGCTGGGCGCGCTGCTGGTAATGGGCGTCACCCCTGGCCCGATGATGCTGGAGCAGCGCCCGGATGTGTTTTGGGGCGTGATTGCCAGTATGTATATCGGCAACATCTTCCTGCTGGTACTCAACCTGCCGCTGATCCCGCTGATCGCTAAAATCCTCGACCTGCCGCGCCCGCTGCTGCTGTCGATGATTCTGATCTTCTGCATGATCGGCGTTTACGGCATGAGCTTTAGCGTCTTCGACCTGCTGCTGCTGTTGGGCTTTGGCCTGTTGGGCTTGGGCATGCGCCTGTTTGGCTTCCCCACCGCGCCGCTGATTCTGGCGCTGATCCTGGGTAACATTATGGAAGAGTCCATGCGCCGGGCGCTGCAGATCTCTGGTGGCGACTGGACCACCTTTATCGATAAGCCGATCTCGCTGGCGCTACTGGTCATCGCGGTGCTCTCCCTGGGCCTGCCGCTGCTGAAAAAGCGGCGTAGCAAGGCGGCTGCGGCGGCTAAGTAAACGCCAACGCTTTACTCCTTGGCGCTCTAGGTCTCCTAGGGCGCTTTTTTATTGGCGGTGACAATACCCTCTTGTGGTGCAAGGCATCCTATTGGTGCATAACAAGCGTGCATGACGGCTTACTAATTGCGTCATATTTGTGCACGCGGCATAAAACAGTGTTTTTTGAAAACTGCTAAGTATTTGATTCTATTTTTATTAATAGTCTTTGCTTTAATCTGGCGCACCCCTTGCAGAATGAATAGCGACGTGTGAATAACGAGCCATGGCTCGCTACCCACGAGTGGACGCACCAAGTGCCCCCGTCGCATTAATAACGACAACGCTTGGTCGCGATACCCCAAACACGAGCCCTAACCATAAGGGGCGCAAGGAGGTTCAAGTGACCACACTGCAGCGCAAGACACACCCACGTACCCTTAGCCGTTTCGCCACTGCCCTGGTCACCGCCGCTGTGATGGGCGCCAGCGTGCAAGCGGTTGCCCAAGACGACGACCCCATCAAAGTCGGTATTCTGCACTCGCTCTCCGGCACCATGGCCATCAGTGAATCGACCCTGAAAGACACCGTGGAAATGCTCATTGAGCAGCAGAACGAAGCCGGTGGCCTGCTGGGCCGTCAGCTAGAAGCCGTGGTGGTCGACCCCGCGTCTAACTGGCCGCTGTTTGCCGAGCGCGCCCGCGAGCTGCTGGCCCAGGAAGAAGTGGATGTGATCTTCGGTAACTGGACCTCCGTCTCCCGTAAAGCGGTGCTGCCGGTGGTGGAAGAGCTGAATGGCCTGCTTTTCTACCCGGTGCAGTACGAAGGCGAAGAGTCGTCTGAAAACGTCTTCTACACCGGTGCCGCCCCCAACCAGCAGGCCATTCCTGCCGTTGAGTATTTGATCAACGAAGTCGGTATCGAACGCTTCGCGCTGATCGGCACCGACTACGTCTACCCGCGCACCACCAACCGCATCTTGGAAGCGTTCCTGAAAGATGAGCACGGTGTGGCCGAAGAAGACATCATGGTCAACTACACGCCGTTTGGTCATTCGGACTGGCAGAACATCGTCTCCGAAATCCGCCGCTTTGGCGAAGAGGGCAAGCCCACGGCGGTGGTCTCCACCATCAATGGCGATGCCAACGTGCCGTTCTACCGTGAGCTGGCCAACCAGGGGATCGATGCTGCGGATATTCCCGTCATCGCCTTCTCGGTGGGTGAGCAGGAGTTATCCGGTATCGATACCGGGCCGCTAGTGGGCCACCTGGCCGCCTGGAACTACTTCATGAGCGTGGACACCGACGCCAACTACGACTTCATCGACGCTTGGATCGAGCACACCGGTGACGAGATGGCGGTGACCAACGACCCCATGGAAGCGCACTACATCGGCTTCAACATGTGGGCCGAAGCGGTGCGTAAAGCGGGTACCACCGACGTGGATACGGTGAAAGACGCGATTATCGGCGTGACCGTGCCTAACCTTTCCGGTGGCTATGCCGCCATGATGCCCAACCACCACATCACCAAGCCGGTGTTGATCGGTGAAGTGCAGGACAACGGCCAGTTCGACATCGTCTGGCAAACGCCGTCCACCGTGGCAGGCGATGCCTGGTCGGACTTCCTGCCGGGTTCTCGCGACCTGATTGCTGACTGGCGTGCACCGATGCGCTGCGGCAACTTCAACGTCGCCAACGGTTCGTGCGGTGGCAGCACCGCAGCAGAAGAAGCCGAAGCGGCACTCGCCGAGTAACACTCTTCCCTTGCTGCGACCCGTCGCAGCAAGGGAGCACGCTACCTCTCCCCATTGATGATGACCAAAGGAAGAACCCCATGAGGCGTTTCCTTTCTGGGGTGTTGTGTCTGTTGCTGCTCAGCATGGCGACGTTGTCGCAGGCACAAACCCCCACCACACCTTCTGATGACGACGCGGCACTGGCGCTGCTGGAAGCGCTGGACGTGGAGAACTTCCGCGCCAAAGGCGACGCGATTACGGCCATTTTGCAAAGCGACGACGAGCGCGCCAGAGATTGGCTGCAAGCCTTGCTCGATGGCCGCTTGCAGCGCACCAGCGAGGGTCGCTTCGTCGTGGTGTTGAACAACACCGGGCGTGACTGGCCCGTGGCCGATGCCTTGACCGAAGAGCCGCTGGGCGAGATGTCCCGCCGCGACCTGGACCGTATCGGCATCAACAATGCGCTGCGTAACCAGCTACGTAGCGCCATCGCCGTGGTCGATCTCTACTCCCCCAACGTGGAACGCCGCCGTACCTCCGCTGAGCGCCTGTTGGGCGAAGTGGACGAGACGCTGGCCGAGCCTCTGGAAGCGCTGATTGCCGAAGAAGAGGATAGCCAGGTGCAGCGCCGGTTAGCGCAGGCACTGGCCATTTATCAAACCGAAGCGGGCCAGATGGAAGGCGTGGAAGCGCTGCGTGGCAGCCTGCATCCGCGTGCCCGTGTGGCCCTCAATCGCGCGGCCAATGGCGATGACCCAGTGGTCGCCGACGCGGCCAGAGAGGCGCTCCTCAGTATCGAGCAAAACCTCAAGCTCAATCGTGGCCTCGAAACGCTCTACTTTGGCCTGAGCCTGGGATCGGTCCTGGTGCTGGCGGCCATCGGCCTGGCCATCACCTTTGGCGTGATGGGCGTGATCAACATGGCCCACGGCGAGCTGATGATGCTGGGCGCCTATACCACCTGGATGATGCAGCAACTGCTGCCGGGCCAGCCGGGGTTGGCGCTGATTCTATCGATTCCGGCGGGCTTTATGGTGGCCGCGCTGGTGGGCATTGCCATTGAGCGGGGCGTGATTCAGTTCCTCAAAGGCCGCCCGCTGGAAACCCTGCTGGCAACCTTCGGTATCAGCCTGATTCTGCAGCAGCTGGTGCGCACGGTGATTTCACCGCTCAACCGCACCGTGGTGACGCCAGAGTGGATGAGCGGCTCGCTGGTGATCAACGACGCGCTCTCGCTGACCCTCAACCGTATGTACGTGCTTGGCTTTGCGCTGGTGGTGTTTGCCGCGCTGATGCTGATTATGCGCCGCACCCGCTTAGGGCTAGAAGTGCGTGCCGTGACCCAAAACCGCGCCATGGCGCGCTCCATGGGCATCCGCGCCACCCGCGTGGATATCATGACGTTTGCGCTGGGCTCCGGCGTGGCGGGCTTGGCGGGCGTGGCGCTCTCCCAGCTCACCAACGTAGGCCCCAACCTCGGACAAAACTACATCATCGACTCGTTCATGGTGGTGGTGTTCGGCGGCGTGGGTAATCTGTGGGGCACGCTAGTGGCGGGGCTCTCGCTGGGGGTGATCAACCAGGTGCTGGAACCTTGGGCGGGCGCGGTGCTGGCCAAGATTATCGTGCTGGTCTTCATCATTCTGTTTATTCAAAAACGCCCGCGTGGACTCTTCCCGCAGAAGGGCCGGGCTGCGGAGGGCTAACCCATGATGACGCAAGCAACATCCAGCCAGTTTTGGCTCACCCGCCCGTTCGGTGAGCGGGCCACTCAGACCTTCCTCGGCGTGCTGTTTGCCGCGCTGCTGCTGGTCACCGTGCTGCATCTGGCGGTGCCCCAGGGGCACCCGCTGCATGTGAACGCTTACACTGTTAACCTGTTCGGCAAGTACCTGAGCTACGCGCTGCTCGCCGTTGCGGTCGATTTAGTATGGGGTTACCTGGGCATCTTGAGCCTGGGCCATGGGGCGTTTTTCGCCATTGGCGGCTACGCCATGGGCATGTACCTGATGCGCCAGATTGGCGACCGTGGCACCTATGGCCATCCGGTTCTGCCCGACTTCATGGTGTTTCTGAACTGGGATAGCCTGCCCTGGTACTGGCTGGGCTTCGATATGGCCTGGTTCGCCTTTGCCATGGTGCTGCTGGCCCCTGGCCTGCTGGCGCTGGTGTTCGGCTTCCTGGCGTTCCGCTCGCGGGTGACCGGGGTGTATCTGTCGATCATCACCCAGGCGCTGACGTTTGCCCTGATGCTGGCTTTCTTCCGCAACGAGATGGGCTTCGGCGGCAACAATGGCCTCACCGATTTCCGTGAGCTGCTGGGCTTCAACCTGCGCAGCAACGACACGCGGCTGGGGCTGTTCATTGCTACCGGCGTGGCGCTGGCACTGGGCTATATCCTCTGCCGGGCAATCGTCACCAGCAAGCTGGGCCGGGTATGTGTGGCCACGCGGGACGCCGAAGCGCGCACGCGCTTTATTGGCTACCGCGTCGAGCGCTTCCAGCTGTTTGTGTTTGTGGTCTCGGCCATGCTGGCGGGCCTTGCCGGGGCGCTTTATGTGCCGCAAGTAGGAATTATCAACCCCAGCGAGTTCTCGCCGCTGTTCTCGATTGAAATTGTATTGTGGGTGGCGCTGGGTGGCCGGGCCACGCTGTACGGCGCGGTGATCGGCGCTATTTTGGTCAACTACGCCAAAACCATCTTCACCGGCATTATGCCCGACGCCTGGTTGTTCGCTCTGGGCGCGCTATTCGTGCTGGTCACGGTGCTGCTGCCCAAAGGTGTAGCGGGGCTGTTAGGCCACCTAAAACGCCGCAAAGAGGATGATCACCCACCCAAGGAGGCCGCCGCATGAGCCTATTACAATCGCTAAAAGCGCGGGATCGGGTGTTTGATTTTATGGCGCCAGAGGCCTCGCCGGTTGACGTGCGCCATGGCCCGATTCTGTATATGGAAGATGTTACCGTCAGCTTCGACGGTTTTAAAGCCATCAATAACCTGAACCTGACCATCGACGACGGCGAGCTGCGCTGCATTATCGGCCCCAACGGGGCCGGTAAAACCACCATGATGGATATCATTACCGGCAAAACCCGCCCCACCGAAGGCAGCGTGTGGTTCGGCAGCCGCCATAACCTGCTGCAGATGAACGAGCCGGAAATCGCTAGCCTCGGCATTGGCCGCAAGTTCCAGAAGCCCACGGTGTTCGAAGCGCTCAGCGTATTCGAGAATCTGGAGCTCGCCATGGCCGCCGACAAGCGCATCTTTCCCACGCTGACCGCCCGCATGACCAGCGAGATCAGCGACCGCATCGACGACGTGCTGGATACCATCGGCCTGACCGCGCTGCGCTTCCAGCCCGCCGGGATTCTCTCCCACGGCCAGAAGCAGTGGCTGGAGATCGGCATGCTGCTGATGCAGCGCCCGCGCCTGCTGCTGGTGGATGAGCCGGTGGCCGGGATGACCGAGCAGGAGATGGAGCGCACCGCCGAGCTGCTCACCGGTTTGGCGGGCAAGCAGTCGGTGGTGGTGGTGGAGCACGACATGGGCTTTGTGCGCTCGATTGCGCGCAAAGTAACCGTGCTGCACCAGGGCAGCGTGCTGGCCGAAGGCAGCATGGATCAGGTCTCCAACGACCCCAAAGTGGTCGAGGTGTATTTAGGGTCGGATGAAGAGGAGAGCGCCTGATGCTGGCGATTGAAAAACTCAACCAGTTCTACGGCGAGAGCCATACGCTGTGGGACTTAGACCTAGACGTGCCCGCCGGGCAGTGCACCTGTGTGATGGGTCGCAACGGGGTGGGTAAAACCACCCTGATGAAAGCCATCATGGGCGAAGTCGCGGTGAAGAGCGGCCAACTGCGCTACCAGGGCGATGGCAGTGAGATCGAACTCACCAAAAAAGCCGTGGAAGCGCGCTCGCGACTGGGCATCGGTTTTGTGCCCCAGGGGCGGCAGATCTTCCCGCTGCTCACGGTGGAGGAGAACCTGCGCACTGGACTGGCCGCCCGAGGTGATGGGCTGAAAAAAATTCCCGAGCGCATCTACGAGCTGTTTCCGGTGCTCAAAGAGATGAAGCACCGCCGAGGCGGTGACCTATCCGGCGGGCAACAGCAGCAGCTCGCCATTGGCCGCGCGCTGGTGATCGAACCGAAGCTGCTGATTCTCGATGAGCCAGGAGAGGGCATTCAGCCCAATATCGTCGCCCAGATTGGTCAGGTGATTCGCCAACTGATCAAAGAAGACGGCCTGACGGTGCTGCTGGTAGAGCAGAAGCTACCCTTCGCCCGCAAATACGCCGACCGCTTCGTGATCATGGACCGCGGCCGCCCAGTGGCCAAAGGAGATATCAGCGAACTCTCCAACGAGCTGATTAAGCAGCATTTGACGGTTTGAGTTATCCACAACCACTTTAACCTTTCTTTTCCTGTTGACAGAGCACACTCTAATAGCCCTCTCGTTTCATGTAGAAAAGAGGGGGCTTTTTGCTTAAAACCCTGCGCTGAGTAGGTTTTGGCGCTGCGTTTTATGTGTAATATGGCGGGTTTCAACAATAACCATCGGGTGGGATATGCGTTATAAAGACAAACATCAGCTCGCTGCCGAGTGGCAGTCACTCCTGGAGCGCACGCCTTTGGCGCTACGCCAGGCGGTGGAGACACTGGTGGAATCCCGCCGCGATATCTTTGCCGATCATTTCTATCAAGTGATGCTGGAAGACCCCCACGCGTCGCTGTTTCTCTCCAATGAGCAGGTGAAAAACCGGCTTCACCCCTCCATGCAGCGCTGGCTCAGCGCTATGTTTGCCGTCGAGCACGCCGATTTCGAATCCCTGGTCGAGCAGCAGGAAAAAGTCGGCCAGGTGCATGCGCGTATCGATATCCCGGTGAACTTGGTACTTAATGGCGCACGGCAGCTAAAGCAGGCGCTTTATGAGCACATTAACAGCACCTTTAGCGCTGAACTCTCTTCCGGTGATGCAGCGGTTTACGTGTCTGATCATATTGATATGGCCATGGAAATAATGAGCCATGCCTATTCAGTGGCGAATAATCGTAATACCCGTATGGAAGAAGCCTATAAGCTGTTCTCTTTAACCCAGAGCATCGGCGATGAGCGCGAGCGACAGCGCTCCGCACTGCTCGATTGGGAGAACGCACTGATGTTTGCCGTGGCTGCGCAGCAGGCAACGACGGCTTTACCCCGATTAGCCAGCTCCGAGTTTGGGCTTTGGTATCACCATAAAGCGTGCCACGCCTTTGAGGGCGCGCCGGAAATTACCACCATTTCACAGCATGTTCGTCGCGTGGACGAGGAGTGGCTCGCCCAGCTAGGCGACTCAGACAGCCAGCGTCGCCTGACTGCGTTGAGCAGCATTCGCGATGCGGCTCGCACGATCTTGATGCTGTTGGATGACGTTCTGGATCGCGCCTCGGGGCTCGAAGCAGGCCGCGATAGCCTGACGCGTCTGCTCAATCGCAAGTTCCTCTCGGTGGTGCTGAGCCGTGAAATAGAGATCGCCCGGCATTCGGAAAAGTGTTTTGCGCTGCTCATGGTGGATATTGATCACTTCAAATCAATTAATGATACCCATGGTCATGATGCTGGCGATAACGTACTGCAGCAAGTGGCCAGTATTCTCGACCGCTCGACCCGGGGCGGTGACTATGTGTTCCGCATGGGCGGTGAAGAGTTTTTGATTGTACTGGTGGATACGGATCAAGACGGCAGCCGACTGTTTGCCGAACGGCTGCGCCACGCGGTGGCCAAAGAGCCGATGTTAGCCGCTGCCGATACGCTATTGAACGTCACGGTGAGCGTCGGGGTTACGCTTCATGATGGCCACCCAGACTACCAACGCTCGATGCAGCGCGCCGACCAAGCGCTGTACCAAGCGAAGCGCAGCGGGCGTAATCGGGTGGTGGTTGCCGCTGCCACTGAGTAATATCGCGGTAAGCGCTAGGTTTTGGCGATGTGACCCACGGAGAACACTATGTTAATGCGCCGTTTTATGCTGTTAACCGCACTGCTGTTCATGAGCACGCCGCTGATGGCGGCTCATCATGGCAGCGACCACTCTAATGCCATGGAGGGCCACTCCTCTATTGAAGTGGCGCAACCCTGGACCCGTGCAACGCCGCCGGGGGCCGGGGCGGGCGGTGGCTTTGTCACCCTCACCAATCACGGCGATGGCGATGACATGCTGCTGGGGGCGACCAGCCCGATCACCGAGCGTGTCGAGATTCATATTATGGAGATGGACGGCGATGTGATGCGCATGGTACCCCTGCCCGGTGGCATCGAGCTACCGGCGGGCGAGAGCGTGACGCTAGCGCCGGGCGGTTTACACTTGATGTTGATGGAACTGGGCTCACCCATCGTGGAGGGTGCACCCGTCTCTGTGACGCTGGAGTTCCAGCACGCCGAGCCGATGGAGATCGAACTTCAGGTGCTGCCAGTGGGTGCCTCTCCGGAAGGGAGCCACCATGAAGGTGGTCACCCTAAAGGTGCCCATGATCATGGGCACGCGGCGCACTAAGTCGGCCTACCGTCCTGTTAGCCTTGGCGAGCGGGGCGACGCTTCCACCATATCACGCCTGCGGCCACGCACATCACGATGATGGCGATGCATACCGCCAGCAGGAAGAGCTGATTGGTAAGCCCAAACTCCTGCCCCAAGTGAACGTTAATCCCAAACTCCAGCCAGCGGCCTAGCGGGCCATAGTCGGCGTAGCTCATATCGAGCAGCGGCTCACCACGCCGCCCCTGCCGTTGCGCGGCCACCAGAGATAAATGCCGGTGGCGACTAACAAAATCGACCAGCCCGCGGCAATCTCAATCAGCTTGCGCGGGGTTTGCCCGAAGAACTTGAAGCTATGCAGGTAGCGAACGGTCCACATCACCGTTCCCCGGTCATCCAGCGAACCAAGCACCTCAGCCGTATAGGGATTGACGTACACGGCCAGCCGTTCGCCGGTTAGGTGCAATGTGATGGCTATATGCACATATTTGGTGCATTGGAGGGCTGGGCAAGAGGGTTGAGGCTCAAAAAAAGGTCTTTATGACGGTAAAAAAGCGCCTTTCACCATTTTGGCGCATTCTTTGCATTTATAAGGCAATGATGAATCCACAAGGAAGCGACAGCGCCCCATGATGTTGAGCGAACTTGCCCCACCCGCTGCTGGTTCCGGCCACCGCTTTGACGCCGAGCGCCGCTGGGCCGCCTCGCTGGCCTTGCGCTTTGCCAACCGCGACGACGTGACAAGGCTAATTCAGGCGCGCCACCAAGGGCCGTTACGGGTACAGCGCCCCTTCTACCCGGAAGGCAGCCAGGAAGCGTGCCACATTTACGTGCTGCACCCGCCCGGCGGGCTCGTGAGCGGTGATGCGCTGACCATCCGCGCCCATGTAGAGCGCGGTGCCCATGCGCTGCTCACCACGCCCGCTGCCAATAAGCTCTACAAAGCCGACAGCCAAGGCGTGGCCTGGA